>Ga0187892_10007068_pt1 | contig 16229 bp, 23 predicted proteins | sample MA1701073metaG_FD_139345 | JGI IMG/M metagenome (GOLD analysis project Ga0187892, IMG submission 139345) | Bio-ooze microbial communities from a basaltic lava cave in the Kipuka Kanohina Cave System on the Island of Hawaii, USA - MA170107-3 metaG ... | reverse complement strand
CATAATCTTCAAAACGTTTTTTACAAATTCAATTCAGCGATTCTTAGGGCCCGTTGCACAGCTTGGATAGTGCGAACGCTTGCGGAGCGTTAGGTCGTGGGTTCGAGTCCCCCCGGGCCCGCTACCATACAGTTCTTTTTATGGTTCCATTACGCCTACCAAAGGTGAGTTGAAGATAGACAGAAATGATTTGCAGGTTTTCAGGGAAAATGCGTTGGAACTGTTCCAGCAGGGAATAAAGGCCAAGGTCACAAAGGAAAAGTATACTCGTGTTTTGCGCAAGATTCTGACTGATATTTTAGAGAATGTCCTGGAGGGAACATTCGAAGAAAGAGCTGCTGAGCTTGTCAACCGAACAAAAAAGGATCCTGACTGGGGAATGTCTGTATTACTTGCATTGTCAAAGAAGCTAAAGGAAAGAACGGAGCTTCCAAAGAGTGATCCTAATTATCTCAATCCCGGCTCGTTTCCAACATATTTCAAACCAATGAGGAAGCTTTTTGAGATGAACAATGTTCCTGTGGTCTGGAAAAGAATTACAGCTACTTTTCCAGAGCTGAACAATAACGACAAAGGAAGAGCCTACACACGACAAGAGATTGGAGATATGCTAAAGTTTGGTAAAGGAGCTGTAGATAGAGCAATAATTCTGATAGCTGCAAGCTCTGGGATTCGTGTTGGGGGTTTTGATCTGACCTGGGGTGACATAAGGCCAGTCTACAAGATAGCTGACAAATTCAAGTTTGAAATCACGGAATCAGAACAAGCTGATTCAAAGATAGCTTGTGCAATTCTAACAGTTTACAAGAATACTCCAGATGAGTATCCTGCATTCATTACTCCTGAAACCTTTGAAGCTATTCAAAACTACAGACAGGAATGGATTCAGGAAGTAGGCAAGGAACCAAAAGCTTCTGATCCTTTATTGAAAAAAGATGGTGTCTTTGTCAGAAAGCTTGGTCCCGATGCAGTGCGTGCAAGAATAGATGATGTTCTGAAAAGAGCTGGAATGCGAATGCCTCTTGTAAAGGGAAAGAGGCGCCATGAAGTTCCTGCAATGAATGGTTTTAGGAGGTTCTTTAACAAAGTCAACAAAGAGACAATTTCTAGGGATTCTCCACTTGCAGCATTAATCAAGAAAGAATTCATGATGAACCATACGGGGTTGGTCAAGCTCGACAGGAACTATTATCAGGCGCACATTTTCGAGCTTATTGAAGAGTATCTTAACGCTGTACCGAACCTTACCATTTCAAATGAGGAACGAGCGAAAGCTGAAAACCTGAAATTAAGAATTGCAAAATCAGAGCTTGAGAAGAAAATAGAAGAAGCTCAATTACAAAAGGATGAGGTTGCAAGACAGGGCCAGATTATTGAAAATTTAATCAAAGAAATCAATGAGCTAAAATTCCAAAAACGTAATCAAAAATAAATCTAATCAATTTGGTTAATTTTTCATTCACCATTAGCTAATACTACAGTTTTGCAGACAACTATCTGCTCCCATCCCCAAAGATAATGTGGCATTCATGTCTCAAAAGGCAACACGGCACATAGTTGTAACGGAAAACACCTACAACGCACTTAAGAATAGAGGAAAAATGACTGATTCCTTTGACAACGTAATCACAAATCTATTGGAAAAAGCAGGTAACGAAAATGAATGATCAGATCTTTTCCTGCTGTAAAAACACTCCATCTTTTTTAATTACCTATAAGGTTGGTTCAAAATTTTACGTATGTAATTCATGCATACAAATGGAATGTTGGTCTAGAGGAATACAGGAGAAATTAGAATTAACAAAGCTTGAAGGAAGAAGTGTTTTGAGTCCTTCAAGCTCAACCCCCTTGGCAGAGGTAATTGGTATTGGTAAGTGAATTAGTACAAATAAACAATTCTCTACGCTTATTCTGTCCATACTGCTTGGATTCCAAAAACCGGTCTAGGACTTTTCGAAGCATACATTCACTAAAATGGCATGTTAAGAACAGGCATTCAGAAGAAAACAGCATTCCATCTTCAACAATGTGCCAGGTTATTCAAACACTGGAAACTGCAAAAAAGTTAGGAGTAATACGATGTTAGCCACTCGAAAAATACCTCTCTCAATCTCAATGGATAAAAAAACAGTGGATGATCTATGGACCATGTTCGAAAACGATCAATATTGTACGAATTTCTCTCAACTCCTACGTTTTGTAATTCAGGACGGTCTAAAATACCAAAAACTTTCCAATATCGAGAAAAACAAACCACTGCCAGCAATTGAGGTTTTCCAAAACCAGGTCGAAGAGGTTTTCTTACAACACTCCCAACGTGAAATTGAAGACTTTATACTATTCTTAGGAAGGAAGCATAAACAATTAGCTTTCGAAAACCGATATCGTTGGCAAACAAAAGAAAGCCGAGAACGGTTGCAACTTGCAGAGCAGCATGAACAAGAAAGGTTAGCATATGTTAGAAGTTAATAGCACAAATAAAATCTAAAAAATTTAAATCAAAATATGTTATACTGTATTTTATGCAAAGAACAATGACATTCTTAGAATTTTTTCAACTCACGGTCAAAGAACTTGAAAAGGCCAAAAGCAATCCAAACGATCCTATTCATAGAGTGGGTCTGAGACTATCCAATTAGTTTCCCTTTATTATTATAAATTATTATAATAATTAATTTAATTAATTGTTTTTTGTTTCTATTGTTTGAAAACTTCTTTAATTAAATTAATTTGATTAACAAAAAGTGTTAGATTATCCATTTCTAGGAGAAAAAATCAGCTAAATCTGAATTCACCTTCGTAAAAATTGAGCTAAAAGCTCAATTTTCATGCGTAAAAAATGAGCTAAAAACAGGATGTCTCGGCAAGCTTGTAGTCATTCGTCTGTGTAGTAGCCACGTCTACCATTTACAAACTCTGGCCCATTGGGATCGTCATGCCACCTTCTAACCTGTACTTGTACATGGTCTGTAATTGGAACGGATTCGACCATATTGCGGTTCCATTGTACCGACCATTTCCCGTCTTTTTTTATCAACTCTCCTTCTGTTTGAGGGTCTATCTTGTCAACCAAACGAAAACGTGCAAGCTCCAAACTTTCTAGAGTTGAAATGGCATTTTTGATTTGTTTCCATGTTTCTTTAGATGCTTTCTTATGGTACCAACTACTGGCAAACCACGTTACAGTTATTCCGGTCAATCCTAGAATAATGGCAATTGTTGTGTCATCACTCATACCTCAATTATGTTTTAGTTGCTTATATGCATGAGACTGCACAATTCAAAGACTGGTTATCTTGTCATTAAGATATTTCCAAGCGATCTGCTTCAAATCATACGCTTTTGATTTTAGTATATGCTGGTTATCGGGGTCATTCTCATTGAGTGACTCTCCCACACGCATAATGATCCCAACACTGTTTAATTTTGCAATTTTACTAGGATCATCTATGCGCTGGTGGCTGGCTGCGTCTCTGAGGGGCAGGTAATCTGATCGCTCTGGTACGTTTGTATTCTCTATGCATTGATAAAATGACTGTATAGCTCCACCAAAGTCATTATTGTCTATCTCTTTTAGACCATCATTATACAACTGAAGCCTCTTGTTCAAATCTGGGTTTTTGTTCAGTAGTTTAGAGTCGAGTAAATTTGCATCAAGATCAAAGTTCTTGTGCAGAAATGCACCCACACCGAAACTTATTGCTGCAGTAGTTTTACCTTTATTTGTTCTTCGTATAATTGGTAACTTGTGCTTAACAGGCCGGTTTGCTATTACACTTAGATAGTTTGTAATTTCCGAAGCTACCTGTAGCGCTTCTCTTTCTTTCTGCTGAGAAGGGTTAGTTAGCTTTATTATGAATTTTCTAACTGAATCCGGATGCTCTGGATCCATAATGAATTCGATATTGTCTGAGTTTGTTATTTTACCCCCTACTTTTACACTATCATATAGTTCGAAAGTCATTTCCAAGATTATTGGAGTATTTTCAGAAATGTTAATTGATTCATTTTTAACAACTATTATTTCATTATGCCCACACGAATAGCGTCTTTTTGTGATTTCACCGTTTATTTCTGTAGTTAGAAAATTTCCTACACCGCATTTTGGACATGTTTGAATGGATGTCATGATTTACTATTGAATCAAAGTGTTATGAGCTTTTCATCATTTTGGCAAGTCCTTTTTTGGGAACCTCTGTCTTAACAGAGTGTGGTTGATTTTTCCGAATACGGTAATGAGAAACTAGAGCGAATCTTTGTTCCAGAATTCGGTCACACCACTCAGATTTTTGTCTCAGATGTTGATGACCTTAACGAGGATGGTGGTAATCACGTTGTTGGTGAAAACACAAATAAGACACTTGAATATGCGGGAGATCAACCAGCATCGAACCCAAAAATTGGCGATGTTTACAACGCAACAAAAGATCTCATAATTGCTCAATTACAGATTACTAGAAGCGTACACATAGGTTCAACCCCAGTTTCATTAAAAGCAAGTAATAATCCAGATGAAAATTCAGGCACAACATTATTGTCAGCTACAATGAGTGAGAATGATACGGTTTACTTATCTAGGCCAATCACATTACCAGCTGGAAAATATCTAACTCTAGTAGTAGGTGATGATGCCTCTACAACCCCATCTATTACCACATCAAAACTTGCGGTAATAGAAAGGGGTTACAACTAGGTGAATGTATGCAGCTAAAAGTAAGTCGTGGCAATTACATCTACAACGCTCTGGGAAACCCAGCAACTGAAGACTTGGATATGGACGGATTTGATATCACTGATTTAGGCGATATTATCTTTCGAGAATCAGGGCAAGCTATCGAAAGTGATCCTGATGGTCTTGATCTTTATCTTGGTATTGGTGATACCCACGAAATCATAATCGGATCAACAAGCGAGTATGAGTTTAGCAGTACTGGTCTTGACATGCAACTAAATGATATTACGGATATAGACGATATTATTTTTGCACAGTCTGGCCAAGAGATTCGTTCTGATTCAAGTGGTTTGGGTATTCGCCTTCCAACCGGTGATGATCTTGATATTATAATCAACAGCATTTTGGAATACACGCTTAATGCTACAGAACTTGACCTCAACACTAACAATCTCAAAAATTTTGGTCTTTTAGAAGGCAGTACGACTACAAACCAAATTGTGAGTACTGCCGGAGGCTGGGATCTCAAAGTCGATACTGGCGATTCTATTGATTTTGTCTTCAATGGCGTCATCAACTATCTGATGGATGAAAACAGGCTCTTTTGCGGTGCAAACTATATTGAACTCCTGGAAAGAAATGATCCAGCCGCACCATCAACAAATCGAGGACTATTGTATGTCAGAGATAATGGTTCAGGCAAAAGCCAGCTAGTCTGCAGATTCCCAACCGGTGCCATTCAAGTCATCGTTACGGAGCCATAAAAATGTCTGAAGAAATCAAGGATGGAGACATCTTGGAACTGATGGATAAAGTAGGAAAGAAATTCAATTCCGACAAAGAAAAACAACGCCTTTTGGTAATCATTCACAACACGCTCAAACAAGTCAAAAACAACTCAAATCCAATTCTTCATTTGTGCGAAGACTGTAAAAGACAAACCGTAGAAAATGCCAAAACAAAAATCAAAGAACTTGACGTTAAATTCGATTAGGGATTGTGAATAAAACCATTCTTGTAAAGATATTCCAAAGTAGGTAAGAAATCACCATTGTCTATCATTCCAGATGAATACCACTTTGCATTGTTTTTGACCCAGGTTGGAACAGTTTGACTTGTATTAGTTTGGTTTCCAGAAAATGGAGACAATCTCCCATCGCTAACTAGCCTCTCGATCTCTGAAAAGAATTGCTGATCATTCAAAAGATTACCAGCCCAATTCCCTGCAATCTTTGCCAGTTCTGGATCAGGTGGACCATCATTAGGAATCTTTGTTGCGTTGGATCTTGTAGGTTCTTCCGTTTGTGTTACTGGTTCAGTTCCTATCTTTTCAGGAATACTAATTGCCTTTGAATCCAGATAATCATCAATTCTTTCAAGTCTGTCGTTAACTGCTCTAATATCTGCCTCAATCTGGGCCTTTTCAGCTTCTAACTGTTCTATTTTTTGACGCAAACTCTCTTCTTGTGGAGTACTGACTTGGATGATGCCACGTTCAAGCAAATATTCTATCGCTGAGACAAATTCAGAATCAGAAATCAACTCATCAGCCCACCAACCTGCAGTTTGTCTAATCCAGTCTGGTATTGGCTCTTCTATAATCTCATCAAAAAGCTGCTCTGGCTCTTGCTGTGTCTCCATATGTGGGGTTTCTTCCATGGGCTCTTCCATATGTGTATCATCTTGTTGCTCAACCGACTCATCAAGAACACAGAATCCGTCTTTCATTATTGTACCTGGGCCACACTTTACATCGTCATCCTCGATTTGTGCAAAACTTGGAACAGTAATTGGAATAACAATTAATCCTAAAATCAAAAGGCCGAGACTGTTCTTCATCGGTTGGTCTGAACTATTAATCATGATATTTAAAGTGATGGTAGGATTGTAAGAAACTGACTCAAATAAGAATGACAAAACCCTTTCGCAAATTAAAAGCTAGTTTATAGTTTAGAAATCAGTGTATGGAACAATGTCAAAGGCCAAAATCATTTTACCACTTGTTGTCACTGTGTTTGGTATTGCATTAGCTGCCAACAGTATCAACGATCTCGCAAACGACGAACCCTCGCCTAAACAGTTGATGTTAATGCAGGATATTGATGATGCCTCTTTGAGGGTATTGGAATTATGCATGGAGACATCGGATCAAATAGTGATAGAAACATGTAAGCGAGAAATTAATGATATGAAAGAACGGTGTAACGACAAATCCTATTCTTCGATGTCGATTTGTGATGACTCGAGATTGGATGGGTTTTTTATGAATCTAGATGAAAGAATACAGCTAAATTTACAGAAGAAAGAAATTGCGTCAGAGAAAATTAGCATTGCTACGATCGATGTGATTAATGCATGTATGAAGCCTCTATCCTCAACTGATTTGATATTATGCAAAGAATCTATGCTAATGATAAAAGAAAAATGTCTAACGGGTGATTTTGCTCAAATGCAGGTGTGTGCTGATCCTAGGATTGAAGACATATTATCAAAAAATGCAGAATTAACAACTCAGAATTTACCATCTCTTTATTACGTCTCTCAAAGCGAGGGCGAAGTTATTGTTGACTACAAACAGTTGTTGAGAGCATGTGTCAGATATGCAGAAGTAAAGAATGATTTTGTAGCAGAATACGGTATGGAGCAATTTATGCAAATTGACGATATTGGTGTTTCTTATTTAAGAGAGGATTTAGGATTTTGTCTAGGAATGATTAAGGAAATCAAATCTTTGTGTGAACCATTTGAATTATGCACTGGAATCGAGAAATTTGAACAAACCTACGGACAATAAAGCCCTAGCTAACGGCATATGGCAGAGCAAAACCAAGTTATTGATCTTGATGCATATTGAATTAAATCAAAAATTAATTGCCTTTTTTCTTCGTAATCTTGAGATCTTTTCCATCTGTTTTGAATTCTAGATTCGTATTCTCATCCCATCCTAATTCATCCAGAATTTTTTGAGGAATTGTTATGAGGTGTTTGTAGTATACGTCCTTGCCAACTCTTCTATTGATTGATCTGGTAAGCTTCACAGATCTTTCGATCATGAGATGATTAATTAACGCATTCGCTTTTAAACGTTAGGTTACCTAAAAGTTAAAATAATTAGGTTACCTAATCTACAATAAGAGAACGACATTATGAAAACTGTAAAAATCGAAATAGATACAGACATTGAAGGACAGATGTCAGACTTGGGTGAATTGGTCGAAAAACAATTCCCAATCAACAAGTCAAGAGACTGGTTTGTAATTCCAATTCGAGGGCAACTCATCATAAACTGTAAGGAAAGCAAAAATACTGTTGTCTTTGGACCTGACTCCAAGTCCAAATAACCCAATTTTTTACTGCTGAAATCTTATAAGATTGTGTAAGAAACATCAAGCAGTTGCTCTACGGTCAATGTTGTGAGAAGGCATCGATCACTATACTTAATGAAAAGTTTGGTATCACTCTAAAGGTCTGCGAAAAATCACGCAACGATCCTGATTTGTCGGATTTTGTTGAAGTAAAAAATGGTTAAATTTAGAATTTGTCATAAGTAAAAGTAAAAGAAAGGAGGACTATCCCAAAACCAGAATCTTTGATGCTAGTCACTTAAGTCAATTGAAAGATAATCGTAACAAAGTAATGGCACGTGATCATCAAATATTAATCGATGGATTTTCAGGCTCGATTTGGATAAGGGTCTCAAAAATAATCGGAAGTTTTGCAGAAGACTCAAACTTTATTCCAGGAAGTGATTTTCTTGGTTGAATTTTCGAAGAAGAAAACCACAGAAAAGTAACTGCGTATTGGTATGCTAATATTCCAATCCCGTTTTATCGTCTTTTCCTATTTTCCTAATACCTTTTCTTCCCTGTGAAGTGCTTTCATGCATTGACTTCACTGCATCTTCAGGTGTTTCACAAACTGCAATGATTGTTTCTGCATCTAAATCAAAAACTACAATTTTTTCAAGGTGGTTGGCTTCCAATTCCTGTTTAAATTTTTCATAAATTCTTTCTCTGTCTGTCAGATTTTTCTTTCTGCGTTCACCTCTAGCTTGGAACATAATCTTCATGTTTAGATTATGTGGTAATCCTTTCTTCTTTACAAAAAATTTCAAATCTAAAGGAACGTTTCTCATGCCTCTCTTTTCCATTTCTGCTCTTGCTGCATGATTTAAAATAATTTTAAAAATTCCTTCTATGTGTTTTGATGAACGAATTATTTCATCAAATATAGTATCATCAGCAGTAGTAATTTTTTGTATCCCGCCTTTATCAATAAAACCAAATGCATCTTGCTGTTTATTTTTATCAATTCCTGGAAAAAGTCGATATCCATGTTTGTAGGCATTGTATAATAATCTGAATTCAAGATAATTTTTTCCAATTGACTCTAATTCCTTCTTAGCTATTGCACAGCTTTCCTCAATTTTTTGTCGAGCTTCTTCATATTGTAATTTTATTGGAGGATATCCTAAAAATTTTGCAATAAAATGTAAATCAGATGTGGGGATTTGCTTATAGAAGTCAATAACATCCGATACCTCATATTCATAAATTTGATCAAAAAGACTTCGCATCTCTTCTTCATTACTGTCAAATTTTTTGTTGAATGAAATTGCAACTGCTGCTAGATTCTCTGCAAAATGGCAAAACTTCATTATTATTTCCAACTTTATGACTTGTACCATCTTATCTTGTTCTGATTTTGGAGACTGCGGATAGAAGGATGATATTGATTTCTTTATTTGCAGTAGTGCATCAATAGTAAAACCTAGGCCATCATACTGATAATTTTTGTATAATACTTCAGCTAGAGTTGGAATTTCCTTATCATCATTAACATCATAGGTAGGCATAATTCATCTTGTTAGCGGCTATTGTAGAAGATAACTTTTCAAGAACATATTCATAACATAAGCAGTTGTTATGTTTGGAAAAACCTTAAAGAATTAAACTACTCTCTAACTTCATGTCGTTCTGCCACAAATGCGGAAATGAGTTACCAACAGGAGCAAATTATTGTAACAAGTGTGGTACTGCTCTTATCAATTCTGGCCTTAAAGCAGAGCAACGACCAACCAGAACGCCGCAAGAAAGGAGCAGTATGTGGTATCTTGCACCCATTTTGATAGGGCTGATTGGAGGCATTATTGCATATTTTATAATACGAAAAGATGATCCAAAAAAGGCACGAAATTGTATGGTTATTGGTTTTGGATTATTTATTGTGTATGTCATCATAATTGGAACTCTTGGAAACTATCACTGGTGACCTATGCCTTTTTGCTCACATTGTGGAACTGAATTAAAAACGGAAAGCAGTTTTTGTAGTAAGTGTGGAATTAAGTTAGCTCCGGAAGCAAGAATTTCCAAAGTCACAACTTGGACCAGTGGTTTCTCTATTGTAGTTGGAATTCTAATCTTATTGGGTGGTGTAGCATTTTCAAATTACTATAATGCTATTTTAGGCATAGCATTATTTGTGATTGGATTTGTAAGCCTAAAAAATACATCAAAAACTGTATCTCAACTCATTATGGTATCTTCATTCATACTTGCAGTGATAGCAATTATCAACTTGTTCAAATTATGACATCAGAATCTCAAAAAAGAGGTCATGTTCAAGTAGGGCATTAGCCTTGGTAGATTAAATTGGGTAGATATTCACATCTGGTTCATAAGAGTGATTTAATTACATATGACAAGTTTACTTGGTGTTCTCCAGAATTATCTGATAAAAAACCCAACCTACAGGGCATATTTAATAGAATAATTCACTCTGTAAATCTGATTAATTTCATTTTAACTGAAAGAGATAAACAAGTAAATATTTTTAGAAAAATAGCTGGCACTAATGAAAAATCCTCCAATAACTCTTGGTATCTGATACTTTTCACCGAATCATATTTCACATATGCTCAAAATGTATTGAATGCATATGCTGAACTTATTTATGAAACCATGGAAAATATGCCAACTACCGTGAGTGGAGATTTTCCGAAATTATGGAATCATTTGAGAACTGTAACTTATCTTCATGATAAAGAAATTTGTGATTATTTTCAGAACAAGACACTTTGGTATCAAATATTGATTCAATCCCCAAGAAATAATCTTGTCATTCATGACAAAGAAACAGCAGGATATGGTATAAGTGATCATGAAATAGATGTGTATATTGGTAAACATGGATCCCATGACCCAGTGAAAAATAAACCAGCTATAGAATTACTCCAGAAAATAATTTCAAACCATACAGAATTCCACAATATGCGGATTGATGATTATTTTCATCCACTTTATAGGCAGATTGTTGCAAAAATAGACATTCTTAATCAACAAGAAATAACTTGGTTAATCAACGCAGGTGGAATTGCAGGTTTTGATTTTCCCTATATTCCACAAATAACTCCGAAACTACAAGAAATTATCAATTTTATTGAAAACTGGCTTAGAAACAAATACCAAACATGCCCTCAATGTAAAAACCCTCATCTAGAAGTAACTCGTTTTGCAATTAATCCTCAAATATTGAAATTTGATCCAAAAAATATTTGGTTTGGATGGAAATGCACTACTTGCTCTTATATGAAACCATTTAATGAAAGTGAGAATCATGGATCTCTTTACACCAACTAATTGGAAAAAAGAACCATTCATTGATGGTTACAGATGCAGGGACTGTGAAAAGGAGAATGCGGATTATTTTTTTCATATAGATGATGATTGGAGCGAGTATTATTGTACAAGGTGTATAAAAGGTGGTGCCATTAGAACTGAAGGAATCATTCACAAACCTGAAACTTGTGATCATTGTCAATTACTAGTTGAGGATACTACATTCCTAACCGTAATTCAATATAATGGTGGTTCTGGGCTCAACTTTTGTAAAAAATGTACCAAGGAAGTTATTGATTTCAAAAAATCATTGGGAGGTTCATTAGAAGCATATGGCGGCAATGATGAAAAAATGAGTAACCAAATTCAAAGATGGATAAATCATACCAGAATAATAACACCAAAACGAAGTCCCATTCCTCAATCTTTTCGACATGAGATATTCAAAAATGCTAATTACAAGTGCCAAGATTGTGGGGTGTCGAAAGACGAATGTCCATTAGAAATTGATCATATAGTCCCAGTGGCTCAAGGAGGTTCTGATGAGCTTAGTAATTTTCAAGCTCTTTGTGTGGTATGTAACCGTGCAAAACAAAATCGTTCCTGGCATGCTGGTAAACCTTCGTAAGATAAATCCCAAATTATGACATCAGAATCTAATGAATTGAACATTCCAGATTTCCTAGAAATCAAAGGGGAAAGAATACCCGTAGACAAAGAAGACTACAAGAATTTCATGCTAGATGCAGGAAAACGTGTGATTTTGTCTACTACGATGGAACCAATCAAAGTTAAACTCAACGAACAATTGGTCGCAGAACTAGACATGAAGCCTTTCATAAAAATTGACGATGATAAACAAGGCACTTCTATCACTATTGGTAAACCAGGACTAAAAGAAAAGGATGGATTGATTGGCCTTGGTGGTTATTACTACACTCCGCTTATTCTAGGTGCTAAAGATACAACCCAAGTAATAGAAGCATGGGATTGGCTTTTTTCCAAATCCAATATTCCAAAAAAAGACTTTGAAATTACTATTGAATTTGTAGGGGTTTCAGAGTACATTTTTAATGGCAAGCAAGATGGAATAATCTTCAGAGTGATGGGTCTTGCAATGGACCTGAAGAATCTTGAGGAAATGGGAGTTAATACCTCCGAGAAAATTTCAGAACTTGCAGGCAAAATCAAAGGAAATGTCAGATCTTTTAACAAAAATAAAGAAGATAAGATGGGCCTAGGACTATTCAACATTCTACAACTAAAGCGGCAGCTTTCAGATCTATCTGCAGAAACTGTATTGGCTTGGCGTGCAAAAAAGCTAGGGATGGATGTAAAGCTAGCAAAATCCCCTGATATTCTGATTGATGTGGCGAGAGTTGAAGTAAAATCTGACAGAACAGATCATATGGATGAGGGTAGATTGGAAAACAAGCTCACGAAAGGTCTCAAGCAAGGAGGCGAACTAATTGCCATTCTCACAGGTTCATTTGACAAAAAGGAACTAAAAGACTTCAAAATAACTTGGCTTCCCACATACAAGCTTGAAGAATCACTGAAAATAGCTATTCAAACATGCAAGGGTAATACTAAATGTGTTTTATTATTTTCTGGCTCACTTCAAGGATTTTTTGGTCGTCTGGGAATAATCAGACAGCATCCTTAATTGATCTGATACATGGTGTTGAATTATGAATAAAAAAGGAAAAAATAACACGATGGGTATTTTTTTCAGAATTATAATAGCTACTTATGGTGCAGTGGTAGCAGTATTATTCTTTGGAGTGTTGCAATGGGGGCTAAACCTAACTACGTTTGGTGAGGATGGCAAACCGATAGATGTGAAAAATTGGGTTTCTATGGTTGTGACATTGATTGTTCCATTGGGAATTGCGATTATGATCTGGAAATATTCTGATATTAAACAGGGACAAATTAATGCCATAATAAAAGAACAAGACGATATTGCAAAAGAAAAAGAGAGAATAACACTTCAAAAAATATCACAAAATCTCTTACAAGCTATATTCTTGCTGGAAGGATATGAGGAACTAACAAAAAAATTAACAGATGATGTAACAAAAGACATTCCATTACAAGAAAACATGACACAAAACACCAAAGCAGCTATGGTGAGGTTTCAAAACATTACTGAAGACGACCTTGAAAAAATACGAAATATTAAACTCGCATTAGATATTAAAGAAGTTGTAGTTAGAGGGTTATGGTATTGTCAAGGAAATTTCGGTAAAAGCTTTCCACCAAGCAAGGATGGAATTTTAACACTTTGTAAGAATACATTAGAAAAAATTACAGAAAAAACCAATGTTGAGACTAAATGAGATACGATATAGCTAGCGTAAAATTAAAAGTTATGCTAGAATGAAAAAACCAAAAATCTCATCACATTACTAAAAGAAAAATTGATACATGACAAAGAAAACTGTGAATATTCCGCTACCTACAGCTAATCCCTTATAGACACTATCGAAGGCAACACCTAATGATTTTTGTCGGTAAAATGCATACACACTCCCAAAAACACCAATTCCTGTAAGTATTGCAAAAAGAGGAATTAGAAGCTTAATCTGTGATAAAATACCGAGTGAAATCAGATAGCTAAGTATGAAACCATAGCTTGCACATAATCCAAAAGTAACCCTACTCCAAAATTTTTTCGAGGTTGATTCTGGGGATTTTCGTAATGACATTGCCCTCATGGTATTTTTGTTAATAATCTATAACTACATATCATTTAAGCATTAGAAAAATACTTCCAAAAGATCAAAGTCATGCTTTGGCAATCTATTTAAATTTGAAACTCTGTCTTTCCAAAATATGGCTACAAACGAAGATGAACTGGCATTAAGAGCAGTACTGGTAAATGTAATTGCAGAAGCTACAAACATTCTTGCTAATAATCCTGGCAATGCAGATGAGGATGTGATACACTTTGATAACGACAGATTTTTTCACCTTGTGGATGAGCTAAACCACGTAAATGACACAAGACAGACCCGATTCCGTCAAAGGATTATCGATTTTGTAGGTTTCGTTCATCGTGGATCTACGAACAGATTCCATTTCCGAGAAATACAAACAATCTCTCAAAGATTCATCGATGACATAAGACTCTGACAAATAAAGTAGTTTAGAAAAAATCAGATGATCGTGTACCTTATTTGCAAGAATTAACAATACAGTGTATGGATTACCCAATTTTCAAGCCCAGTAACATGATGTGCCACGTCTGAATAGACTGAAAGTTTCCGATAGAACTCAAATCATAGCGTTTATTGGTGCAATCGTCTTCTTCGTTATGGTTTGGTTCTACAGCTTCTTAGAAGTCCTTCGACATATTAGCTAGTGAAAATCTTCATGATTGGGCAGAAGGTATCAATGTTAATTATAAAGCTCTGGGCACTCAACCAACTGAAAATCATTTAGTATTGTTCTTGTTATAAAAGAACGATCACTGATCGTAATTCGAATATATAAAGAACCTTTCAGTGGTAAAAAGACTGAACATTGTATGAGCACAAATTTTCAAAAAATCATACTAAGGGTTAAAATACAATATTGTAACATGTGTTAACATGGTAAGCCATTCTCATGGAAGATCCCTAAAAAGTGAATATGATGAAATAATGAAACAAGCAAAAAAACAGCCAGGACTTCCCGAATTAATGAAAGTCTATGGGCAATATGATGAACTGCTAACCCAGTCACAAGCTTATCTTGGCTTGATCCAAGCAACAGAAACATTTTCAGTATCCACATCTTCTTCCTAATTAGTCAAAAATGCCAACTTGGGGAGAAATACTAAAAGAACTAGCAGATGAGGCACAAAAGCATGGGAACGTTGTTCCATTTGATGAGGTTAGAAGGAAATATCTTGCATTATTACATGAGAAAACAAAGAGAAACACCATCTTTTATGCTACTGCATGGGCGCAAACCGGGAAAAAAGTTACCAATCAACAAGTGCTAAGCATTACTGATGAAGACATCCAAGGATTAATGGAAGTAATACACGGCCTGAAAGGTGAAAACTTGGATCTGATATTACATAGTCCAGGAGGTTCTGCAGAAGCTACAGAAGCAATGGTGTGCTACCTCAGAAAGAAATTCTCTAACATTAGAGTGATAATTCCACAAGCTGCAATGTCTGCTGCTACGATGCTTGCATGCGCATCTGATCGTATTGTGATGGGAAAACAATCATCAATCGGGCCGATCGACCCACAATTGATTCTTCAAACCCAAGTAGGACCACAGCTAGTTCCTGCGCAAGCAATATTGGATCAATTCGATTTGGCAAAGAAAGAAGTTCAAGATCCGAAAAGGCTTGGAGTCTGGTTGCCAATCTTGGGGCAGTATGGTCCTGCACTACTAATACAATGTCAAAACGCATTAAATCTATCAAGGGCACTTGTCAACGAATGGTTGAAAAATTACATGTTCAAGGATAATCGTAAAAAGAATGAGGTTGCCAAAAGCGTAGCAGATTATCTAGCTAATCATAAGAACTTCCAAACTCATGCTAGGCATATAGACAGGGATCAGGCTAAAAAAATTGGCTTGGTAATTGATGATTTAGAAGCAGACCAGAATCTACAAGACCGTGTTCTTTCAGCATTTCATGCTATGTCACATACTCTTTCTGGCACTGCTGCAGTTAAAATAATAGAAAATCACTTGGGTAAGGCTTTTGTTAAGCAGCAGCAAACCGTTGTAATACAGCAACCACCTCCAAATCAGCCTCCACAATAAACTCAGAGAGTGGAACCTAAAATCGAATTATACAATCTAGGTTTCCCCCGGGCCCGCCTTCACTGTGGTAGCGAGTCCCTTACTGTTTTTCCAGAACGACTTTGTTGTTTGGCAATACGCCGGCGAACTTCCATCCCTTTGATATCATCTCTTCCGCTTCTTCGCTT
>Ga0187892_10007065_pt1 | contig 16233 bp, 11 predicted proteins | sample MA1701073metaG_FD_139345 | JGI IMG/M metagenome (GOLD analysis project Ga0187892, IMG submission 139345) | Bio-ooze microbial communities from a basaltic lava cave in the Kipuka Kanohina Cave System on the Island of Hawaii, USA - MA170107-3 metaG ... | reverse complement strand
GGAACGCGGGCCCGGTGCTTCTCGAGCAGAGCCCAGAAGTTCCGCTCGGCGGGCGACTGCGGCATGGACCGCACCAGGTTCAACAGTCTCGTTTCGCCCAGGTTGTACGCGGCCATGACGAGCAGTCCGGACGCCTGCGCGTCCGTCTCGTAGATATCGGCAAGGTAGCGGGCAGCGGCGTTCGTCGCCTTGGCGACGTCATGGCGCTCATCGGCGGGATCCACGCGTCGTTCGCCCTGCAGGGGTCCCAGCCGAAGCCCGTAGGCTTCGGCCGTCGAGGGGATCATCTGCCAGAGCCCCTTGGGCACGCCATATCGCGTCGACGGTCCGACGGCTTGCGGGTCCAGCTTGCTCTCCTGAAGGGCAAGATAGAGGAATTCGCGGGGCAGCCCGTGCTCCAGCAGAATGGCGGCGATGGTTCGCGCCCGGTCGTGGACATCGCTCCGGCCGAGCCCGCTCGCAAGGTCGACCGGGTTCCACTCGCGGATGTAACGCAGCACTTCATCGACGAACTCGCGTGGTACCGTCGCCTCCGACTCGCCCAGCCGGTGCACGGTCCGGTAGATCAACTGCACTTCCTCGGGTGTGCCGTCGCTGTAAATGCCGAGCGTGGTCAGCAGGTCTTCGTACTGTGCTTCGAGCCGTTGCTGGCGTTCGCGTATCGAAGGGTCGGGTCCGGATGCGGCCTGCAGCCGGCGCAGGTCCAGCTCGAGGCCCTTGATCATGTAGAACAGCTCCGCTGCCGCGTCGCGCTGCGCCTGGACGCGCCGCCCGTTCCGCCAGGCCAGGCCTGCCGCTCCCGCCGCTACGACGAGCAGGACCGCCACTGCAATGCGCATCTTGCGCGCGCGCTTCAGCCAGACGCGGGTTTCCTCGCGACGGTGCTCCTGCAGCGTGACGCGTAACAGCCGGGTTCGCTCCGACATGTCCTCGGGCTCTTCCTCACCGAGGTAGCGGCTGACGAGTTCCTCCTGCGGCACGAGGCGCGTCGAATCAGGAACCACGGCAAGAGCCGGGATGCTGACAACCAGCTCGGGCCCGCCCGAATGGCCCAGTCGGACCGGCGTATAGGCGCCGAGGCGGACGCGTGTGATCCGTTCCCCGTGGATGAACGTGCCATTCATGCTGCCGAGATCGATGAGTTCCCAGGCATCGCCGGTCCTGCGCAGCTCGATGTGCGTGCTGCTCACGTACTCGTTGTCGACGATGATGTTGTTGGTCGGACCGCGCCCGATTCGAAGGGTGTGCGTGAACTGGAGGGGTGATGACGCGCCCGGCATGAGCACCTGGATCTCGTACGCCATGTCACCTTCCTCGCGCGGTGCGTTCGGCGACGCGTCGTGGAAGGTAGCCTACTTCGGGTCGCGGAAGAAGCGGGCGACGTTCCTCGCGATCTCCGAAACATCGCCGCTCGAGTTGATCATGGCGGCCACGACCATGTCCTCGTCCGGGAAGATCATGAGCGACGCCTGGCCGCCGAGAACGCTGCCACCATGCCCGATCATCCGGGTGCTGGCCGATTCGTCCCGGCTCAGCCGCACGTTCTCGATGCCCCAGCCGTAGCCGTACTGCGTCGGTGCGCCCGACTTGAGGCGCTGCGGCGTCCAGAACAGGCGGAGTGTCGCAGAGTCGAGCAGCTCGCCACGCATCATGGCGTGGCCAAACTGCACGAGCTCGGACGGCGTCGACAGGAATCCGCCTGCCGCCATGGGACAGCTCATGTCGATGTCCTGGCCACGGCGCAATGTGCCGAATGCGGCACGATCGTATTTCACGGCTTCGTTCGGGCCCTCGCCGCCCAGATCCGGAACTGTCTGCTCCATCCCGGCCTTCGTGAAGACCTCGCGGTCCATGAACTCGAGGAACGGCTCGCCGGCTGCGGCCTCGACGATCGCGCCCACGAGGTGCCAGCCGAAGTTCGAGTAGCGCCATTGCGTGCCGGGCTCGAAGATCAGCGTGTCATCGGCCACAGCGGCAATGGCCGCACGCGCGTTGTCGCAATGCGGGCCGCGCAACGTTTCCGCCATGCCATCGGATCGAATCACGCCCGCGATGTGACCCATCAGCTGACCCGTCGTGATGGGCCAGCGCATCCGCGGAAACTCCGGCAGGTACGTTTGAATCGGGACATTGAAATCGAGCCGGCCTCGCTCGTGGAGCAGCCCGGCGGCTGTCGCGGTGAGCGACTTCGAGATGCTGCCTGCGGGATAAAGCGTTTGCGGCGTCGCGAGCACTTCGCTCGACAGGTCGGCCCAGCCAAAGGCCTCTGCGTAGACGATCTGGCCGCCTCGGCCCACCGCGATCGAGGCGCCGGGCAGGTCGCCGTTCCGGATGTAGCGGCGCGCGGCTGCACGCGCCGAATCGACGGCTTCGGCGAAGCGCGGTGTCGGCGCACCATCGATCTGTGATGGGACGTCGAGCAGCGGACTGTCCTCTGCGCACGCAGCAAGCGCGACAGCCAGACCGGCGAATGCGAACCGTACGCCCGGCCAGCGGGCGAGTCGACAGGAACGGAACCGCGTATTCGCTGGCATGCGCGTCAGGAGTCCGGGGTGACAGGTCGCGCCAAACGTATGCACGGTTCAACCCTACGGAAAGCGGATCACCGGGGATTCGGCGCGACGTGCCTCGGCCAGGCTGAGCCGTGCGTGGCCGCCGCGCAGGCGGCCACGCGCACGAGGTGTGAGAGCTCAGCAGAATTCCAGAACGTTGCCTGTGAGTTGATTCTCGAGGATCAGGTTTCCTGCCGTGGGCCCCTGCCATGCGCAGGCATTCAGGCGGATCGCGTTTTCCTTGAAGACATTGCCGGTCCAGCCCGGGCCGAAGCGAACCGCCGCGGCGCTGGTTTCGAGCAGGTTCTCCTTGAACAGGTTACCGCTGGCACCGCCGCCGGTGAGGTCGAGCGCAGCGACGCTGCTACCCGAGATCCAGTTTTCCTTGATCGTGTTGTCGGGCTGGCCAAAGAGCAGGATGCCGCTCGGATTCTCGCGCAGAACGTTCTCCTTCACGAGATTCCGCGCGGACACCATGCCGCTACCCGTGGGACGGACCATGATGCCCCGCAGCTGGTTCTGCCACGCCTCGTTTTCCTTCACAACGTTGTCGCTCGCGCCGTTGAGGAATATCGCCTCCCGATTCTGCGTCAGACGGTTCTGGCTGAGGACGACTCCCGTGGACTGCGCGACGAGGATGCCGGTCACGAAGTTCTGGATCGTGCCGCCCCGGATGTTGATGTTGCGCCGCCCGCGCGCCGTGATGCCGCCACCCGTTCCGGTTCCGGTGACGACGTGGCCGTCGAGATCGAGCGTGACATTGTCCGCGGTGATGTGGAGGGCATCGCCTGAGCAGACCAGATCGTTGGCGAGCTTCACGTCCTGGGCAATCATCGCGCCGCAGGCCAGGACGGTTGCCGGCACGGCGTTGGCCGCGGGCCCATCGGGAAGAGGCGACGTGACGTCGGTACTCGTCAGACAACCGACGGCTAGCACGGACGTTATGACGGTACAGCTTATGAGTGGGACGTGCATGCATGACCTCCCTGGGTGGGGCAGGCCTGGTTCCGGGTGGTGGCCCGGACTGGCGCTGCCGGAGACGGATGCGGCCGTTGCCGCCTGCAGCGACAGCCGTCTAGATTGGGATGACGATGCGATGAGCAGGTCCCTCAGGAGTGACCGCCATCGGATTCAGGCGTATCACGAGGCGGGAAATGATCGAGTTCCGGTGCCTGGGCGCGCTCGATCTGCGCAATTCTGACGGCGAGCTTCGCTCGATCCTTTCGCAGCCGAAGCGCCTGGCTCTGTTCGCCTGGCTGGTCCTCGAAAAGCCGCGCGGGTTCCAGAGCCGGGACCGTGCGCGTGCGATGTTCTGGCCCGAGCTCGACGACGCTCGTGCGCGCCGAGCCCTGAACCGGGCGATCTACTGGTTGCGCAGCGCTCTCGGTGAGCACGTCCTGGTCAGCCGCGGCGATGAGGAGATCGGCGTGGCTTTGGATCAGTGCTGGACCGACGTGAGCACGTTCGAGGCCGCGATCGGCGACGGGCGTCTGCCCGAAGCGCTCGATCTCTACCGGGGCGACTTGCTTCGCGGGTTCTTCGTCTCGGATGCGGCCGGCTTCGAACGCTGGCTGGATGCCGAGCGGAACCGGCTGTGTCATCTGGCACACGAGGCGGGGCGGGCGCTCGTCGAAGCGCAGACGAAAAGCGGGCACGCCAGGTCGGCCATGCACTGGGCACGATGGACGCTCGATCGATTTCCTTCCGATGAAGCCAGCCTGTGCCGGTTGATGACACTCCTCGAGGATAGCGGGGACCGGGCGGGCGCACTGCAGGTCTACGATCAATTCGCGCGTCAGCTCGCAGCCGACTTCGAGCTGCAGCCCATGCCGGAAACGGATGCGCTTGCCGCAGCCATCCGCGCCCGCGTCAGGAATGCGCCGGTCGCGCTCGCAACAGACAATGGCTCGCGGCGGGAGACGTCGGCGACCGCTGGCACGACGACACCGATCGTGCGTCGGGTGCTGTCGTGGTCTCGCATTGCGCTCGCGGGAGTCGCCTCGGCTGTTGCGCTCTCCACGAGCGGGTTGCTGCTGCGAGGCCGTATTCCCGGGCAGGACGCCGGAGGGCCGGCCGTGATCGTGCATCCGTTCGAGAACCGGACCGGCGACCGTGCATTCGATTACATCACGGACTTGAGCAGCGACTGGCTTCTGCACGGACTGGCGCGGGCCGGTGCGCAGGCCATCGCGTCGCGCACGGCCCGCGCCGGCGGCGAGCGCGTATCGTCGGCCGGCCGCGGCAGGCACGGAGCAGCCATCGCGGGAGCCGTCGTGCAAGGCGCGTTCTATCACGCAGGTGGCAGACTCCGCTTCGAAGGCAACGTTGCTGCGCCGGACAGGCGAGTGCTCTGGACGCTTCGTTCCATCACTGCGCCCGCGGATTCGCCGGAGCTGGCATTGGCGGAGGTTCGGGACCGTGTCGCGGGCGCGATCGCCGTCCTTTCGAACCCGCGATTCGCATCCTGGCTTCCGCTCGGTGCGGCGACACCGCCGAGATACGAAGCACTGCACGAGTTCATGCTCGGCGATGAGCAACAGCAGAACGGACGGTCGCGGGACGCGCTGCCCCACCTGACGAATGCGGCCGCGCTCGACCCTGCATTCACGCTCGCACGTGTGCAGGCGGCAGCCGTCCGGTTGAACCTGCTGGATCTTGCGGGCGCTGACTCCCTGTGCGCGACACTCAATCAGGAGCGTACCCGGTTGACTCCGCTCGAGGCTGCTTGGCTCGACTGGATCGTTGCCGTCATCCGAGAGGATGACACTGAGGCCGACCGCGCCACGCAGCGGGCCGCGGCGCTGGCGCCGGACAGGTTCCTGTCGCTTCGGGCGGAAGTGCTGCGGTGGCTGAATCGACCGAACGAGATCGTGACCCTTCTCCGGTCCGCGGGTCCGGGCCACCCCTACTACGGTGAGCGCTCGCCCTACTGGGAGCGGCTCGCGGAATCGCTCCATAAGCTCGGCGAGCATCCTGCAGAACTCGCCGTGGCGAGGCGCATGCGGCGCAATCAGCCTGCGGCCTGGCAGAGTGTCTGGGTCGAGTTGCGCGCGCTCGCCGCACTCGGTCGCGGGGAAGAAGTGATGTCCGGGCTGGATGACCTCGAATCGCTGCCACGCCACCACCGCGTCTCGGCCGGCTCGTTGATGGGCCAGGTCGCGGAAGAACTGCGCGCGCATGGCGACTCGGCCGCGGCTTCGGCCGTCTTCGTCCGAGCCATCGACTGGTATCGCGCGGTTCCGCTCGAACAGGCAGCGCGGATCGAGCAACGCGCCGAACTGGGCCGCATCCTGTATCTGGCCTCACAGTTCGATGAGGCCGACGCCATCTTTCGACGGCTCGTTGCCGAGAGCGAAGGCTACGCGCCGGAGTTCGAGGGGACGCTCGGCGTCATTGCCGCACGCAGGGGCGATCGCGATTACGCTGAGCATATTCTCGCGTCTCTCGAGCGGCACCGGCTGGCGCTGAATCCGCCGCCACGGTACGCACTCTTCGCCCAGGCCAGAATCGTCGCGGCCCTCGGCGACGCGAATCGCGCCGTCCGCATGCTCCGCGAAGCGATCGGCGGGCAGGGCCGCGACCTCCATAGCGATACCGACTTCGAACCGCTCGTCGGCAATCCCGGCTACAGAGATTTCATTCGGCCCAAGGGCTGATCAGCGGAACAGCCCGAAGCGGCGGAGCCGCGCCGGCCAGTGTGCATCGGTTCGGAGCACGGCGAGCACAGGATCATTGAGGTTCGGCAGTACGCTGCTCGGCACCGCGCTGCAGGAAGCCGACCGCGTGCGCCGGCGAAGACGCCGGAGGAAGTGCAGCCTGACGTAAAACGACCGGTCCGACAGAAGAACACGCAGGAATGGACATTCGAGCGATACTTGCGGGAAGAGGCTGGATCCGGGCAGCAATCGTTGCCGCCGGAGTGGTCGTGATTGCGCTGGGCGCCCTGCTTCGCGGGGGTGACCAGTCAACGGACGGCGAGGGCGAGTTCGTGACGGTGGAACATCGCGAAATCGCGGCAACGGTTGCGGCGATCGGAGCCTTGAAGCCGCAGATTGGCGCGGAAGTTCGGGTGGGCTCGCGCATATCAGGCCGGGTGCAGCGGTTGCGCGCGAACATTGGCGATCGGGTTCGGCGCGGTCAGGTCATCGCGGAACTGGAGACGGCCGACCTCGATGCGGTGGTCGGGCAGCGCCAGGCCGAGCAGAAGCTGGCGGAGGCGAAGCTGTCGGAGATCGAGAGTCTGGAGCCGGGCGTGGTCGCACGGGCCGAAGCGGACGTCGCCCAATTCGAGGCGAGCGCCAGGCTCGCGGCGGAGGAGTGGCAGCGCCAGCAGGTGCTGCTCAGTCGCGCCGTCGTGACGCGCGCCGAGGCGGACGCCGCGCGCGAACGACATCTGGTTGCGGAAGCGCAGCTCGAGTCCGCGCGCCGCAACCTCGAGCTGGTTCGCAAGGGCAACACCGAGCAGCGGCGCCAGGCCGAGGCCGACCTCGAGCGCGCGACGGCCGCGCTCGAAAGTGCGCGCGTGGACCGCTCATTCGCCATCATTCGCGCGCCCATCGACGGAATCGTGGCTTCCGTGTCCACGCAGGAAGGCGAGACCGTGGCCGCCGGGCTCAGCGCACCCACGTTTGTGACGATCGTCGATCTCGAGCGGCTTCAGGTTGACGCGTATGTCGACGAAGTCGATATCGGGAAAGTGCAGCTCGGGCAGAACGTCAAGTTTACTGTCGATGCCTATCCCGCCGATGACTTTGCGGGCACGGTTTCGGCCGTCTACCCATCCGCGACGATCCAGGACAATGTGGTCAAGTACGTGGTCGCGGTGTCGTTGGCGAGCGGCTACGCGGGTCGGCTCCGGCCCGAGATGACAGCGAGCGTCCGCATCCAGCTGGAGCAACGGAGCGTGCTGGCGATACCGTCGCGGGCGGTCCGTCGTGAGGACGGCAGGAGTCTCGTGTTCGTCGTACAGGAAGGTCGTCCGCAGGCGAGACCCGTGCGCCTGGGCTGGCGCGACGGGCCCTGGGTCGAGATCGTGGAAGGTCTGCAAGCAGGCGATCGCATCCTTTTGGATCCACCACTACCGGGGATGGAGGGCAGCTCATGAGCCGACTCCCGCGCATTGCGTTCGACGCTGCGACATCGATCGCGGCGAACCGGTCCCGCACGCTCCTGATGATGGCCGGCCTCGCGGTAGGTGTCGCAGTACTTACCGCCGTGATCATCGTCGGCCAGGGCACTCGCGAGCGGATCATGGGCCTGGTGAGCAAGCACGGGCTGGACATGCTGATGGTACGCGCGGGCGGCGAAGTCCAGGTGTTCGCGCCGCGCGCGGACCGCGGGCTGGCCGTGCTGTTCCCTGAGGATGCGCGCGCCATCGAAGCGGAAATCCCGGGCGCGCTTCTGGTCAGCACTGTGCAGAATCAGCGAGGCATTGACGTCGTCAATGGAGACCGATCCGTAACCACGCGCGCGTTCGGCGTTGAAGCGGACTGGATGGAGATCCGCCGCTGGGGCATGGCCGAGGGCGAATTCCTTTCGACGGACGACCTGGCCGCGCAGGCGAGAGTCGTCATGCTGGGCGCGCGCGTGGCGCGGGAGCTGTTCCTCGAAGGCGGCGCGGTGGGCAGTACCGTGCGTGTGGCCAACGATCCGTACACTGTCAAGGGTTTGTTCATCGAAATGGGTGCCAGCGCAGGCGGCGATGACTGGGACGATCGCATCGTCATGCCGGCTACCACGTCGTCGCGTCGATTGCTCGGCCGGCCGTACCTCGAGCAGATCGTGATCCGCGTGGCCGATGCCCGCCGAATGCCGGAAACTGCAGAGCGCGTCCGCGAGCTGCTTCGCGTCCGTCACAACATCGGGCCGGGCGAAGCCGATGACTTCTTTGTACGCGAGCCCGAAGATGTCGAGAATGCTGCACTCGACACGTCGTCCACGCTATCCGCGCTGCTGCTCGCCCTCTCGATCATCGGACTCGTGACGGGCGGCATCGTGATCATGAACCTGATGCTGCTCGGCGTTCGCAACGGGTGCACGAGATCGGTGTGCGTCGTGCCATGGGTGCGCGCACGTCGGACATCGCGCAGCTGTTCCTGTTCGAGACTCTGTTCATCGCAGTCGCCGGTGGCATCCTCGGCGCGTTGGCCGGGGCGGGGACGGCATTGGCGCTGTCGGCGGCGGGCGTGGCCAGCAGCCGCATCACCTGGGTGCCGTTCGCCATTGCCCTCACTGTCTGCACTCTGATCGGGCTCGCCTTCGGCATTCAGCCCGCGCGGCGCGCGGCGAGCATCGATCCGGCGGCCACCTTGCGCGAACAGCGTGCGTGACGGCGACTACAATGCGGGCTCCGTGATCGACGTTCGCGGGCTGTCGAAAAGCTATCGCAACGGTGCGGTCACGGCCGATGTGCTCAAGGGCGTCGATCTGCACGTCGACGCCGGAGAGTTCGTCGCCATCATGGGGGCCTCCGGCTCGGGCAAGTCGACCCTGCTGAACCTGCTCGGCTTCCTCGATCGGCCGGATGCGGGCAGCTACCGCTTCCAGGGCGCTGACCTGTCCCAGGCCTCCGATGACACGCTCTCCGCCTTGCGCAACCGGAAGATCGGCTTCGTCTTCCAGCAGTTCCACCTGTTGCAGCGCGTGAACGCGCTCCGCAACGTCATGCTGCCGCTGCTCTATGCCGAGGATGCGCAAGGCGATGATGAAGTGCGAGCCGCCAGTGCTCTCGAGGCTGTAGGCCTCTCGCACCGCGCCCACCACCGCCCCGGCGAGTTGTCCGGCGGCGAACAGCAGCGCGTCGCGATTGCGCGTGCGCTGGTCAACGATCCCGCCGTCCTACTGGCCGACGAGCCGACCGGCAACCTGGATGCGAAAAGCGCGGGCGAGATTCTCGACATCTTCGCCAGGCTGCACGCGGCCGGCCGCACCATTGTCCTGGTCACGCATGACGAGCAGGTCGCGGCACGCGCGGACCGTACGATGCGCCTCGTGGATGGCCGCATCGCAAGCGCTCCCGGGACGCGGCCGATCTCGCCGGCCAACCCGTGATCCGCAAGCAGCACCGGCTGCGCCGGAATCTCGTGCTTTCGTTTCAGCTCCTGGCCGCACACCGGCTGCGCACGGCGCTCAGTGTGTCCGGCCTGCTCACGGGTGTTGCAGCCGTTCTCGTGATGGTCGCGGTGGGCCGGGGCGCGGAACGGCGAGTCCTTGACCGCGTCCTCGCCATGGGCACAGACCTGCTCGTGATCAGTGCCGCTCCGGCGCCACGACTCACCGGTCGCCAGCGCCAGGTCGCGACCACGACCACGTTGCGGACCCAGGATGCCACCGCCATCGCTCTGGAGAGTGCGCTGGCACTGCGCGCGGCGCCCGCCGTGAACGCCGCGATCGTCGCACGGCACGCGGATCGCAACGCGAACACGTCAGTTCTGGGCACCACTCAGGATGGCCTGCGGATTCGGGGCGTGGTCGCGCAGACCGGCCGCGCCTTCGATGAGAGCGAAGCGCGCGAACAACGGCGCGTCGCGTTGCTCGGCCCGACTCTCGCCCACAACCTGTTCGGCGCGACCGATCCCATCGGCCTCGAGATCCGGCTCGGCCGCGTGCCCTTCGAGGTCATTGGCGTGCTGCGGCCCCGCGGCGTCGATGTCGGCGGTACCGACCTCGACAACGTCGCCGTGATTCCGCTCGCAACCGCCATGCGCCGCGTGCTCAACATCCCCTACGTCCACACGCTGTACGTGCAGGCGCGCAGCAGCCGCCAGCTCGATGCGCTCGAGCGCGAAGTGCGCGATATCCTGCTGCAACGCCATCATGCGCGCGCCGGCTCGGTCCAACCGTTTACCATACGCAACCAGGCCGTGCTGCTGCGGACGGAGCGCGCCGCAGCGCAGGCCATGAACCGCCTCATCGTCGGCGTCGCACTGCTCGCACTACTCGTCGGCGGCATCGGCATCCTGGCCGTAATGCTCATGTCCGTCCGGGAACGCGTCCACGAGATCGGCCTGCGGCGCGCCCTCGGCGCTCGTCAAAAGGACATCCAGCTCCAGTTCCTGCTCGAGTCCGCGTTCCTGGCCACTGCGGGCGGCACCGCTGGCGTCATCCTTGGACTGCTCGCCGCCACCGCCGCGTCCCTGCTCGGTCCCTGGAACCTCATTGTGCCCTGGAATGCCGCCGGACTGGGATTGCTGTGCTCCTCATTGCTCGGCCTGCTCATCGGCGTCGTGCCCGCCGCCCGCGCCGCACGGCTCCAGCCCGTCGATGCCCTGCGCGCCGGCTGAACCCCTCGCGCCGGTGATCGCCGCCGCGCCGGCGTGAACTCTCCGGTCCCGGAGCCCGCCACGCGCGCGCAAACATTCTGGATATGCGGCCTCACTGCAGCCACATCCTCGAGACTCACTTTGACGGCCGCGGACTGCTCGCAACTCACCAGATGATGCTCACGCCGGCTTCGCGGATGCGCGCGTCGCGCGTGATCAGCGGATAATCCAGCGCGGCGGCCGTCGCCGCAATCAGCCGGTCCGTGCGCTCGGGGATGCCGTACAACGTTTCCGCGCGCAGCACCACGTCCACGCTCAGCTCGGCGGCGAAGAACCGGCCCGACCCGAACAGCCCGCGCGTCCACGCGCTCATCCCGCCCGCCAGCCGCAGTATGCCGCGCCGCGCCAGATCGCCGATCTCGACCAGCACCAGCGTGGGCACGAAAATCACCGCTCGCCCCGCTTCCACCGACTCATACACACGCCGTGCGTTCCGGCCCAGCCGCTTCCTCTCGCCGCGCGCCCACCACACCAGCGCGTGTGTGTCCGTCATCGCCAACTCGACCGGCGCCGCACTCACGTCGCACGCCCCGCGCCGCACCGTTCATGCACGGGCACCCGCGTGTCCATCATTCCGCGAGGTCCGCCAGCCGCCCGAGGTCCGAAGCATCCCGCTCCGCCCGCAGCCGCGCGATCGCCGCCGCCAGCGCCTCCGCCGTCAGATCCGACTCAATGCTGCCTTCCAGCACAAACTCCGCGCCCGTCTTCTTCTCCGCTTCCGTCACACGCACCTCCAGCGACCGCAAGTAGGATTCTGCCACCAGTGCCACGCGTTCCCCCTTCCGCCGATTCTCGATCACCACCACCTCGCCGCTTCGGCTGGCCACGCGGCTGGCCAGTTCCAGCAGCCGTGCCCGTGCCTCCGAGATCGCGATCGGCTCCATGCGCCTCCTTATCTGTACATTACAATGTACAGATACGAGCCGAGCCGGTCAAGCCCAGGAGCCTCGGGGCTGTGCGGCGGGAAGAGTCGCCGCGAGAACGGGGCACCACCATAGTCGGGTTGCGCCGGATCGGGCGTATCGCGTGGTGTAGACGCGATCACGGCCGTCAGCGGGCCGGAGCGAGCCGTTTCAGCCTGGTGTCTGCGTTCGCGGCGCGCTCGCGGAACAGCGGATCACCGGCGCGCCAGGCGCGTGCGACTTCGCGGTAGTGTACGGCCGCGCTGTCGCGTGCGCCCGCGGCATCGAACGCCTGAGCGAGTCGTTCGTGCAGCTCGGTGCGGAGGACGTAGAGGTTGGAGGCATCGATGGGTCCGCGCAGTGCGGACTGGAGCACGGGGACGGCTTCGGCGGCGCGGTTCTGCTGGAGCAGCAGCGAGCCGAGTTCGAGGTTGGATCGCGTATAGCCGTGGCTCCAGGAGTAGACGGCGAGGCGGAGCTCGGATTCGGCCTGGGTGAACCGTGCGCGTGCGCGTTCGATGAGGCCGCGCACGTGGTGGTGCAGTCGGCGGTCACGGCCGTAGATGCTGCCGAGCCCGAAGGCTTCAATGCTGTCGGCGAGAGCGGGAAGTCGCGCGGTATCACCGGCGGCGGCGAGCGCGGTGGCGACGTGAGTGAGGTACCAGGCGCGATGCCGTGCGAGCTTGCCATGCATCCACGGCTCGTAGACGCTGCGATCGAGGATCGTGTCATAGAGCGCAGCAGCTTCGTGGAATCGGCCGAGCTCGAACAGCACTTGAGCCAGCTGCACCGGGTTGCCGAGCGCACGAAGCGAGTCCTGGCTCACGCCGAAGAACCGGATGCGGCGGGCCAGGGCGAGCGCATCGCGGAGGCGGCCCTGGTTGCGCAGGCTGATGGCGAGCAACCAGAGCGCCTGCGCGCGCTTGGATTCTGACGCATTTTCGAGCGCGAGCAGTCTGCGATCGGCCGCGGCATAATCGCCCGCCTGAATTTCGAGCACGGCGAGGACCAGCGCACGATCTTCTTCGGTGCCGGGCGCAATGCGATCGGCGGAGAGGAACTGGTCGAGTCCGTCCTGGAAGCGGCCCCGGGAAACGAGGATACCGCCGAGTGCGACGCGGGGCCCCGATCCCGAGGGCTGCGCCCGCAGGAACTCGCGTGCCGTGCGTTCCGCCGCGTCGAAGGAATCCGCGAGCGCGTAGGCGTTGATCATGCTGGTGTAGGCATCGCAGGCGCGGCAGCGCGCGACATTGCCGCGCAGGCCCATGGAATCCATGGCGACGACGCGCGCCAGTTCCGCGATGGCGCCGGGAAAATCACCGGCGCGCATGCGTGCGACACCGAGCGCGAAATGGCCGTCGGGCTCGGCGGGGAACCGCGCGACCAGTGTCTCCGCCTGCGCGAGAGCGACCGGCTCTTCCAGCGCTTCACTGGTCAGGCTGAGGATGAGCAGTCGCTCGCGTTCCGCAGCCCGGCTCGCGAGGTGCGAGGCGCTGGCCGCGAGACCGATCGGATCCGGTTCCGTGGGCGAACGCGTCGCGAACACGTAGTAGGCGGCCATGGCGAATGTGGAATCCTCCGCGAGTGCCGCCAGGAACAGCCGGTTCGCCGTGCGCGGATTGCCGTGCTCGTAAAGTTCGCGGAGCCCCTGCTCGTACAGCCGGTAGGCGACGAGCGAAGAAGTGGTGACTTCGGCGATCCGCTCGCGCGGCGCCTGCACGTCGAAGCTGCGCGCAATCACGCGGGTCGCTTCGTCCACGGCCAGGAACACGTCGCGTGCCCGCGCGAGGTAATGCCGCGTCGCCTGGCCCGTCGTGACGTCGATCACCTCGAGTGCCAGATCGAAGCGGCCGTCCGCGCCACGCGTGAGCTCGCCCTGGATCAGCTCGCCGGCGCCCGATCGACGGGCCGCATCGAGTACAGTCGTCGCCGCTGCGCCGGCCGCTCGCAGCTGGGACTGAAGGTCGTACAGCCGCGTCACCGGAATCACCTGCACGCCGGGCAGGCGAGCGAGACTCGTCGAGAGGAGATCGGCCGGCACGTTCGAAACCGGGCTGCTGTCGCCGGTCGATGCGTCCGTAATCGGTCCGATCGCCAGCACGGGCACCACCGGGCTGCGCTCCGGTCCCCGCAACAGCAGGGTGCCTGTCAGCGCGACGAGTATGAGAGCCGCAGCGGCCCAGCCCCACCACGGCCGGGACACCCGCGCTGGCGATCCCGGTGGTTTGCTGACCATCGGGCTACCATGAATTGGCTGCGGGGCCGCGGCCGGATCTGCCGTTGCGGCCGGCGCCGGCATCTGCGCGGCCACCGGGGCTGGCGGCGCGTCGGCCATGGTCGGCTCGCCGGCCTGACCCGGGCGAAGCGACTCGGCCAGGCGCTGGAGCGACTCGCTCGGCTCGATGCCCAGATCCTCGGCGGCTCGGCGCGCGTGCTCCTGATACACACGCAACGCTCCCGCGCGGTCACCTGCACGCGCGAGCCATTGCATCAGCCGGAGGGCGCCTCTCTCATCGTGTGGATCCAGGCGCGTGCCGCGCCTCGCCCAGTACGCCGCGCCCGTGAGGTTGCCCGCCCGCTCGTCCTCTCCTGCCAGCGCCCAGGCGCCCGCTGCCGCCAGTGACCGCAGTCGACGCCGTTCGCTGTCGATCCACTCGTTCAGCTCCGCCGACGCGTCCGGCACGTGGAACCCGGCCAGGAAATCGCCGCGGTAGTGCTCGAGTGCTTCCGCCGTGCGCCCCTCCGCCAGTGACTGCTCGAAGAGCGTGACATCGCACTGCACGGCAGCCGGATCGATCGCGACATCCTCGCCGCCCCGGCCAGGCAGCGCCTCCGCCCCGAGCGACTGACGCATCAGGTAAACCGTCTGGCGAAGCACCTGCCGGCCGCGTATCTGATCCGCTTCCGGCCAGAAGAGGGCGAGCAGGGTGTCGCGGCGAACAAAACCGCTGGGCGCGGCAACCGCGAGATACACCAGCAGACCGAACCGCTTCGGCTGAGACAGGATGGCGGATGCGTCGGGCCGGTCCGGCGCGTGCAGGTCACACGAGCCCAGCGTGCGAATCAGAATCACGTGCCCTCGTTGGCGGCCGGCGTCAACTCGCGGTTGACGCTCAGGTTGGCCTGAATTCACCGCAGCCGCCCCGCTTCATCGAACGTACGTCGGCCGCCAACCCCAGGCAATCAGCGGGTGTGGCCACCATCGGGGCGGAGAGGACCTCATGAATCGGACGAAGGTCGGACTCGTGGCGGGCACCGCACGACGGCCCGACGAAGGCCGGCATAAGCGGATGGATGCCGCGACGAAGGCGATGGGCAGGATCCCGGCCGAACGACAGATGCGCTGCAGCCAGGTCGTAGCGGACGCCTCGGATCGTCAGGTAATGAGTGGCGTGGCGGAACTGCTGCAGGGTGCGATGGCCGCGCGTTCGGGTGGGCCGGGACAGGACACGCGCCTGGAACCGGGCAAAGGCGGGAACCTGGTGCTTCGCGACGTTTCCTGGGTTCCCATGACGGGCGAGGTCACGGCCGAGGCCCGGGCTGCGCTCGAACGCGCACTCCCCGCGTTTGCGGCTGCGCCCGGCTCCAGTGTGGCCAAGGTGCGCGTCGTCTGCATGAGGATGCCGAAGACGCCGCACTGGCCCGTCTTTTCGCGGTAATACCGTGGGGACGACACCGACGGGAGCGCGCAGGGCACGGCCTCCGTGAACGTGATCGACCTGCTTTCGCTCGAGATCGTGCCGTCATCGGCCACGATCGGGATCGGCCAGACGTTTGCGTTCACGGCGCTGTTCGATATCGCAGACCCCAGCCAGATGCTGGTACGGCGTACAATTCGCTGAACATCCTCAGGATCAAGTCAGCCCGAACGCACGCCGGCGCACGATTCCTGCGCGCCGGCTCAGAACGTTCGGACCAACTCGCGCATGCGGCGCCGCATCGCGTCGTCCGGCAACGGGCCCAGACCCGACTGCAGGTTCTCCTGCATGTGTGCCGGATTCGTCGTCTCCGTCAGAACACACGTCACATCCGGATGCCCGAGGATGTACTTGAGCGAGAATTGCGCCCAGCTCGTGCAGTCGAACTCCGCCGCCCACGCCGGCAGCGGCCGGTTCGCAACACGCTGGAAGTACGCACCGTTCATGAACGGCCGGTTGATCAGCACCGCCATGCCGCGGTCCCGCGCGAGCGGCAACAACCGCTCCTCCGCTCGCGTTTCCACCACCGAGTAGTTCATGTGCACAAAGTCGAATGTCTGCGCACGCATGAACGCTTCCATCCGGTCGTGCGCCGCGTCACTCGAAACCGTGATGCCGATGTAGCGCGCCTGGCCCGAGGCTTTCCACTCCCGCACGTTCGGCCAGTGCGTCTCCAGATCCCGCATGCTCTCGACCTGGATAAGATCGAGCGTCTCCCGTCGCCAGTGCCGCTGCATGCGACGCATCTGCTCGATGCCCG
>Ga0187892_10007063_pt1 | contig 16235 bp, 13 predicted proteins | sample MA1701073metaG_FD_139345 | JGI IMG/M metagenome (GOLD analysis project Ga0187892, IMG submission 139345) | Bio-ooze microbial communities from a basaltic lava cave in the Kipuka Kanohina Cave System on the Island of Hawaii, USA - MA170107-3 metaG ... | reverse complement strand
TCGATCACCTTCGCCTCCCGCCATTCCGGGCGCTCGTCGGGACAAGGCAGCTCACCGGTACTCGGCACCACGGCCGTCGTACTCGTGGGCCCATACTGGTAAGAGATCGGGAGGAAGCCGGGAGCGAACCAAACCATCACCCCGGCCAGAATGACCACAGCCACGAAAACCATTAACCAACGGTTCCGGTTCATAGGCCGATATCCTGGCTTAGAATCCTAAACTAACACTTACGTTCAACAGTATCGCTCGGTTGGTGCGTTCCTAATCGAAAACAACGCGCGCTAAGCCGGTGGAGCAACATGGCCGGATACTGCGGGTAACACGAGGACGGAACCGGGCACGGCGGCGCGCACCTCCTTGCCCGTTCCGGATTCTAAGAGGGGTTGCGCTTGGGGTTAATCTTTCGTCACGTAACGATAAAAGTAATAAGCGCCTACGATAAGGGCCACGAATACAACGATTCCGACCGGCTCTTTCAGCCACGCAACAGCGTCAAGAATTCCACCCATGGTGTTGAACCTCTTTTAATTCCTATCTGTAATCTTAAGTGATGCCGCAGAACCTGCTGCGTACCCCGCCCATCTTACTTGGCCGTGATTCGATGTCAAGAATCTTGGCTCCGCTGTGGCCTCGCGGGCGGAATTGTTCGCGACGAATTCTTCAGAAGCTCCGAGCAGCGCCGCTCAGGCAGCTTGCATCGGTATCGAATGACCGATGCGCGTGATCTTGTTACGGTCGTCCAGATAGACGAGGGTCGGTTGGTGGGCAGCCACCTCTTCACGCTGCAATCCGGCATAGGCACAGATAATCACCCGATCGCCAGGACTCGCCTTGTGCGCCGCCGCACCGTTGATGGAGATCACCCGCGAACCCGGTTTCGCCCGAATCGCGTAGGTCGTGAAGCGCTCGCCGTTCGCGATATTGTAGATATGGATCTGCTCGTACTCGCGGATCCCGGCGGCGTCAAGCAAGCGCGCGTCAATCGCACAAGATCCCTCATAATCAAGTTCCGAATGCGTAACACGAGCACGGTGGAGTTTCGCTTTGAGCAAGGTGATATACATTGCGTCCCGAGCCAGTGACAGTTTGACCACGATTATGGCGTAAAGGTCGCTATCGTTCAACAAACTTGCGCGCTGCAAGGTTGTCAATGAGGCGCGTCTTACCGAGCCAGGCGGCGGCTAAGATCCTGAGATCGCAATCTTCTGGAGCGGGTTCCATGAGATCGCTGGCGCGCCTGACGGCAAAGTAATCAGCATTGAATCCGGCTTCCTCCAGGCGCGCGCGACCACGCCGTTGGACGGATTGGAAACTCGGCGCCGCACTCGTCAGCGCGTCACGGGCCTCGCAAAGCGCCTCGTACAAACGCCAGGCGATCGCTCTTTCTGCATCCGTGAGATACGCATTCCGTGAGCTCAGCGCGAGACCGTCAGGCGCGCGCGCGGTCTCCACGGCGTGAATCTCTACCTCGATACATAAGTCCGCGACCATGCGTTTAATCACCAGCAACTGTTGGTAATCCTTTTCGCCGAAGACGGCGAGATCGGGCCGCACCAGATTCAGCAGCTTCGTCACGACGGTCGCGACCCCGGTGAAATGCCCGGGCCTGGACGCCCCGCACAACATAGTATCCAATCCGGGCACGCGGACCTCGGTGTGCCGATCGAGGCCGTTGGGATACAGTTCGGCCACCTCGGGAACAAACAGAACATCGGCCCCCGCCGCGTCGAGAAGCGCGCGATCCTGTTCAAGGGTACACGGATAACGATCGAGGTCCTCGCCGGCCACGAACTGCATGGGATTGACAAACACGGTGGCAACCGTTCGGCTCGCAAGGCGCTCGGCCTCTGCGACGAGGGCTAAATGCCCGCGGTGCAGGTTCCCCATCGTGGGCACGAGCGCAATCTGCTGACGCTGATCGCGCCAAGCTTTGACGATCTCCTTAAGCTCCGCGATCCGAGCGACGCTAAGAATCACTCGAAACCGTGCTCTGCGCCGGGAAACACACCGCGCTTAACCGCCCCGGCGTAATCGCGAAATGCCTCCTCGATCCCAGCGCGCCCGGCAAGAAAGTTCTTCGCAAATCGGGGCAGCCGCTCGCTGATCCCGAGCATATCGTAGACAACCAGCACCTGTCCGTCACAGCCGGGACCGGCGCCGATGCCGATCACCGGAATCGTCGCTGCGGCGCTGATTTCGGCGGCAAGCGGGCTGGGCACGCACTCGAGCACCAGCATCGCCACCCCGGCGCTCTCGAGCGCCTGCGCGTCTCGTTTAATCATTTCGGCGTCCTCGGGATCACGGCCCTGAACGCGATACCCGCCCAGCTTATTAATCGATTGCGGCAGCAATCCCAGGTGCCCGCATACCGGGATACCCCTAGCACCAAGCAACTCGACGGTGGCCACTAACCAGGCGCCGCCTTCCAGCTTCACCACCTGCACACCCGACTCCCCAAGCAAGCGGCCCGCGTTTCCAAGCGCTTGGTAGGGTGTGGCATAACTCATGAACGGCATATCGACCACCACGAGCGGCCGTTTCGCCCCTCGGCGCACGAGTTGCGCATGATAGATCATGTCGTTCAACCGCACGCCTAGCGTGCTGTCGTGGCCTTGCACCACCATCGCGAGCGAATCCCCCACCAGCAAGATATCGACGCCGGCTGAGTCGGCGAGCCTGGCGAAGCCCGCATCGTAGGCGGTGAGGCAAGCGATTTTCTCGCCGCGCCGCTTCATCTCGATCAGATCCGAAGTGGAAATTGAAGTGATGGCGCCCATCCAATCATCTGCCGCTAAGGCGTGCTTGGCGCGCGGCCGGACAACCGTTCGATACCCCTCCCGTCACAATGCCTTAGGAGCCCAGCGAGCGGTCCGAGCCCCGGAACCTCAAGGTCCGGGGCAATTTCATACAGCGGGTACAGCACGAAAGCTCGCTCGCTCAGTCCCGGATGCGGGACCGTCAAGTTGGGCCCGGTGATACGTTCGGCGCCGTAAAGAAGTATGTCAATGTCCAAGGTCCTGGGTCCCCAGCGGACGCCACGCGCGCGGCCATGCCGGGCCTCGACCGCTTGCAACGATGCCAATAGATCGGAGGCTGTCTGGGCCGTCTCGATGGCCGTGACCGCGTTGATATAATCGGGTTGATCCGGCGGCCCCATGGGCGCGCTGCGGTAGAACGAGGATTGAGCGACTATGCGGGTCTCGGGTAACCTCGCGATGGCCAAGATGCCCTGCGTTACTTGCGCACCGGGATCGGCAAGATTACTGCCCAGACCGACATAAGCGATCACGGGGCTTGCGGCGCGCGGGCCGTTGCCGCGTGGCATCGCTAACGCTGGCGACGACGCCTCTTCGCCGGGGCGGTCTTGCTTGCCGCCGAAATAAGCTCGCCCCGGCGGACTTCCTTGGCACCTTGGAATTCAGTCCACCACTCGGCCAATTCGGTGACCTCCTCGCCCGCCTCCGCGCGCAGCACCAAGAAATCATAGGCCGCCCGAAAGCGCGGGTGGCTCAGCAACCGAAACGGTGTTCCGCCCACTCGCCGGGTAAGACGCGGTTGTAGCGCCCAGATTTCGCGCGTCATCTGCGTGTAACGGCGCGGCATGGCAATGCGGGAGACTTGCTGGGAAATAACCGTGTCCGATGCAAGCTGATCGGCCTCAGCGGGCGATAATTCGCGGGCTCGGTGCTCTTCGGCGAGCCTCCGCATGGGATCCCAGAGCAAAGCCGCAATTAGAAAAGCCGGGGTGACGGGTTTCCCCTCCGCAATGCGGCGATCGGTATTTTGCAGGGCACGGGCCAGAAACATATGAGGAAATCCGCCTTCCTCTTCGCTTAAGCAGGCTTCTACTTGGGGGAACAACTCACCGAACAGGCCATAGTGACGAAGTTGCTCGAATGTTTGGACGGCGCATCCCCCGAGAAAGAGCTTCAAGATCTCCTCGAACAAGCGTGCCGGCGGGATCTTCGAGAGCAGCGGCGCTAGCTCGAAGATCGGTGTTGCAGTCTGAGGATGGATATTGAATCCCAACTTGACCGCAAACCGCACGGCCCGCAACATTCTTACTGGATCCTCGCGGAAACGCTGCTGCGTGTTGCCGACGACCCGGATCTGCCCCGCTTTGATGTCGTCCATCCCGCCCACGTAGTCAACGACCGAGAAATCCTCGATGTTGTAGTACAGAGCATTCACCGTGAAATCACGCCGCCAGGCGTCGTTATCAATATTGCCGTAGACGTTGTCGCGCAGGATCCGTCCGTCCTCGGTAAGGACACGGCCATCTTCTTCCGCCGCGTCGGCGCCCCGAAAGGTCGCAACTTCAATGATGTCCCTGCCGAAATGCACATGCGCCAAGCGAAAACGGCGGCCGATCAAGCGGCAATTACGAAATAGCTCCCGCACCTGTTCCGGAAGCGCGTCGGTGGCTATATCGAAATCCTTCGGCTCGCGGCCGAGGAGTAAATCGCGCACACTGCCGCCCACGAGGAAGGCTTGAAAGCCGGCATTATTCAAGCGGTAAAGGACCTTGAGCGCGCGCTCATCGATATTGGCCCGCGAGATGATATGCCCGGATCGCGGTATGATCCGCGGGGTTATCGGGATCTTCGCAACCTTGGTTTGCATCGCTACGTCAAGCACGGGATCGTCACCTCGGCCGGGATGGCCACTGTTTCAAAGGTATAGACGGTGCGTATAATACACCGCGCGCGGCGCCGATGCTGTGACTGCACCCTTCTCCCAAACTGCTCCCTTCGTCTAGCGGCCCAGGACGTCGCCCTCTCACGGCGAAAACAGGGGTTCGATTCCCCTAGGGAGCGCCAAAGTGTTGATCCGCTTGCGAGATGTCTCCACTCCATGACACTTTTCACGATCAAGATTGACGCGATCAAAGGAAAAACGTCGCGTAATTATTAGCTTATACACTGGCATTTCTATTGCGTAAAGCAGCACGGGGGCGCGGTGCAACCACGGAAGGGGTCGGGCGTCAGGAAGACTCCCGCTCCCCCTTCCCCCCTCCCTGCACTGCGCCCCCACCTGCGTGTTGCGTCAGCGCTGTCTTGAACCAACGCGGCGATCCGCTAGCCTCCGCCTTCGATGCGATCAACAACGCGACCCGTGTTCGGATCATGGACTTGAGTGGCGAAGGCCGAGCGCGCAGTCCCTATTGATCCCGCACGGCGGTACGTGTTAAAAAACAGCTTACACATCCATTAGTGCGCCCGGCCCGGGGTTGCGATAAGGGAAGACAGTCGTCGGGCAGGGAAAAAAATGACGCCGGGCCACTGCCGGGCCACGCGCGTAAACAGCACGAAAGAAAAATAATCGCGACCCTTGAAACGATGCGTACCCCGATAACTCTACGCAGCCGAACCTGCCGGATGTCCGGTGTTGCCCGCGATAGTGGAGAATTGGATTGATGTCCGCGCGCTCCGGCGTCCGGCATGCGACTGCCAACGGGAATCCCTCCAAGCGCGACAGACCGGTGCTGGTGACAGGCGCTTCGGGCCATCTCGGCGCCAATCTGGTGCGCCGGCTGCTGAGCGAGGGGTATCCGGTCCGTGTTCTCTTCCGCGAGGGTAGCGATAGAGCCGCCATGGAAGGCTTGGCGGTCGAACGCGTTCTCGGCGACCTGCGGGACTTTCCCGCCACCCGTGCCGCTGTCGCCGGGTGCGGACGGATCTATCACTGCGCGGCCAAGCTCTCGACCATCGAAGGGGATGCCCGGCATCAGAGGGAGATCTATGAATGCAACGTGATCGGGACGCAGCATCTGTTGCGCGCGGCGCGCGAGGCACGCGTAGAACGGGTCGTTGTCACCGGTTCCTTTAGCGCCGTCGGGTACGATCTCGACGCACCCTCCGCGCCGAGCAATGAAACCATGCAGTTCTATCCCTTCGAGCGCAGCATGCCTTACGAGCGCTCCAAGGTCCTGGTCGAGCACGAATGCCTGAAAGCCGTCATCGACGGCCTCGATGTCGTAGTAGCTACGTGCTGCGCCATCATCGGCGGCAATGATTTCCGGCCCTCGCGCCTGGGCCGGACCCTGTGCGACTTTGTCAACGGGAACCTCCGCGCTTACCTCCGCGGCGGCTTTGAATTCGTGGCGGCACGCGATATCGTGGAAGCTCACCTGCTCTGCATGGACAAAGGCCGGACGGGGCACAAGTATATTTTTAGCACGGAATTCCTGATGCTCGACGAGCTCCTCGATCTGTTCACGGAGATCTCGGGTGTAGCGGGCCCGCGCCGCCGCCTTCCGGCACCCCTGATGCTGGCCTGCGCCGAGATGGCGAGCGCCTACCTAAGCCGCTTCCACCCCGGTATCCAGCAGCGTTTGACGCCGGGCGCTATCCGCTTGCTGCGCAAATGCCGGCACGCCGATCTCACCAAGGCCCGCACAGAGCTCGGCTACCGGCCGACGAGCATCCGCACCGCGGTGGCGGAAGCATACGCTTTTCATTATGCGCGGGGCGCTATTCATCATGCCGCGGCGCGGGCACCAAGCGGCCCGGCGGGTAGCGAACCAGCGGTGGCCCACCGCATGGTCTTGCCCTAGGCCTGAGGCTGCGACGATCGACGGACAGCGCGTTCCAGCTAACCCTTCTCCGCCTAGCTTCGCGGAAGCCCGTACTGCGCGCCAAAAAGTCCGTGCGGCCGGTCTGGATCCGAATTACTGGTATGCGGTGGAGATCGATGAGCGCATCCTGCCCGGCCAGGTAACCGAGGTGGTGTTCTGGAAGCGTTCCATCGCTCTCTTCAAAGGCCGGGACGGACGCGTGCGGGCGATCGAGAACCGCTGTGCGCATCGCCAGTTAAAGCTGTCGCTGGGCGGGGTTGATGACTGCCAACTGGTGTGCCTCTATCACGGCTGGACATACGACGGGGAGGGGCGCGTGGTCCGCATTCCCCACGATCTATTCGGGCGGCGCATGCCGGAGTTTCGCATCGCGAGCTTCCCGGTGCGCGTGCGCTATGGGCTCGTGTGGCTATTTCCGGGCGATCCGGCCCTGGCCGCGGAACGGCCGATCCCGGAAATCCCGGAGCTCGAAGGACCGGATCGATGGGCCTGCCGGCCGCTCAGTTTCACCTGGCGCGCGCATCATTCCATGATCATCGATAACGTCAGCGATTTTACCCATGCACACTTGCACCGCAAGTACCGCCCGTTCGACGATGCGCGGCTGGTCCGCTGTGAAACCGCCGGTGACAGCGTTCACGTCGCCTACAACGCCCGCGTGGGACGGGGCCGAATCTCCGGATTGTTCGTCGACCGCGACCGGATCAACACCAACCACATGCGGCTCTGCTACCAGTACCCTTACCAGTGGTCCAACACAGATGACAAGATCAAGCACTGGCTGTTTGTCCTCCCCATCGACGAGCGCGCGACGCGGACTTTTTTCCTGTTCTATTTCGAGTCGCTCAAGATCCCGTGGACGGCGGTCCGCATCCCGCGCGCGGCCATGGATTTTGTACTGAGGCTCGCTAACCGCCTGCTGATTGCACCGCTATTGGACCAGGATCGCGGCGCGGTCGAGGCTGAGCAGGAAGGCTACGAAGGGCACTGGGACGCGCCGATCGCGGAGCTGAACCCGGCCGTCCGAGCCTTCCAGGAGGTCACCATCCGAAAATGGCAGGCCCATCTCGACCGCCTAGCGCCGCAAGCGAGTGTCCGCGCAACGCCAGCCATGCAGCGAGCTCCGTAGAGGCCTGCACGTAGATGAGCAGCCTGAACACCAGCTTGGAGGCGCTGGCCGGAGTCGCGGCCTTCGTGATTCTCTTGTTCGTCGGCTCGCGGCTGCTTCCGGGCCCCGAGGCACATGGCGCGCCACTACTCTCGGGCGGGCGGCTCGCTTACCGCATCAATGGACTACGGGTCTTCCTCCTGATTGCTCTGGCGGCGGCGCTCGGGCAGCTACTCGGCTGGTGGTCCCTGTCCGTACTTTACCACCAGTTCCTGCCGATTTTTCTCGCGGCCAATATGTTTGCATTCGTGCTCACAGGAATCGTATTCCTCCGTGGCAAGCCGCCGTCCGCGCAGAAGGGTCAAAATCCTCTGGCGGAGACCTTGCGCGGGTTGTTCCTCGGCATCGAGTTGAACCCGCGGCTCGCCGGCGTCGATCTCAAGCTCTTCAGCTATCGTCCGTCGCTAATCGGGCTCGCGTTGCTCAATGCTTCGTTCGCCGTCGCGCAGTACGAGATTTACGGAACGGTGTCCGGCGCGATGCTCCTCTATCAGATCTTCGCCCTGATCTACATCGGCAACTATTTTCAATTCGAACACGGCATGCTCTATACCTGGGACATCGTCGCCGAGCGTTTCGGTGGGATGCTGATCTGGGGTGATTACGTGCTCGTGCCTTTCTTCTATTCCCTGCCGGGCTGGTTTCTCGTCCACCGGCTCGATCCCCTGCCGGCCTCTGCCGCGGTGGCCATTACGGCGCTCTTCCTCTTCGGCTTCTGGCTTTTCCGCGGCGCCAATGAGCAGAAACACCGTTTCAAAGCCGACGCCGGCACCCGGATTTGGGGGCGGCCCGCCGAAGCCCTTGGCGGCCGATTGCTGGTCTCGGGCTTTTGGGGCATCGGGCGGCACCTCAATTATTCAGGCGAGATTTGCGTCTACCTGGCCTTCGCGCTCACCACCGGCTTCGACTCGGTCCTACCGTATTTGCTTCCGGCCTGGCTCATCGCACTCTTGATCCACCGCGCCCGGCGCGACGAGCGCCGCTGCTACGCGAAATACGGGACGCTCTGGACCCAATACACGCAGAGAGCTCGCTTCCGCATGCTGCCCTTCGTCTATTAACTCATGGGTTCCCAGGTGTATCCCGTCGTCTCCGACACGGCTCCCCCCAGACCGATCCCGCGAGTGCGCGGCGGACTGCCCGTGCTGGGCCACGCCCTGGCATTTCAGCGTGATCCGCTGAGCCTGCTGGAGCAGGCCTGGCGGGCGCATGGAGAGGTGTTCCAGTTCCGGCTTGGCGGGCGCGAGGTCGTTCTATTTGCCGGACCCGAGGCCCACGATGCTTACTTCCGCGCCCCGGACGATCAGTTGGGCGCGCGCGAGGTCTACCAGTTCACGGTCCCAATCTTCGGCAAGGGTGTGGCGTACGATGTCGCTCCTGAGCGCATGGCCGAGCAACTGGGCTTCCTCGCGCCCCTGATGCGGGGCGGACCCATGCACGCTTATGCCCGCCTCATAGATCAGGAGATCCAAGACTATATCGCAAAATGGGGGGACAAAGGCGAGGTCGACCTCCCGATGGTCACCAACGAGCTGACGGTGAACATCGCCAGCCGCTGCCTGCTTGGGGAGGAGATCCGCACGCGTCTCGATACCGGCTTCGCCCGCCTGTACCACGATCTTCAGCGAGGAATCAATACCTTGGGGTTCTTTTTTCCGCGCCTACCGATCCCTGGCCATATACAGCGAGACCGGGCCCGCCGCCAGGTGGCCTCCCTGATGCGCGGCATCCTAGCCGAGCGGCGGCGGACCGGCACGCGCCCGGGCGACTTCATGCAGGCGCTGATGGAAGCGCGCTATACCGATGGCAGTGCGCTCTGCGATGAAGAAATCACCGGCCTCTTGCTCACCGTGCTGTTCGCGGGTCAGCACACGAGCAGCGTGCTCGCGGCCTGGGTCGGAATCGATCTGCTGCGCCACCGCCAGTACCTGGCCGCGGTCCTGGCCGAGATCCAGGCCGTTTATGGTCAGGGCCAGACCTTAAGCCTGGATACGCTGAAGAGCCAATTGGCACTGGAGCACGCCGTCCGTGAAGGCGAACGCCTGCATCCGCCGCTCATCCTGCTGGTGCGCAAGGCTCTCGGCGACATCGAGTACCACGGCTTTCGCATTCGAGCCGGGACCCTGGCCATGGTCTCGCCGGCGCTCTCGCACCGTCTGCCCACGGTCTTCAAGGACCCCGAGCGCTACGATCCGGATCGTTTCGGCCCGCCGCGCGAGGAACACAAGCAAGGCACCCATGCGCTGATTGGCTTTGGCGGCGGCCGGCACCGTTGTCTCGGGATGCACTTCGCGTACATGCAAGTCAAGGCCCTGTGGAGCCTGTTGCTGTCGCGCTATGATCTCGATCTGATCTCGCCGCCGCCCGCACCGGATTATGGAAGCTGGGTCACCGGACCACGGCCGCCGTGCTGGGTGCGCTACCGGCGCCGCCCCGTAGCGCTCGGCCCCAACCTATGACAGCGCTGAGGATCCCACGCTTCGACGTCGCCGTGGTTGGTACGGGACCGGTCGGCGCGGTCGCGGCCCTGGCCCATGCGCGCCGCGGGGCACGGGTCGCACTGTTCGAGGCCAATCCGCGATCGGCGCAACGTTTGGCCGGAGAGTGGCTGCATCCCCCCGCCATAGAGGTACTGCGACAGATCGGCATCGATTTGCCCGCCGCGATCCCGGAGCACTCGGCCGGTCAGGGTTTTGTGGTGTTTCCGGACGACGGTTCCTCGCCCTGCCTGCTGCCCTATGCCGGCGGGGCCCCGGGACTCAGTTGTGAGCACAGCGCGCTGGTCGGGACCCTGCGCGCCGCCGCCGCCGCGCACCCCAATGTGAACTATCTGACCTCGGCACGGGTGCGCCGTATCGAGGGTCACAGCGTGCGCTATCTGCAGCGGGGTGGAGTGGGCTCCATCGTTGCTGACCGCATTGTCGGGGCGGATGGACGCCGCTCCATTGTCCGCGCTAGCCTCGGCCTGCCGGTCGATCACGCCATCTGCTCGCGTATGGTCGGCCTATTGCTTCGCGACGTGGAGCTCCCGTTCGAGGGTTTTGGGCATGTGTTACTCGGCGGTCCCGGCCCGGTCCTCGCTTACCGCATCACCCCGCATGAAGTGCGCCTGATCCTGGACGTACCTGTGCACCGCCGCGGACGTCAGGAGCGCGCGGCTTACCTGTGGGAGGGCTATGCGGCGGTCTTGCCCAGCGCGCTGCGGCCGGGCTTTCGCGCGGCCCTTCTGGAAGGAACCTTCGAGGGCGCGGCCAACGAAATCAGGGCGCGCAGTGACTACGGTCGCGATCACGTGTTTCTTGCCGGGGATGCCGTCGGCCATCACCACCCCTTGACTGCGGTCGGGATAACCCTGGGCTTCGGCGATGCCCTGTGCCTCGCCGAGTGCCAAGATCTGACGGACTACCAGTCGCGCCGGCGGCAGGCCACACGGGTCGCCGAGCTGCTGGCCGTCGGCCTCTATCAGGCCCTGAACGAGAGCAGCGATGAAGCCGTCGCCACCCGCCAAGCTATTTACCGGATGTGGCGCAAGAGCAGCGCTGAACGCACGCGCACGATGCGCTATCTCGCCTGCCAAGACACCCGGACCGCCGTGTTTGCGTGCTCTTTTTTCCGTGCCGTCGCCTATGCCCTGTCAGCGATTGTCAGCGAGGCGCTGTGGCGTGGCGAGCTGGCTCATGCCGCTACGGTGGCTAGCGCCTTAGCCGGGCGGCTGGGCTGGCTCCTGCGCGGGATCTTGCCCCCCCAATCGGGCCGCGGCTGGGCGCTCGCGCCGGAGGATCATGGGAAAAGAACCTCGTCCGTTCCGGTCGTGGGCAACGCCGGCCCCCGGCACGTGGCAGAGGAGAATGAAGATCTAGAGGATACCGAAGAAGCTGGCCCGGCACTTAGACTTGCCGTCACCGCGCTCAGTCGCCAGCAGTCGCCGGGCGGCGGCTGGGAAGGAGAGGTCATCTGGTGCCCGATGCTGGCGGCGCAGTACGTGCTCATGTGCCATATCACCGGCGCCTCGATCGCGCCTCGGCGAAAGGCGTCTCTATGCCTTCACTTCCGCCGCACGCAACTGGCCTCCGGACTCTGGGGCCTGCACCCGCAGTCCTCACCCTACCTCTTCGTCACTGCCCTGGTGTATGTCGCCGCGCGTCTCTTAGGGGTGAACCGGGAGGATCCCCTGCTCGGCCCCGCGGCCCGGTTCATCGCGGCCGAAGGCGGGGTCACGGCCATCCCGAGCTGGGGTAAGTTCTGGCTCGCGCTGCTCAACCTCTATGATTGGGACGGCCTCAACCCGCTGCCGCCCGAGGCCTGGCGGCTGCCCCGCTGGATGCCCTTGCACCCGGGCCGGTTCTACTGCCATACCCGCCTCATCTACCTGGCTATGAGCGTGATCTACGCGTCTCGCTATCAGACACCCTGCACACCCGTGATCGAGGCCTTGCGCACGGAGTTGCACCCCTTGGGTCATAAGCACGTTGCCGCCAGCCGCAGGGCGCTACGGCCGGGGGATCTGGTTGCGTCCCCGACGCTCTGGCTTCGTGGACTCTTTGCGCTCGGTGCGCTCGTGGAGCGCTGGCACCCTGCCGTGGCGCGGCGGACCATCGTCGAGCGGCTGCGCGAGCGGATCCGCTGGGAGCTGCGGACGACCGATCACACCAGCATCTCGCCGGTCAGCGGTTTACTCAATATGATCGCACTCTGGATCCACGACCCCGGAGACCCCGATCTGCTCCACGCGGTCGCGCGCTTCGAAGGCTGGATCTGGGAAGATGATCAGACGGGGACGCGGGTCACCGGAGCGCGAAGCGCCTCCTGGGACACCGCTTTTGCGGTGCAGGCGCTGGCGGCCGCCGGGGCGCATCCCGGCTCCGGGGAGGCCAGGGCGCGGGGCGTGGCCTTTCTCCGAAGTCAGCAGATCCGGCAGACGTTCGGCGGGATTGACGAGAACTTCCGGATCGACCCCAAGGGCGGATGGTGTTTTGCCGGCGTGTGGCACGGCTGGCCGGTGAGCGACTGCACGGCCGAGGCGATGCTGGCGCTACTCGCGGCCCCCGGAGCGCCGCTGGACCCGGAAGCCCTCGGCGAGGCCGTTGCGTTTATCCTGCGCTGCCAGAACACCGATGGCGGCTTTGGTACCTACGAAGCGAGCGGCACGCGCTGGGCGCTGGAATGGCTGAACCCCGCGGAGATGTTTGCCGACTCCATGACCGACCGTTCCTGGGTCGAGTGTACGTCCTCCTGCATCGCCGCTCTCGCCGCGGTCGGGAAACGCTATCCCGATCTCATGGCGCCAGCGATCGAGTGGGCCATCGGGCGCGCGGCGCGCTGGCTTTATGCCAGCCAGCGGTCCGACGGAGCGTGGCTCGGAGCCTGGGGGGTGTACCTCATCTACGGTACCTTGTTCGGCGTGCGCGGCCTGCTGGCCGCGGGCACACCGGTCTATCACCCTTCCATCCGCAAGGCCTGCCGGTGGCTCTTGGCGCGCCAGCGGCCCGATGGTGGCTGGGGCGAGCACCACAGTGGTTGTCTGACTGGCGTCTATAGAGAACGCTCGGAGAGCCAGATTATCCAGACCGCCTGGGCCCTGCTGACCCTGCTCGAAGCCCGCGAACCCGACTGGGCCGCTATCGAGCGGGGCGCCGCTTACCTCGCGCGCAGGCAAGACGCACGCGGCCGATGGCCGGCGCAAGACATGGCGGGCGTCTTCTTCCGTACGGCGCTCCTCGACTACACGCTGTACCGCGCCTACTTCCCTCTGTGGGCCCTGGGCCTGTACCAGGCCCGGTGCGCAGAGCGGGCGGCATTGCATCCTCGGCGCGCCAAGCAGGGCCAATCCCTGGCCCCGGCTTTCGCACCGCCGGCGCGCCAAGCGTTCCGGGCAGGTGCGTAGCGACGCTACCCCTCTGTACTTCCATATCCATCCACTGGGGTCCGCCTTAGGTGCGTTTGGCGCCTCAGCTAAGATTCAGCGCTCGCGATAACCATCCCTTGGGCGTAATCCACGCCGATTGGCCGGAGCGCATCGAGTGTCGGGGAGGCAGAACGCCGGAACCATGATGCTTATTGTTCGTGTTGCCCATACACGGGCCGTTTCACTTTGTCGTAGGTATCCATGAAGACACCCTGGTAGTTCTGCCTGACGCTGTCATACTGGCCGCAGCAAGTAGCCCGTATGCAGCGCAGCGGAATATAAGGGAGGCCGGTGCCATAATCATTCGCGGATTCCACACTCCATCCACGCTACTCTCGCTTGCAACGCCCTGCTACCTTAGCAGGGTCACATAGCGGCGCGACAGTTCAGCGGGAGGGTCAACATGTCACAGCACCCTAGCCTCGGTATTTTGTTAATGGGGATGATATATACAGGTGGACGATGCTCGTCAAAACAAGCCATTATTGTCACGAGACAAGCGCTGTGATATCAATGCACAGGACGAATTTCCAGAAATCATATAATCATTAGTTATGCGTCTTACTGGGGCGATGCCAAACTATGACGCTTACTGACTATCTCACCATTCTCGCCATCGTCATCGCACCGGTCGTCGCAGTGCAGGTGCAGAAGCGACTAGAGGTTTTCCGAGAGCAGAGAGGTCGGAAGCTCTGGGTGTTCAAGACGCTCATGGCTACACGTGCGGCCACAATCTCGCCGGAGCATGTACAAGCCCTAAATATGATCGACCTAGAGTTCCGGGAAAAGCGATACAAAAACGTCACCATCGATTGGAAGACATATCTCGATCATCTAAGCAGCTACCCGAAAGATGACGAAAAGCTGCAGCCGATTTGGGGCGAGCGACGCGTTAAGAAGTCATCACGCTATCTGGGTCGTTTGCTCTGATTGCGTTCCAGCAAATCGCAATCGAGGCGAAGCGTATGGACCTTGCGACCGAAGCGCTTGAGAAAATGACTGGGCTCGGAGAGGCGCAATGAAGAGTTCTAACCCGCCGTTCCAGGGGACCCTGAACTAACCACGTTAGAGCCCAGGACGGATGCCGCACTTTTTCTGTTCTTGCCAACATGAACGGCGCGGCCTACGGTGAACAGCGAAGAATGCCTTGAACGAGAAAGAAGGAGTCCGGTATGACTACCGAATACGCGGAGGCGCGCATTAGGGAGGCTCGCCTGATCATTGCTCGCCCAGAACAGATCCTGGTTGAGCTCGAGAAATATGGCGATGAGTTGAAGAAAAGCGTGTTCGGCGGGGATGAAAACCTCGAAAAGAGCCTGCTGGCGAGAGGCGATCCGCTCATCGACCTGGGTCTCGCGCGCTATGCCCAGTATAAAGAAGTGGTGACAGCCCTCTACCAGAAATCAGGCGCGATGTCTGCGGATCGCCTCCAGGAGCGATATTTGCGCGGCCTCCGCATCGCATGCCTGTCGAACGAGGTTGTAGGGGGCGGCCACCTGCTACGGCGGTTCCCACAAAACATACTCGGCGAAAAGGAGTTCGCGCGCCTCATTGCCGAAGGGGACGAAGAAGATCTCGCCGCTCTCCTTTCCAATCGTAACCTTGCTGACGAAGTTCTTGAAGACCTCTACAACAACGCGGGACTGTTCGTCTCTCTACCAGACGAGCGCCGGCGCCGCCTGGTTCTCTTATCGGTCGGCAATCCGCGTCTCACAACGAAAGAGGATTCGGAGGACGGTCCCGATCTTGGGTACATGGGGATCCACAAGGCGATCCTCACCATGCTCGCTTGTGTTCCCACGACTTCAAAATGGCTTTGGGCACTCCATGCCTTCATTGACGCATTGGATCCGGGTAACCTACGCTCTCCTGACGAGTCGGTCACTCCGATTTTTGAGCGGTGGAAGCAAGTGCCTATTACTGAAAAGGGCATAACTGAAGACGGGCGTTTCACCGCGCTGCCGAAGAGGGATGAGTTCCGGTGCCTCATCGCAGCCATGTATGGCGAGCATTTACTGCCGGGGAAAGACGACAAGTCCACGTCGAGAATTTTGGGTAACCCTGATTCACCCGACGTAGTTCTTCGGTGTGCCTACTATGGCAAGGCACAACTCACGGAAAAGGAGATGAAGGATGGTTTCGCCCGTGACGAGAATACGTATGTCCTTGCCGTCCTTTGCAACGAGTCCGTCTATCACGATTCAGCTCTACGGAAGCTGCTCGAAGACAAACAGCTCAGCGGAAACCTGATATACGTCTATCGGCGCCGGTGCAAACAGATCCATAAGCGGCGGCCCTCGTTCGATCCTCGTCCCCTTTCCGAATGGTTGATTGAGGATGACCCTCCAGAAAGCAAGGAACTGACAATGCTCAAGCAGCTTGAGACGACATTGGCTAGCCTCGCTAAGGCCATCAAGTCTGTTCAGACCTGGATCTTTTGGGGATTCCTTGTTCTTGGAGCGCTAGCCCGGATTTCTCACCAATGATGTAGTGGAAGAGCCAAACGCACGGATCATTTATACCACGAAGCAAACAGCTTGGATCCACCGCGTTGGTGGAGAGGCCAGTGCGGTAGATCGAGT
>Ga0187892_10007061_pt1 | contig 16239 bp, 11 predicted proteins | sample MA1701073metaG_FD_139345 | JGI IMG/M metagenome (GOLD analysis project Ga0187892, IMG submission 139345) | Bio-ooze microbial communities from a basaltic lava cave in the Kipuka Kanohina Cave System on the Island of Hawaii, USA - MA170107-3 metaG ... | reverse complement strand
CGTCAGCGCGATCGGCCGGTACGCCGCAAGGCCTTCCAGCGTGCGGCTCGACTGCCGGAACGCATGGTACTCGTCCCACGAGACGGACGTCGGATCGTTGATCGCGGAACGGAACTCCGGACCGCGATAACGCTGCGCGATCGTTACCAGCCGGTCCGCAGCCGGCAGCGGAAGCGGGCGCAGAACCAGACCGTACACAAAACCGAAGACCGCCATGTTCAGACCCGTGCCAAGCGCAAGCGTGGCAACGATCGCCAGCGCAAACAGCGGATCGCGGACCAGCCAACGGAACGCCAGCCGCACGTCCCGCACCAGCTCCGCCAACGGCTCTCGCGTGCCGTGCGCGCGAAAGCGGGCTCGCGCGACGGATACATCCCCGAACGCGCGCAACGCCGCAGCCCGCGCCTCCGCCGCGCGCATCCCTTCCCGCAAATGCCGATCTGTCTCGTGCGCCAGATGCGACTCGATCTCCTCCGCAAAGTCCAGCTCCGACCGCCGCCGCCAGAACCTCCACATCGGCATCAGCCTCCGCTCAGCTCCGGGCCCAGAACCTTCCCGACCGCCGCGACCAGCCGGCGCCACCGCCCCGCTTCCTCCCGCAGCCGCCTCCGCCCCTTTGCCGTCAGCTCGTAGTAGCGCGCGCGCCGGTTGTTCTGCGAGATCCCCCACTTCGCACGGATCCAGCCGCGCCGCTCCAGACGCTGCAACGCGGGATACAGCGAGCCATGTTCCACGAGCAGAACCTCGGCGGATTCCTCCTCGATCGCCCGCGCAATGCCCTGACCGTGCTCCGGCCCGCCATCCAGGATCCGCAGGATCAGCAGGTCCAGTGTGCCCTGCAGAATCGCGTTGCGTTCGGCCGCCGCCTTACGGGTAGACATTCTACCCAACGGTACGGAGCCCGTGGGTCCGCGTCAAGAGTGGGACGTGTGGCGGTTGGCTCGGTCGACCGTCGTCTCAGTCGGTGGAGGGGCGCGAGCTGAAACGGGACAGGTACGCGCGCCGCGATGCGTTGTACACGGTCTCATTGGCTGCGCGCACCTGTGCGCCATGCTCGGGCTCGTGCGCAGCCTGCACCCAGTCTGCGAGCGGATCAATGACCCAGTCCAGCTGTGAGGCCTGGAGGTAGACGGCCAGGCGTTCGTTGCCGGCTGCATTCAGCGGGACGTGGTTCCGGATGGTCGCCTCGGTCGCCGCGAAGGGTGCGTTCCTAGTCGGACCGAACAGCATGACCCAATCGATCAGCGGATCGCCGAGGGCCAGGCCATCCCAGTCCAGCAGAAACCACTGTCCGCCTGGATCGACCAGGATGTTGTTGACCCACAGATCATTGTGTACTGGGGACCGTGCGAGCTCATCGAATGCGGCGGAGCGCTGCACTTGCGCTGCCAGGCTCGAGGCCTCGTTCTGCATCCAGGCGAGGAGATCGGGCGTGATGAACGGAGGCGGGTCCAGGGCGATGAAGGCAAGGTCTTCCGAGAATCGATCATCGTAGGCGTGCAGGTACGCGCGGCCGAGGCTGGAGGCGGGGCCGAGGCGGGCAGCCAGCTCGAGGTCATCGTGAAGCGTTCGTATCACGGCGCTGATCCGGGCGGCCAGTCCTGCGTTCAGTGTGGTTGGCGTACGGCCTTCGATCCACTCGAAGAGCGGACCGGCAAACGGCGTTCCCGGGATGTCCAGCCAGTCGAGCATGCGGGGTGCGTGGTATCGCGCCGCGAGCAGGTCCGCGAGCTCGCGCCATTTCTCGAGCCCGCGGCTGATGACCGCATCGTTCGCCAGCTTGAGGAAGCGGCGGCGCCCGTCGTCGATGCGGAACGAGCGGTTGACGAACCCGCCCCAGTTGAGGACAGGTTCGATGGTGAGGGTATCGTCGCCGGTGGCGCGGTCGTTCGCCCGGACGGCGGCGCGAATCGAGTCGATCAGATCTTCGAGCACGGACGGTTTCTACGCCGGTAGCGTCAAAGTGTGCGCGGGGCCGGCGCAGCGGCGAGAACCCGGGGCTCACGGTTGTCCGGCAGACGATGAATCCTGCGCACACGCGGACTCGTAGAGCCGATGGCCCGACACTACCAACGACGTCAGGATCCCATGCGCGCACTCCGACAGGCGTTCCGCACGCTGTTCAAGGCGCCGTTCGTCACGGCCGTGGCAATTCTTTCGATCGCGCTGGGCATTGGCGCGAACGCTGCGATCTATTCGCTCCTCGACCAGATGCTGCTGCGCGCGTTGCCGGTGAATGAACCGGAGCGGCTGGTGAACCTGTCGTCGCCGGGACCGAAGCCGGGCTCGCAGTCGTGCAATCAGGCGGGTGGCTGCGAAACGGTATTCAGCCATGCGATGTTTCGGGACCTCGAGAAGTCGCGGACGGCATTCACCGGCATCGGCGCGCACCGGCTTTTCGGTACGAATCTCGCCTGGCAGGGCCAGACGCTGAACGGCGAAGGCCTGTTCGTGTCGGGTTCCTACTTCGCGCTGCTCGGTCTGCGGCCGGCGCTTGGCCGCCTGCTCGGTCCGGCCGATGACGAGACCGTGGGCGCCCACTTTGTGGCCGTTCTGAGCCACAGCTTCTGGCAGACGCAGCTGGGCGGCCGGACCGATGTGATCGACACGGAGATCGTGGTCAACGGCCGGGTGTTCACGGTGGTTGGCATTGCGCCGCGCGGATTCGCTGGCACCACACTGGGCGGCCAGCCTCATGTGTATGTGCCGCTCACGATGCGCGGTGTGCTCGAGCCGTGGTTCCGCGGCTACGAGAACCGGCGCGACTACTGGATTTATCTGTTTGCGCGGCTGCAGCCGGGTCAGAGCATTGAGCGTGCGGCGGCCGCCGTCAACGCGGTCTATGGCCCGATCATCAATGACGTGGAGGCGCCGCTGCAGCAGGGCATGAGCGAGCAGACCCTGGAGCAGTTTCGCGCGAAGCGGATCGTGCTCGAGGATGGCCGCCGCGGTCAGAGCTCGGTGCACGATGAGGTGAGCACGCCGATCACGCTGCTGTTCGCGACCACAGGAATCGTTCTGCTGATCGCGTGCGCGAACATCGCGAACCTGCTGCTGGCTCGCGGCGCCAGCCGCCGAATGGAAACGGCGGTACGGCTCTCTCTCGGGGCGAGCCGGCGCAGAATCGTTGCGCAGCTGCTCACGGAATCGATCCTGCTCGCGCTGATGGGCGGACTGGCCAGCCTCTTCGTTGCGCGCTGGACGCTCGCGCTCATCGGATCGATTCTGCCAGCCGAGGCGTCCGGGACGCTGCGCCTTGCGCTGAACCCCGCCGTCATCCTCTTCACGGCGGTGCTATCCGTCGGCACCGGTCTGCTCTTTGGCCTGTTCCCGGCGCTGCACAGCACGCGGCCGGATCTGGTGACAACCATTCGCTCGAATGCCGGCAACATCGCCGGTGCGCGCGCGGCCACGCGTTTCCGTGCGGCGCTGGTCACCCTGCAGATCGCCATGTCGATGGCCCTGCTCATTTCTGCGGGGTTGTTCCTCAGGAGCCTGGTGAATGTGAGCCGCGTCGATCTCGGGCTGCGCACGGACAACATGGTCACGTTCGGCATTTCGCCGCAGCTGAACGGGTACGACATCGCGCGCTCGAAGGTCCTGTTCGCGCGCGCGGAGGAGACTCTGGCGGCGATCCCGGGCGTCAGCGCCGTCACCGCCTCGCTCGTGGCGGTCCTTGCCGGCAACAACTGGGGCAGCGACGTATCGGTCCAGGGCTTCGAGCGCGGCCCCGATACGGACGCCAACGCATCATTCAATGAGATCGGCCCGGCCTACTTCCAGACGCTCGGCATCCCACTGCTCGCGGGCCGCGAGTTTACCGTGGCCGACAACGAGGGCTCACTCGACGTCGCCATCGTGAACGAAGCGTTTGCCAGGAAGTTCAACCTGGGCCGGGACGCCGTGGGCAAATGGATGGCCGTCGGCGGCGATTCGCTGGACACGCAGATCGTGGGGCTGGTCCAGAACGCGAAGTACAGCGAAGTCAAGGATGAGGTGCCGCCGCTGTTCTTCGTTCCCTATCGCCAGGATCTGCCGATCGGCACGCTGACGTTCTATCTGCGCGCGACGGCAGATCCCGCGACGGTGCTGCGCGCCGTACCCGCCGCGATACGCAGCCTGGATCCCAATCTGCCGGTCGAGAATCTGAAGCTGCTGTCGCAGCAGGTGCGCGAGAACGTGTTTCTCGATCGGATGATCAGCATGATGTCCGCGGCCTTCGCGGCCCTGGCCACCGTGCTCGCTGCAGTCGGGCTGTATGGCGTGCTGGCCTACTCCGTGGCGCAGCGCACACGCGAGATCGGCGTTCAGATGGCGCTCGGTGCCGATGGCGCGCGGGTGCGCGGAATGATCATGCGTCAGGTCGTGCGCATGCTCGTGCTGGGTGGCGTGATCGGCCTGGCCGTCGCGCTTGCGCTGGGCCGAGCCGCGCGCTCGCTGCTCTTCGGACTCCAGAGTCACGACCCGCTCGTGATTGGCGGCGCGTCCCTCGTGCTGACCCTGTTCGCTCTGCTCGCCGGCTTCATTCCGGCATGGCGGGCGTCCCGCGTGCACCCGATGCGTGCACTGCGCTACGAGTGACGTTCGCGCGTCCCGCATTGCCGTCGCCGTCAGGCATCCAGGTACAGCTCGCCCCGGCCGACGATGACGCACTCGCCGCCCACGCGCACGGACCGGAGCACTCCGGAACCGAACTCGGCCTCGACGTCGAGCACGCTCGGCCGACCCATTTCGAGCCCCTGCTCAATACGCAGATTCAACCTGCCGTCCGGGCGATCGGGCGCGCCGAGGTATCCCGGCAGGGCCGCGGCGGCGGCGCCCGTCGCCGGGTCTTCGATGATCCCCATGGCGGGGGCGAACATCCGCGCCCGGATACGGGATGTCTGCGAGTCGTGTGCGATCACATAGACGTGCGGAGCCCAGTGGCGGGACAGGATTTCGTTCCAGATCGAGATATTCAGCTGCACCCGCTCCAGGACTGAAGCATCGCGCACGGTCACGAAAACGAAAGGAACCCCGCAGGAGAAGGCGCGCGGCGCATGGTCGCCATCCAGGACTTCGTGCGGTGCGACGTTGAGCAGCGAGGCCAGCCGCGCGATGGGCGGCACAGGCGGTCCCTGCTCGGGCAGCTTGAACACATCGAACTGAGCCGAGTACTGCTGACCGACTCGACGTACACGCACCGTCACGGGTCCCACGTTCTCCTCGAAGATCAGTACGGCGTCGGTGTCCGCGATCGGTGTGTGCCCCGTCGCCGCGAGCACGCACGCTGTTCCAACCGTGGGGTGGCCGGCAAAGTCGAGCTCCATTGCGGGCGTGAGAATGCGTAGCCGGCAGGTGTGCGTCGGCTCCGCGGGCGGGAGCACGAACACGCTTTCCGAGAGGTTCATCTCGCGCGCAATCCGCGGCATCACGTCGAACGGGATGCTCGACGCATCGGGAAAGACGGCGAGCTGGTTACCACCAAAGCGATGCGCCGTGAATACATCGGCAAGAATGTACGGCTGCGCCATTTCCGGATTCCCTTCGCCGCTCGGGTTCGCCGTGCGCCGGGCCGCCCGGACACCGGCCGCGTCGGGACGCCCGGACCGGGTGTCATTCCGCAGGAATGAAACGCGCAAACGCCTGGAAACGCCACGGTGCAGCCGGCGAACCACGCGGCTGCACCGTGACGGTGAACACCAGGCGCTGCTTGAGCCTCTCCCCGGCCCGCGCGTTTCGGATTCGCGACGGGCCGACCCCACCCGGATTCGGCTTCGTGCGCAGGCCCGACCGCGAGCGAACGCACGAAGCCGCTGCGGCGATCAGTTCAGCCGCATTCGCTGTAGCCGCAGGCGAGACACTTCATGCAACCTTCCATGTACTGCAACTCGGACTTGCAGTCGGGGCAGGTGCCAATGAAGGTCTGGCCCGGGTCATAACCGAAATCGAGGTCTGCCTGCGCCGCCTGCGCACCCGTGTAGTCCATGTCGATCGGCGGCGCGTACGAGGATGAGGCGACGGGCGAACCGGTCGAGCCTGGGGGCGGCGCCATGGGCAGCTCCTGCTGCACGCCTTCCTTCTCGCGCTCGTGCTGGATGAGCGCCTGTGCGATCGCATCGGGTACGGACAGCACTTTGTTCGGACCGACGCCCACGGCGCGGTCGCACGAGATGCCGCGCATCTGGCGCGTGATCTCCGCCATGGGGATGCCGCTCCTCAGCGCGAGCGAGATGAGACGGCCGATCGCTTCCACGTCCGCCATGGCGGCGCCACCGGCCTTGCCGAGCGTGGCAAAAACCTCGAACGGCTTGTCGTTCTCGTCCTCATTCACGGTGACGTAGAGGTCACCGAGCGGGCTGGGCATGCGCCGGGTCATGCCACGCAGCGTAGCCGGCCGCGTGCGCTTGTGGCGGCGGCGCTGAAGCCGGATCTCCGCCTCGTCGAGCTGCCGCCGGAGCTCCTCGTTCTCGTGTACGACGCGGTGCAGGCGCTCGCGCGCGTCCGCGAGCTGGGCCTCGAGATCGGCTTCGACGGCGCTTTTCTCCGTCGACGCGACTTCCCTGGCCGTTTTGCCCGTCGAGAGCACCTGCATGGGCCGCGATGCATCACGATAGACAGTCACACCCTTGCAGCTCAGCTGGAACGCCAGCAGATAGATCTTGCGGACGTCCTCCTCCGTGGCCTCACGGGGGAAATTGCAGGTCTTGCTGATCGCGCTGTCCACGTATTCCTGGAACGCGGCCTGCGTGCGGATGTGCCATTCGGGCGTCACGTCGTGCGCCGTGACGAATGTGCGCTGCACCTCGCGCGGGACCTCCTCGAAGTGGATGTGTCCCTCTTCCGCAATGCGCTTCATCAGCTCGTCGCTGTACCAGCCCTGAGCGCGCGCGAGATGGATGAAGTCCTTGTTGACATCGGGCATGAGCACGCCCGCCTGATTGCGCATGAAGGCAACCGCGAACAGCGGTTCGATGCCGCCAGAGCAGTCGGCGAAAATGGAGATGGTCCCGGTGGGCGCGACGGTCGTGACATTGCAGTTGCGCAGGCGGCGCAGCGGCCGGATGCGCTCGCCGTCGGCGTCGCGGGCGCACGAGACGTCCGGGCCCCAGATGCTCCGCTCCCACTCGGGGAACACGCCGCGCTTCTCGGCCAGCCGTTCGCTTTCGCGCTTGCACTCTTCATCGACGAAACGCATGAGCACGCGCGCGACGTCGCTGGCCTCGGCGCTGTCATAGGGCACGCCGATGCGGACGAGCAGGTCCGCATAACCCATGACGCCCAGGCCGATGCGGCGGATGCGCTGGGCCAGGTCGGTGATCTCCTGGAGCGGGTAGTTGTTCGCGTCGATGACGTTGTCCAGGAAGTGCGTGCTGAGTGCGACGACGTGGCCGAGCGAATCCCAGTCGATCTTCTCCTTCCACGGCTTTGCCGGGTCGGCATCGCTGCGCGCGAACAGGCCGACGTTCACACTGCCCAGATTGCACACGTCATAGGGCAGCAGGGGCTGCTCGCCGCATGGATTCGTCGCTTCATAGCTGCCGAGGTGCGGCACAGGATTGTAGCGGTTGGCCTGATCGATGAAGAACACGCCCGGTTCACCCGTGGACCACGCACCGTGGACAACGAGATCGAAGATCTCGCGCGCATCTTCCTGTCCGGCCACTTCGCCGTTGCGGGGACTGATCAGGTCATACGTTGTGCCCGCCTTGACCGCCTCCATGAACGCATCCGTGACGGCGACGGAGATGTTGAAGTTCGTGATCTGGCTGACGTCGAGCTTGCAGGTGACGAACTCCCGGATGTCGGGGTGATCGACGCGCAGGATGCCCATGTTGGCGCCGCGTCGCGTGCCGCCCTGTTTGACGACTTCCGTCGACGCGTCATAGAGGCGCATGAAGGAAACCGGGCCGCTGGCGACGCCCATGGTGGAGCGAACGACATCGCCGGAGGGACGCAGCCGGCTGAAGCTGAAGCCCGTGCCGCCGCCGCTCTGGTGTACGAGCGCCATCGCCTTCAGCGTGTCGTAAATGCCATCCTGCTGATTGGAGATGGCATCGTTGACGGGCAGCACGAAGCAGGCGCTGAGCTGGCCGAGCGGGCGGCCGGCATTCATCAGCGTGGGCGAATTCGGCTCGAAGAAACGACGGGTCATCAGCCGAAAGAACTCGCGCGCGAGCGTTTCGACGCCGCCATCGCTGGCGCCGTACTTGGCATCCTCTTCCGCAATGACGTGCGCGACGCGCCAGAACATCCGCTCGGGTTCCTCGACGGGCCGGCCGCGCTCATCCTTCTTGAGGTAGCGCCGAGCCAGCACGATGCGAGCATTCTCGGACAGGTCTGCGGGGGGCAGGTCATCGGGCAGGACGTCACGGCGCCGGATCATTTCGGCGGCCAGGGGCGCGGCGATTGGGTTCATCCTCGACCTCTGCGCAAATTGTCAACGAAAGTCTGGTCGGACGGGCAGCGCCGTCCGGTTCGAATCCCGAGTTTTGCCTGGTGACCCGCCTGAACCCAACATCTTGTGGGGGCGGGTATGATAGCCCACGACGGTTTGTGGGTCAAGAGGCATGATCCGGGATCCTACCGGGGTCTGGACAGCGGGGAGGCCGGCAGGGGATGGGTACCCTTGGCGCGGGTGGACGTGCCGTGGCGGGGGCCGAGCCGGCGGGTGGCGTGGGCTTCCGATAAGGGCAGGCCCGGTCGTAGGTTGGCCACCCGAACGATGGAGGGAACCATGGTGAAGAGCACGGCGTCCGCCGTCTGGGAAGGCGGGCTCAGGAACGGGAACGGCAAATTCACGGCGGCCTCGGGCGCGTTCAGCGGGGCGTACACGTTTCCGACGCGTTTCGAGGGGGCGCCGGGGACGAATCCGGAGGAGCTGATCGCGGCGGCGCACGCAGCGTGTCTGTCGATGGCGCTGGCGGGCGCGCTCGAGCGTGCGGGCACGCCCGCGACCCGGATCGCGACGAAGGCGACAGCGACGGTCGAGAAGACGGAGCCCGGGTTCCGGATCACGAACATGCACCTGGAAGTGCGGGGCCGGGTGGCGGGCATCGATCAGGCCGTGTTCGCAAAAGCGGCGGAAGGCGCGAAGGAAGGCTGCCCGGTGTCGAACGCGCTCAAGGGCAACGTCGCGTTTCATCTGGACGCGAAGCTCGAGTAGGCGTTGCGCGTAGAGCGGAGCTTCGAAATCCCCGACGGCCCACTGAGGTTGTACGCGTGTTGCGCACGGTGCGTGCGCGGCCGCGTCGACTTTTTCGCTTACTCGGAGCGCAATGCGCGCAGCGGGTCGAGCCGTGCCGCGCGCCGCGCGGGCAGCCAGGTAGCCATCAGCGCCACGACGACGAGCAGCACCACGGCCAGGCCGAGCGTGAGCGGATCCGAGGGCGCGACCTGGAAGAGGGACGCCCGCAGGACGCGCGTCGCGGCCAGCGCGGCCAGCAGGCCGACCGTTGCACTCGCCGCGATCACAGGCAGCTCCTGGCCCAGCACCAATCGCAGGACATCGCCGCGCGCGGCGCCGATCGCCATGCGCAGTCCGATCTCGTGCGTGCGCTGCGTCACGGCCTGCGCCGCGATCGCGTAGACGCCGACGGTCGCGAGCAGCAGCGCGAGCGCTGCGAAGGCCGCGAACACGATCATGGTCGTGCGCCGCGGCGCGACGGATCCCGTTACGATCTGCGTCATCGGCCGGACACTGCTCAACGCGAGCGTCGCATCCAGTGCCAGAACCTCGCTGCGGAGTGAGGGCACAAGCTGGAGCGGATCCCGTGACGTCTTGAGCAGCACCGAGAATCCCGGCTGCGCGAACTGCGCCGTCGGAACGAAGATCATCCCGGCCATTGGCTCATCCAGCCCGTCATGCTTCACGTCACCGACGACGCCTACGACCTCCTGCTCGAGTTCGCTGCCCCACAGGAACCGGATCCGCCGGCCCACAGGGTTTTCACCGGGCCACCATCGGCGGGCCACGGCCTCGGACACGATCGCCACCTCAGGCGCCCCCTCGCGGTCTGCGCTGCTGAACACGCGACCCGACAGCACCGGAATGCCGAGCGCCGCGAAGTAATCCTCGGACACGATTCGCTTCTTCGCGGTCGGCAGCTCTCCCGGCGCAAACGCACGCCCGATGATCTCGAAGCCGCCGTTCGTATCCCCGCGGTCGAGGGGCAGGTGACTCGAGTATGCCACGTGCTCGACGCCGGGCAACCGTTGCAGGCGCAGCACCAGCCCCTCGAGGAACACGGCACGCCGTGTGGAATCGTAGCGGGCGGGCGGCAGAAACATTGTGGCTGTCAATACGCGATCCGCCACGAAGCCCGTGTCCTGGCGCAGCAGGTTCACCATGGTGCGGACCAGCAGTCCCGCGCCGGCGAGCAACACCACGCACAGCGCCAGCTCCGCTCCAGCGATCATGCGTCGTCGTTTCAGCGCGCCCAGCCCGCCCCCGAGACTGCGCGCCTCGCTCGTGCTGCGCAGCGTCTCCGCGACATCGGCCCGCGCCACTCGCAGCGCGGGCCACAGCCCGAACGCCAGCGCCACCCCCATCGACGCGAGCAGCGTGAAGCCGAGAACGCGCGCGTCCAGCGCCGGCGGCGACAGAAAACTGGCCGTCGAGGAAACGCCGCCGATCAAACGCGCCACCAGAACCGCCACACCCAGGCTGCCCAGTCCTCCCAGCAGACCGAGCACCATACTCTCCGTGACCACCTGCCGCGCCAGCCGCGACGTGCCCGCTCCCATCGCCATGCGCACGCCGAATTCGCGGGTCCGCTCGAGCGATCGCGCCAGCACCAGATTCGCCACATTCGCGCATACGATGCAGAGCACGACAAGGACGGCGCCCAGCAGAATCAGCAGCGGCTCCCGCGCGCTGCCCGTCAGCTCCTCGCGCAGCGAGGTCACCCACAACCCATGGTCGGTTTCCGGATCCTGCACCAGCGACTCGGACAGCGCCGCCGCCTGCGCCCGCGCCTGCTCCAGCGACACGCCCGGCGCAAGCCGGGCCAGCACATCGAGGAAATGCAGCCCGCGTGTCATCATCGGCAACCGCGGCAGCGGCATCCACAGCTGGGGTACATTCCGTACGCGCAGCGTCCCCAGCGCACGCGGCATCACGCCGATCACCGTGTACGCTTCATCACTCAGCATCAGACTGCGACCCAGCACGTCGCTCCGCCCGCCATACCGCTCGCGCCAGATCGTCTCGCTCAGCATCACCACGTGCGCACCGGTCGCAAGCTCTTCCGTCGTGAATGCGCGACCCGCCAGCGGCCGCAACCGGAACGTCCGCGCCGGATCACCCGCCAGAAGACCGGCACTCACAAGCTCCGGCGCACCTTCACCCGTCCAGGTGTACGCGTTCGTCGTCAACGCCGTGGCCGCCTCCACGAACGACGCCTGATCCGTCCAGTCCTCGAACTCCGGCAGCGAAGCCGGATAGCCCACCTCGCCGCGCATCGTCTCCCGCACATAAACCAGCCGATCCTCTTCCGGAAGGGGAAGCGGCCGCAGCAGCGTGCCATCCACCAGCGCGAACACCGCACTCGTCGCACCCAGCCCCAGCGACAACGTCAGCACGCTCACCAGCGCGAAAAGCGGCCGCTTCCGCAGACTGCGCAGCGCATACGCCACGTCCCGCCGCAGATCCCGCAGACCGCGCATCCAGCGCTGCCGCCGCTCCCGCCGCCGATCCACCCGCAGCAACGCTCGCTCGATCCCCTCGACGTTGCCAAACCGCCGCGCCGCTTCCCGCCGCGCCGCTTCTTCGCTCCAGCCCGCTTCCGTCAGCGCGCGTATCTGCATCTCCAGATGGAACGTCACTTCCTCGCGCGCCGTCGGCGCCTGTTCCTCTTCCCGTTTCGCCATCACGCCGCCCTTTCGCCTCTTGCCGCCGTTGCCCGCCTGTTCCGCGTCACACCCGGCCCGAGTCCACGATCTTGCCCAGCGCTTCCGAAAAACGCGCCCACGTCTCCAGCTCCCGCTCCAGCTGCCGCTTCCCCTTCCCCGTCAGCTCGTAGTACCGCGCCTTCCGGTTGTTCTCGCTCGTCCCCCACTCCGCTCGGATCCATCCTCGATCCTCCAGCCGCCGCAGCGCCGGATACAGCGCGCCATCCTCGATCTCCAGCGCGCCATCCGTCGTCCGCCGGATCCATTGCGTCAGCCCCCAGCCGTGCAGCCGCCCGGCCGCGAGCGCCTTCAGGATCATCAGGTCCAGCGTACCGCGCAGTACGTCCATACCGTGCTCCCCCAGAGTTCATAGGGGAATATGCGCGCGCTCTCCCAGAATATCAAGGGGAATGAACGAAGGCGGCCGCCGCAGGGTTCTGCGGCGGCCGCGAGCCGCTACTCCGTTGGTTGGGCCAGCGGGCTGTGGTGGGCGGGCTCAGCCGTCGCCGCGGCTCCAGGTGACGGTGCGGTCGATTTCACGGCCGCAGACGGTACCCTGGACGGTGCGGGTGCCCTCCTCGGGCAGACGCGTGGAGGTGACGTTGAAGGCGCACTCGCCGGACTTGCCGTTGCTGGTGGTCCAGGAGAATTGGCCCTGCTTGGTGGTGGTCTGCGGACCGGCGGCCTGGCCATTGACGATCTTGCGGTGCGAGGTGATGGAGAACTCGCCGTCGATGGTGCGAGTGATGTCACGGCGTGTGCGTGCGCAATCGTTCCATGTGCCCTGAGCGGAGGCGTCGAACTCGACGGTACGCTCGGCGGTGACGGTCCGTTCGATGGATCCGCTGAGCTCGATGGAGCCGCCGGCCTGGCAGGGCCGGGTGCGAGAGAACGTTCTGGGCTCGCCGTCGCCGGCGGACGTTGCGAGCTCGGTGCCGAAGCCGGCGAGCAGCATTTGCCCGAAGATGATCTCGCCGGTGATGGCGTCGGTGTCGAGCGCGATGGAGGCAGCCTCCTCGGCGTCGACGCCGTCGGCGGGCCCGAATCCATCGCTGCACGCGGCGGTGAAGGCGATGAGAGAGACGATCAGCCACATCCGGTTCTTCATTTGTATCCCCTCCCGATGGTTGCGGCAAAGTGCCGCGGGTACAGGGCAACCCGGTTGCCCGTTGCATGCTCCATAGTATCGACGCAGGGGAGAGGCGAGTCGTTAAGTGAGTTGGCGAGGCGCTTGTGCATGGCGGAAGTGGCAGGGGGATTGCATTTTGCCCGCCGCTCAACCTGCAACGGGGAGACGAGTTGGCGGAAAGGCCGGAACCCGGGCTTCGGCGCGCGATCGGACTGCCTCACGCGGTGGCGATGGTGGTGGGGACGATCATCGGCGCATCGATTTTCGTGCAGCCGTCGGAAATCACGGGACGCGTGCCGTCGTCGACGGGTGTGTTCCTGGTGTGGGGAGTGGCGGGCGTTCTGACGCTGTTCGGGTCCCTGGTGTGCGCGGAGCTGGCGTCGCGGCTGCCGCGGACAGGCGGTGTGTACGTGTTCCTGAAGGAGTCGTTCGGGGGCGCGGCCGGCTTTCTGTGGGGCTGGGCGATGTACTGGACGATGCATTCCGGCATCATCGCGGCGATTGCGACGGTATTCGCGCGTTATGCGGGCACGTTCGTGCCGCTGGGCGATGCCGGGATGCGGGCGGTCGCGATCGGTGTGATCCTGGTGTTGTCGGGCGTGAACTACGTGGGTGTACGGCAGGGTGCGACGCTGCAGGCGCTGTTCACGGCGGGCAAGCTCCTGGCGGTGCTGCTGATCATCGTTGTGGGCTTTGCGCTGGGTCCGCGGGCCGAGATTGCGGCTGCGGCTGCACCGGCGGCGGACATCACGTTCACGAATTTCGCGCTTGCGCTGGTCGCGGGCCTGTTCGCGTTCGGCGGCTGGCACATGGTGACGTACACGGCCGATGAGACGATGGACGCGCAACGCACGCTGCCGCGGGCCCTGATCGCGGGCACACTGCTGGTCACGGTGTGCTACATCGCGCTGAACGCGGTGTACCTGCACGTGCTGCCGCTGCCGACGGTGGCGGCATCGACGCGCATTGCGGCGGATGCGGCCGATGCCGTGCTGGGCGGCGGCGGTGCGGCGTTCATGTCGGGTCTGGTCATGTTCTCGACGTTCGGCGCGCTCTCGGGCATCATCCTGGCAGGCCCGCGCGTCTACTACGCGATGGCGAAGGACGGGCTGGCCTTCGCGTGGCTGGGCGCCGTGCACCCGCGTCACCGCACGCCGCACGTGGCGATTGCGCTGCAGGCCGTCTGGTCCTGCGTTCTGGCCGGGACCGGGACGTACCGCGCGCTCTTCACGCGCGTGATCTACACGGAGTGGATCTTCTTCGGGCTCATGGCGATCGGCCTGATGATGCTGCGGCGGCGGCCCGGCCCCGAGCCGGCGTACCGGATCCGCTTGTATCCGTGGGTCCCGCTGATCTTCGCGGTTGCGGCGTTCGGCATTGTGGCGAATCAGATTGTGGCGGAGCCGCGCGAAAGCGCGCTCGGCCTCTCCTTCGTACTCGTGGGTCTGCCCGTGTACTACCTGTGGACGCGAACTCGCGGAAGGCGGAGCCCGGCATGATCGTGGACTGGCACAACCACTACTATCCTCCGGAATACCTGGACGCGTTGCGGCACGGCAGCAGCGTGAAGGTGACGATGGACGGCCAGGGCAATCCGCTGCTGCACTATCCGGGCGATTACAACATTGCGGTTCGCGGCCATCGCGACATTGCGTACCGGGAGAGCGTCCTCGAGGAGGCGGGCGTGGACCTGCAGGTGATCACGCTGACGTCACCGGGCACGCACGTGGAGACGCGCGCGCGCGCGATCGAGCTGGCTTCGCTGGTGAACGATGCGTTTGCGGAGGTCATGCGCACACGGCGCCGGTTCGTGGGGCTCGCGGCGCTGCCGCTGAATGATCCGGCCGCCGCGGTCCGCGAGTTCGATCGCGCCACGGGCTCGCTCGGGCTGCCGGGTGCGCTGCTCTTCAGCAACGTGAACGGCGTGGCGTTGACCGACGGCGCGTTCTGGCCGCTATTCGAGGCCGCCGATGCGCGCGGCGCCGTCTTCTTCATCCATCCGATACATCCGGTGGGCGTCGAAGCGATGGAGGAGTACTGGCTGATGCCGCTTGTTGGATTCCCCATGGACACGACGCTGGCGGCGGCCAAGCTGGTGTTCAGCGGAGTGGTCGAGCGATTTCCACGAATCCGCTGGGTGCTGGGCCATCTCGGCGGAGCGATTCCCTACCTTGCGGAGCGGCTCGACCGCGGATTCCACGCGTTCGCGGAGTGCCGCCGCAACATCCGGCGCCCGCCGAGCGAGTACCTGAAGCAGCAGTTTTACTATGACACCGTGAACTTCGACCCGGCGGCGCTCCGACTGGCGCTGCAGTTCGCGGGACCGGATCACATTGTGGCCGGCAGCGATTATCCGCACCAGATCGGCAGCATCCCGCGCATGCTTGAGTCCATCGCAGCGCTCGGGCTGGACGCTCGCGAGCGGAGCGCCGTGCTGGGCGGCAATGCGCTGCGGCTGCTGGGGCGAGAGCGATCCGTCTGAGTTACCAGGTCAGCGTGTGCGAGTACTTCAGCATGAGCGTCCGGCCGGCCGATGCCGGCAGGCGCGGCTGGCCGGCAACGTCTCGCTCCGTGTTCACGCCGTCGTTGTACACGATCCAGAGGTCGGTGCCCTCGCGGAAGTGGTAGCGGAGCCGTGCATTGAACGTAGCCAGGTCGGCCACATTGCTGAATTGCGCAAACGTGTTGAAGGAGAGCCGCGTGTTCGCGGCCAGCTGCACCTTCAGCCGGACCAGGTGCGCGGTGGCTGCCTGGTCTCGCTCGCGGAAATCGAGTCGGTTCAGCTCGTAACCGGCGCCCAGCTCCAGGTACTTCGATGGATTCCACGCCGGGTTCAGTCCCAGCCCGACGCGCGTACCGTCGTAGAAGCTGCCGGCCGTGGCCGTGAAATCGCCGCGGAACCGGTCGCTGCGCGGCAGCTGCAGCCGGGCCGCACCGTGGTGGAACCAGTAATCGCCGGGCAGGATGCCGGCTCCCGCGACGGCGAAGGAATCGCTCACGCTCTCGAAGTTCGAGCGCGCCGTGAGCTGCAGCTCGGTGCCATCCTTGAACTCGAAGGAGAGCTGCGGCTCGACAAAGCGCGTCTCGGCCGTGCCATCGGTCGTGCGGATGTAATGCCGTGAAGTCAGGGCCAGGCTGGTGGCGCGGAGCGGGGACTCCGCCGCCTGGAACCGCTTGTACTGCGCACGTCCGCCGAACAGTCGGTAGTTGCGGCGTGCCTGGAAGCCGAGGCCGGGCTG
>Ga0187892_10007060_pt1 | contig 16244 bp, 13 predicted proteins | sample MA1701073metaG_FD_139345 | JGI IMG/M metagenome (GOLD analysis project Ga0187892, IMG submission 139345) | Bio-ooze microbial communities from a basaltic lava cave in the Kipuka Kanohina Cave System on the Island of Hawaii, USA - MA170107-3 metaG ... | reverse complement strand
CCGGTCGGTTTCCAGAGCGAGCGGCGCGATCTGTGGGAGGGACAGCGGACCTACCTCGACATGTCCCCCATGCTCTACACCGACAAGATGCAGGGGGCGCTCCTGATGTACCACGGGCTCGAGGATCAGAACGTCGGCACCGATCCGATCAGCTCGATTCGGATGATGCAGGCGCTCCGCTCCGAGGGGAAAACCGCCTCCCTGTACCTGTACCCGTACGAGGACCACGGCCCGGCTACCCGAGAGACCATCCTCGACCTCTGGGGCCGATGGACGGCCTGGCTCGACGTGTACGTGAAGCACCCGGGAACGAAAGCCGGGCCGGTCGCAGCAGGAGGCTTGACGCCGTAAGAGCAGGGACTGGGGACTGGGGACCAGGGACTAGGGCGTTCTTCCCTAGTCCCCACAGTCCCTGGTCCCTAGTCACCAATTCCCAATCGGCATTCCGGGCGGCGGCGTGAACGGCCGCGGCAGGGCCTGAGGATCCCAGGGCCGCTCCAGGAAACGCCGGATATCGTCGCCAAGCGCGAGCACGTGCGCCGTTCCTTCGGCGGTTCCGGCGAGCTGCTGCGGATTGACCGCAGGGAGCTGCGCCGCGAACCCCCGCAGCTTGAGCAGGGCGATCGCTTTCACCGCTCCGCTTCGAGCCGTCTGAGCCAGTTCCATCAACCGCTGAATCACCACGCGCTGGATCGTTCGCCCGACCTCCGCCTGATACTCATCCGCAGGCACGGACCTCCCCACCGCGAGCACCGAGTCAATCACCTCCGCCAAGCCCGGCAGGGACGGATCAAGGGCGTGCTGCTGCACCAGCCGCGCGGCGCGCTCCCCGTTGAAGAGGAGCTGGGCGATCTGGTCCGCGGCGGCTCCGGCCGGGGAGATGGCATCGAAGACCGGCTGGGTCGTCTTGTCGAAGAGCTCGCGATGCGAGGGGAACCCCGATGGCCTGGGAGGAATCCTGGCCAGGATCGCTCTCGGAAAGGCGAGCTCTCTCGGGCTCAAGACTGCGAGGACCGACGCCAGAGCCTTGCGCTGGTCCGCGGCCGGAACGGCTCGGAGCGGAGCCTGCCCGTCGCCGCGGAGCGCGTAGGCGTAGTGCTGTCCCCCGACAGCCTTGACGGCGGCTTCGACCTGATAGCGGTGGTGCAGGTAGAGCGGAACCAACGCCTCTTCCATGAGAGCCAGGGGCTGGCCGGCACGAATCGCCTCTTCGCCGAACCGATCGAGCGCGGCCCGGCGCACCCGCATAACCCGGTCGAGCTCGGCGCTGGCGTCGGTGCCATTGTCCCACAGGTGGGTCGTCGGGTGCGCGCTGCCGAGCGGGCGCGCGTCCTGATCCGCCAGGAAGAAAATCCCCCGGCTGCGTCCCGCCGCCAGGATGCCGTCGAGCGCGGCCGCATGGTCGGTCCCGGGCGCGAAGTCGGAATACCCGTATCGGATGGCGATCTTGTCCCATTCCCCGATGCCGGTGGCGTAAGCATCCGACAAGTCCACCTGGCCATTGCCGTCGAGCTTCACCAGCGGATGGGGGTAGTCCATCACCGAGGCCCGGTTGGCGGCGCTGGAGATGTAGTTGTGCTGGAGGCCGAGGGTGTGGCCCACCTCGTGGGCCGCGAGCTGGCGCAACCGGGCCAGCGCCATGGCCTCGGCGGCCGCGGCCCGCTCGTCGCCCCGGCGGTAAGGGGCGAGGAGTCCTTCGGCCAGGAGAAAGTCCTGCCTCACCCGCAGTGAGCCCAGGGTCACGTGTCCCTTGAGGATCTCTCCGGTGCGCGGGTCGGTCACCGAGTTGCCGTAGCTCCAGCCCCGGGTGAAGCGGTGGACCCACTGGATCACGTTGTAGCGCACGTCCATGGGATCGGCGCCGTCCGGCATCAGCTCCACCCGGAACGCGTTGCGATAGCCGGCCGCCTCGAAGGCCTGGTTCCACCAGCGCGCTCCTTCCAGCAGGGCGGAGCGGATCGGCTCGGGGGCGCCGCGGTCCAGGTAGTAGACGATCGGGGCCACCGGCTCGCTCGTCGCGGCGCGGGGATCGCGCTTCGCCAGGCGATGTCGGGCGATGAACCGCTGGGCGGGCGAGGTTCCGAGGGGAGCGGACAAATCCACGTAGCTGACACCGGAGAACCCGGCCCGGGGGTCGGCCCGGCGCGGCAGATAGCCGGAATCGGGCAGGGCCACGAAGGAGATGCGCTCCCGGAGCGTGACCGCCTCGGCCGACGGGGCGACGTCCTGCACGAATCCTCCCGGATTGTCCGAGGTGAGCGTGAGCATGGACTCGATCTCGGTGTTCCGGGGAAACGCCTTGGTGTTCTCGGGATAGACCGCGCTCCGGGACGCGTCGAGCCGGAAGGTGCCCTGGCGAGCGCGTGTCAGGGTTCCAATCGCGTCGTGGACGTCCCGCACCGCGAAGTCGGTTCCGTCCACCAGGACTGCGCCGTCCGATTCGGCTTCGACCCGGAACCCCCACAGCGTCGAAATCGCGAACGACTCTTCCACCGACCGGACCGCGGCTGGATCACGATTGCTGCTGCGGAATTCGTGATTGGGTTGGACCATGAGGATCTTGTTGCCGATCCGCTGGAACCGGACGATGCGCTCCCGGCTGATCTGTCCCCGGTCCAGCCCGATGTCGTTGGACCCGAGTCCGGTCGGAGCGCCGGTGATGTAGAGCAGCTCCCGGTTCAGCCGCGCCGCCGGGATCTCGAGCCACAGCTTGCCGGTGGCCGGATCCCAGTAGAAGGGAATGAACCCGTCCTGGCGGCTGAGCCCGCGGGTCCGGTCGGCGATCGACGGGGTCTGGCCCAGGGCCACCGAAGGACCGAGGAAGCCGGCCAGGAGCAGCAGGGTGGACAGGGTCCGCAGTCGAGGAAGGCGAGGCATGGGGACTCCGCGAGGCGTGGGGTGAACCGGTGATGAACGGCTGAAAGGTAGCCCGCAGGGCCGCCTTATCGTGGCATATCCATTGCTGAATTGGAGGCATATCGCCGTGGAGCTCGGGACGTGGGCCCTCCCCACCCCCCGGCTCCCCAGTGGCCCCGGCACCCCGGGCTCTTCCGGGAACGCCGGATTGGGGTAGGTTCTCGGAGCGGCCCGGCGGTTTGGGGCCGCTTCTCTGTCCTCTGACCGACAAGAATTGCACCTGAACGCATCGATGACCGTCCCAGCCCTTTCTTCCTCTTTCCCCACGACCGGCTGGGCCATTCCCTCGTCCACCGTGTCGGCGGACCGGTACCTCTTGCGGTTCGCCCGGACCGACGGCGACCTCGACCGCGTGCTCCGCCTGCGTCATGAGGTCTACCACGTCGAGTACGGGATCGGCGTCGGCGCTCTAGGCAGGGACCGGGAGGAAGACGAGCTGGACTTGCGCCTCCATCACGTGATGGTCGAGGAACGGGAAAGCCGCGCAGTCGTCGGCACGTATCGAATGCAGACCGCGGAGATGGCGGCGGCAGACGGATTTGCATCGGGCGAGCTGTTCGACCTCGCCTCGCTCCCCCGGTCGGTCCTCGACGGGTCCGTGGAAGTGGGACGCGCCTGCATCGCCAGAAACCACCGGAATTCGCGCGTCCTGGAGCTGCTCTGGCGGGGCGTCGCGAGCTACCTGGCCCGGAATCAGAAAACGATCGCGTTTGGAAGCTGCGGGGTCCCGTCACTCGACGATTCCGTGGCCGGCTCGCTGCACCGCCACTTCGCCGCGACCGGTGCCGTGCATCCCGCGCTGCGAGTCGAGCCCTGGCCGGAGACGGCCTGCACCGGGAGTGCGGACGCCTCCGGCATCGGATCCACCGCCCCGCGAGTACCAGAGCTGTTCCAGGCCTATCTCGATCTCGGGGCGAAGCTCCTCGGCCCTCCGGCCCAGGATCGCGCGTTCAAGACCACCAACTGGCTGCTGCTGGTGGATGCGAACGAGCTGGGCCAGCAAACCCTGCGCACGTTTTTCCGCTAGCCAACTCCTCAGCGGCCCATGCGTTCCGGCCGCGCCCTTGCCCGACTCGTCGCGCTCGGTATCTGGACCGGTGGCTGCGTGGCCATCTGGCTCCTCGTCGGCTTCCTCTTCCGGGTCGTGGCACCAAAGCGCGCCGTTTCCTGGCGGCAGTGGGCAGTACAACGGTGGGCCCGGGGTGTCGCCCGGCTGATCGGCATGCGGCATCGCCGCCAGGGTGAACCGCCATCCCCGCCCTTCTTCCTCGCGACGAATCACCTGAGCTATCTCGACATCATCCTCCTCCAGTGCCATGTGCGTGGGGTGTTCATCGCCAAATCGGAAATGCGATCCTGGCCGGTTCTCGGTCTCCTCGCACGCCTGACCGGGACGATCTGGGTCAACCGCGCCGTCCGTAGCGACGCGGTCCGCGCCCTCGACTCGATCGGAGCCTCCATCGCTCAGGGTGACGGGGTGATGTTGTTTCCGGAAGGAACGACCTCCGCAGGGTCTGGCCTCCTCCCCATGAAAGCAAGCCTCCTGGAATGGGCGGTCCAGGAGCGCTTTCCGGTGCACTACGCCGCCGTCGGTTACCGCCTCGAAGAAGAGCGATCCGGCGCCTCGGCGCGCGATACGATCTGCTGGTGGGGAAACGTGGGATTCGGCCGCCATGCGTGGGGCGTTCTCCAGTTGCGCCGCTTTGAGGCCAGCGTAAGCTTCGGGGCAGGTCCGGTGCGGGGAGAAAACCGTTCCGAGCTCCTGGAGCGCCTGCGGGAAGGGATCGCCGGGTTGTTCGTGCCGATCCCCTCCCCGGACCGCTCCTGACGGCCGGGTTCTGCTAGATTCACCCCATCGCAGGGAAATCGAGAACGTCGAACCGGGGAGGGTGCCATGAGTCAGGATCGCAGGAAGTTCTTGGGAACGCTGGTGGCCGCGGGAGTTGCGCCCATGGTCGCGCGGCCTGAACTGCTCGCCGCCGAGCTTGCTGCCGGCCAGGGCGGTTCTCAGTTCGATGTCAGCTGGACCAGCAAAGTCACCGGCAAACATCGCGCGGTGTTCGACAGCGTCGAGATTGACTGGGGACTCGGCCTCATCCGGTCCCTCATCTGGAAGAAGGATTACGGCGATGTGTACGGCGTCGCACCGGCCGACATGAGCTCGGTCGTCGTGTTGCGCCACAATGCCATCTACCTGATCATGTCGAACGAGTTCTGGGCCAGACACGAACTCGGAAAAGTGACCGGCATCACCGACCCCGCGACCAAAGCCCCGATCGCCCGAAACCCGGTGGTCGGCGCGAATCCGTTCGGGCTTCCCGCCGCACTCGCCGACGATTCCCTGAAAAAGGCGATGGCCGCCGGGACGGTCCTGGCGTGCAACCTTGCCTTCCAGCTCGACGTGGTGGCGAGGGTGAAAGCCGATCTCAAGCTGGATGACGCCAAGGCCTACGAAACGGCCCGGAAGGACGTCATTCCCGGCGTCCTGCTCCAGCCGTCCGGCGTCTTTGCCACGCTGCGCGCGCAGGAAGCGGGCTGTCAGTACATCCAGGCGACGGCCGCCTGACGTACTGACGTAGGCGAAGGGGGTTGAGGGGAGGGATCGTCGTGGACCTGATTACCGCGGCGATCCCCTTTTTCTTTGGCCTGATCGGGCTCGAGCTGCTGATCGCGCGGGCTCGCCGGCGCCCGGTCTATCGGCTGACCGATTCCATCAGCGACCTGTCCTGCGGCATCCTGAGCCAGCTCGCCGGCGTGTTTCTCGTGCTGCTCACCGTGGGCGCCTACAGCTGGGTGCAAGCGAACCTGGCGGTGCAGCACTTCCTCCCGGTTCCCGCCTGGAGCAAGAGCCCTCTGGCCTGGGCAGCGGTCTTTCTCCTCGACGACCTGGCATACTACTGGATGCACCGGGCGTCCCACGTGGTGGCGGTGCTGTGGGCGGGACACGTCGTCCACCATTCGAGTGAGGAATTCAATCTCACCGTGGCGCTCCGCCAGAGCAGTCTGCACGGCCTGTTCAGCTGGGTGTTCTACATGCCCATCGCGTTGTTGGGCGTGCCGGTGGCGATGTGGCTGGTTTGTCACGCGGTGAACCTGATCTACCAGTTCTGGATTCACACCCGCGCGATCAACCGGCTCGGCCCCCTCGAGTGGGTGCTGAACACCCCGTCACATCATCGGGTCCATCACGGCGTGAACCCCGAATATCAGGACCGGAACTTCGCCGGCACCCTGATCATCTGGGACCGCCTGTTCGGCACCTTCGAGCCCGAACGGGTGGAACCGGTCTACGGGATTACCAAGCCGCTCGCGAGCTGGAATCCGCTGCGGGCGAACCTCCATGTCTTTCAGGACATCGTGCGGCACGTGCGCCTGGCCACCACCTGGCGAGAGCGGCTGCGATCGGTCTTTGCCCATCCCGGCTGGCGGCCGGCGGCGGCCGGACCTCCAGTCACTCCTGTTCCCGTCTCGACCGGGTCTTTTCAGAAATACGAGCCGACGATTGCCAGGCCGCTCAAGCGATATGCCGGCATTCACTTTGTGGCGGTGCTGGCCGGCGCGGTGGCGCTGCTCCAGGCGACCGCGTCGCTGACCACACCGGAAATCGTGGCGGGGCTTTTCTGGGTGACGCTCTCCCTGGCGAACATCGGAGGGCTGCTCGAAGCGCGGAGCTGGGCGGGCGTCAGCGAGGTGGTGCGCCTCCTCTCCCTCGGCGCGGCAATGATCCTCCTGCTCCTGGTCGGAGCGGGCCCGGCATGGCTCTTCGGATCGGGGGTGGTATTCGCGGCCGCCTCGCTGGTCTGGATCCTCCGCATGAGACCGCTGTTGACGGACTCCGATCCGCGCGCGGTCGTCGCGATGTGAGCTGGGGACCTATCGTTGCGTCAGGGCGAGGACGAACCCCGTCAGGATCACGATCCAGATCGCCACGTAGAGCGGCACGAAGTAGCGACGGCGCCGCAACATTTCGGGAAACCGAATCGGCTTGCCGGCGAATTTGCCGCGTGGCACCGACGGGAAGAAGAACGTTTTCCACGTTTCCGTGGTGGCGACGGTGTAGCCGATGGCGCCGAGCATGCCTTGCAGGGCGGTGGCCCCGATGGTGTAGAGCAGGAACGCGAACCCCGCGGAAATGAGCGGACTCCGGAAGAATTTGAAGGTCTGGAAGCCTTCGATCGGCGCATCCTTCCAGGCCCCGCCGAACGCGCTGAACCATCCGCCTAACGCGCCGATCGTGACCGCCATGAGGAGCCGGGACATTCCAGTGGGCGAGGGAGCATCCACCCGGGACAGCAGGAACAATCCGCCCACGATGATACCCACGTAGACCACGCCAAGGACCAGCCGCACCGGGCGGCTCTTCACCGTCTTTCCGAAGACGGCGAGCTGCATCGGAATGGCGTACTTCGACTGATCTTCATCGCGGAAGAACGTTTTCCACGATTCGAGCACCGCGCGCTCCATGGCATACACGCAGCCGAACAGGATGACGGCGGGAGCGGAGGCGATTGGCGGAAGCTCCAGCAGGGAGGACACCAGCGGGGCGATCGCGGCGGCCAGCACGATGCTCCGGAGGTATTTCGGAACGGTGAAGCCCTCGTGCGGTGCGTCCTTGTACATCCCCCAGGTGGAGGCGTGGGCCCCGACCAGCGCTCCGATCAGCACGGTACAGAGAAGATTCATCGGGACCCCTGATTGGCGGTACGATAAGCGTCCTCGACGATCGCGAGATCGCGGCGCGCCGCCGAGAGCGTCATGCGAGGGGCGGTGCCGTGGGCCAGGGTCGAGAGAAAATCCCGCCACATGCCGCGAAACCCTCGAATGTCTCGGAACCCCGGCCACAGCAATCGCCGCCGGGTGCCGTTCACCTTCACGAACAGCCCATTCGATTCGAACACGAGGGTCCCGCGGTCTCCGATGATCTGGGACAGGGACAAGCCCCGAAGCCGGGCGGGTGCCTCCCAGGAGTGGTGCAGGGTCCCGACGGCACCGCCCTTGAACCTCACGACCACCACCATCGTCCGCTCGGGGCCATTCTGGCTGCCTGGCCGATATCCCTGGACAGACTCGATCTCGCCGCCCAAACCGGCCAGCAGGTTGACCCAGTGAATCCCACCTTCGAAGAGCGCCCCGCCGCCCGCGATGGCGGGCGACCCTCGCCAGTCGGAGACCGTCTGCCGCTTGAGCGCGCTCAGCCGAATGAGCCGCGTCGTCCCGATCGTCCCGGCCTCGAGCTCGCGAAGCAGCACCGTCGTGAGCGGCTTGTAGGCGTAGTTCTCGGCTACCAGCACCGTGCGTCCGGCGGTTCGCGCCTCGGCCTCGACCCGGTCCGCATCCGCGGCATGCAGAAATGCAGGCTTCTCCACAATCACATGCTTGCCCGCCTGAAGGGCCGCGAGGGTCAGGTCCAGGTGCTGGGCCGGTGGTGTGGTGATCAGAGCCGCGTTCACCTGGGGGTCGGCGAGCGCAGCCCCATACTCCCCATACCTCGCGATGCCCCGATAGCGCCGGCGATATGCCTCGGCGCGGGTTAGGTCCCTGCTGGCGAAGCAGAGCCGGACTCGCGCGTCCACCCGCTTGAGGGTCTCCGCATGCGTCCGCGCTATCGCGCCACAGCCAAGCACCGCGATCGTCATGTTCATCGGCTTGCGACCATCGCTGTCGCCACGCGCAGCGAATTCGCGGCGATGGTCAGACTGGGGTTGACGGCGGCGGACGTCGGAAACGCGCTGGCATCCACCACCGAGAGGTTGCTGATGCCGCGGAAACGGCACCACTCGTCCAGCGCGGAGGTCCCCTCGTCCCGGCCCATCCGGACCGTGCCGAGTGCGTGGGAAAAGGTGCGAATCGGATGGTGGTAGAACAACACTGCGCCGGCAGCGCGGAGGATCCCGCGCGCCCGGGCTCGCAGGGCTCGTGAGGCGGCAATGTCGCGCTCGGAGTATTGATGCGTGATGGTGAGACCGGGGAGACCGGCGGAGTCGGTCACCGATCGATCCAGGCGAACCTGATTGGTTCCCTGCGGCTGGTCTTCGGCGATGGTGATGAACCCGGCCGCCCGGCCCAGCAAGCGGCCGGCAGCCCAGGCCAACGGCCGGGGAACCTGGGTCGCAATCACCTCGACCGGCGGAGTGGGGAGGGACTGGATGCATCCAAGCGGACCGGCGGGTGCGCCGGGACCGTCCCCGCCGTAATAGTCCAGGATCGCGAGGTCCTTTCCGAGGCCGTCGGGCGGGAACTTTCGCCTGAGGAGCCCGAAGACGATGTCGTTGGCGTGCCGCATCAAATACCTTCCAACGGTCGGTCCTCCCGGATTCAGCCGTTCCAGCTCGGAGGCGAGCAGGAGCTGGGGCGTCGCCAGAGCCCCTGCGGCGAGGAGCACTTCCCTGCCCTCGACCCGGAATCGCTCCCGGGAATCCAGGTTGACGCACTCCACCGCGGCAATCCGGCCGCCCTGCTCGATCAGCCGCACCGCCGCGGTGCGGGTTAACAAGGTCAGTCCCCGATCGATCAGCGGCCCCACGACCCGGGTGGCGACGTCGTTCTTCGCGGACACCGGGCATGGCCAGCCGTCGCATCGCCCGCATCGCACGCAGCGGCCCTGCAAACGATCGTGGCCGAAGTTGATGGCTATCGGCAGCGGGAACGGGTGGAGCCCCAGGGAACGGGCCGCCTCCGCGAGCCACGCCGAGAGGGGAGAGAATGGATTGGCCGGCGCCGGATACGGTCCGCCTCTCCAGGGAGCGGTGGGGTCACCGCTCGCATCCCCAGCCACACCGAGCACCTCTTCGGCCCTGGCATAGAACGGTTCCAGATCGGCGTATTCGAACGGCCACCGGGCCGCTGATTCCCCGGTGATCTCTTGCGGGGGCCGGAAGTCCGCTGCCCGGAACCGGAACGACACGCCGCCATAGAACACCGAAGCCCCGCCGACACAGAAGATCGCTCCAACCGGCTTCGCGGCCCGCCCGGCCTCCACCACCCGGTACTGTGCATCGCGCGCATAGTGCGGGGACAGAATCGCGAAGTTCTCGACGCTCGACGCGTTGGGTCCCCGCGGAACCCAGTCCCCGCGCTCGATCAGCAACACCGACCAGCCCGCCTCCACAAGGGTGCGAGCCGACAGCGTCCCGCCGAAGCCGCTGCCGATGACGACCGCGTCAAACGTCCGATTCATGGGTGAAATCCGGTGCAAAGATACCCAGGTTGTAAAGGGGCCCGGTGCGGTGGTAGCGTTCACCAGGCAGGACTTCACGAAGGGGTGGGTCATGGAAATACGACGCGTCGGTGGGCTCCTGTTGTGTCTCGGTCTGACGGCCGGCGGCGGCGGATGCGTGGGGTGGAGGACCGAGTCGGTTTCGCCACGCGAATTGCTGCGGGGAGAACCGCTCTCCGCAGTTCGGGTCACCAAGCCGGACCAAACCCGGGTCGAGATCTGGAGTCCCTCCCTGGTCGGGGACAGCATCGCGGGTCATCCTACCGAACGTGCGATCGCGCGGTTCTACGTGCCGCTCAGCTCCGTCCAGATGATCCAATCCCGGCGCACCAGCATTGGCCGGACGCTGCTGGCGGGGCTGGCCATCGGCGGGGGTATTGTCGTCTACGCGTTGCTCCAATCGCTCAACCAGTTTTGAAGCCGCTGGCGGCGTTCGGACTCGCCACCTCCCTGGTGGCCGCCGGAGGCTGCTCGGGAGGCCCGACCGGACCCAGCCTCCCGATCTACGTGCTCCCGGGCCTCTATGTCCTCCGTGAGCTCGACGGGAATCCCGCCCCATTCGTGGTCGAGCGCGCCCGCTACGGCGACACCCTGGAGATTTCGCTCCGCGTCGTCTTCGACAGCATTCGGATCCTGAACGACAGCGCCTTCTCGCGACACTTCCGGCGAGAGCTCATCCGGTTTCCCCAACTCGGCAACCCGGTGCTGCTCTCCGCCGAAGAGTCCTCCTTCGGCGGGCTCATCCTGCAACGCGGGAGCGAAATCAAGCTCACGGTCACCGCCGGACAGCTCCCGGGAGGTCACGACTTTGCCTACTTCACTCCGCTGGGAGACGGGACCGAGCTGGAGCGGATGACGACGTTTCGTGGCTACCGGTGCTCGTCGTCCGGCTGCACGCTGGAGGTGGATCGCAGGGTGCGCACGAGGTATGAGCAGAGGTAGTGTCGCGGCCGCCGCGGCCCTGATCCTTGGCTGCGGCAGCACCGAGCCGAAAGGGCTGGGCCTGATCCGGGGCTCCTTCGGCGGGCCCATTGCCGACCGGACGGCGTATCTCGGGGTGAGTCTCGGCGGGACGGACGGCCGGCTCCGGGGGCGCGCCTGGTCCAGCGTCAGCGGATCGCTTGCCGCCGGCGCGACCGTCACCGGGCGATACGATGAACGCAACGTGATCCTCACCATTCAGCCCGATCTGCATTTTGGCCTGGTGAGCTGGCGCTTCGAGGGCGAGTTCACCAACGACACCCTGAAAGGGTCACTCTCGTTTTCCGGCACCAACACCCAGCGCGTCGAGCTGCCCAGGGTCGCGACGATTCCCCTCGGCGACCATTATCAGGCGATAACCGGCGCGGTGATCGACAGCTCGTTCGGATTTGCCCAGTTCAATTACGGCGGCGGAAGCTTCCGGCTGGTGCAGACCCTCAACACCCAGGAAGACGCCTTCTCTTCGATCCTGGTCTTCTGGAACGTGCGTGACCTGCCCCGGCCTGGTGTCTACGTGGTGAGCCCCGAGGGCGGACCGGCCCCAACGGTCCGCATCACGTATCAGGCGCCGTCCTCTCCGTCCATCCGCTACATCGTTGAGAACGGACGGATCGTGATCGAGGAGTCCGACCGGTACCTGCTCCGCGGCCGCTACGAGATGAGCGCGAGCGATTCTCTTGGCCGGACGATCGGCTTGCGGGGGACGTTCAGCGCAGGGTGTGCGAGTGTAGCGTGTTAGGGAACCTAGTGGCTAATAGCTATTGGCTACCGGCTATTGGCTTGCGGACGGGATGGGTTTCGGGAGCGAAGAGAGCACCCAGCACCGACACGGCGCACGATGCCGCCATGTAACCTGCTACCCACAACGCCCCTTTCTGCGCCAGCACGGTAGCGATGAACGGCGCCAGCCCACCCGAGAACACCGAGGTGAGCTGGTACACCACCGACGAACCGCTGTACCGGACCCGGGCGTCGAACAGCTCCGCGAAGTAGGCCGCTTGAGGGCCGTACATCAGGTCCTGGATCACCAGGCCGAGGACGATGGCCGCCGGCACAAACGCCGGCCCGAGGCCGAGGATCCAGAAGAACGGGAACGCGTAGAGCAGCGACCCGACCGCACCGGCCAGATAGAGCGGCCTGCGCCCGTACCGGTCCGACAACGCGCCAAATATCGGAATACTGAACATTCCCACGGCGGCCGCAATTGCCAGACCGACCAGCATGTCGCCCTTGGTGTAGCCGAGGGTTTTCTCGCCGTAGCTCAGGCTGAACACCGTGAAGATGTAGAAGAGCACATTCTGTCCGAAGCGCATGCCCATCCCGACCAGGACCGCACGAGGATGATCACGGAACACGGAGATCAGTGGCGCCCGGACCGTCTTTCGGTTCGCCTGCAGCTCGGTGAACACCGGGGTCTCGAGCAGCCGCAGCCGGATAAAGAGGCCTACCGCGATGAGCAGGGCGCTCAAGAGGAACGGGATCCGCCATCCCCAGGAGGGAAAGTCACCTTCCGGTAGCGAGCCCGAAACCAGGGCGAACACGCCGGTCGAGAGAAGGAGTCCTGCGGGGACGCCCATCTGGGGCCAGCTCCCGTGGACCCCTCGCTTGCCCGCGCTGGAGTGCTCCACCGCCATGAGGACCGCGCCGGCCCATTCTCCCCCGATGCCGATCCCCTGAAAGAACCGAAGCACCACGAGCAGGATGGGCGCCCACACGCCGATGTTGTCATAACCCGGCAGAAAGCCCATCAGCACCGTGGCGACGCCCATGATCAGCAGGCTCCAGACCAGCATGGTCCGGCGCCCGACCCGATCGCCATAGTGCCCGAACAGCGCGCCGCCGAGCGGGCGCGCCACGAATCCCACCGCGAAGGTTCCGTAGGCGCTCAAGGTTCCGGCGAGCGGCGACAGGGTCGGGAAAAAGAGTTTGTTGAAGACGAGGGCTGCTGCGGTGCCGTACAGGAAGAAGTCGTACCACTCGATCGTGGTCCCGATGAAGCTCGCGAGGATCACCGGCCGAATTCCGCCGGCTGCCGTCTCAGGGTTCCGACTCATTCGCGGAATGTACGACCCTGGGCCCATATTTGATGGATCGCCCCTTCCAAGGCCCCACCATGAACCGCCGTCACCCCTCCCCCTGGCTGCTGGCCGCTCTGGCGCTCGCAGTCACGTCGGGATCTCTCACCGCCCAGCGCTCAGACAGTCTGGGCATCCCCGATCTCTTGGACCTCCGGAGCGCCGCCGTTCAGGACCTCTCGAGGGATGGGCGCTGGCTCGCCCTTACAGTTTCGGTCCGGCGCGACGGCTTTGGGGTGGACTACACCCGGGATGGCGACCCGACCTATCTACGGGGCGGCCCCATGGACCTGCTGGTGATAGATACCAGGACCCTGGCCCGGCAGTCGGTCTTCCGAAATAGAGTACCTGTCCGGGCTGTCTCCTGGTCTCCCGACGGTACGCGCCTCGCCATGTTCGTCGTTCAGAATCAGGCCCAGCAGATCCAGGTCTGGGAGCGCGCGAGCCGGAAGATCACCACGGTCCGTCTCCCCGCGGGACAATATCCCGCCGAAGGGAGTGAGCTGCGCTGGACCGAGGACGGTAAGTCGCTCACCTTCGCGGTCCGGACCGACGTCTGGAAGGCCAAAGCGCAGAAGCGGTTTCAGGAGCTAGTTCGTGGACCCATCGTCGTCCTCGACGGAAACGACGACTTTCTCGAGTGGGACGGCATGAACCGGATGAACCTCGAGCGCTCGATCGTGGCCTGGGGCTTGGCCACCGGGGCGATTCGTCCGCTCCGGGCCGAGGGATTGATCGGGCCGTGGGTGCTCTCCCAGGACGGATCCACCATCACCATTCAAGAAGACATCACCAAGAAGACCGACTACGACGTGATCGGGGGACGGGAATACCGGCTCGTGGCGCAGGCTCCAGGCGGGGCAGGATCACGGATACTGTTCCCGTCGTTGAAGGGAGTGACTCTCCAGTGGGCCGAGGACGGCGCGCGGTATGCCGCGACGCGGGAAGGCCGCGTCCATATCGGAACCGTCGCCGATACCAACCGGAAGCAGTTGCTTGGACCAGCCTCGGGCGCGGCAAGCTCCGACACCAGCGCCGCGGCGCGCACCGCCCGGGCTCGGGAGCGGTTCAGCGCGGTCCGCTGGAGCCCCGCGGGCGATGCGATCCTGGCCAGCAACAGCGAAGGGTTCTGGGTGGTGGACGTGGCCACCGGAGAGAAGCAGCTCGTGGCCAACCTGCCGGATTCGACCTCGCTCGCGCCCCGTCCGCAGCTCGCGGCGTGGAGCCAGGACGGCCGGTATCTCTACTTCAGTGAGAACTCCCGCACCCAGTGGGATCGATCCATCGTGCGCTACGATCGCCAGGCCAAAGCGCGGACGGTCCTTCAACGCGGAGCAAGATTTTTTACCGGCCTGCGCCTGTCGCGGAACGGCGAGACCGCGGTGCTCAGCATGTCGGACGGCAATCGCCCGGCGGATCCCTACCTGGCCGGTCCGGACCTCGCGAACCCGCGCCGGGTGCTCGAGGTCAATCCGCAGATCGCGGCAAAGGCGATCGCGAAGACCGAATTGCTCTCCTATCTCGACGCGGACGGCAAGACGAGGTACGGAGTCCTCCACTATCCGGCCGGCTACGTCAAAGGCAACCGGTACCCCACGGTCTTCATCATCTACGAGGATTTCTTCGACGACAACTGGGATGGGGTGGCCAATCTGCTGGCCGCTCACGGCTATGCGGTGGTCAAGCCGAGCGTGGGCTTCGAGACGGGCTACCCGGGCGAGGCCTGGCTCAAGGGAGTGACTGCCGCAGCCAACGCTGTCATCACACTCGGTGTTGCCGACAGCGCGAGGCTGGGCGTGCACGGGACGAGCTACGGTGGGTACGCGACGAATTTGCTGGTGACCCAGACGGATCGATTCAAGGCGGCGATCAACCTGAGCGGCAAGGTGGACATCATCTCGTTCTACACCGACAGCCCCCGGCTTGGCGTGAGGAACATCCACGCAGCCGAGAAGAGCCAGGACCGGATCGGCGCAACGCTCTGGCAGCAGCCGCAGAAGTACGTCCAGCACTCGGCGGTCATGTTCGCCGATCGGATCAAGACGCCGATCCTGCTCATGACCGGGGGGGAGGATCACAACGTCCCCGCGCTCAACACCCGGGAGATGTACTACGCGCTGCGCCGGCTCGGGAAGACGGTGGTGTGGGCCAACTATGTCAACGCCGGCCACGGGACTCCGAGCACGACTGAGGCTGAATTCGTGGATTACCACCAGCGGATTCTCAACTGGTACGACACGTACTTGAAGGAGAAGCCGAAGAACACCAGCGTCACCAGCGGATCGGGGAGGTAGTCCAAATATGAGAACGCTCGCTCTGCTCCTACCGCTCGCGTTGCCGGGCGCCGCAGCGGCGCAATACATGGTTGGCGCTCGCGACACTGCGGCGCTACGGGTTGACAGTGTGTTCCGAGCCTTCGATCGGACCGACTCACCCGGGTGCGCCCTCGGTGTGTACCAGAATGGCGCCCTCCGGTACGCCCGCGGCTATGGCATGGCCAGCCTCGAGCACGGCGTTGCCCTCTCGCCCCGTTCGGTGCTCGACGTCGGCTCCATCTCCAAGCAGTTCACCGCCATGGCGATGCTACTGCTCGAGAAGGACGGCAAGCTTTCACTCGATGATCCGATCCGGAAGACCTTCCCGGAGATGCCGGCCTATGCCGACCGGGTCACCTGGCGCCGGGCACTCAGCCAGACCAGCGGGTTACGGGACCTCTGGACCCTGTGGGGGCAGACCGGGCGGACTTTCGCGGGCGACACGCTCGATGCTGTGCACGTGATCGTGACGTCGGCCGAGCCCAACTACGAGCCGGGCGAGCGCTATCTCTACACCAACTCCGGCTGGATCCTGGCTGCGCAGGCGGTCTATCGTCTCACCGGCAAGTCGCTGGCGCAGTTCGCCGAGGAACGGATCTTCCGCCCGCTCGGCATGCGGGACACCCGGTTTCTCGCGGACCGGAACGCGGTCATCCCGAATCTCGCCGAGAGTTATGCGCCGCGCGACAGAAGCTTCCGGATCCAGCGGTCCCATTACGACGGGGCGATTCAAGGGCCGGG
>Ga0187892_10007059_pt1 | contig 16248 bp, 16 predicted proteins | sample MA1701073metaG_FD_139345 | JGI IMG/M metagenome (GOLD analysis project Ga0187892, IMG submission 139345) | Bio-ooze microbial communities from a basaltic lava cave in the Kipuka Kanohina Cave System on the Island of Hawaii, USA - MA170107-3 metaG ... | reverse complement strand
GGCGCGACCAGGTGCACGACGTCGAGCCCGGCCGGCTCGGCCTCCGCGCGGAGCGGGTCCGCCTCCTCGGGCGGCACGTCGGCGACGATCACCCCGTCGATGCCCGCCTCCACCGCGGTGCGGCAGAACGCCTTGAGCCCGAAGGCGAGAATCGGATTGTAGTAGGTCAGGAACACGAGCGGCACCGACACCTCGCCCCGCATCTCGCGGACCAGCTCGAGCACGCGCGGCAGGGTCGCCCCCGCGGCCAGCGCGCGCTGGGTGGCCCGCTGGATCACCGGCCCGTCCGCGAGCGGATCCGAGAACGGGATGCCGAGCTCGATGACGTCGGCGCCGCGCCGGGCCGCCTCCACCACCAGGCGCCGCGTCACGGCGAGCGACGGATCGCCCGCGGTGAAGTAGGGGACGAGCGCGCGCTCCCCGCGCGCCCGGAGCGCCGCGAAGGTGGCGGCGATCCGCGAGGGCGGACGCGGGGCGGCGGCCGCGCGCTTCATCGGTGGGCGCCGTGCCCGTTGCCCGCCGCACCGCCGAGGGCCTGGGCCACCGTGTGCACGTCCTTGTCGCCCCGGCCCGAGAGCCCGATCAGCACGCTCTGGGTCTTCTTCATGCGCGCGGCGGCCCGCATCGCGTGGGCCACCGCGTGGGAGGACTCGAGCGCGGGCATGATGCCCTCGAGCTTCGTGAGCGCCTTGAAGCCCTCGAGGGCTTCCTCGTCGGTCACCGAGACGTACTCGAACCGGCCCAGGTCCTTGTAGTACGAATGCTCGGGCCCCACGCCCGGGTAGTCGAGGCCGGCCGAGATCGAGTGGGCCTCGGCGACCTGGCCGTCGTCGTTCTGGAGCACGTAGCTCATGCTCCCGTGCAGCACGCCCACCGCGCCCGAGCCGAGCGACGCCCCGTGCTTGCCGCTCTTGATGCCGTGGCCGCCGGGCTCGACCCCGACGATGCGCACGCGGCGGTCCTGGATGAACGGCCAGAAGAGGCCCATGGCGTTGGATCCGCCGCCGACGCAGGCCACGAGCAGATCGGGCAGGCGGCCGATGATCCGGCGCGACTGCGCGCGGGCCTCGTCGCCGATCACGCGCTGGAAGTCGCGCACGAGCATCGGATACGGATGGGGGCCCATCACCGAGCCGAGCAGGTAGTAGGTCGTGCGCACGTTGGTGACCCAGTCGCGCAGCGCCTCGTTGACCGCGTCCTTGAGCGTCTTCGAGCCGCTCTCCACCGGGATCACCCGCGCGCCGAGCAGCTTCATGCGGAAGACGTTGAGGGCCTGGCGCTCGATGTCCACGCTGCCCATGTAGACCTCGCACTCGAGGCCGAGCAGCGCGGCCGCGGTGGCGGAGGCGACCCCGTGCTGGCCCGCGCCGGTCTCCGCGATGACCCGCTTCTTGCCCATCCGCTGGGCGAGCAGGGCCTGGCCGAGCACGTTGTTGACCTTGTGGGCGCCGGTGTGGCAGAGATCCTCGCGCTTGAGGTAGATGCGCGCGCCCCCCACGTGGCGGGTCAGCCGCTCCGCGAAGTAGAGCGGCGTCGGGCGGCCCGCGTAGCTCGACAGCAGCTCGCGCAGCCGCCGGCGGAAGCGCGCGTCCGCGCGCGCGGCGCGGTACGCGCGCTCGAGATCCACGAGCGGCTGCATCAGCGTCTCGGGGACGAAGCGCCCGCCGAAGCGGCCGAAGTGGCCGCTGGCATCCGGGAGCGACGCGGGCCGCACGCGCGCCGGGCTCATGGGGCGGCCGCCGCCGCGCGCGCCTCGGTCACGAAGCGCCGCACCCGCTCCTCGTCCTTGCGCCCCGGCCGGGCCTCCACGCCCGAATTGACGTCGACGCCGTAGGGGCGCACGCGGCGCACCGCCTCGCCCACGTTGTCGGGGGTGAGCCCGGCCGAGAGGAGCACCGGATGCCGGCGCGCCATCTCCGCGGCCACGTCCCAGGGAATCAGCGGGCGGGCCTCCCCTTCGCTCCAGCGCGCGGGCGAGTCGAGCAGGAACGCGGTGACGCGGTAGCTCGCCATCCGGTCGAGGTCGGCGGGCCCCGCGACCTTGAGGGTCTTGATCACGGGCAGCCGGAAATCGTGCAGGTCCTCGGGGGTCTCGTCGCCGTGGAACTGCAGCGCGCCCAGCCCGCACTGCTCGGCCACCGCCTTCACGTGGCCGGCGGCGTGGTTCCAGAACACGCCCACCGGCGTCACGAAGGGCGGCAGGTCGGCCACGATCCGGGCCGCGGTCTCGGGCGTGACGAAGCGCGGGGTGCCCTCCACGAAGATGAGTCCGAGCGCGTCGGCGCCCGCGGCCACGCAGCGCCGCGCGTCGTCCAGGTTCGTGATGCCGCAGATCTTGATCCTCATCGCAGCGACAGCTCGCGAACCTTCGCGGCCACGTCGTCCGCCCGCAGCAGCGTCTCCCCCACCAGCACCGCGCGGGCCCCCGCGTCGACCACCCGGGTCACGTCGGCGGCGCTCGCGAGCCCGCTCTCGCTGACCGTCAGCGGGCCGGGCGGGATCTGGGGAAGCAGGCGGAGCGAGGGCTCGAGGCTCGTGGTGAGGGTCTGAAGGTCGCGGTTGTTGACGCCGATCACCGGCGCGCCGAGCCGCAGGGCGCGATCGAGCTCGCCCGCGGTGTGCACCTCCACGAGCGTGGCGAGGCCGGTGCCCTTGGCCGCGTGGAGCAGGTCGCGGAGGACCGCGTCCTCCAGCGCGGCCACGATCAGCAGCACCGCGTCGGCCCCGGCCGCGCGGGCCTCCCAGAGCTGGTACTCGTCTACGATGAACTCCTTCCGGAGCACCGGGACCGGCACCGCGGCGCGGACGTTGACCAGATCGTCGAGGCTGCCGTGGAAGTAGCGCGCGTCGGTGAGCACCGACACTGCGGCGGCGCCGGCCCCCGCGTAGATCCGCGCCTGGGCGACCGGATCCAGATCGGCGCGGAAGAGGCCCCGCGACGGCGAGCCCCGCTTGACCTCCGCGATCAGGCGCACCCGCTCGCCCGCGGCGGGGCGGAGGGCCGCCTCGAAGTCGCGCGCGGGGGCGAGCCCGCGGCAGGCCGCGATCAGGTCCGGGAGGGGACGGCGGCGCTTGAGCTCGGCCAGCTCCGAGCGCTTGTGGGCGACGATCTCATCGAGGACGCCCATCCGGCTAGATCATCGAAGGGGGCCTCGACGGCCCCCTCCGAGCCTCCCCCGGAAGGGCTGCGCCGGCCAAGCCGGCGCTCGAAAGAAACTCACTTCGACACACTCCTAGTAGTCGCCGCGCAGCCCGTGATCCCGCCCGGTGATGTCGATGCGCGCCATCTGCTCCATCACGTACTCGCGCAGGGTGCGCGGCGGCGGCAGGTCGCGCACGAGCCGGCCCCCCGCGATCAGCGGCTTGAGCAGCGCCTCCGCGGGCCGGCCGTCGGGGCCGACCGGCGCGGGGGCGGCGGCGGGGAGCACCATGCTCTGCAGCGTGCCCGGGAATCGCCACACCTGCTTGGCCCCGGAGCGCTTGCCGCGCTTGGCCATCGGCTCCCCCTCGATCTCCATGATGTCGAGCGCGAAGGAAAGCACCGGGGCGTTGGCGATCGAGGTCCCGACCCCGTAGCCGTCGACCAGCGAGTTCAGCTTGAGGATCTCGTACTCGTCGATGCCGCCCGAGGCCAGGATCTTGACGTGGCCGAAGCCGCGCAGGTCCAGCTCCCAGCGCACCTCCTCGAGGATGCGGAAGAAATCGCCGCGGCGCGAGGACGGGGTGTCGAGGCGCACCGCGTAGAGATCGCGGCCGAGGGCCTGGGCCACCCGGATCGCCTCGAACTTCTCGTCCTGGAGCGTGTCGATGAGGGCCACCCGCCGCACCTTGGGATCGATCACGTCGTGGAAGGCCCGCAGCGCCTCCACCGTGTCGCCGAAGAGCAGCACCAGCGCGTGAGGGATGGTGCCGGTGGGATCGGCGTCGATCAGCTCGGCGGACTTGGTGACCGCGACCCCGTCGCAGCCGCCCACGAAGGCGTTGCGCTCGATCATTGGGGCCAGCGCGGGGTGCATGCGCCGCGCCCCGAAGGAGATCACCTGCCGCTCGCCCGCCGCCCGCTTGCAGCGCGCGGCCTTGGTGGCAATACCGGAGGCCTGGCAGAGGAAGCCGAGCAGGGCGGTCTCGTACTTCGCCCACTCGGGATAGACGCCCTCGATGAGGAGCACCGTGTCCTCGGGCCCGAAGAGGGTGCCCTCGTCCATCGCCCACACGTCGACCGGCAGGCCCTCGAGCAGCGCCGCCGCCTCCTCGATGCCCGCGAGGATGCCGAAGGTCCAGTCGGTCTGCGGGAAGCTCTTGAGCCGGATCTCGGCCTTGACCCGCTTGTGGAGCCCCTTCGCGCGCAGGATCTCGACGGTACGCTCGAAGTAGACGTCGGAGACCTCGCCCGCCTTGATCTCGGGCTCGGAGGCCGTGTGGAAGGCGCGCTTGGGCTGACTCTTCATAGAGATGCAGACACCTCCCGGCCCCGCAATGAAGTGCACGGATTGTCCCAGAAAGCCCCGGGGAAGTCAATCAAGCGGGAGCCCGTCGTGCGCGCCAAAGTGCCGCCCCACAAGGCGTTTCTCCCTGAGCCCTACAGCTTGAGGCCCTTCAGGTACTCGCGGAAGGCATCGGCCAGATCGGGCCGGGCCAGGGCGAACTCGACGGTGGCCTTGAGAAAGCCGAGCTTCTCGCCGGTATCGTGCCGCTTGCCCTCGAACTCGACGGCGTAGATGGGCCGCCGGCCCCGCAGGGCGCGGAGCCCGTTCGTCAGCTGGATCTCGCCGCGGGAGTCCGGCACGGTCTCCTTCAGGATCGGAAACAGATCGGGGGTCAGCACGTACCGCCCGATGATGGCCAGATCCGACGGCGCGTCCCGCGGGTCCGGCTTCTCCACGAGATCCTGCACCTCGTAGACGTTCGCCCCGAGGCCGCGCGCTGCGATCACGCCGTATCGGCCGATCTCTTCCCGCGGCATCCGCATCACCGCCAGCACCGGGCCGTCGTGGCGCTCGTACACGTCGAGGAGCTGGCGCATGCACGGCACCCGCGAGGTGATGATGTCGTCGCCCAGGAACACCCCGAAGGGCTCGTCGCCCACGAGCGGCCGGGCGCAGAGGATGGCGTGGCCGAGCCCGAGCGGCTCCTTCTGGCGGACGTAGGAGACCGAAGCCAGCTCGGAGATCGTCTTGATCTGGGCGAGCTCCTCCATCTTCCCGCGGTCATTCAGGTAGTACTCGAGCTCGAAGGCGGCGTCGAAGTGATCCTCGATCGCCCGCTTGTTCCGGCCGGTGACGAGGATGATCTCCTCGAGCCCGGAGGCCACCGCCTCCTCCACCACGTACTGGATGGTGGGCTTGTCCACGAGCGGCAGCATTTCTTTCGGCTGCGCCTTGGTGGCGGGCAGGAACCGGGTGCCGAGACCGGCGGCCGGGAACACGGCCTTGCTGACCTTCATCGGGCTCGACGATACACGACGCGGACCGGAAAGGGAACTCAGCCCGCCGGCGGGCCGTCCTCGGGCGTGCGCACCTGGATGCCCAGCTTCTTGATCCGATACCAGAGGCTGCGCTCCGAGATGCCGAGCACCTTGGCCGCGCGCGCCTGCACTCCCTGGGTCTGCGAGAGCGCGTCCAGGATCATGCGGCGCTCCCACTCCTCGAGCGCCTCGTCGAGCGAGCCCGACCGCGTGGGCCCGTTCTCCGCGGTGGGCCGAGCCGGGGCCGCCGGGCGCTGGATCGCGGGAGGCAGGTGCTCGGGGGTGATCACGCCGTCGCTCATCACCATCGCGCCCTCGAGCACGTGCTGCAGCTCGCGCACGTTGCCCGGCCACGCGTAGGTCCACAGGCAGCGCAGAGCCTCGGGCGACAGGATGGCGGGCGCCCGGTTGAGCCGCTTGGCCGCGCGCTCCAGCAGATGGGTGGCCAGGAGCGGCAGGTCGTCCACCCGCTCCCGCAGCGTGGGCAGGTGCATCCCCACGCCCTGGAGGCGGTAGAACAGGTCCTGGCGGAACGTCCCCTGCCCCACCGCCGCCCCGAGATCCCGGTGAGTGGCCGCGATCACCCGCACGTCGGCGGCGATGGTGCGGGTGCCGCCCACCCGTTCGAACTCGCGCTCCTGGAGCACGCGCAGGATCTTGGCCTGCATGGCGAGCGGCATGTCGCCGATCTCGTCCAGGAACAGGGTGCCCTCCCGGGCGAGCTCGAAGCGGCCGGGCCGCGCCCGCACCGCGCCGGTGAAGGCCCCCCGCTCGTGACCGAACAGCTCGGACTCGAGCAAGCCTTCGGGGATGGCCGCGCAGTTGACCGGCACGAAGGGCCCATCTTTCCGGGAGCTGAGTCGGTGGATACCCCGCGCCAGCACTTCCTTCCCGGTGCCGCTCTCGCCCAGGATCAGCACGGTCAGGTCGGTGGGGGCGGCGCGATGGGCCATCTCCACCACGCGCTTGAGCGCCTCGCTCTGCCCGATCAGCCCCTCGACGCCGCCCGGCTGGCTCTCGCGCAGGACCTTGACCTGCTTCTGCAGCCGCCGCCGGTCGAGCGCGCGCGAGACGACGACCTGGAACTCGTCCATCTTGAGCGGCTTGGTGAAGAAGTCATAGGCCCCGCGCGTCATCGCGTCCATCGCGGTCTGGCGCGTGCCGTGCGCGGTCATCACGATGATGGGCGTGTCCGGCGCGAGCTCGCGGCACTTCGGAATGGCGTCGAGGCCATCCATGTCGGGCAGCCGGACGTCGAGGAGAATCAGGTCGTAGGCGGTCGCCCGGAGCTTCTCGAGGAGGGCGCCCGCGGTGGAGGCCACCTCCGGCTCGTAGCGCTGGCGGCGCAGGGCCTCGCGGAGGACGAAGGCGAGGTCCTCGTCGTCCTCCGCGATGACGATGCGCTCGCTCATGACCCGGGGGGCAGGGCGAGGCTCAGAACATCCGCCGGGGGCCGAGCTGCGGGTCGAAGCTGCGCCCGAGCCACAGGGGCACCGGCAGTCCGGTGTTGAAGCCCCAGGTGTTCGTCGGCTCGGTCCGATAGGTCCAGCTCAGCACGACGCGCACGAGCCCGCCCTCCGCGGTCACCTTGATGCTGGCGGGATCCACCTGGACGCCGGCCCGGCGGGCCCCCGTCAACACCCCGGTCCGCAGGTCGGCCAGGAAATCGGCCGAGAATACCTCGGAGGGGTTGCGCTGCCGCTGACGCTCCCAGGCCGCCGTGAACGCCTGCTCGGTCAAGTCGTTGGTCTGGAAGTAGGAGTAGATGGCCTGCATGCCGTTGTAGCCCACCCACAGGAACACGGCCACCCAGAACGAGGCGATGACGATCGTCCGGACTCGCATGCACCGAGTGTAGACGTTTCCCGACGGCGGCGGCAACTTCCCTTGTGCTAGGCTGGGTTCGGTGCAATCCCTCGCCGCCTCCTGGCGTGTCCTCCTGGCAGGGAGCCTGGCCGGCCTGGCCGTCGTGGTGCTGGCCGCCGCCAACCCGCTGAGCTTCTTCGAGATCACCGAGCTCAAGGCCCTCGACGCCCAGTTCACCCTGCGCGGACCCCGAGAGCCGGAGTCGCCCATCGTGGTGGTGACCATCGACGAGGACTCGTTCGACGGGCTCAACCTGGCCTGGCCGTGGCCACGGGCGGTCCACGCCAAGTTCCTCGACGTGGTGGGCCGCGGCGGACCGGTGGCGATCGGCATGGATATCCTCTTCACCGAGCCGTCCTCCCGCGGCGACGCCGACGACGCCGCCCTGGGCGCCGCGGTGGAGCGCGTGCACGATCGAGTCGTGCTCGCGGCGGCGCTGACCACCGTGGGCGACGCCTCCTTCGTGAAGCAGGCGCTGAACCCGCCGATCCCGCTGGTCCGGGGCCGGGCCGCATTCGGCTCCGCCGACTACGACTCGGACGCCGACGCCTTCGTCCGGCGCGCGACCCTCAAGCGCATCTTCCAGGACCGGGAGTGGGCGGGCTTCGACCTGCTGATCTACCGACTCGGGGAACGCGCGGGGCTGGCGCGCGGAGCGGCCCCCGCCGGCCACGAGCTGCTCGTCAACTATCGGGGCGGCCCGGGCATGTTCCCGACGGTCGCCTACCACCGCGTCGTGACCGGGGAGGTCCCGTCGGAGGCCTTCGCGGGCAAGATCGTGCTGGTGGGCGCCACCACCCCCACGCTGCACGACATCTTCCCCACCCCGTTCGCCTCGCAGTCGGGCATGGCGGGCGTCGAGATCCACGCGCACACGCTGGAGACCCTGCTCCAGGGCATCCCCCTGCGCCGGACCCCGCGCCTCCTGGTGCCGGTGGTGGCGCTGCTGGCGGGCGCGGCGGCGGCCTGGACCGCCACCGCGTTCCGGCCGCTGCCCGCCTTCGGTATCGTCGCGGCCGGGGTCGGCGCCTACCTCGCGGCCGGCCACGCCGCCTTCGTGTGGGGCCGCTTCTGGATGGAGGTGGTGCCGGTGCCGCTGGCCCTCTTCATCACCTACGCGGGCACGGTGGCCAAGAACTTCACCCAGGAGCAGCGCGAGAAGCGCCGGCTCTCACGCTTCTTCTCGCCCGACGTGGTGGCCGAGATCGTGCGGCACAAGGACGACGCCAAGCTCGCGGCCAACCGGCGCCGCATGACCGTGCTCTTCTCCGACATTCGCGGGTTCACCTCGATGTCGGAGAAGATGCAGCCGGAAGAGGTCGTCACGTTCCTCCGCGAGTACCTCACCGTGATGACCGAGGCGGTGTTCAAGCACGGGGGCACCGTGGACAAGTACATCGGCGACGCGATCATGGCGCTCTACAACGTGCCCTTCGAGGCGCCGGACCACGCGCTGCGCGCGGTGCGGACCGCGCTCGAGTTCCAGGAGCGCCTGCAGCCGCTCGCCGAGCGCTTCGCCGCGAAGCACGGCGGACTCCTGGCCTGCGGAGTGGGCATCCACACCGGCGACGCGGTCGTGGGCACCATCGGCTCCGAGCAGCGCCTCGAGTACACCGCGATCGGCGACAGCATCAACCTGGGCTCGCGGCTCGAGGGGCTGACCAAGGAGTTCCACGTGCCCATCATCATCAGCGAGGCGACCTACGCGGAGGTGGGCGATCTGTTCGGGACCCGCGACCTGGGCGAGGTCACGGTCAAGGGCAAGGCGATCCCGGTGAAGATCTACGCGGTGCTCGGGGAGCTGCGGCCCCAGGGCCACGCGGTCGACGTGGACAAAGCGGCGACCGTGTTCAACTCCCGCAGCGCCCCCCGCCTCACGATGAAGGGGCGCGTGTCCATCTCGGACGGCGAGCTGAGCGTGGTGGCCGAGGCGACCGATCTGTCCCGCTCCGGGCTCGCGGTGCACGCGGTGCCCCGGCGGCTCGAGCCAGGCGAGATGGTGTCGCTGCAGATTGCCCTGCGCGATCACCCCGAGGCGTTGACGATCGAGCGCGCCGAGGTGATGTGGGCCCGCAAGGACACCGCCGGCCTCCGGTTCGTCGATCTCTCCCCCGCCGCCCGCGCCACCATCGACTTCCTGACCGCCGGGTCCTAGTCAGCGGCCCCGGGGTGGCGGGGCTCCCCCGCTGGACTAGTCGCGCGTGGCGGAGAGCTGGATATTGATGGCCTGCTCGAGGTACTCGAGGTTGAACGGCTTGGGGACGTAGTCGGCCGCGCCCAGCTGGAGCAGGTGCGCGGTCGTCTCCACATCGTCGTTGACGGTGACCATGATCACCGGCAGCGAGGGCGCACGGGCGGCGATCAGCTTGAGCGTCTCGAGGCCGTCCAGCTCTGGCATGTGCATGTCCAGCAGCACCACGTCGGGCGTGAACGTGTCGAGCGCCAGCAACCCCAGCCGGCCGTTCTCGGCCATACGCACCTCGTAGCCGCGATCGGTCAGGAAATGCTCCATCAACTGGCGCACATCCGGCTCATCATCCACCACGAGGATCCTCTTCGGGGGCATGCAGCGATACTACCCTCCGCTCCGTTTTATCTCCAAACTGCTACGAGCGCGCCCGCGTTGTCTCCCGTTCGAGCGCCGGCTTCGCCGGCGCACCCGATTCTGGGGGAGGCTCGGAGGGGGGCCCCCTTCTTAGACTTCAGAAGGGGCCCCCTTCGATTGCCTAGCGTACCTGGATCACCTCGTTGGGGACGCCGAGGCGGGCGACCTCGCGGCTGGTCGTCTCGGCCTCGGCGCGCGAGGCGAAGTTGCCGTGCCGGAGGCTCACCTGGCCGGCGCGCGTGGGCTCGGAAACCACGCGAGCGTCGTAGCCTGCGGCCCGCAGCTTCTCGGCGAGCTGCACCGCGGTCCGGAGGGGCGCCGGCGGGCCCACGCGGACCGTGACGCCCGTCCGCCCGACCAGGAGCACGCTCGGGGGATGGCCCTCCTTCTGCAGCCGCTCGACGGTGGTCTGGCCTTCCTCCGGGTCCTTCAGCGAGGACACGTGCACCGCGAAGAGCTTGGCGAGCGTCTGCTGGCGGAAGCGTACGGTGGAGAAGCCGGCCTGGTTGAGCTTGGCCTCCACGCGCTCGGCATCCTCGGACAGGGGGAAGGTGCCGAGGGCCAGCGCGTACCGGACCGGCGGCGGGGTGGCGGGCGCCGGTGGGGCGGCCGCATCGCGCGGCTCGTCCGCGCGCTCCGGCGGAGGCGTCCTGACGACCGGCGCGGGGGCCGGCGTGACCGGCGTGGACGCTACCGGCGCGGGGCCGGGCGAAACGACAGGCGCGGGAGCGTCTGGCGGCGCGGGAGCGGGCGCGGGCGGCACCATGACCACCGGCGGATTGGCCGGCACATCGGTGACCGGGGACGGCGCCGCGGCCGCGGGCGGCGTGATGGACTCGTCGGCGGGGCGCGACGCGGCCCAGAGCTGCAGCAGCCGGTGGATGCCGCCGGTGGGGCCGGGCGACAGGAAATGATCGCCCCATCGCACCAGGCCCACGAGCAGGAGCACCAGCGCTGCGAGCAGCAGAAACCCCGGCCACGCGTGACGGTATCTCACCGGCTTCCTTGACAGTCCGAGATGGCAGTCGCTATCATCCGGGCGCCCGGAGGGTTCGCCGCACCGGGGCCCACTGGTAGAGTACATACATGAGCCGCCGACCGGTACTGATCGCCGTGGTCGCCATCCTCCTGGTCGCCGCGGGGGGTGGCGGGTACCTGTTGCGCGATCGCCTGGCCCGCGGCCCGGCCGGGCCCACGCCGAGCAGCCCGCAGGCCGCCGGCGGCCTCGCGCTCGCCGAGGCCCTGCAGCTCGGCTTCGTGGACGTGGCGCAGCACGTGCGCCCCGCCGTCGTCCACCTGGGGACGATCCAGCGGGCGAAGGGCCGGCGCGGCCCCAACGTGCCGCAGGGCAACGACGATCCCTTCTTTCGCGATTTCTTCAATCAGTTCTTCGGCTCCGAAGGACCCGACTCCCGCTCGGAGTTCCGCCGGCCCGGCCTCGGGTCCGGCGTCATCATCGACAAGCGGGGCCTGGTCCTCACCAACTTCCACGTCGTCAAGGGCGCCGACGAGATCCTGATCCGCCTCTCCGACAAACGAGAATACCGCGGACAGATCCTCGGGACCGACCCGAAAACGGACCTCGCGGTCGTCAAGTTCCAGCCCGACCACGAGATCACGGTGGCGAGCCTGGGCAACTCGGATGCCCTCCGGGTCGGCGAGTGGGCCATCGCCATCGGGAACCCCTTCGGCCTGGACCAGACGGTGACGGTGGGGGTCATCAGCGCCACCGGGCGCTCGGACGTGGGCATCGCCACCTACGAGAACTTCATCCAGACCGACGCCTCCATCAATCCCGGCAATTCCGGGGGGCCTCTCGTCAACCTCAAGGGGCAGGTCATCGGGGTCAATACCGCCATCGTGGCGGCGGGTCAGGGCATCGGCTTCGCGATCCCGATCAACATGGTCAAGCGCGTGGTCGACCAGCTCGTGGACAAGGGCAAGGTCGTGCGCGGCTGGCTCGGGGTGGCGCTGCAGCCGCTCTCCCCCGACCTCGCCCAGAGCCTGGGACTGGCCGGCACCAACGGCGCGGTGGTCGGCTCCACGATCACCGGCAGCCCGGCGGCCCAGGCCGGGCTCCTGCAGGGCGACGTCATCGTCGCCTACGACAACACGCCCGTGGACGACTACCGGCACGTGCAGCGGCTCGTGGCGGAGACGCGGGTGGGCAAGAGCGTGACGCTGCAGGTCGTGCGCAAGAAGCAGAAGATGGACGTGGCGGTCACGATCGCCGAAGTGCCGGACGAGACCGCCCGGCGCCCCGGTCCTCCCCCCAAGCCCTGACGCGCTACGCGACGAAGGGCGGGATCGGTGGAATCTCCACCTGCCGCGCCTTCACGTCCCGCACGCCGTCGACCACGCGGGCCACGTCCATCGCCTCGTCCATGGCCGCGGTGCCCTCGAGGGTCACCACCCCGGCGCGGGCCTCGACCGTGATGCGGTACTTGCGGGTCTCCGGATGCGTGGCGAGGGCCACCTGCACCCGCGAGGCGAGCGAGCGGTCGGCCACCAGCTGGGAGCTCGCCGGAGTCGCGGCCAGCTCGGCCTGACCCACCACGCCCGCGATCAGGCCCACCACCGCCGTCGTGGAGAGCTTCTCGGTGTTCACGACGAGGTCATAGAGCGCCGGATCGGTGATGCCGACCTCGTAGAGGTACCGCATGCGCCCGGCCTTCTCGGCGTCGTCACGGCGCACGAGCTCCGAGACGGTGCGCGGGTTGGTCTGCTCGCCCATCGGCCCGGCCAGCTTCTTGGCGAGCCGCTTGACCCGCAAGTCGAACGGGGCCATGACCCGCACCCGCAGCACGTGGGGAATGCCCCGCAGCAGCCACTGCCCGCCGCGCCCCATCAGCACCGCGTTGTCCTGCTCGGCGAAGTCGTAGAGCGCGGTCTGGATCACCGTGATGTAGCGTCGCGTCTCCGCGTCGAAGCGCTCGAAGAGCGAGGGCTTCGACTCGTCGAGGTGCGCGAGCTTCTCCTCGAGCAGCCCGTAGCGCTGGGCCGCGCCGGCGACGAGGTCCTGGTCCACGTAGCGGTAGCCCAGCCGCTCCGCGAGCTGCTGGCCGATCTCCGGTCCGCCCGCGCCGATCTCGTGTGACATCGTGACGATGGCCATGGCGTGTCACTCCTTCCGGTACTTCGCCTTCAACGCGGCGGGGGCGATGGCGATGCGCTTGCCCCCGACGTCGTCGAGCACGTAGACCTCGTCCGCGAGGCTACCGCTGGCGAAGACCTCGAACACCTCGAGCGCTTCCTCCAATGAGCTGCCCGGCGGCCGGTCTTCCATCATGCGCTCCACGTCCTGGCGCTTGAGCCGCACGATTCAATCCGAGCCGGTGAGGGTCATGCGGGAGAGATCTGCCGGGTGATGCTGGCCATGCGGTGTCTCCTCACCCCCGGTGGGGCCGGACCCGATCACGGGCCGAGAGCTGGGCTACTTGAGTATCAGGAAACCTTGGTCAAGACAAGGCCCCCGCCCCTCCGAATGGAGGCCCTGGCCCATCCCCGGCCCGGATGGCAGGATAGGGCTCCCATGCCAGGTGCGCGCAGGCGTGTCCCGCTGGTGACGGCGTTGGCGGCGCTGACTCTGCTGCCCGCCTGCTCCCGCGCGGTCATGACCACGCCGCCCGTCGCGGGCCGGGAGGAGGTGGGGATGGCCTCGTGGTACGGAGCGCCCCACCACGGTCGCCGCACGGCCAGCGGTGAGGTCTACGACATGCACCAGCTCACCGCCGCGCACAAGACGCTGCCCTTCGGCACGCGCCTTCTGGTGACCAACCGCGACACCAGCCAGTCCGCCGAGGTGCGGGTCAACGACCGCGGACCCTTCGTGGAGGGCCGCATCCTCGACCTCTCCTACGCGGCGGCCCGCCGCCTCGGCGCGGTGGGCCCGGGCATCATTCCGGTCAGCGTGCGGATCCTCTCGCTTCCCGCCCGGTCATCCTCCGGGGACGGCGCCTACACGGTCCAGATCGGCGCCTTCGCGACGCGGGCGCGCGCCGAAGCCCTCCGGGACACGGTGAGCGGCGCGACCATCGCGGAGACGACCGTGTCGGGCGAGACCGTCTACCGCGTCCGCATCGGCGCCTATCGCGAGCGCTCCCAGGCCGCCGCCCGCGACCTCACCACCCGCGGCCACCAAGCCATCGTCGTCGAGCCCTAGCCGGCTGCTGAAAAAGGCCCATCTGCGGGAGTGCGGCGCCCTCGGCCGCACGCTCAACGTACAGGGAATACGCCTCGCGTGCGGCCGTCGGGCGCCGCCTCGCATCTGGACCTTTTTGAGCAGCCTGCGAGTGTTTCCGCACCCGGCTAGGACCCGCCCCGGACCGGGAGGCCGTACGAGCACCGAGAACGGCGGGGCGGGGCGGCGGGGGCGCGGGGGGCCCTCCCCGGAACCGTGTCTTCTGCGGAGAAGCGAAGGGTAGACCGTCCTGTCTCGTGGCCCGATCGCGACGGCGTCCAGCGGCAGCGACTCAGCGTGTTCCGGGGAGGGCCCCCCGCGCCCCCGCCGTCCCGCCCCGATCAGGCCTGGCGCGCTTACCGCTTCGAAGGCGGCGAGATGATGCGGTGAACTTCGATGGCCTCCGTGATGTTCTTGAGCCGCTCGTGCCCCACCCGCTCGAGGCGATAGCGCCCGCCGAGCCGGCGCACCGTCTCGGGACCCGCCAGGATCTCTCCGTCGCCCGCCCCGGCCGCGAGCCGCGCGGCCAGCGTGGTGACCATGCCGCTCGCGGTGAAGGTCCAGCGGGTGCCGCGCCGGCCCTCGAAGCGCGTGGAGCCGACCAGGGCCAGCCCCGAGTTGATCCCGATGTGGATCGCGAGCGGATTGTCGACCTCCTTCTGGTTGAGCGCCTCGGTGAGGGCGAGCAGCATCAGCGCCGCGTTCACCGCGCGCACGCCGTGGGCGGTGGGATCACCGTCCTGGAAGATGGCCATGAAGCCGTCGCCCGAGGTCTCGTTGATGTCGCCACCCGCGTCGGTGATGCGGTCCAGAAAGCTGCCGAAGTACCGCTCCACCAGGGCGTTGAGGTCCACCGGGGCGACGCGCTCGGCCAGACGGCTATAGCCGCTGATGTCCACGAAGAGCACGGTGACGTCCAGCTCCTGCTTGGCCAGCCCCGGCGCGTCGGGATTGGCCGCGACCAGGCGCTTGACCGCGTCGGGCACGAACTTGGCGAAGTGGTCGCGGACGCGCGTGAGCTCGCCCAGGCGCTGATCCACGTGGCGCTTGCGGGCCAGCACGCTCTGCACCCGGGCCACCAGCTCGCGCTCGTCCACCGGCTTGATGAGCACGTCGTCGGCGCCGAGCTCGAGCAGCTTCACGCGATTTTCCAGCCCCTGCAGCGCGGTCATGATGATTACCGGAACGAGCCGGGTCTCGTCGCGCTCCCGCAGGGTCCGGCAGACCGCGAAGCCGTCCATGACCGGCATCATGACGTCGAGGAGGATCAGATCCGGCGGGTCGTTGAGCGCCTTCTGGACGGCCTCCTCGCCATCGGCGGCCGCGACCGGCTCGTAGCCGAGCCGGCGGAGGACATGCTCAAGATACCGAACAATATCCGGCTCGTCGTCGACGACGAGCACCTTGAACGGGTCCGCCATCTGTCTGCCGGCGAGTCTAGCAGACAAACGCCGGGGCCGGCCCACCCTGGGAGAGGGTGACGCCGGCCCCGATGGATGCGGCGGGCCGGAGCGCTACGAGCGGGGCTGCTGGGGCGGCGGCTGGCGGAACGGGGTGTGGCAGGCGCCGCAGGCCGTCCGGCCGAAATCCTTGATGATGTCCTGGGTGGCCTGCTCGTTCTTGGCGCGAGCGGCGTCGCGGAGCTTCGCGGACTGGGTCTCGAGGTTCTTCGCCGCGGCCTCGAACTCCGAGAACTTCTGCCAGATCTCGGGCTTGGCCTTGGACTTGTCGGTGCCCGAGCCGGCCGGGAACAGGGACGGGATCTGCTGCGCGTAGAGGGCGAGCACCTCTGCGTTCACGGCGGTGCCCTCGATGTTGCCCGCCTTCGCCTTGGCCTGGATGTCCCCCCAGTTGGCGCCGACCGACTTCATCAATCGCTGGCGATCCGCGACCACGTCGCCGCTGCCCTTGGACGCGGACTGGGTGGCGCATCCGGCTGCGACTCCGATGACCAAGCTGGCGGTGACGATCACGCTGGCGGTGAGTCTCAGTCGTCCGTTCATCGTGCCCCCTCTGGCGGACCGGGCCGCGCTTCCGCGGCGCCCATCCGGCTGGTGAAGGTTGACCCTACTCGATCCTGTTCTTGATGGCCGGGATGGACTTCAGGTACTTGGCGATGGCCTGCCGGTCGGC
>Ga0187892_10007057_pt1 | contig 16250 bp, 12 predicted proteins | sample MA1701073metaG_FD_139345 | JGI IMG/M metagenome (GOLD analysis project Ga0187892, IMG submission 139345) | Bio-ooze microbial communities from a basaltic lava cave in the Kipuka Kanohina Cave System on the Island of Hawaii, USA - MA170107-3 metaG ... | reverse complement strand
CGCGTGCGGCCCATGTGGTCCTCCGAAACAAATCGGAGAACCGCACCGCGCAAACTCGATCAGGTCAACGCCGGGTCAATTCTGACGAGCGGAGGCGGGTCAATTCTGGCGAGCGTCGAAGGTATCATGGAGACTACAGTCCCGATCTGAGGAAAACGTGAATGGATGACGTCCCATCGACCAATCCAATCCAGTACCTTGAAAAAGAGCGTAAGAATGACAAGGGCAAGTGCGCCAAACCCCTGAGACTGCCGAGGCACCATCCTGCGGTGTCTATCAATAACCGGCCCATGGTGTCTAGTCCGGCATAATTCCCTTGTAGAAGAGGAGCGGGGGGGGCCGTAAGATCGCAGAACTACGCGCGTGATTCTACGCGCGTAGTAGCGCGCGCTAGGAGCGCGCGCGTGAAGGGGCGTCCCGCACGCTCAGCACCGTACGGACCAACTGGGCGGCCGACGAGACGTTCATCTTCGCCAGCACCATGCGGCGGTGCCCTTCGACGGTGCGAACACTGACGCGCATGGCCACCGCGATCTCCTTGGACGCCTTGCCGGCAATCAGCAGCTCCATGACTTCGCGCTGGCGGGGCGTCAGGCGCTCCAGGCGCTCGATGACGACGGCGTGTTCGGTGCTCACCTCGCGGACTTGGCGATCACCTGCGATTGCGGCGCCGATCCGCTCCAGCAACAGCTGGGGCGAAGCCGGCTTCTGCAGGAAGTCGACGGCTCCTGCCTTCAGGGCGCGCACCGAGGTCGGCACATTGCCGTGACCGGTCAGGACAATGATGGGGAGGGTCGCCTTCCGCCGGCGGAGCTCATCCTGCATGTCCAACCCGCTGCTATGTCGCAGGCGAACGTCCAGTACGAGGCACCCTGGGCGCTCCGGGTCGTAGGCGGCAAGGAACTCTTCACTCGAGGCGTATGTCTCGACCGCCAGTCCCGCCGATTCCAGCAGGGCGCGCAAGGAATTGCGCACACCGACATTGTCATCCACCACAAAAACGGTCGGCTTGCTCATCATCGGGAAGGCCGCTTCCGCTCTCGCGAGAGTGGCAAGCTGAAAGCCACCGTGGTCCCCGAACCGCCATCCGCACGGCGCTTCACCCAGATGCGGCCGCGATGCGCCTCGATGATGGAACGGCTGATTGCCAGGCCCATTCCCAACCCCTGTGGCTTGGTGGTGAAGAACGGCTCGAAGAGGCGGTCTGCTGCGACAGAGATACCCTGGCCGGTGTCGCGTACCTTCAATTGCGCCATGCCTTTCTGGGTCCCGACTTCCAGCTCGATCTCCTTGCGCTCGCCGCCTGCGTCCCGGACTGCATCGATGGCGTTCTGCAGCAGATTGACGACGACCTGCTCGATCTGAATCCGATCAGCGCGAATGGGCACCGCTCGCGACCCCACATCCTGGCGGAGGGTGATCTCTGCCTGCTCGATCTCGTGTCCGAGCAAGAGCGGAACCTGTAGAGCGATGTCACGCAGATCCGTCTGCTCGAAGCGCGGCTCCCCTTTCTGAATGAAGCTGCGCAGATGGTCGATGATGGTACCGGCGCGCAGAGCCTCGCCCGACGCATCGTTCAGCAGTGTGAGAAGCTTGCGCGGGTTGGCTTTGCCCGCCCGCACATAGCGGGCGCACGCCTCTACCCCGTTGGCCACTGCCGACAACGGCTGATTGAGCTCGTGCGCCAACCCCGTGGCTAGCTCGCCGATGGTGATGACGCGGAGCGTATGCGCCAGCTGCGCTTGCCGCTGCCGTACTTGCTCGTCGACCAGTTTGCGAGCCTCGCTTTCTTGGAGGGCGGCTTCGGCGCGTCGGCGCTCGGTGATGTCTTCCACGGCGAGGAGAATGAGATTCGGACGATCGGGGCCGCGTTCTATGGTCCGTGCGTTGAGTTGCATGATCCGAGAACCTATCGACTCGAAGTTTATTTTCAACTCGAAGTCGTGGAGCATGCGCTGCTGTGGCAGCACGTCGCCGAGCAGCGTGCGCAACTCGGCGTTATCCCACTCGCGGTTGCCCAGTTCGTACAGCAACCGTCCGACGGTGTTGGCCGCGGAGACCTGGAAGGTCGTGTAGAAGGACTGATTTGCTGAACGGACCCGGAATTCTCCGTCGAGCACCAGCAGCGGTTCGCGCACCGTGTCGACGATCGATTCCGCATAAAGTCGGGCTTCCTGGAGGGCGTCCGCGGCCACGTCCGAGAACGTGATCACCACCCCTTCGGTCCGATCGCCACGCGTGCGGTAAGGGAGGACTTGGCGGACGTACCACCGGCCATCATGGCCTTGCACTTCCGTCTGCGGCGTCATCGGCTGCCGCAACACTGCTGCGGCGACGGACAGGAGGTCAGGGTCGGTGAACTTCTGCGCGATGTCGCCGATGGGCCGGCCGACGTCCGATGCGATCAGGCTGAACAGCCTGGTTGCCGCTGGTGTAAAGCGTCGAATGCGCAGTTGCGTATCGAGAAACAGCGTCGCGATGTTGGTGCTGGTCAGCAGGTTGTTCAGGTCATTGTTCGCCGCCTCCAGCTGCGTGATCTTACTCTCCAACTGCGTATTGGCAGTGGTCAGCTCCTCATTGAGCGACTGCAGCTCTTCCTGCGACGTTTCCAGCTCCTCGTTGGTGGCCTGCAGCTCCTCGTTCACCGACATCAGCTCTTCGTTCGAAGCGCGGAGATCCTCGATGGTCTGTTGCAGATCCTCCTTGATGCTCTTCAGCTCGTGCTCGAGCTGCTGTACGAGCGCCGCGTCCGAGCCGCGTGATGCGACGGCGGCGGCCGCGACAGCGGTCGGCAGCGCCGGTTCGTCTTCGAAGGACACCAACCACAAGCCCTCGCTCTTCCGGGCGGTTTCATCCAGCGGTTCAACTGTGACCTTCACACGCGGCACGGCGCTGCCCCGTCGCACCTGGACGCCGGTGACCACCACCCGCTGCGTGCCGCGCATCGCTTCCTGGACCGCGCCACGCAGCTTGCTGCGCAGTCCGTTGCGCGTCTGCGCTATGAGGTCATGTGTCGGCGGACCGTCCGGGCGAATGAGGTACTCCTCGGTGCGACCGTGGAAATAGAGGATCTCACCGGTGCGGTTGATGATCACGCACGCCGGGACGTAGCGCTGCAGCAGAAGGTGCTGCGCCAGTGTTGCCAGCCGGGTCGGGTCCGGCGGATTCGGTGACCGCCCGCGTACCACCGCGGAAGCGGGTGCGGCGGCGACACGGAACTGGAGTTTGTCGTGCCGCGTCGGCCCGATGCGGCGGTAGATCCGCCACTTCGTGGACACCGCCTCGAACAGGTCCTCTTGGAGTCCGATACCCTCGGCGCTGCCGAGGAACAGATAGCCACCTGTCAGCAGCGCAAAGTGCAGTAATGGGATGAGTCGCTCCTGGACCGCCGGCTCGAGATAAATGAAGAGATTGCGACAGCTGACCAGGTCGAGTTTGGAGAACGGCGGGTCGCTGACCAGGCTCTGCTGCGCAAACACAACCGTGTCGCGCAGCTCCTTGTTCACTCGGTAGCTGTGCTCAAACTTGGTGAAGAAGCGGGACAACCGCCCGGCCGACACATGGGCGGCGATGCCCTCCGGGTACACACCGCTGCGCGCTGCCTCCAGTGCCTCGGCGTCCACGTCGGAGGCAAGCACCTGCACACGGCAACTTTTCTGCGCCGCCTGCAGCTCCTCGATCAGCATCATCGCGATCGAATAGGCTTCCTCTCCGCTTGCGCAGGCGGGGACCCAAACGCGCAGCGCCGCGTCTGGAGGCTTCTCGGCCACTATGCGCCGAATCACTTGCTCCTGCAGCACCTGCCACGCCCCCGGCTCGCGGAAGAAGGTGGTCACGTTGATTAGCAGATCCTTGAACAGCGCGGCGACCTCTGCCGCATCGCTGCGCAGCAGGTCGACGTACTGGGTCATCTGGTCGCAGTGCCTCAGGCTCATGCGGCGCAAAACGCGCCGCTGGAGGGTGCCCTTCTTGTAGCCGCCGAAATCGAATTGGGTGCGCGCGTGCAGCACCTCAATCGCCGTCGTCAGCGGTTCAGACGGTTTCTCCGGCAGCACGGCCATGTGGGTCGCCGCCACGGCGGCGTGCTCCACGTACGCGAGCAAGGCGTCCGCCATCTGTTCAGCCGGCACGACGCAGTCGGCGCTGCCACTGGCAATTGCGCTACGGGGCATGCCGTCGTGCTGCGCCGTCTGCGGATCCTGCACCATCGTCATGCCGCCGGCTGCCTTGATCTCCTTGAGCCCCAGGGTCCCGTCCGTGCCGGTGCCGGACAGGATGACGCCGATCGCGTTCCCATGCTGGTCCTCCGCCAATGAACGCAGAAAGAAATCGACGGCCATCCGCAGGCTGCGCGGCGCGGTGGGCGCGCTGAGATAGAGGGTCCGCTCACGAATGCTCAAATAGGTGTTCGGCGGAATGACGTAGACACGGTTCGGCTCGACCCGCATCCGGTCTTCCACCTGCACCACGCGCATCGGTGTGTAGCTGCCAACCAACCCGGCGGTAAGGCTTTCGCGTGTCGGGTCGAGGTGCTGGATCAGCACGAAGGCCATGCCGCTATCGGCCGGCAGGGTGCTGAAAAACTTTTTGAAGGCATCGAGGCCGCCCGCCGACGCACCGATGCCGACAATCGGAAACTCGCCGCCGCTGCCCACGCTGCGGCGCGTGTCGTGACAGTCCGCCTTGGAGGAACGCGTCCGCGCCGTCGGGCGCCCCGATCCAGCCTTCGCGTGCTTCATCTCATCGGTACCACCACCGGCTACGCAGCTTTAGTGGGTGGACGCGACTGAGGTCAAGCTGGACAGAACGGAACTCAGAACCCAGAGCACAGACTGCAGAGCACCGACCTACCCCATTATCTGGGTTCTGGGCTCGGGTTCTGGGCTCTGGGTTCTGTGTTCGTTCTGCGCTTGGGTTCTATGCTTCAGCTAATGCAGAATGCGACGCGCGCACTGTCCGCACAGCGTCTGTCCGTCGAACCGATACGTCAGATCATCCCGCGATCGGCTGCACGACCCGCACACGGTGTCCGGTCTGGTGTTCCTGCTGATGGTCCAATGTCGGCGATTGAGCTCGAGCCGGACAGAGCCGTGCTGCTTGGTGGACACTTCCAGGTGCTCGACGAGCAATTGGCGTTCGTAAGGCGTTTGGGCTGGCATGATGAGCCCACCACCGTCGAACCAGATATGTGCAACGTCCTTCAATTTCAGCCCTTCCTGTTTGGGCGGGCTTGCGTCCGCGCGGTGTGGGGAGCTTGGCGCTCCCGATGGGCTCTGGCGCGGTGATGTGACATCCACTGCGAAAGGCACTTCTCGGATTACCGTCTCTGCCTGAATCGGGGGAGGAAGCCTCTCAGAGGCCGCGATGCGAGGATGAACCTCGTGCCGGACAGTCAGTAGGGATCACAACCATAGCCGTCGCCGGACGGCGGCGCAACCGTGAGGCCCGGTTCTCCTCGCCTCTCTGCGCATTCAATGATATGGTGCCGTGCTGGTAGAGCGCAGAGGCGAGACATGGCACATGCGATCGCGTCGGGAACGATCAGCTTTGGGTTAGTTTCGGTGCCGGTGAAGTTGTACTCGGCTACCAAGTCCAAGTCGGTTTCGTTCAATTTACTGCACGATAAGGACAAGTCGCGGCTCAAGCAGCAATACATCTGCTCCACCTGTGGCGAGGTGGTCGATCGCGGCGCCATGGTCAAGGGCTACGAGTATGCCAAGGAGCAGTACGTCGTCGTCACTGATGACGAGCTGAAGGCGCTGGAACAGAAGACCGAGCAGTCGATCGAGATCGAGGAGTTCGTCCCCATTGCCGACGTCGATCCCATCTACTTCGACAAGGCGTATCTGCTGGGGCCTGACAAGGGCGGCCAAAAGGCCTATCGGCTGTTGCGCGCGGCCATGGCCAAGGCCGGGAAGGCAGCCGTCGCCAAGTTCGCCACACGTGGCCGGCTACAGCTGGTCGTGCTGCGCGAGGGCCGCGGCGGGCTGATCATGCAAACGATCTTCTATGCCGATGAAGTGCGCGGGTTTGAGGAGATCGAGCGCGGCGATGAGGTGGAGCTGAAGCACGGTGAGCTGGACCTGGCCGTCCAGTTGATCGAGCAACTCGCCGCAGCGCATTTCGATGCGGCGAAGTATGACGACAACTATCGCCAGCGCCTGCTCGAGCTGATCGAGCGCAAGGTCGCCGGTCAGGAAGTCGTCACTCTGCCGGCGCAACCACCGCGCGCGCAGATCATCGACCTCATGGAAGCGCTCAAGGCGAGCCTGTCCGCCAAGCAAGCCCGTCCGCCGAAGGCGGCGAGTGCCGAGGCACGCCCCCCCTCGCGAACGCGCGAGCGGGCCACCCGCAAGTCGGTCGCGAAAGCCAAATAGCGCGAGCGCAGGATGGGAGGCTGGGGGTGGGGTTGAAGGGCATGCACAGCGCGTCGACGTCGCCGAGCCCCGCGCCGCCGATCGGTAACCCGCCCGTGTTCCGCACCACCGAAGTCGCGCGCATCCTCGGCGTAACACCGGCACGCGTGCGAGCGCTCGCCCGCGTCGGTCCGCGCCGCCCCCAACGTTCCGGGCGCGGTTTGGCATTCGCATTTCAGGACCTCGTCCTGCTGCGTGCCGCGCATAGCTTGCTGCTCGCCTCGGTGCCCCCGACCCGAGTGCGCCGCGCGCTCTCGGAGCTCTCCCGACAATTGCCGGCGAACCGCCCTCTCTCGGGTGTGCGCGTCTACGCCGATGGGCGCCATGTCGTCGCTCGCGCCGGCGGCACGAGTTGGAAGCCGGAGAGCGGGCAGCTCGTCTTCTCATTCGGTGTCGATGAATTGGCCCGCGCTGCAGGCGTCGTCGTACCCGTCGAACGTCAACGGTCCCAGTCGGCCCTGTCCAAGAGCCAGCGCGAACGTGAGGCGACGATCTGGTTCGAACGCGCCCTTACGCTCGAAGGGAAGAGCAATCGCATCGGTGCCAAGCTGGCGTACGAGCGCGCCCTGCGCCTCGACGCCGAGCTGAGCGACGCATACATCAACCTCGGTCGATTGGTTCACGAGGATGGCAACGCAGTCGAAGCGGGGCGTCTGTATCACCTGGCAATCGAGCACGCCCCTGACGACCCCATCGGACACTACAACCTGGCGCTGTCACTCGAAGACCAAGACAACGCCCTGGCTGCCATCAAGCATTATCAACAAGCCCTAGAGATCGATCCTCAGTTCGCCGACGCACACTTCAATCTGGGACGCCTCCTCGACCACCTGGGCCGACACGACCAGGCGCTGCGGCATTTGCTCACCTACCGGAAGCTGACCGACGCGGAATCGTAACCAGAGCCCAGACTCTAGAGCCCAGAACCCAGATGGACGCGGTACCGCTTCTGTTCGGATCTGGATTCTGGGCTCTGAGTTCTGGGTTCTAGCTGTCTGCTCCTTACTGGTAGTGGCAAAGCGCGCACGCCTCCTCTTTGTAGCCAATCAGCCGCGGATCGTTTGACGGGTCGGCGTCTTGATACAGGGCGACGCGTTCGGCGACGGTTTGGAGCCGTGCCTGTGCCACCGAGCGAAAGCGCCAGGTCTCAGCTCCCGGAAATCCGAGCGCCAGTGGGACACGCCTTGTCCCAATGGGACATTCGACGTCCCAAATATTCGGACTGCGGCACGTTCCGTTTACGCCCGAATAGGTGGAGGGCGCCGTCTGGGCCGGTCTCTTCTGGGATGATGCTTCGGCTCAGGGCGTTATGATGGCCGGTTCCGGCTTGACGGACCCAGGCAGTGCTGCAATGGCGACCCCACATGACCCCTTCGCGCCCATCATCCATGGCAACGCGGCTGGCACGCTATGCGTGGGCGGATGTCGAACAGCATCTCGATGACCAAGGCTGGAGCCTGTTGCCAAAGCTGCTTCCCGGAAAAGTCTGCCAGTCGCTCGCGCACGGCTACGACCGAGACGAGCTCTACCGCAGCACGGTCGACATGGCGCGCCACCAGTTTGGCAAGGGGCAGTATCGGTACTTCCAATATCCCCTTCCCCGGATCATAGATGCGCTGCGACACGACCTCTACGCGCGTCTCGCCCCTCTGGCGAATGCATGGGCCGGACGCCTCCACGCAACGTTTCGTTACCCACCGCGGCTTGACGGCTTTCTGCAGCGCTGTCATCGCGACGGCCAAACGCGCCCGACGCCCCTCGTGCTGCGCTACCATGCCGGCGACTACAACCGGCTACACCAGGATCTCTACGGCCCGCTGAACTTTCCGCTGCAAGTGCTCGTCGTACTCTCGCAGCACGGCTCCGATTACGACGGTGGTGAGGTCATCTTCGTCGAGCAGCAGCCGCGCGCCCAGTCGAAGGCAGTGGCGTTACAGCCTGACCGCGGTGACGCCATCATCTTCACCAACCGCGAGCGCCCCGTGCGCGGCAGTCGCGGCTTCTACCGTGTGCAGATGCGGCACGGCGCTAGCGAGGTGCGCCGCGGCGAACGTTTCGTCCTGGGCATCATCTTCCACGACGCAGCATAGGGCATGGGGGCGTGAGGGCGTGAGGGGGCTTTGCCCGCCAGTTCGATTTTGCCCGCCAGAAAGCTAGGCTGCCCGCCAGAAAAGCACCTCGGCCACCGTATCGCCACGGCGATACGTCCCGTACGTCTCGTGCGGCTCATGGGGGTTGCATATCGTGACGTAGCCGTGCTAGACCCGCTTCCGTGGGTGTGGTGGATGAGATGAATGCGGTGCGGAAGGCCCTGCTTCGGGAACGGGAGCAGCTCATGTTTCGAGGGGGCTCGCCAGACGAGGTCCGGCGCCTTCAGCAAGATATTGCGACACTTGTTTGTGCGGACATCGTTCTCCAGCGTTACGCTGGCCGCACTCGCACAAACCCGCGCCGTGGCGCCCTCGATGAGCAGTCGACACTCTGGCTGACGCGGGAAATCCTCACCAAAAATGGTGGACCGCTTCACGTCGATATCATCATTGAACGTCTGAAATCCGAGCACGATCGAACGGTGAAGAAGACCGTTTTGACGAGCCAACTCACCAAATTCGTCAAGCGCAAGGAAATCTTCGCGCAAGTCGGTCGTGGCACATACGACTTGTTGGAACGACCGATACCGCGGGCCGCTGTCGTCGAGGACCGAGTCGACCCCGCAGAGCTTCGTCGCGCACGGGAGGAACTTGAGAGAAGGAACCGGGAGACTTGAGTTAACGCAACCGGCCTTCCGGTCGCGCAAGAGAAGATGTGGGGAGGTGCGCGAGTGACCGAAGCGGCCCGACTCCAAATCGGGTAGGCCCTCGGGCTTCGTGGGTTTGAATCCCACCCTCCCCACTTCTTCAGGGAGCACGTCCAGTGTTTGCGCACTAGGCGTGCCATTGCTCCATGACGGGTATAGCGCCACGGAACACAAAAAACCAACCGGATTACCGTTTCGCTGACTGCTCGGATATTTTCGGCAAGTCCCATCGTGGACTTTTGCACTTCGGACAGACGCGCGGCCGATCCGCGCCGCGTTGCAACCATTCGTGCCCGCATCTGCAGCGGTATCCGTCGAGCTTAACGTCCCCGATCGGCATTTCGTCCTTACCCTTCGCCATCCAACACCCCCAATTCGGTTTACCAATAATATACTCAATTGGTATTGACATCGCAATACCCAATTGGTATACCGTATTGGTAGATGGAATTGGGAGGGCACATGGACGCACGCCAACAGAAGGGTCTCGAAATCGCCGCTACCAGTCAGATTACCAGGCGCGGCAACGAGACATGGATTGTCCCGTCGCAGTCGCTGAATGGCAAATATGCCGTGAGCTTCACGGCGGAAGGGAAGTTTTGCACCTGCCCTGATTTCGAACTCAGACAGCAGCCGTGCAAACACATTTACAGCGTGCAGTACGTCTTGTTCCGCGAACAGCGCATCGAAACCAGGCCGGACGGCACGGTCACGACCACCACGACTGAGGCCGCGAAGGTGCGTGTCACCTATGGGCAACCCAACTGGTCGGCGTACCACAAGGCGCAGACGTGCGAGAAAGATGAGTTCTGCAAATTGCTGAAAGACTTGGTCGCGAACATCCCGACTCCGTCGCAAACCGGCTCGGGCAACCGTCGCCTCGCAATGCCCGACTTGCTGTTCGGCATGGCCTATAAGGTCTACTCGGGATTCAGCGCTCGCCGCTTCATGTGCGATCTGCGCAACGCGAGTGAGCAAGGCCACGTCGGCCACGCGGCGTCTTACAATGCCATCCTTGAAGCGATGCAGTTGGAAGAGGTTACGCCCATTCTGCACGAACTCATTGAGACGAGCGCCAAGCCGTTGGCTGCCGTCGAAACGCAATTTGCCGTCGACAGTACCGGACTCGGAACGCAGTGTTTCTATCGCCACTACTCGGCGAAGTACGGACACGACCAAATGAATCGTGACTACCTCAAGGCTCACGTCTGCATCGGCACCAAGACCAACGTCATCACGTCGGTTGCAATTACCGATCGCGACGCGAACGACGGTCCGCAGTTCCCCGCTCTGGTCGAGAAGACGGCGGAGAACTTCGACGTCCAGGAAGTCAGCGCGGACAAGGCGTACAGCACAAAGCTGAATCTTGAGACCGTGCGCAACGTCGGCGGCATGCCGTACATTCCGTTCAAGGCGAACGCGAAGCCTGCGACACGTCCAAGCCGTGACTCTGCGACGTGGACGCGCCTCTATCACTTCTTCTCGCTGCATCGTGAGGAGTTCTTGGAGCACTACCATCGACGTTCGAACGTCGAAGCGACGTTCAGCATGATCAAGCGCTGCATATCGGACACGCTGCGCAGCAAGACACGAGTAGCGCAGATCAACGAAGCCTTGCTGATGATCTTGGTCCATAACATTCGATGTCTGATTCATGAGATGCACGAGCTAAGTATTACGCCCGAAGTGCGCTAAGGGGGCCACAAAATGTCGAAAGGCAATAGGGGAAGTTCCAAGAGCAACAAGAAGAAAGGACAGCAAAAGCAGCCAGGTCGCCCCACACAACAACAGCCACCTCCACCGCTGGTTCCTGCGGAAGGCGTTGACGCCACAGTTCAAACCACCACCGGCCGCAAAGAAGGCGAGGACCATGATCACGCACCTTTGTCCAGTTGGAAGCTTGCGCTCTCTCGGTGGAATTGGAGACGCGACATCACCATTGTTATCGGAGCCCTCGGAGTAGTGGGACTGGCGATTCAAATCAGCAAGACTGAGGAGCAAAACGCACTCGCGAGGAGACAGCAACTGCCCTTCTTCACCTTGAAAGATGGAACGATGGCGGGATTCCCAAGGGCAGCTGGCGCCAGCACTGTCATGATCCGCTACGAGAACACCGGCGGACCGGCAACCGAGGTCGGAGTTGCCGGTTTGGTCGATGTGCATCTCATCGACATTCGGACGAAAGAGAAACTTGCTTTTTCGCCGACGCACGAGCGCCCCCGCAGCATGAAGCCTGGACGTCAGACGGTGGGTCACGGCGCTGAATATATCGTCGAAATAGAAATGGACCGGATGCCCGAGCCGTGGATTTCCAAATGGTACGCCGAGGCTGCGCTCGTGCAATTCGACATGGATTTGAGCTATACAAACGTCTTCGCTGAAACAGACACCAAGCACTTCTGCGTTTGGGTCACCAACATCAAAGGTAAATTCAGGGGTAGCCAGTGCGGCAGCTTGCCCTTCAGCGAGCCGAATGAAGAGAGCCGCGGGCAACAGCACCCACCACTTGGGGCCACGCCAGCGCTTAGGTAACTGGGATGTTGCCTGCCAGAACCACGCAGCTACCCACCAGAACCTGCCCGCCAATCCCCGGCGGGCAAAGCCGCGTGAGGGCTTGAGGGCGAAGCTGCGCGAGGGCGTGAGGAGCTCTAAACTTCAAGCCCTCAAGCCCACACGCCCTCAGGCCCCCAAGCCCCACGCCCCGCCGCACAGCCGTTCGTACTCGACAATCGACCGCTGGGCGCAACCCTGATACCGCACACTTGAGCCTGCAGTGGCGGCGTGTACGATGGCAGCTCACACGGTCAAGGAGGGGGCCAATGGCGCGCGTCACATACTCCGCGGAAGAACTGCTCAGCAGTGTCGCCTACGACGAGCCGGTCATCGCTGACGGCGTCCGGTGTCACGGCGGCTTCGTGAACGGCAACTACGTCTCGCCCCGCGGCCTGCATCGCGGACCCGCTATTGCCGCGTGGCAAGCACAGCTGAGCCCGCGCGGTATCCCGCTCATCGATATCCCGTCGACGCTGGTCCCGCCGCATTATCCCAATGCGGCGCAAGCCAAGCTGTTGTTACGCGAGGGCGTCCGAGATCCCCTGGTCCGCACACTCACGACGATCGCCATCATCGAAGGGTTCGGCGCGTTGATCCGCGACCAACCGTCGCCAAACTGGTCCCGCTGCGTGCGCGATCCGCTCGATGGCACCGCCGTGGCACATTTGCGCTCGGGGTTGTTCGAGGCGCACGCCCGCGACGAAGCCGGGCACCGCAGCGAAGGTGGGCACAAGCAAATGTGGGAGGCCGCACGCGATCTAGCACTGGGCCACCCGACGATTCCCGGCGATGTGCTCATGCGGCTCATGACCGGCCGGCGCGGCGGTGGACGCCAACGGCTCTTTCCCCAACTCGATACGGCATTCGAGGAGCTGCTGACGACGATGGCCAACGTCCTCGTTATCGAGATCTTCGCCGCGGATACATTTCGGTGGGCTGCCGACGTGCTCGGTGATGCCGAAGTCTCGGCGCAGCCCAAGGCGGCGGCCGCGATGGTCGGCTACATCCGATCCGATGAGGCCCCGCACGTCGAGTACCTGCGGACCGCGCTCAGCGAGTTGCGCGCGTGCACTCTACTAGGCACGGCGGGCGAAGAGCTGCACGGGAGCGACGTCGTCGATGGTCTGCTGAACCGGACATTGCGGGTGCTGACCACTCAACGACCGCGCCAGCAGCGCGACGAAACCCGTGCGGACATCGCTAGCGTCGTGGCGTCACATCGCGACGCCGCTGGGCTGCAGCAACGGTTCAACGCGCTCGAAGAGGATTGGACACCGCCGTCGAGCGACCGCAACCTCGTTGGACTGATGGCGTTGCAGGCAGCTTAAAGCGGCGCGACTCCGGTGGACTCGCTTCTCGCCCCTTTCAGCCAAGCCTACCGCAGCGCGCGCATCGCGCGCGTGGCGGCTACCGTGTATGCGCGGTACAAAGTGCCGGAGGTGCTCGGCTGGCTCTGGGGCCGAACGAACGGTGGCACCCATCACACCGGCGGGCGCGCCGGCGTGCATCGCCGCAATGCGCAGCTCATCTTCGACACGGCGCTCGAGCTGCGCGGCCTCCTCATCAAAATGTGTCAGGTTATCGGCACGCGCTCGGATGTTTTTCCACCCGAGTACGTGAAGATCCTCTCGCAGTGTCACGATCGCCTGCCGCCGCGCGACTTCGTCGAGATTCGCGCCCAGGTCGAGCAAGAGCTCGGCGGACCGCTGAGCCAGTTTTTCACCGAGTTTGCCCCTCACCCCATCGCTGCCGCGTCACTCGCTCAGGTGCACCGCGCTCGCCGCCGTGACGGTGAATCGGTTGCAGTGAAGGTGCAGTATCCGGACATCGAAGCAATTGTGCGGACGGACATCCGCCAAATGACCCGCATCTGCCGCGTCTATCAGCGGGTCGACCGCAATCCGATGGACTTGCTGCCGCTGCTCGAAGAGCTGACGCGTCATCTCGCCCTCGAGTTGGACTTCAAGCGCGAGGCCGACAGCGCCGACCGGGTGCGCGAGCTGTTCCAAGACGACGCCGACGTGCAAGTGCCACGGATTCACCGCGACTTGTCGACCCGGCGGGTCCTGACCATGGAGTTCGTCGAGGGCATCAAGGTCACCGATGTCGCCGGTCTGCGCGCCGCAGGCCTCGAGCCGGGTGTGGTCATGCAAACGCTGATGCGCATTTATGTCCGCATGATCCTCGCGTACGGGTTCTTTCAAGCCGACCCGCACCCCGGCAATCTGTTCGTCCGCCCGGATGGGCAGATCATCTTGCTCGACTTTGGACTGGCGAAGGATCTGCCGCCGGGTTTTGGCCTCGGCATGTTCGAGTTGATGTTCTCGATGATGACCCTGAACGAAGCTGCAATGCTGCGCGCCTTCGACGCCCTCAACTTCAAGACCAAGACGGGTGAACCGCGCTGGTTGATCGAGGTCGCCAAACGCATGGTCGAGGTGTCGGGTCGGCGGTTCGAGGGCGAGTTTACACAAGAGATGACCGAAGAGCTGTTTACCGCGTTACGCGACAACCCGATCGTCAAAGTGCCCAGCGACTTCGTGCTCGTTGGCCGCGCGTTCGGCTTGCTCAGCGGCATCGCGCATACGCTCGGCTCGCACGCCAATGTCCTCGAAGCCATGGCGCCGGGCTCGACACGGCCCCAATAGAGAAAGAGGACGGAGCCTCGGAAAGGCCACGTCCTCTTTCAACTTGCTGGTCCCTGGTCCTCGGTCCTCGGTCCCTGGTTTACGCGCGCGCTTCGAAGATGAGGTTGAAGGGCGTCTCGGTGGCGCGCCGGAAGTGCTTGAAGCCAGCGCGGTTCACGATGTCACGCAGGCGCGACTCGCCGGCCTGCGCGCCGAGTGCCGTTCCCACCTCCTGCGCCAGCGAGGCTTGCGTGCACACCAGCGTCGAGACCGAATAGAAGAGGCGGCCCAGCGGGTTGAGATTGTCTTCGACGTGATCGTTGGCATACGGCTCGACCAGCAGCCACGTGCCCTCCGGAGCCAATGACTCGCGTACATGCTTCGCCGCACCGAGTGGATCACCCATGTCGTGCAAGCAATCGAAATACGCCACGAGATCGTACTTCCCGGGGTAGTCCTTGGCCGCTGCAACCTGAAAATCCACGCGGTTGCTGACGCCTGCATCCTTCGCCCGGGCGCGCGCGCTCTCGATGGACTCCTGGTGATAGTCGAACCCCACGAAAGTCGAACGCGGGAACGCCTTCGCCATGATGATCGTCGATGCACCGTGCCCGCATCCGACATCCGCCACCCGGGCACCGCGCTCGAGTTTTGCGCGGACGCCATCGAGGGCTGGAATCCATTCGGTGATCAGGTGGGCGTTGTAGCCAGGACGAAAGAAGCGCTCGACGCCAACGAAGAGCTCGGGGTCGTGCTCGTGCCATCCAACTCCCTTGCCGGTGCGAAACGCATTCTCGACTTTGGGCGCAGCACGCATCGCCGCCGTCATGCCCTGAAACCCGCCCAGCACGCACGCCGGGCTCTCCTCATCTGCAAGCGCCACAGCGTGCTCCGCCGGCAATCGGTACTTTTGCGTGGCCGCATCGTACTCGATGTATCCAGCAGCCGCCTGCGCCGACAACCACTCGCGCACCGAGCGCTCGGTTGTTGCCGTGCGGGATGCCAACTCGGCGGCGTTCACCGGCTGGCCGTTCGCCATCGCCCGATAGAGACCGAGCTTGTCACCGATCACCACCAGCGACGCGGTCAACGCCGAGCCGATGTCACCAAGCGCCTTGTGAACGAACGACTCAAGTTTTGCCTCATCCATTTTCAAGCCCTCCCTTTCGTATTCGTAGTGGCCAATGGCAGCCGTTCAACGCATGATGCGTGCCAGGCGGTGGTCGCGAATCCGTTCTATTGCGTCGGTTGGCGACCAGGCCAACTGGTGGGCCACTGGTGGCTCTTGGGCCACGAATGGCCCAGCCGCCGCACTGATCTGGCTCTCCGCCCGATAGTGGACTATCTCTGGCGTGGAGATGGCTATGCTTCCCACCGACGCGATACTCGGAAACACGCAAGTGATCAGCGACTTGCGAGCGCAAATCCGCCGCCTGTCCGCCTTTGACACGCCGGGTAATCCACATGTTCCGACTGTCCTGGTTGTCGGTGAGACCGGTACGGGCAAGGGACTGATCGCCCAAGCCCTTCATCAGAGCGGACCGCGGCGAGCCGCGGCGTTGGTGGACGTGAACTGTGGGGCCATACCGGAAACCATGCTCGAAGCCGAGTTGTTCGGGTTTGAGGCCGGGGCGTTCACGGACGCGAAACGAGCCAAGCCCGGGCTCTTCGAGGCAGCCTCTGGCGGCACGTTGTTTCTCGACGAAATCGACTCACTGTCATTGCCCGTGCAGAGCAAGCTGCTCAAGGCCATCGAGGAAAAGCGGGTGCGGCGGCTTGGCGCCACGACGCCGCGCGACGTCGACGTGAAGCTGATCGCCGCGACGCAGCACGACCTGACGATGCTGGTTGATCAGG
>Ga0187892_10007056_pt1 | contig 16253 bp, 17 predicted proteins | sample MA1701073metaG_FD_139345 | JGI IMG/M metagenome (GOLD analysis project Ga0187892, IMG submission 139345) | Bio-ooze microbial communities from a basaltic lava cave in the Kipuka Kanohina Cave System on the Island of Hawaii, USA - MA170107-3 metaG ... | reverse complement strand
TGCAGCACCACCTTCGCCTTGAATTCCCCACTGTACTGTTTGCGCTGCGCCATCGTTCCTCCTCCTCACTCCGCCGCAGCGACTTTAACTTACCCACCTGTCCAAAAAACGGGGACCACCTCATCATTGTCCGTCTTGTAGTACGACACGATCTGGGGGTGTAACCATGGTCGTATCCGGTAGACGTACCTTGGTACTGTGCCTTTTGCCGTTGCTGGTCGCTCTCGTGGGTGAAGTAACCGGGCAGGAGGCGGATGTTAGCGCTTTTGCATTTAACGAACGTATATCACGCTCAGCTCGAGAGCGCCGCATCGACGCTTTTGGAGAGTGGCATGTGAACGGCGGTGCGGTAGCTGGATCGTGGAGGCTCGTCGAAGGACCCACGCCGATCGATGCTGAGCCTGGAGTGTGGATCGGGAGCTTGTTGGTTACTGAGTATTCGGCACTGGAAAGAACTGGCTTGGTAGCGCACTCCACTAGCTTTGATCCCAATCGTACCCGCCAAATCATCGTGAGGGGACGGCTTAACGAACGCGATATCGAGTTCGCGTCGGTCGGCTCAAGCGACGGCCCCGCAATAGCCTTCGCCGTGGCAGCGAAAGGTCGGCTCGCGGGCGTCAAAATAGAAGGTGAGTTCACGGGAGCTGATGGTTCAACCGGACGATGGAGCGGGTGGTGGCATATCTGGAAGCGCTACGGTGCCGGCGGTCCGACGGATACCGATATGGTTCCAGAAGGCCAGGCTCCATAGCCAGGAAGAGTCTTACGACAGCCAGGAAGAGTCTTACGACCACCTGAGGGGGGTAGAGATGAAGTTCCTCAGACTCGATTCGTTGCTTCATTCGTGCCTTGCTCTGTTCGCCGTAATGTTCATCACCGCTTTTGTGGTTGATCTGGCCAATTCAGCCCCCGCGGCCGGCCAGATCCTGAAGGCGGGCGTCGTTGGGGGCGGGCCAGGAGATACGGTATGGTTCGACGTCACCCTCGATCCGCGAGGGGCTAGCGTTGCTGCGACGTTGCATACGATTTCCTTCGACCACGACGACACACCCATCGTAGCGTGCGAGAAGGCTTCGACACTCGATAAGGATTTTGAGCTAAGGTTCCTTCCCCCTTCGTGTGGTGAGGTCGGCCACCCTGTCTGCAACCAAATCCGCGTGATACTCTGGAATGGCCCAACCGAGAGGCCGAGAGCTATTCTCACGTCGCAAGTTCTCTACCGGTGTCAGGTGAACATCCCTAGCACCGCCGTTCCGGGAACCTATCCACTGATCCTCAGCCAGGCGTCGGCTAGCGATCCGCCAGCCGGCGCTAAGCCTTTCATACTTTCTAACGGCGCGGTGATTGTGAATACATCAGGCCCAGGCCCAGGCCCTGGTCCGGGGCCCGGCTGCTAAGGCTTGTTCCACATCCGCTCAAAGAAGCGTGGCAAGCAGGCACGCGGTTCCTAGGCCATGTAGTCCAAAGGGGGACCCATGAAGAAGACCAAGCGCTGCCAATCTCCTGAGGAAGAAGAGTTTCGGTTGCGTTTCGCCCGCTGGGGTACCTTCATTGTCGTGGCAAGCGCTGCGCTTGTGATAACTGTCAATACTAAGCCCCTCCTCGCACTGTGTGTCGGAGACTGCGATAGCAGCGGGGATGTCAGCATTGACGAAATCATCATGATGGTGAACATCGGACAAGACACTTCACCCTTGAGCATCTGCCCGGATGGAGACGGCGACGGAGACGGAGGAATTCAGGTCAATGACATTATTGCAGCCGTGAGCAACGCACAAATCGGCTGCCCTTCGGGCACTCCAACTCACACACCAACGTGGACTAAGACATTCACTCGTACACCGACCCAACCTCCGACGCCGATTCCGACCAATACGCCTACTCGGACACCAACACTGACTCTAACGCCTACGATGACACCCACGCGCACTCCTATGTTCCCATCCGCAACGCTCAACATAATCCTGACTAACCCAAGCTCGACGGATCGCGATGTATGCGTCAGCGGAACGCTCTTTGACGGCATTCTTCGAGACTCGAAAACATCCTACGGATGTGTCCCGGGGATGCCGGAGACCGGCTGCGCCAGCCAATGCCGAACCGTGCTCAAGAACGGCGGTAGCGCCACGATCTCAATCGGCGGACTCTGTCCAGGGGAGTGGCTACACCGGGTCCATGTAGCATTCATCACCACGCTGGATGGTCAGAATCAGTATCGGCGGAGTGCGGTGGTCGCGGATCAAGCGAGCGCCAACGAAGTTGGGTGGAGAGTATTCGGCAGCGTGTTGACCGTGAACGACTCTTCCGATGGATCGTCGAACCCTGGCAATTGTCCGGGCGCGGGCTGTCGGTTTCGGGATGCTATAGGCAAAGCCAACACAGGGGCAGAAAGCCCCGTGCTGATCAACTTCAATCCGGGGCTGGGCGAGGTCCAACTCACCGAGAACACGGAGTTGACGATTCAGTCCGCCGCCCAAAATCTGATGATTGACGGCACGCAGGCAGGTGGCGATCCCAATCCACTGGAACCAATGCATACCCGGAGTTTCCAAGCGCGAATTCATCAGAACCCCAGCAATAAGACGATAGCGCACGCTAGCACGATCCGTGTTCGAGCTGAGGGAGTCGAAATGGTCGGTCTCCAAGTGCGCCGAACTCTGGGAACGCCCGCCGCCGGCCAAGACCTCGATGTCTTGGCTTTTTCGGCGACTAGCAGAAACAGTCGTGTGACCACCTGTCTCTTCGACGGCGGCGCGCAGACGCAGTCGTCTGCCGGTAGTGGACCTCCCCAAGGAAAGGACTGCATTGACGCAGGCAACACCGGCGCCGAGGGGTATGACGATACAATCGTTGTTGAAAACACGGAGCTGCGGCACTGTTGGGATCGTGGAATGAAGATCTCGCCAGGATTCGCAGTCATCCGTGACAGCTGGATTCATAACAATTTGCGGGGCGGCGTCTTTGCCCTTAATCCTGGGGCGAGCAATCTTAAGACAGAGCGGAATCTCATCGAGTACAATGGGTGGAACTGTCCGAATGGGGCGTTATTACCGGCGGATTGCGATGGGACGCTCGTGCGACCGGAGGCTCTTCAAGCTAGCGCGGACGATGGGCTACTGGAAGGGCCCTTCAACTCGCTGGACATGAAGGGCGACATCGCGCGCAACGGAGGGAGCAACGGTATCGAGATTAAGAACTATTCCTCAGGCACAATCACGGACGTTTTTGCGTGCGGTATGACGGTCTCGAATCTGGATGCAACCACGGAAGCTGGAAAACCGGGTCGGACCATCGTCGTGCGAGGGACAACCACCAGCCTAAGTCCGGGCCGTGGTACGTTCCTCTTCCAGTCCGGTTCTAGCAAACCAGACATTGATCTAGGTATCGGCAGCGCCGGCCGCAACGCATTCGTCGCCAATACCATTAAGAACTTTTTCAATGGAAACGGTACGTTGCCTTTGACGGCGATGGGTAATCAGTGGCAGCTGTGTGGTAACGGAAGCGGATGCGTTGATTCCGACATCGAGAACTTTATGCTGGTCGACACCAATGGTATGGTCGAAGTATCCACCTCGGCACCGCATCGAAATCCAGTCTCGTTCAATGTGATACCGCCGATTCAGCCATCGAAGGTGGCGCGGATCGGTACGATTGTCCACATCAATGGTGTGGGCTTCAACGCCATCGAAGGATATACAAACCCTGGGGGCGCGGGCGGCGCGAACAGCTGCGACACCCTTACCGCCGGTAACACCTGCAGCCCAAACGTGCGAGGCACATGTGTAGAGTTTTTTGATCACGCCACAAACGGCTGGAGACCCGCTAACGGCGTGCTTGGTGTGACACCAACACACGTGGTCGTTGAGTCACCCATTGAGTGTAGTCGTCCAACGACTATTCGCGTAAGGCGACTCGACTCTACGGGCGCGGTCGTTGTTCGGCCAGTCGGTGCCGATTCAACGCCTCCGCAACCCGGAACCTACAATTTCTGCCGGAACTAGCAAGAGGTGGTGAGTCCCGTCAGCGACGAGATCAGAGGAGGCGGCAGAAGGCTACTCGTACGAAAGCTTCTCAGTTAAACCACCCAGATCAGCTGCGGTGAGTCGCCCGTCGGCGTTGGTGTCGCTTGTTGGGCAGCGCGTGAGGATCTCTGGCTCGTATAGCGCAGCGATTAGTGCATCGACATCCTCCAGCGACAGCTGTTCATCGCAATTAGCGTCGCCCTCTGCTTCGGCATCATCGACGATCAATAGCAGTGAAGCTACCTTCACGCCGCCTGCATCATCGAAAGCGGCAACGCGTAGAGGGTAAGCACCCGCATCGTCGAAACGAGGCGTAAACTCGAGGCTGGCAGTTCCGTCACCGCGATCATTTAGAAACGATCGAGCCAGATCTCTGAGTCTTCTCGGAAGGGATGGGACGCGTTCGGCATGAAAGAAGATTGGGTCACCATCGGGATCCGTGGCACTCAGGACGATGCTCACAAGGCGGCCTTCCGATACCCGCACCTCAGGGGGTGCTTCCAGGGTCGGACTTAGGTTGTGCCGACGGCGCGGGACGACCCTGACAGTAGGTGGTGAAACGGTCGTGCCGTTGATCTCGCCCGCGGCCGTGAGGGCAAACACGGTACCATCCGAATTCATCATGGCCTCCGAGGGGCTGAACGGAGTATTGATAAAATCGGTGACTTGCGTCGTCTTGCCGGTTTCGAGATTCATCAAGAATAGTTCCGGCTCCAGATCCTCATTGGCCACTTCACCATCCAAGTCGCCACTGGCTACAAAGGCCACCCTCCGCCCGTCTTCCGAGAGCAACGGACCCACCGGTGTCCCGGAATCGAGAAACCTGTCGCCGATGATTGCGGTCTGCGTTTCCGATGAGACGTCGAGCAGATTGATTGGTCCAAAGCCGAGGCCGCGTTCGTAGGCGATTGCTTGGCAGTTAGCACTGATGTTCGATCGGCCAACGGACGGGCCCTGAGATGATTGCCGGCCCGTGACCTGGCGCAGCGTCCCCGCCAAGTCATCGTACAAGAACAACTCGCTCCGCTCCGGTCCCGGAGGCGAGGCCGAGGGATCGAACGGGATGTTGGCCGTGAATGCTAGACAGCGCGCATCGGGTGTCATGACAAGATGGGCCAGTTCCTGATGCGGCTGGCCCGTGAACGGGGCGGTTACTTCCCGTAGCCGTCCCTCCAGGGTCTCAAAAAGGTACACTTGGCCAGAGTCGGCGAATGTCCTGCCGATAAACCCGAACCGTTCGGCGTCCACACTGAGCACTGTCTCAACTGTGGAATTGAGAGACCCAAACGATAGGATAGAGGATTCTCCGGTATCAAGGTTCTCCAGCACCGCGTGACCACTGGCCGCGTAATACAGAAACCGTCCACTGCGTGAAAGCAGTGCGCCCCCCGCACCTTTGATGCGGTGCTCACCTCCGCCCGTCACGTCAAACCACGACGGGCCTTCCTCACTGGGTCTTCCTGAGCGATTGACAGCCAATCGTTTCCCATCCGCACTGAGACTGATTGAGTAGCCGCCCTGATCGAACGGGTCCGGCACTGGAATCGTGGCAAAGCTCCGGTTCGGAACCAGGAATTCCTTGGAATCGATCGCCATACCGCTACTTCCATTCACCTCGAGTCGGGCACGATAACGGCGTCCAGGTTGAAGGGATGCCAAGTCGTCAGATAGCTCGGCCAGGATTGCCCCTGACAAGGGGCTGCTTCCGCGAGCGATCTCCGCGAATGCCCCACCTTCCCGGAGACCGATGAGAAGTCGCCAGTCTGTAAGCTGTCCCCCCGGGACTGTGGCTGTACCGCGGATGACGAATGGTAGATCGTGCTCCGAAACCTTGGCGCGATTCTCTGGGGTCGTGATCTCGGCCACCGGAATGCTTTCGAAGGAGAGTGCCTGCAAGGCATTGAGGCGGCCGTAGCCGAAGTAGACATCCCATCCCGGCTCCCCGAGGTCATCGCTTCCTTGCTTGAGGACCTGCCGGACCTGCTGCAGCGTGAACTCGGGATGACGGCTGCGGACCAACGCGGCCACACCGCTCACGTGCGGAGCGGCCAGGCTAGTGCCCGATGTACGCGCGTAGTCTGTCCCCACCACCCACGGCGCCACCTCACACACCTCGATCATCTGCAAACACTCGGCGCGCTCTAGGTTGTCGCAGGCGTACTGAAGGTTGCACACCCGGCCCAACTCTGAATCCTTAGCCAGCAGCGAGAGTACCGAACGGTCCGGTCGGACTATCCCTTGAGGCTCGGTCTCTCCGCCGCCAGGTGCGGCTACATCCAAGGGACCTCCGAAGTTGGATCTCGGCGCCTGCTCGTCAGTGTGCGTGGTGCTACCTACGGCGAGTACTTCGGGCAGATTGGTGGGATGCAGGCCCCGCTCGAGAGGAACCCCATCGTTGCCGGCTGATGAGACGACGACCACATCGAAGGTCTTTGCCACGTACTCAACCGCCACCTTGATGGTGTCGCTCGGCGGCCCCGACCAGCTGGCGTTGATCACGCGCGCGCCATTTTCCGCCGCATAGACCAGCGCCTCCGCCAGGTCGCAGTTCGATCCGAGACCGGAGCGGTCCAGACCCTTGACGGCCATGACTTGGGCCTTCGGCGCTACACCGATGATGCCGACGCCGTTGTTGCCCATGGCCGCAACAATCCCCGCGATGTGAGTGCCATGACCAACCGGATCGCTCACCTCTGGTCCCCGGGGCTTACTCTCGGCGCAGTTGCCTCCGCCGTCCCGACGAGTGCATGTGGTGAAGTCCCACCCCTCAACGTCGTCAACGAATCCGTTGGCATCGTCATCTATCATGTTACCCGCGATCTCTTCTGAGTTGCGCCACACGTTCGCTACAAGGTCGGGATGCTCGATGTCGATACCGGAATCGACGACGGCAACGATCACGCCCTCTCCCTGCGAGAGTTCCCAGGCCGCGGGTGCCTCGATCTGGAAAAGCCCCCACAGATCCGGAAAATCCTGTCCCCAGCTGCCGCTGGTGTGGAGGAATGGATCATTGGGGAGACCAGAGTGCTCACTTGTAGCAGGCTTACCTGCGGTGTCTGCCAGAGCGTCTGGAGGCTCACGGCGTTGCTCGTCCCGGACAGCAGGCATGCCTCCGGCTGCGTAGTACAGGTAGTTGGGCTCGGCGGATATCACATCTGGGTCACGGCGAAATTCGGCTGCCATAGTGGCGATGTCAGTCCGTGGATCAACACGCACGAGGTAGATCTGACTCGGGCCTGGAGCTGGTTGGGAGGCTCCGCTGCCCTGGTTGGCTGCCGTTCCAAAGCGCCGCTGAGCTGCGCGGTGACGTTCGGCGGCGTGCACGCCGCCGAACACCGGCTCCATAGCCTGAATACCGTACCGCAAGCGCACTTGATCGAGGATGCGCCGCCCGGTCGCCCTCGTCAGTCCACGACCCTGTGCCACCAAGCAATGGGCGCAGTCGACAAAGTCCGAGCGTAACCGGACAATGAGCTCACCCGGCACCATCGGAGGCTCACTAAAGACAGCCTGCGGGCCCACCCCTGCTCCCGCCGTTCCGTTGAGGAACAGGAGCACCACGACAGCCGCGATCAATTGTGGCGATGGCCGGACGGCCCAGAGAGTCACTTCATATACTAATGCCCCTCCGTCACTACCTCTTGCAAGACTTTCCGACAGTTCCCCTAGCTTAGCTTAAGCTGAGCTAGACGCGTCGAGACGCGCCTGTTTCAAAAATGGCTTCCAGGAATCCAGGTATAGTCGGTAAGGGGGAGGGGATCGAAACGCGCTTCCGGATCCCGCCAAGAAAGACGCTCGCGAGACGGCAGGGCGGACGTTCGGACAGACAGCGCTCATGCACTGCGGGCCATGGCCCGTCTGGACTTTTCGAAATCTTTCGAGGCACGAGAGACCGTGGGTCAATCACTTCCGAGGGCAATGACAACATACTTTGTCGTCTCGGCTATCGTAGGATCGTTGTCGATCGTCGGAATCGCCAAGGCGGGTGACGAGCATCTTCGGAAGCCCCCGCTTCGCCATCACGTCGTCCAGCTCGCGGACCACGCGCTCCCCGGGAATGGATTGATCGACGATGATCGCTCGCGCCTCGCGCGAAAAAGTCGTCGACAAGGTTGAGGGTCCGAAAGGTCCGCCCGTCGGCCAGGCTGTCGCCCACGAAGTCCATCGACCAGCGTTCATTCACCTGCTCTCGGTCCGATACGTGTCGAAGCTGCTGTAGGGCCCCAATAGCGGTGCGGTCGAAACGAGATCAACCGCCGCCGCCGGGCTGGTGAACAAGGATCTGCCAAATTTCGTCGAGGCCACTAGTCACGATGAGCCACGTGAACTGCGTCCAGCACGGCTGTTTGATTTCGGCGACGGCGATGAAGAGCATCTCGAGGCGATTTCCGCAGCGCGTGGACGGGAGCTCCACATTTCGCCGGACGGTTAAGCGCGCCGCAGAGCGGCCGTTTTGCTGTGGAGTGCCGAAAGGTGGAGGACGTCGAGACTCTCTCGCGGATCATCGGCGTGCGGTCGGTGCCATTATTCCGCTCAGCCACGCGACCCGTCCTGGCAGTCATGGGCAGTGTTGACCGTGCTGGGTTCCGCAGTGGAGGCTTGGAATTCGAAGTCGGAAGTACATCCCAATGCGGCGCCGTAACATCCAAGTTGAACGGGTGCCCCGGCAAAAAATGTCGCAGCACAGGATTGGCGTTGCAAGCAACTGTAACCAGTGCGACGATAGCAGTTTAGGAACTTACGAGAGGAGAGGTTAGCGCAAGAACCTACGAACGAGGTTTGGCAGGCAGGACTCCCCAAGATCGGCCAAACGATACCAGGGAGCCCTACCCCCTAATATGCCTATCGGGCTACCGACTCGGCAGTGTGCTTTTGACACACAGACAGTACGCGTGTCAATAGGTACCGGTCGGTCTTCTGCGTACTCGGCAAACGCCTGAGACGCAGGGATCGTCATCGACCGTGCTCCCCCCTGGGATGGCTGTGTTGGCCGTCGCGTGGAGGATGCGCGATCCAGGGTTGTCGTGTTGGACCCTCCTCGTTGCGCGCAACAAGTACATTGGCGTGGCGACGTCCACGAGAAGGGAGACTGACAATGGCAGCAGACCACCTAGCAGACTTTCCTAAACATGATATTGAGGGAGGCCGGAACGGTGGAAGGTTAGAGAGCGGAGGTTCAATGGGAAACTGTGCCGACGAAGTGCATCGAGTGACAACCAGCCCGCGATTTGTTCTTGGGCTCACGAATATGGGTCCAGGGCCCCTGCCAACCGAGGCGCCTAGTTCCTTGCTGGCCACTTCGCTACGGCGTGCCCTTCGGCTCTTCCGCGCTGGAAGGCGGTAACTCCAAGAAGCGCACGAGAAGGGAGGCGGGTTTTGACGGGTCGCGCCACCTCCTCCCTGGATCGGCGACCTAGAGAGGCTGTCGCCATGCCATGCCAGCACGAGAAACGAAGCCTGAGGCATTGGGGTCGGAGTAGAGAAACCGATTGCCCGGCGCGCACCGCATAGAACCGAACGTGCAGCATTACGGACCTGGCTCCTGCCACGAGTTTCGACAAGCTTGGATCACGGTGACAGATGCGAACAACGAGCAAGAGCGAGCGTGTCTAGGCTTGAAATCAGGTATACTCGTTGAACAGAGACGCCACAGAGACTCCCTCGCGTACGCGCTGGCGAGACGCTCCCGTGCCAGTCGTTCACACGTTCGAGGCATCACTGAATTTACTTGATTCTTTCTTGACTTCTCGAAGACAGTGGTGTTAGTCAAACTCGGCTCCTTCTTTGGGATTGACAGTACAGGTTACGGCTCGCAAGCCGTAGATTGGGGGAACAGCGATGACGGACGATCACGTCCGCAACAATGGCTCCAGGTCCTCCGCAGCACGACTCGCTGAGGAGGTTCACGCTGCGACGACGAGCCCGCGCTTTGTCCTTGGCCTTGTACATATGGGGCCGGCACCTCTGCCCGTTGACGACGAAGGAGAAGCGCTCTTTTCCTTGGTGGGCGGGGTTAACATTTCAAGATAGCTGCTAAGATTCGAGGCGCTCCGCATTAGTGCAACCTGCGCGACAGACGTCAGCGTCTTCAACCGACACAATCAGAGGGGTAGTTCGCGCCAAAATTCGGCGGCGGTAATGTGTATCCACCTGTACTCTAAGGAGTCATCATCACCACTGAGGATCCTCTACGTGTCTGAAGCGATCCGGTCGAGAACGAGGTAGGGCCAGCGATTACATAGATTTGCTTATCGAGAATGCAGGCACAGCGCCCATACAGAAGATCGAGATAATTTACCCACGGCCCCTCCCTCGGTCAGGCGACGTCGTAACGTTTTGGGACGCAACTCAGACGTTTGTCGACGAGAGGCACCCTGTGAATGGCCTGTACGGCGAATCGCTCAAGGTTGCCGCTACTCATCATGCCGCTTTCGAGGTCGCAGTCATCGTTAGCCCGACTGTGACTCTGAAGGGCGAGATTGTTGGTAGTGCGAAGTTTCGAGAGCTTGGGAACGATGTCCAGCGAGTTATTCTGGGTAGTCCGAATATTGAGATGACGCTGCTCGAGTGCGAGTTGGACGTGCCAATCAGGCCGGGTGGTCAGCGCTTCTTCCGTTGGCACGCAATGACGGCGATAAGTAGGCCTCGAAGGAGCCGAGCGTGGCCATGGCTTAGCCCAATGTGGCGATGGCTTGGCCGAGTGTGGCCATGGCTTACCTCCGCCAACTTCTTCGCTCAGCACGCGATCGAGGGGCCGGCGCTAATACGCAATCGACTCCTCACGGCACTTCACGGCTTGAGGGGACCAGATCTCTCGCGTGATGTGATCCGAGAGGCTTGGAGCCTAGCAGGCAAGGTGCAGGACGCGCCGGTAACCGCTTACCAGCATTGGCGGCTTATCTTGTTGCCGGATGAGCACACTGAGGTGAGTTCGGTCACAACCGATCGTCTTCAAGGTGTACCGTGGTCTATCAAAATGACGAGGGCCTCCGATCAACCCCTAGGAGCAAGCTACCATTGGCTTCATGAGGGTGAAGGAGACTTCTGGTTGAGCTTTAGAACAACGCAGCGAAACAGGTTCTTCGGAGTATTGCCGGTAACCGGTGTGCTGCTCGCATTGATTGCTTTTGCCTCACGTTTGGCGGGGTGCTGATGGTGCTGAAGCTTGTCGCTTGTTGGACTCTGCTTGATTGAGGATTTTGAGGATCGACACCAAGAGGTGCCCGAGCGGTTGCGCGACAAACAGCATGGGTTCCCGGAATCGGCAATCTGGCGAGCAGGTCGTTTCCACTCTTCACCGCGGAGTTGAAGTGTTCGGCCCGCGGCGAGAGACGATGCTGCTGTCGGAGGCTCAAGATCCTCGAAGACGGTCGTGTCGTGCGTGTCGGTCACGCTTCGTAAGTGCCGCGACAGCTGCTCGGCTTCCTCTCGTAGCTCGGCTTGGTGTTCTACCTCAATGCGCCGTGAACCTGGTGTCAGTAGTGGTGTCAGTTGAGGAGTGAAAAAAGGCGAAGATTGGTGAAGCTCATCGAAACCACAGACTGTGCCAACATATTGAACTCGCGAAGATTATCCTGATTTATCGAACTCTTCCGCTTTCGCTTTTGAGCCACTCATAATCCCTAGGTCCGTGGTTCGATTCCGCGCGCCGCCAGCCGTACGCGCTTTCGTGCGCCCGTCACGTTGATGCGGCCACGGACCATGTCGATGCTCGTTCCGTACCGTTGCGCCGCCTCTTCGAGCGACAACTTGCGGCGCACGATGCTCAACGCCGCGTCTTCAGAGATGAGCAGCGCACCAGCGAGCCATTGCGCTTCCTCCTCCTGCTCCGCATTCCACTCGCGCATGCCGTCCCCGTCGAAGGCGGGCGCCGGTTCATGCCACAAGAGAGAGTGAGCCAGCTCGTGTGCAACGTTGCTGGCTTGACGACCGCGGCTGTGCGCATCGTTGACGACGATCACCCGCTTGTAGCCGCGGAAGACCGTGACCGCAGAGAAGGCTTCCCGGTCCTTCCGCGTGAACTGCATGACCGCGTGCTCAGCGTCGGCCTTTAGCGAACTCAAGTGGACCACTGGGATACTGAGATGCGCCGCTAATCGCCAGGGATCGAGGGGGTCGGACGGACCCAGTTCCAGTTCCCGTCGAAGATCGCGGGCGATCGTGTTGGCTTCGGACTTGAAGCCCCACCGCAGTTTCATCTGCTGCCGCTGGTCAGCTCTTTTCAGCGAGCCGTTTGTAGGCAACGCGGATGATTTGGTCGAGCGCCGCGGCGCTCTCCTTGCCGAGTTTGCGGTCGGCCCGGAGCAGATTTGAAATGACCGCAAGGGTCTCGGGCTTGGTGCCGACCGTTCGACGCCGCTTGAGATAGTCTTCCGCCTTCAACCCGGACCAGGAAAGGAGCGCCGCCAGCCCATCCACATCGGGCCGCTTGCCTTGGGCCATACGGGTCAGCGTCGAGGCACTCACGCCAGACTCGGCCGCGACTTCCTTCCAGGTTCTGCCCTTCGCCGTCCGGACTGCGTCGAGCGCCGCGAAGAACCCCTCTGTGTCGAAATGTTCCTTGTCCATGCCTCACCACGTCCTCAATTGCACTCTTGCAATTGCCACCCGCTCGTGCAATTTTGATTCGACAATAGCAATCGTGGACCACCATCGCAATAGGACAAAGCGCGATGAAAGCGGATAGTGAATACGCATCGTCACCGGAGGCGAGTAAAGCCGAAAGCGATCAGCTTTTGCGTCCGCACGAGGCGGCCAAGATGCTGGGCATCAGCCTCGGCACGTTGTACAACTGGACGTATCAGCGGCGCCTTCCAGCGGTGAAGCTGGGACGCACGTTGCGATTCAGCCGATTGGAATTGGAGCGCTACATCCGACAACACAAACAGGCGGCCCTGTTGTGAAGGAACTCAAAAAACTCCGCGGTGTTTATGAGCGGCCCCGGAGATCGGGCCACTGGTGGATTCGCTACGCCGACGAATTCGGACGCGAACACCGTGAAGCCATCGGTCCCCACGGCCTTGCACTCAAGATGTACAATGTCCGCAAGGCTGAGGTCGCCGAGCGGCGGCACCTGCCACGAGCCGCCCGTCGAACCGATATCCTCATGCGCGATGCCATCAAGGCACACGTCAAACGGCAGCTAGCAGCGCTGCGTAGCACGGGCGACCTTCCACGCTACGGACGGATTTGGACCAACGTCCTCGGCAATAAGCCATTGCGGGCGGTAACGCCCTCGGAGATCGAAGCGTACATACGCGAGCGACAAGACCAGGTGAGTCAGCAGACGCTCGCTCATGAAGTGGCGTTCCTGCGGCGGCTCTTCAATATCGCCCGACGCGATGGGCTCACTGATACAAACCCGGCCCAGGGGCTGGCACGGCCGCCACGATCAAATCGAGTGCGATTTCTGTCCGACGAAGAAGAGAAGGCGTTGTCAGAGGCCCTCGATCAGGTTGGACGTAAGCTCTTGGTCTTTGCGGTGCATACCGGCCTGCGCCGAGGCGAGCAATTTGGCCTCGGCTGGGATCACGTGAACATGAAATTGCGGGTTCTGCGATTGCCGCGGAGCAAGACTGAGGCGCCACGAACGGTAGCGCTGAACGACACGGCGCTGCGTGTGCTGCGCAGCATGCCCCGACGATTGAAGTGTCCCTGGGTGTTCCCCAACGAGACGGGCAAGAATCACGTCGATGCGCACAACTTCATCAATCGTGTGTTTGTGCCGGCTGTGCGGAAGGCTAAGATTACGGATTTTCGCTGGCATGATCTGAGGCACACGTTCGCCAGTCGCCTTGCGATGCGGGGCGTCGAGCTGCGCACCATTGGCGAATTGATGGGCCATAAGACAATACAGATGACGATGCGCTATGCGCATCTGGCCCCCGGCTATCTGTCAGACGCAGTGCGGACTCTCGATAAGCCCGCCAAAGGCCGCGGCGGAACCGGTACAAAAACCGGTACAAACGCCGGCGACAAGAAATAACGCCCCGCTAAGTACTTGAAAAGAAAATGAGCCGTGTTGGATTCGAACCAACGACCCTCTGCTTAAAAGGCAGATGCTCTACCTCCTGAGCTAACGGCTCGTGATGTGCCGACGCGGGTTAGTATGCCAGGGGTGGGTGGCGGAAGAAAGATTGGCGGGGTCTTCGGCCGATCATCGTGGCTCGCCGTGGAGCTCGAAGAAGGCGTCCAAGCTCGTGGTCAGTTGTTTCTTGATCTGCTCGAGGGTGCCTTCGATGAGATGCAAGGTGACGCGAGCCTTGCGGCCGTCTATCGTGACCACTTCGCCACGTCCTACGCTGTCGAGCGTCTCGGCGTCGAACAACCGCAACCCGTAGACCAACACGCGCTTCCGTCCGCGACCCTTGATCAATCGCAATCGTGCCATCATCCCTCCGGTCTTGACGTCGGCACGCTAGTGGCGTTGCCGGTGCAAGGCTCGATCGACGACCTCGACCATCGACGGCTCGTCCAGTCCGCCGCCAAGGAATTGGTTGAGCGATGCGGACTCGGCGGCTGGACTGCTCAAGATGTCATTGTAACTGACGTACAGTACCTGCATGTTCCGCTGCCGGCCAATCCACTCTTCGATCTCGCGGAGATGCTTTTCGAACAGCGCTGCCATGCGGCCGTCGTCGTCCTGCGCCTGCTCGCCGCGTCGCACCAGCATCTGGCGCTGCGAGGCGAGAATCTCATGCATGTCGCGCCGCATGAAGACGATCCGATACTCGTACTCCGGCGGCAGATGACGCACGAGTGCCGAGATCATCTTGACGACGCGCCCGGAGGCGTCCGGCAACCAAGATGTGTCGTGCTGGATGGCTTTGACCTTCTCGAACTCGTAGTACCCCTTCGGGTTGTCTTCGTCGGCTCCGCGAATGTTGTCCGTGAGAACCGCCAGGCCGCCGGCTTCCAGCATCCGCATCATCATGGATGTGCCGGAGCGCGGCAGTCCCGAGACGACGGTGATCGCGTGTTTTCTCATGGGGATCCTTCTCCACTGGCCGTGTGGGCAAAGCGTTGCGCGGCGAGTCGCCGCAACGCTTGCTTGTCGACCTTGCCACTGCCGAGCTGCGGCAGGTCGAGATCACTGCAAAGGGCGATGTGCCGCGGTACCTTGTAGGTTGCGAGCCGCGCGCGACAGAACTCCACGAGGTCAGGGGCGCTACACGACGCGTCGCGTGGCACGACAAAGGCCGCAACATTCTCGCCGCGGGTTGGATGCGGCACGCCGGTGACATAGGCCACCCGCACGTGCGGGTGCTGCTGCAATGTCGCCTCCACTTCCGCGGCGGCGACGTTGACCCCTGCCGTCTTGATGACGTCTTTGAGCCGACCCAGAAAGTGGAGCAAGCCGTGCGCGTCGATCGTCGCCAGGTCGCCGGTGTGGAAGAAACCGTCCGCGTCGAAGCACTCGGATGGTGACGACTTGTAGTAATGCGTCATGACCGTCGAACCGCGTACGATCAGCTCTCCTTCCGCCCCGGCTGCCACAGGTCGGCCACTCTCGGGATCGATGATACCGATCTCCACGCCGGGCATTGGACGCCCGTGCGCCGCAGCGCGGACACTCAGGGGCTCGTCGTAGCGTGAGCAAACCGCCAACGGCCCGGTTTCTGTCATGCCCCAGGTGCCCACGGCTTGATGCCCGGGCTCGAACAGCGACCCTGCCCACGCGGTGTTGGCGCCGGGACCCTTGCGTATTTGGAGCGTGGCTGTCGCGAAGCGCGGATGCGCGATGAGCGCTTGCGCTTGGTGCGGCCACGCGAACAATGTCGTGCAACGGTGTTGTTCCATCAGAGCGAGTGTTTGACCGGCGTCGAACACTTCTTGCAGAAGGACGGCACCGCCGCGTGACAACGTCGCCATCGCGACCGCAACGAACCCTCCGGCGAAAAAGAAGGGGAGGTACCCCCACGTGCGGTCGTTGGCATCGAGGCCCAGCCGGTCGGCGACGTTGCCGGCCGCCTGCAGCATGGTGTCGTGCGTGTGCACCACACCCTTCGGCGCGGCGGTGCTGCCCGACGTAAAGAAGATCGTCGCACTGTCCGTGGGCGCGACGTCGACCTGCGCGCTACGCAGCCACGCATCATCGGCCGCGGCAGCGCGCGCCTGCAGCTCGGCGTACGCGTGCATCCCTACAACCTGAGCGTCACCCACCACGACGACGTGGCGCAGTGCCGGCAGGCGTGGGGACATCACCGCGCCCGGCGCGTTCTGGAGCGTCGG
>Ga0187892_10007055_pt1 | contig 16254 bp, 11 predicted proteins | sample MA1701073metaG_FD_139345 | JGI IMG/M metagenome (GOLD analysis project Ga0187892, IMG submission 139345) | Bio-ooze microbial communities from a basaltic lava cave in the Kipuka Kanohina Cave System on the Island of Hawaii, USA - MA170107-3 metaG ... | reverse complement strand
GGGGCATAGTTGGTGTTGTGAAATCCAAGCAGGTGAGTCGTGCGCGATCCCAGATACTGCGTTTCAACGACAAACGTCTGCGTCAACTGATGCTGAACGCTCATCATCCACTGGTAGTTGGAACCGTACGGAAAATCACGGCTGTAGAACGGGAAAATCGTCAAGGGCGAGGGAAATCGCACGGTGGATTCCGGTCCGCCGGTGCCTTCGGGATTGTAACCTGTTGCGATCTCGCTGCCATCCGGAAGCCTGAGAACCGGGCGCACCGGGTCTCCAGTCCAGATCGGCCGTAACGTATTCGGAGCGAAGTCAACGCTGTTGGCGAGAGCCGCGCCTTGCGGGGCGTTGTAGAAAATTCCGAAGCCGGCCCGGACCACTGTGTTCTTGGGCATTTGGTAAGACAAACCCAAGCGCGGAGCAAAATTGTTTTTGTCAGTGTCGTACGGCGCATCATAGGGAACAAACTTGATCTTGATATCCGGGCGAACGTTTTTGTAGAAGTCTTCGATGCGGCCGCGATCGGCAATGTTCTCGGAGAGCAACACCTCACCGGTCTGCTGATTGAATCCAATGGTGTCGCGTCGAGCGGAAGCCGCTGCCGTTTCTACTTCGTAACGCAGTCCAAAATTCAGCGTCAGTTTCGACGAAATCTTCCAATCGTCATGAATGAAGCCTGCAAGATATCTTGGCCGCGTCGCATTGAGAGCGGCTCGGGCTGTTTTGCTCAAAGACGAAGGCAGACCGAGGAGAAAGTCGGCGAAGTTATCTCCCGAGTAGCGGTTTTGAAATTCATGACTGCCGTTGCCGCCCGTGTAAAAGAGAGAGGTATCAACCACTCGAAACTCGCCGCCGAACCGCAGCCCGTGACTTCCTTTCTGCCAGGAGAGGCTGTCGGAAAACTCGTAAGCTTTCGTCGTCCGATAGTTCGGGGTGAGTTCCCCCGGCGCGAGAAAGCCCGGAACCGTGATGTTGGGCGTTCCAGTGAAAAGCGGACTCGTGTAGGCAAGAACATTTGTAATGCCCACTTCTTGATGCAAATTCTTACCATTCGAGAGGTAACCTGAGTTGGTGTTGTCATACTTCATATATCCAAACCCAAAGTCGTTAACGACTCTCGGACTAAAGACGCGGCTGTAATGGCCGCCGAGAGTCCAGGCTTTGAGAGTGAAGATTCGCCCACCGGCGCCGTTGTCAAAGCGCGGAGGCGTGTCGGATGTATCGTCGTTCATGACGTAACGAACGTAGAGGTTGTCACGGCTGGTCGCGTTGTAGTCGCCGCGGATCGCAAGGTTGTCGCGATTCACCGGAACACTCGGAGGCTCAAAGCGAAAGTTGCGCGCCAGAATATCGTTCGTGTTGGGCGTGGGCCAGAGTTCCAGGATCTTTCTCGAGATCGGGCTCATCCGTTCCACCGGGATTTGCCAAAGGCCGTTGACTTGCGGAAACGCCTGCCCAGTGAGAGGATCTCGAATGGCTGTCGTAAAGAGGCCGTTCCTTTCCTCCTGCGTCGGAACGCGTCCAACGGCAGGGTTCCCAGCCGAGCGCTGCCGAAAACCTTCATAGTTTCCGAAAACAAGCACCTTGTTCTTGATGATTGGCCCGCCAATCGCCCCGCCAAACTGATTGCGCTTTAGAGGAGCTTTTCGGGTCGCGAAGAAAGGACGGGCATCAAACAGGTCGTTGCGCAGAAAATCGTACAGCGTGCCGTGAATCTGATTCGTGCCGCCCTTGGTCACCACATTGATCATGGTTCCCGAGCCGCGGCCGAAATCAGAAGAAGCCGTGCCGGTTTGTACTTTGAACTCGGCAATCGAGTCCACTGGTGGAGCAACTGAAAATCCGTTGCGTCCGGTTTCCTGATTCGCGAAGCCATCGATTTGGTAGTTGTTGTCCTCAGGCCGGCCGCCACCTCCCGAAGCGACTGCGGTATCCCGATTGACTTCGGTCGAACGGAAGTCGCGCGAAGCGGGCGTGGCAAAAGGAGACAGAAAAACCATCTGCATAAACTGGCGCGTATTCAGCGGAAGATTGGTCACCTGTTCATTCTTGATCACCGTGCCAGTCACCGTTGTCTCCGTCTCCAGAAGTGGTGTTTGCGTGTCCACGGTGATGACTTCCTGCACGTCGCCCAGTTGAAGCTGAAAATCGACCCGAGCGGTCTGTTGGATCTCCAGCTTGATGCCTTTACTGATTTGCGCTTTGAATCCGGAGACTTCAACTCGCAGGGTATAGACCCCCACTGGCAGCAAGGGCACGCGGTATTCACCGAGCGTGTTGGTGAAGGTCTCGCGCGTCAGCCCGGTAGCCTGGTTGAACGCAGTAACCTTCGCATTCGGCAAAATGGCCTCGGACTGGTCCATCACGATTCCAGTGATGTTGCCCGTAGCGACTTGGCCAATAGCCTCGACCGCCATCAGGCTCAACAGGAAGAGGAACACACCACCTAGGGTGATTTGCTTTCTCATGGTGACTCTCCTTGGTTGTTTCAAAACAGAACTTAAGTTATTTCTCTCGACGGCGGTATAAAACGGTCTGTCCTGGTATGACCACACTGGCCAGACTAATCCCGAATAAAGCTATTTGCTTCGAGCCGCAACCTTGTCTCTGTCAGACCTTCGTTCCGCCATCTTCGATCGCGGACCCGCAGAGCCGCGAATGACCAACTGCAGCGGAACTTTGACGCTGCGAGCCTCCTGGCGCGGGTCTTCCATCAACGTAAACAACTTCTGAACACCGGTCGCCCCGAATTCTTCCAAGTCTGTACAGACTGTTGTCAGCGGAGGTTCGGCTTGGGCATAGATATCGATGTCGTCACAGCCGATGACGCTCAGGTCGCGCGGAACCTGAAGGCCCTCCTTCCGAAGGGCATCCATCACTCCCAGGGCGACGACGTCATTGGTGACATAGAGTGCCGTCGGAACTTCATCCCGTTCTAACAAGCGTTGCATAGCCTCGCGGCCATGCTGAAATCCGGCTCGTTCCTCGCCGTTGAGCACAATAAACTCGACAAATTGCGAGTTCTTTTTCAGCTGCGCTTTGCGCAGCCCGTCCAGGTAGCCAAGGTATTTCTCACTTTCTTCGAGTCCGACGTAGCCGATCTCGCGGTGTCCGAGTTTGACCAAATAGTTCACGGCCTGTCGTGTCCCTTCAAAATAATCCATCGATACCACCGTCACGTTGGAAACCGACGTTTGAGCGTCCAGCAGGATAAAAGGCGCACCGACAGACTGAAAGCGCTCGATGACAGCTTCCTCGGTCGGACCGACCAGAATGAAGCCGTCGTAGCCGTCGGGCCCTTTGCGTTGCAGTTCCAGCCCAGATGGGCCACTGTGCCCTGTGGGATCGAGAGTGAGAAACACCAGCTTGTAGCCCCGCTTACGCAACGCTCGTTCCACACCTTCAAGGATCCGACTGTACCCGGGTTGAACAAAGCAATACCATCCGCTGTTGATGAGGAAAGCCACGCTGAAGGAGCCGCGTTTCAGCTTCCGCGCCACTTGATCGGCTCGTTCGACAAAAGTCCCCTTGCCGGGAATGCGGAAAAGATAGTCTTCGGCAATCATCTCCGTGAGTGCCTGCCGTGCCGAAATGCGGCTGATCCCGAATTTCTCGGCAAGGTCGCGCTCCGAGGGAATCTTCTCGCCCGGGATGTACTCCCCTGCCCGGATCTTCTCCACAAGAATCTCCTTCAACTGCTGCGGAAGTGGGGTCGCCAGACGAGGGTTGATCAACTCTGGGTCTTTCTTCATGGAACCTCAGCGGTATGGCCTGGTTATACCACAGTCTCGCTCACTGCAAGAAGATATTTTTGAGGGCTGTCTTTCCGCCCTGATGGCAAGCCCATGGACGGCCGGCAAACGTCAGGCCCACCGCAGTCCGAAGAGCCTCAGTCCGTTCATGCAAAAGATATCCTCATCCGAGAATCACTAATAGGATGCAGTCGCGTTGCAGGTGACTTACATGCAGGTGGGCATGACTGTCGAAGATCCGATCCGGCACAAACGAATCCAACTCTTTGGCGAAAAACCCTGGTCGTATGTTCTTAACTGCTATGTGGGCTCCATCGCTGCTTCAATCCGTTCGCTGCGGCATCAAACCCATACGAGCCTCACCGTTCCCTTCCTTGAAAGCTCTCAATGCCTATTCGTGAAGGCCTTTACGTCTTTTGTCGAATCTGTGAGTCCAGTTCTTGCATCTCCTGAGCGATTCGGCGTGACTCGGTTCGCACCATGACGGAGGGTTCCCCATAGATGAAAAAGTGAAAGCCCTGTTCCATCCAGAACTTTGCATGTTCCCGGGATCCGACTTCCATGCTTGCCGGTTTCCCCGCCCTGGCATGCCCTCGGCTTTGAAGATTTCAAGATGTCCCGGCCAGAAATCAAAGGTTATGAGGGGACCGATGGTCAGTTGCTTCTGTCGCATTCTTTCTTTCAGATTGGAGGCGAGCACAAGATTTTTCCTTTCTTGCTTGGGCAATCAAACATCTAAGAGAATCCCCTCCACCGCAGAGGTGGCTGCCAGGCGTGACAGCGGTCGCGGAGGCAACCGGGGCGGGTTTCGTTCGACTGGCGACATTCAACCAAGGCCTGGCGTAAACTCGGGTCGTTTTCTGTCTTGCGGTGAGTAAGCCTTCCCACCTCCAGGCCATTGTGCTCAAACCCGAATCCTTGCCGAACGAATGTTTCCGTACTGCACGCGGTCGCCTAAAATAATCTCAGACCATACGACGGCCAGGACTCCATCGGCCAGTTCCACCACCGAAGGGTAAGTCACTTGCCGTCCCCAGATCTCTTCGTCTTTGCCCGGCACGGCAATTTCAGCCAGAGTTAGCGGTTCTCCCCACGAAGCAGTGTTGTCCGATGAAACCCGGAGCGTCAGCGGTGTTCTCAGCGGCGGCTTACACGCATCGTGAGTGAGAACATGCCGCCCGTCTCGAAGGCGCAGCAGATTGTGCGAGGCCTGACCAGCGACGATACTGGTCTTCTCGGCGGCGCCCCACGTCTCACCTTTGTCCTTGGAGAGCGATTTCCAGATAAACCCATCACTGGTGCGCAGGTACATGAGGACGCTTCCGGCGCCCAGCTCGGCAATGGTCGGTTCGTCCGCACGGGCGGGAGTGGCGATGTCGCCGCAACGGGTCCACGACTTGCCCTGGTCAGTGGATTTCAACACTCCTGCCGTCCGGCCGACGAATCCATAGATAGGCAGCAACAACTCGCCACTCGAAAGTTTGATGCCATTCGTGCGGCATCCCACTTTCTCAAAGGCCACGCGCGGCGCCGACCAGTGACGTCCCCCATCATCTGTGTGACTGCAGTACGTTTTGAAAGACTCCGCCCCAATCCCATTCTCGCCTCGCGCAAAAGGGTATCGATTCCACCTCCCGGCTGAGAAGAAAAGCCATGTGCGTTTCCCATCCTGAATGAAGGCAGGATCGAAATCGGAAGTTCTCGGAAAGTCATTCAGCACTTCGGCTGGGCCCCAACTGAGTCCCGAATCCGAGGAGTAGCATCCGAGGATAACCTGATTGACCGCGGCTTCGAAGGGTCCGGAAAACCAGGCCGCGAGCAACCGACCGTCGCTCAGCAACGTCACGGAAGGAGCGTGGTTGAATCCGTAACGGTTCTGCGAATCATAGGGATCTTCGTCGGGATGCTTGTACACCATGGATTCAGAGAGCAGTATGGGTTTCTGCGCAGCTTTAGCTTCCGGTGTGACGGCCAATAAGGATTGGTTGTGCAACAGCAGTGACCCCGTGGTAAGGCTTGCGCGAGAGTGGGCGAGGAATTTGCGCCGATTCATCAGTGGCCTCCAGGTTCTTGCATGGGTAGACTTCGTTCGCGTTTCGACTTTCGCCTTCCCAACCGTCATGCCGCGTAGCCTTTCATTTCGATTAGCAGGATGCTGAAAAACTCTCCGAACTAGCGGTGGCCTCTTGCTACCGCGCGCGCTACGGTAGCTGCTTTGGAGTCACAGCCCGATCGTTCGCTACCGCGACCGGGTGAGGTTCCTTCGCGGGAATGACGTTCGCTGGGAGATGCAGCACAACACTACGAACGCACAAAGCGCTGTCAGTTCTTGGTCTCGCGCAGTTCAGCCAGACCGATTCTCAGCCTCCAGCCTCGCACACCTTCTGCTTCACGGCGGTAGCCCGTGTACCAGGCCCTTACGACGCCTTCGGAACTCAGCAGGAACGGATGCCCGACCAAGTATTCATCAAAGTCCGTCGCAGCAATGCCAGGCCGCAACACGGGCTCGCCGCCATTCAACATTGTCCAGCGTATGCCGTCGTTGCTAAGAGCAGCGTAGAGACCTGGAGAGGGTCTCAGATGAGACATATAAAGGAGCAGGTATTGATCTTTCCGCCGACAAACTGCTGGCCCATAGGCATACGATGGTTCAAGGCCCACGACAGCCTGTCCATTGTTCTCACGTTTCCAACGGATTCCATCGTCGCTGCGCGCAACGCAGATCGTGTGCTGAGTCTTCGCCGACCACGCGGCGAACCACATGCGGTAGCCATCTGCTTCGCGCAAATTGAAGGTGTGGCAACCTGTACCTCGTCAGGCGCAGCGGGAGGCCCGAGGTCCAGAACTGGTTTCGCGTTGTTGGCTCGCCTCCAATGAATCCCATCGTGACTTGTGGCCAATCCAATTCGATAATGCCCAAGTCCCGAGCTATGCCAACCGACGGCCATCCCGGTATACCACATGCGCTACTGTCTGCCCTCGAATAACACTTCAGGACCCATGACTTGTCCACCATCGAAGGCCTCTTTCTCCCCGACCTCCAATACGGGACGTCCCTCATGTTCGCGACTCCAGTGAATGCCGTCCTTGCTGGACGCAAGTCCAATGCCACCGCGCCCCATCTTGGAGTCATAGAGCGAGGAGTACCACATCCGATACCCGTTGCCTTTGTAGAGTACCGTCGGGCACGTGGTCCAACTTCCATCAAAGGCTCCCTTCGCCCAGCTTGCCTGGCTCGAGGGTACCGAGCACCGACGCCCATCCGAGAATCTTTGCGGCAGTCCGAGTTGCCATCGCGACTATGTCGGGCTTTGCGATCCCCCCGATCTGCTGCGCAACGATCCAGGCGACCTTGATTTCGCCCCAGCAGGTTCTTGCTGCCAGACGGTGACCAATCCGAACCGATACCAATCCGAACGCCAGCGGCAATTGCTGCCGCGATATTAGCTGTCGCTCCGTAGAGCAATAGATTGCTCAGCGGTGACCACACCATCGCCCCACCAAGCTGGCCATAAACAGTGAAGTCCTCTGACTTGAGAGCGGCGCAATGTATGCCCGTGAGCTGCGGCGTGATCGCCCATTTATTGGGAGCAAAGTTCAGTGCGAGGAAATGCTCTCGGGCTTTTACGTCCAAGCCTTCGCTCAAGTGCAGTAGGAAACACGTTTCACGCTTCAATCGCGCGAGAAATTTTTGTGCGCTCTGAGCTTCCACATCGGCGATCCGTGTCTGAACCTCGGGCAGGTTCTCGTCGTCGGTCTCCTCGACATTGCGCACGATGCCTCGGTAGAAGCATCGGATGCCTGCGTTGCTGAAGAGCGCGATCCCCTGACTGGTCGTGACACCGCCGACCAAACACTTTGCTTCAACATAGCGGATCAGGGCTGGAAGAAGCCCCGGCGTCTTGCCGACGACCGTCATGGGACCACTCACCAGCTTTCGATATTCAGGGATTCCTGACCACTGATCGCGGTTAGTGTATTTCTTGGGAACCTGCCAAAGCCGCAGAGCGTTGTACGCGAGGTGGTTGTGAAGCTCGATCAGCCCCGGAAAGATGGTACCGCCCGTGTTGAGCACCGATATGCTTTCGAAACCAGCCGGTGCCGGGTCCGTGGCTCGCCTTATAGCGACTATTGCTCCTTTGTCGAGGTACAGGCGTCCGTTTCGTGTGACGCTCAATGCATCGTCCATCGCTACGATATCGCCCGCGAGAGCTATCCTCGGCCCATCCAACAGATCAACCGGAGCTTGGGTCTTGGGCATACTGTCTGCTTACCTATCCAACTTCCTCAGTCTGCGCTGATCTCAAATGAGTCCAGCCCTGCATTGCCCTATTTGATGGCAAGCGGCTGTCAGCTCCTACTGAATAGCACTCCGGGGCGCGCGTATGATAATCGTGCGGCGCTTTAGGTCACTGCTCGACCCTTGACGGTCCGCCCAACTCTCCTCATTCAACATCCATTCCGGCATCCCCGCCGGCAGATCATTGGGCGGCAGGTCGGGAAGATCGGTTGCGAGGAAATTCTTTCCGTAGAGTGAAAGCGCCATTGAGAAATCTGGGTGGGAGATCTTGGGCTTAAGTCGTTGCAAACCTTCGTTCCACCCTGCAAGAAGTGCTTCTATGGCGGTTTGCTGCGCCCCCGATCGCGACGAGCTTTCTGGCCAGGTGGGATGGGTGAGAGACTCGAAAGGCAGTGCGGGCCGACCGACGGCGTCGGGTAATTCCAGCCAGTGCTCTCACGCCGTATTTGCAAGTCCGCCGAAGGCGACTACCGCCTCGATGGGACTGGAGTCGAGAATTGCCTTGATCCAGCGGTTCCGGTAAGCCGTGATTGCCGCGTTCTTGATCTGACGAGTGCCGCCGTCCTGGCCAAACACGCTATACAAGAATGTATTTATCAGCACGTAGCTGTGGTTGAACCCCAGCCGTCTCAGAAATCCTTGAACTCGCTTCCCGGCAGTGCCCACCAGAATTCGACGGAGCACTGTTTCGTGCTGAGCGGGATCCTGACCAATCACGAGGATTCGCGCCGTCCCGTCCAACCGTCCCCTGTGAAAAACTGGTCCCCACTCTACGCGAAAGTCCTTCACGGGGTGCACGTCTTTGCCCGGATAGCTTGCAACCAGTGTCGCATATGGTTCCTGGTTGTAACCGGGGCAGAATGGAATCGTCATCTTCTCTCCGTGAGTTCCAAAGGCTTCCTTTGATTTCTACATTTTCATTTTTCTCGCCTGCTGTTCTGCCTCCTCAGCCGTCCGGAGCAACGAAGCGGCAATGGCACTCGCCTGGGACGGTGCCACACCGATCCATTGGACCGGCTTTCCCAATTCAGGTCGGGAGCTTGGAGCCAAGCAGTCGATCTCTGTCGCGGAGTGGTTCGCCTGAGCACGGAGTCTCAGGCAGGGCGCAGCGGAATCAGTGACTACGTAGACTTGGTTCTGCGCAAACGAGGTGACGAGGCAACAGAGAAGGGTCGCAATTATAGTCGTAGAGGATTTCAAACGCCCCAGCCCTTCTGGAGTCCAAAACAAGCAGCCGGATGATGATGGCGCTGTGAGTCTCACTGTAGTCCGGTTACACTCAAATCCGCGAAGAATCGCCTCAGCCCTTATCGTCGACTGCCTCCGTGGTAGGCTGTCGAGGCGCCAGGCTCAAACAATCGGAACACATGCAGTGAATTTCCAGTACGATAATTCTTCATCCACGGAGCACCAGCGCCGGTGAAACCACCCACTGCGCCGCCCATCCCCGACGCGATGGCGATGTACTGTTTACCGTCCAACTGGTTAGGCAATGGGTGCAGCCCGGATTCCAGAACCCGTTTGGTAGGACCACAGCAGATCGCCGTGCTCAGCGTCATACGCCGTAAAGTTGCCTTCCGGGTCTCCGGCAAACACCAGACCGCCTGCAGTCGCCAGCATCCCTCCATCCATGGGAGTGCGCGTCTTCACCTCCCAGGCAATGTCGCCGGTCGCCGCGCGGATCGCCATGACCTTTCCGTAGGCTTGCCCTGGCAGGTAACTGAAACCGCTCTCGCCGGGAGGCAGGCCCTGGCGTCTGGCCTCGACGCCGTTGTTCACGAATTTCGCGCAATTCTCGATTGCGGGAACATAGATCATCTCGGTCACGGGGCTGTAGGCCATGGCATTCCACTCCTTGCCGCCAGCCGCACCGGGGCAAACCGTCACCCCTTCAATGGTGGGAATCGCTTTCGGATTCACCACAGGTCTTCCTTTGTCATCGATGCCTTTGGTCCAGGTGACCCGAACATAGGGCTTGGCATATCGCAACGTGCCGTTCGTACGGTCAATCGCGTAGAAGTGCCCATTCCTGTCGGCGTGCACTAGCGCCTTCAGTTTGCGCGTCTGGAGGGCGAAGTCTATCAACACCATCTCGTTGACGCCGTCGTAGTCCCAGACATCATGCGGGGTGAACTGGTAGTGCCATCTCAGCTTTCCCGTGTCGACATTCAGCGCCACAACACAGTCGGTGTAAAGGTTGTCACCGCGGCGGGCGTCGCCGTCGTAGTCGGGATAGGGATTGCCAATTCCCCAATAGATCAGGTTGAGTTCCGGATCGTAGGATCCATTCATCCAGGTTGCGCCGCCGCCTGTCTTGTAGGAATCGCCGCTCCAGGTCTCAACGCCTTTCTCATCTTCTCCCGGGATGGTCCAGAAGCGCCACAACCGCTGGCCTGTTTTGGCGTGATAGGCGTCGATGAAACCACGCGCAGGAAAGTCACCACCGGCCATGCCAACAATGACCTTGTTCCCGACCACGAGTGGAGGTGAGGTGGCACTCAAATTGTCCTTGACCTTTCCCATTTCCACATCCCACACGAGTCGCCCGGTGCGAGAATCGAGTGCGACGAGATGCGCGTCGAGCGTCGCCATGTACAGCACGCGATCCAGAATCGCCAAACCTCGATTGACCGGTCCGCAGCAAGTTTTCAGCTGCTCCGGAAGACGGCGCTTGTGGTGCCAGAGTTCAGCTCCTGTTCGAGCATCGAGCAAAAGCGTGATTCCAGGAAGTGCTGAGGTAAATCACACCATCAACAAAGAGTGGGGTTGCCAACAATCCATCGGGAGTTCCCGTCTGGAAGCTCCAAACCGGTACAAGATTCCTCACGTTGCTCCGGTTGATTTCGGCTAGAGGACTGAATCGCTGATTGGAGTAATCACGACCATACATGAGCCAGTGTTGCGCGTCGTGTCCGGCAGCTGCCAACCTCCCGGCACTCACCTCAATCAACGGTGGCTTGTGGTCCGTCGTTGGCCGGATGGCGTGAGCCGTCAGGGTGCGAATCTGCCGGATCAGAGCCTGTCTGGCGCTTGCGTCCAGTTTTTCCCCAAAGGCGGGCATCGTCGTGCCGCGAACTCCATTGCCAATGATGCGGTCAAGGTCGGAGTCGCTGACCTCTGATTGCCAGAGAATATTGGTGAGATCGGGTCCGGAACCACCCTCTCCAAAAGTCCCGTGGCAGGCGGCGCAGTTCTCAGCGAACAGCCTGACTCCCTGGTCTTGTTGCTGAAAATTGGCAGCTAGAGTAACCAGCGCAATCGGCCCGCTGTATGCCGTAGTGAAATCGGTCGTCAAATTCTTTTGCAAACGGCATCGCGGCGAAAACATGTGGCTTTGTCCGTGAGCCCTCACCGACGTCTTTTAGTGATTGACGGACATCGAACAACGCCGAGGGCATGTCGGCCTCGCCGCCTGTAGCAGCAACTGTTCCCGAAGGTAAGGCGCTGTCGAGAACATCTTTGAGCCGTTGAGCTCGTTCCGCATTTCGCTCCACGATGATGATAGTCTCAAGACGTGGTGGGTACTTCCCATGGGCGATCGCATCCAGCAGCCCTCCGAGCTCGGCTCGAAACGACTCCGATTCGTCCAAACCATAGTTCGGACCGTGAACCGTCAGGACGACTCGCCGAGTTTCCGCCGCGCCGGAAAGATCCGACAGTGCCCGAGTTCCGAACTCACGAATGGCGGCATAGTCGAACTGCCATAGCTCCGGCACCCCGATGAACAAAACAGCCTTCGCTGTGACCGTGCCCTGCGTGGGGACAAGTCGAAACCTGCCAGGCTTAGGTAAGTTAGGCCCAATTGGAATTCCGGCTGTTTCTAGGGCGGAAAAGACAGCCTTATCGACACCGTACAACCTTTGAGCGTGCTTCAACACGAGGGCGTCACACTCTGTGTGCAGCGCATCACCCAGCTCGACGCTTACTGTTATCTGTGTGTCCATCGGGTTCTATCGGAATAGTCTGTACGCGTCCCAACAAGTGATTATGCCGTTCTGGATGATCAAGCAAACCAGCGGATTCCAAGTGGGGAACCGATTCGCTAATACTATTTGCTTCGTCTCTTCCGCCACCGGGTTGAACCGCGTGCCCCGGAGTCCCTTTCCTTAAGTTCGGAAATCGCTTCTTCAAGCATCGCCTCGCAGCGTTTCACTTCCTAAACAGAACAATATTATCAATTTTCACAATTTCAAATCTCAAGTGCATCCAAACAACCTCTCCATTGGCACTACTCCACTTCTTGATTCTTAAAGGTCCACACGTCGCTAGAATCGCACCTTGATATCGGGTCGGTTGGCCAGATGGACAGTGTCCACGAATCGGACCTTACGTTCCGACAAGTTCATCACCAGAGAGTGGGTACGAACCCCATCGCCAAAAAAACGCACTCCCTTCAGTAGCGCTCCATCGGTGACTCCAGTGGCAGCAAACACGATGTTTTTGGCTGGTGCCAGTTCTTGGGTCGAATAGACGCGTTTTGGATCTTTGATCCCCATCTGCCGCATCCGTTCGGCCTGCTGGTCGTCCTTCACCACTAACCTTGCCTGAATCTCTCCATTCAGACATCTCAGGGCTGCGGCCGTCAGGACTCCTTCCGGAGCTCCACCAGTTCCCATCACCGCGTGCACACCTGTTCCTCTCAACGCAACACTAATTCCGGCCGAAAGGTCTCCATCTCCGATCAGCTTAATCCTGGCACCCGCTTCACGGATCTCCTGGATCAACTGGGCATGCCGGGGACGGTCCAACACGATGATCACCAGATTCTCCACTTCCCGGTCCAGGCGCTTGGCAATTGCACGCAGGTTGTCTTTGACCGGCGCATCCAGATTCACCGCCCCCTTCGAGGAAGGTCCCACGATGATCTTTTCCATGTAACAGTCCGGCGCATGCAGCAATCCGCCTTTCTCCGAACTGGCCAGCACCGCGATCGCTCCTGGCGCTCCCATGGCGCAAAGGTTGGTTCCCTCCAGTGGGTCGACGGCGATGTCGACTTCATGAAGGTTGTTCCCAGGCTTCTTCGTCCCCACTTTCTCACCAATGAATAGCATCGGCGCCTCGTCCCGTTCTCCTTCTCCGATGACAATGGTGCCATTCATGGGAATGGTCTCCATGCTGGCACGCATGGCTTCCACGGCTGCTTGGTCCGAAAACTTCCGGTCTCCAATGCCCATGGTCTTGGCTGCAGCAATGGCCCCCTCTTCAACAACCTTGAGGAATTCGCGCGATAGGTCCTGTTCCATGTGGTCTCTTCCCTTTTTCTTATGACGTGGATGTTGTTAAGCGAACTTGGGAGCAGTCAGTGAAAACAACAGCCATGAATCTTATCGACTCCTCGGCTTAGTTCTATCGCCTCCCAGAATTTCCGAAACAGGCACACCCCATTTTTGGCCCAGCAGATCAAGACAGGCAAACTCGATCGCTGCCAGCAGTACGATTGTTGTAGAGTGAGGCAGTTGGGTTGGCAATTCGAAAGCGCATTTCTGCCAATCGTGTGGGGTCGTGGCCCCGAAGATAGGATCGAAGCGCACGAAGCTATTCTCCGCTGATTCACTACCTCCACCCATTTCTCGGAGGCCAATCAGGCCTTCATCACTTTCCACTTCAATGATGGCTCGGACAAACCGGCCCCAGTGACAGCCGTTCGCATGACGCAGTGGCGATTTAGTGGGACGGTCACCGTCGTTGCTCTGAGGTCAATGATCTTCATAAGGACTGATCGTTCGATTGCCCGTTTCTGCCCCGGGGGCGGAACTCGGGAGCACGGAGGTGTCGCCTTTGCCGGCTCGATCGCTCTCAGTAAGTGGCTCGGCCACCGCTGATGTCGATACAAGCTCCGGTTGTGAAGCTGCAGTCGTCGCTAGCCAGGAAGTGAACGAGCGCAGCCACTTCCGCTGGCTTGCCGACACGCCCCATTGGTATTCGGCTCACCATGTAGTCAATCTGTTGTTGAGTCACCTGCCTGAGAATCGACGTTTCGATGACGGCTGGGGTAATGCAGTTCACATAGATTCCGTCTCGACACACTTCTTTGGCCAGGGCTTTAGTCAGACAGATCACCCCTGCCTTGGTCGCCGAATACGCCGCCAGGTTGGGGTTGCCTTCTTTCCCAGCGATGGACGCCACATTCACAATCCGGCCATTGCGGTTCTTCAACATCGTTGGCAATACCGACTTGCATCCAAGAAAAACCCCTTTCAGATTCACGTTCGAGACGTGATCCCACTCTTCCTCCGACACATCAACCAGAGGTTTGTTGGGTCCCGCAATCCCAGCATTATTGACCAGGATCTGGATCGTTCCCCAATAATCCCGTACCTGGCCGGCCATGGCCTGGACCTGTGCTTCCTTGGTGATGTCCCCCTCGACTACCAAAGTTCGCTGGCCTGAGGGATCGAGCTTCTGCGCCAGTTTTTTTGCCTCCGCAGCATCAAGTTCCGCCAATGCCACACGAGCGCCAGCCTTCAAGAATCGCTCAGTAATAGCCGCCCCGATGCCACGGGCAGCGCCGGTAACGATAGCTACCCTGTCCTGCAGAGAGAACACATGACTCATCTAACGATTCCTCCTTGTTATTTAGGGCGAGACTCTCAGATGGGAGAACAGAAATGGCGTTACCGTGAGGCAAAAGATATTCAAGGTCCAAGAATACGCGATTCATTCCATTGAACAGGTTCTCCTTCGACTGGAAGAGAAGCAATAGCTCTCAGGTCCGCACACCACTGACCGCCACTTTTGCGATAGTATTTGTATAGATCGCTGGATGAGATTGCCAGAGTGGCATTACCTGAGGACGGCGAACCCGCTCTCCACGACACAGCCGCAACAACTGATCGACGCACTGGATGGCCACACACTCCGGAAACATTGGCGCACTGACTTTCAGCGATCCTCCTTGCATGAGCGGATCCTTCTCTTTGTCCCCGGACAGCCCGAAGCCGTCGCAACGCCGGCTCATCTCTTCCCACGGGAACGCCTTCCCGCAAATTCCTTTGTGAACTGCTCGAGACAAGCAGCCGGAGAGGCGTTCATCAGGTACAACTGTCCGTCGACCCTCTTGCGCTCCCCAGGGGCAACATCTCCGAGACACGGATCGGCATGGAAGCAACGATTGGTCGTGTTGGTGTAGATCATCTGAACCGAGCTGAATCCGATACCAATCACATGACGTCTGTTGGGAGATTGGACCATGATCAATCCGCAGGTCGCGATTGAACGGCTCACGGATCGATGATTGCCAAATTGAGGCGGTCTGATTTCCGGGCCGCCTCTGATCGCGTATACGTTCTTGTCTATCTCGGGATCAAGCTGAGAAAGCGCACGGAAGCCATTGTCCGTGTGTATCAGCGTCCTCGTCAGACTTGCGTCGGCAATTTCTGCAGCATCATAGGCAATGATACAAAGCCGTGCGGCCACGTCGTGCAGGGTCGTGGGACCCAAGTTCTCAAGTGAAATCACGATACGCAAGCCCTCTGTGACCGGCGTCCACTGAAATGAGAATCTGGCACGAGCTGGAATAGTCGCATTCGCTACCAGCCCGCCATTCTTGGCTTTGGCGTAGACGTAACCAGAAGGAACGTACGGTTGAACATGTTTCCAGACAGCTCCGAGGCTGGACCAATTTTCGTGCCCAGAAACGCTGTCGCTATCTGATCCAAAGCCTCCTTCGACGGCTGCAGCGATCGTCGGAATCAGCCCTGCGCATAAAGGTCCTGAACTGTAGGCATTGCTGATCATAAAAGTCGTCGGTATTGGCGACCGGGCACTCAGGTCCAATTGAAACTCAACAAACAAATCTGCGGGGACGGCCACAAGAGCGATCGACTTGTTGATCAGGACAGTACTGACCACGAGATCAAAACTGTTACTTCCATTCTCATTTGTAAAGGAGATGGGCTTCCGAAACACCTTCATCTCGACATCAGCCCCAGCTGTACTAGGGCTGCGTACCAAGCGGACCACTTCCCCGCCAAGGCGCTGCCCCATCTTCCCAATCTCGACGAGAGCCCTTCGTCCCAAGAGCCGAGAGCGGAAAGGATAGACTTGTGCACTGGCTCCAGTCGTAAACAGGCAAACGACATCGCTACCAAGCTCTGCCTGAACAAACTGCACGAGCGCTCCAGGATAGTCAGCAGAAATCACATGACTGTCAGGACCAAGAATGGCGGGCTGACAGGAATAGTTCACCAGAACAGCCCTGAGCTT
>Ga0187892_10007054_pt1 | contig 16254 bp, 10 predicted proteins | sample MA1701073metaG_FD_139345 | JGI IMG/M metagenome (GOLD analysis project Ga0187892, IMG submission 139345) | Bio-ooze microbial communities from a basaltic lava cave in the Kipuka Kanohina Cave System on the Island of Hawaii, USA - MA170107-3 metaG ... | reverse complement strand
GCACGCTGCGGTTCGTCTACACGCCCGACACCGCGAACGCGCAGAGCTCGACCTTCTTCGTGAACTCGACCACGCCCGCGACGACCTTCACGCCGTCGTCCGTCACACTGAGCGGGACCGGCACGCCGGTGCCCGGCGTGCTGGCGCCCGACACGGTCGCGTACGGCGAGGTACCGAGCTTCGCGACGAGCGCGCCGCAGACGGTCGCGATCGGCAACGCCGATGCCGTCGCGTCGCTGACGATCCAGTCGTACTCGATCAGCAACCCGATACGCTACTTCGTGGTTCCCGGCGGAACCTGTCCGGCGCTGCCCTATATGCTTGCTGCCGGACAGGGCTGCACCGTCGCGGTGGTGTTCCGGCCGGATGCGGTCGGTGCATCGTCCTCGAACTTCCAGGTCAGCTCGACGGCGCCGGCCTCGACCTTCACCCCGTCGAGCATCGCGCTGACCGGGACGGGTGGGCCCGATCGCGTGTTCTCGGACGGATTCGAGAACCCCTGAGTCATGCTGCGCATGCTGGCCATTGCGGCGTTTCTTCTGGGTCTTCCCGGGCACGCGGAGGCGTCGGCGTCCGCACTCCGCGCGGAGCTCGACGTCGTGAAGGCGTTCCGCGCCGCGCAACGCATCGTGAATCCGCGCTACGACGCCGACGACGGACACGGCTTCGCGATCGCGCTGTCGGGGACCCGCGCGCTGATCGGTGCACCGGCGTTCGAAGGCTCCGGCGCCGTGTACGCCTTCGAGCTTTCCGGCGGCGTGTGGGACTACCGGCAGACCTTGCTGCCGCCGCGCACGAATCCCGAAGCCGGCTTCGGCTGGTCGCTCGCGATGACGGGCAATGTCGCGCTGGTCGGTGCGATCGGCGGCGACGCGGACGTCGCGGGGCAGGGCTACGTCGTCGCCTACGCGTTCGTGAACGGACGGTGGGAACCCGAGGCGGAGCTCTCGCTCCCGGACGGCGCGACGTCCGACCAGTTCGGCATCTCGGTTGCGTTGTCGGGCAGCACCGCCGTCATCGGTGCCACGGGCGCGAACGCGGGCAGCGCCGTCGACGCCGGTGGAGCCTACGTGTTCGTTCGCTCCGGCACGAGCTGGACGGAACAGGCGCGGCTGTTCGCGAGCGACGCGACCGCCCTCGACCAGTTCGGTTTCGACGTCGCCGTGTCGGGCGCGAGCGCCGTGGTCGGCGCTCGCCGCGACGAGATCTCCGGTCGCCCGCAGCAGGGCTCCGCGTACGTGTTCGTGCGCAACGCCGGCGTTTGGACGCAACAGGCGAAGCTGACGTCGAGCGACAGCGCCGCGCAGGACCAGTTCGGCACCAGCATCGCCATCGACGGCGACACGGCGCTGATCGGCGCGCCGTACGACGACATCGCGACGTCGGTCGACCAGGGCTCGGCCTACGTCTACGTTCGTGCGGGCACGACGTGGTCGCTGCAGCAGAAGCTCGTCAACGTGGACGGCACACCGACCGACCGGTCGTTGGACGGCACGGGCCTGACGGTTGCCCTGCAGGGCGACACGGCCTTGCTCGCCGCACCCGGTATCGACGGCGTGGCGGGAACCAACTGCGGCGCCGTGATCTCGTTCACGCGCAGCGGCACGAGCTGGGCGCGCCGCGATCAACTCGAGAACACGCATCCGGCGTCCGAGCGGCTCGGATTCGCGCTCGCGCTGGCCGGCGACGTCGCACTCGCGACGACGCTGTCGCTCGACACGCTCGGCAATCCCGACACGAACGTCGTGCACGCGTGGGAGCGCAGCGGGCTCTCGTGGACCGCGCCCGAGGTGTTTCGCGGCAGCGCGGCGAGCCTCGACGCGTTCGGCTACAGCGTCGCGCAATCCGGCGACACCGCGCTCGTGGGTGCATTCGGTACGGACGTGCGCGGTGTCGATACGGCGGGCACTGTCTACGTGTACCGCCGGGGTCCGGGTGGCTGGGCGCTCGACACCGTCTTGCGGCCTTCCGATCCGCTGGAGTCGGGCTTCTTCGGGTTCGCGCTCGCGCTCGACGCGACGCACGCGTACGTGTCCGCGCCCTTCGCCGCAGCGGGGGCGATCGCGAACGCGGGCGCGGTGTATGTGTTCGAGCGCAGCGCGGGCTGGCCCCAGCGCGCGAAGCTGCAACCGCTCGACGTGGGCTCCGACGGGTTCGGGTACTCGCTCGCGCTCGAAGGCACGACGCTCCACGTCGGCGCGCCGCTCGACGTCGTCGGCGGCGTGTTGCGCGGTTCGGTCGTGACGTACGCGCGGAGCGGCGACGTGTGGACCGAGGGCGCGAAGATCGTTGCGCCGGACGGTGTCGCGAACGACGGCTTCGGTTACGCCGTCGCCGCGCGCGACGAGCTGCTGCTGGTCGGCGCGCCGTTCCTCGACTTCACGCTCGGAAACAGCGGCAGCGCGCACCTCTTCACGCGCAGCGCGGGCGCCTGGGTGCGCACGCAGCGCTACGAGGTCACCGACCCGGTCGACGCGAACTACTTCGGCGCCTCGGTTGCGCTCGCGCCCGACGCGGCGTTCGTCGGCGCGCCGCTGCAGGACGTCGCGATGCTGCCGGCACGCGGCGCCGCGTTCGTCTCGTCGCGCACGGCCTCGGGCTGGAGCCTGCCGTCCGAGCTTTCGAACAGCGCGAGCGAGGACACCGCGACGATCGGCACGTCGCTCGCGTGGTCGAACGGCATCCTGCTGGTCGGCGGCTCGGCGATCTTCGCCGCCGGCGACTCCGTGGGCGAGAGCTCGGTGTACCGCTACCAGCTCACCGGCAACGGCTACCTCGAAGACGCGCGTCTGCGCCCGCCCGGCGAGCCGAACGGAAGCGGCTACGGCGCCTCGATCGCGTGGGACGGCGCTACCGCGGTGGTCGGCGAACCGGTGCACAACCCGTTCTACGGCACCTTCCAGGTCGGCGCGGTCCACTTCATCGATGAAGCTGGCGACGCGCTGTTCGCCCACGGCTTCGAGGAGCCCTGAGCGTGGCAACCCGGGCAACGATGATTCGGATCCCGATGGGCGACAGCTGCCGCGGTCGAGCTCGGTCCGAGGATCTGCTGGGGCAATGCGGCATGCCCATGAGCATCACTCGAACCCGTCCGCGAACAGCACCGCGCCGCGCGCCGCAACGTGCACGATCGCGTTGAGCAGAATCTGGAAGTTGTTCCCGCTGAATGCGTTCGGCTGGTACTCGCCCGGTTGGTAGACGACGACGGCGCCGCGCCACGTGGACCGCGTGTGCTCGTAGCCCAGCACGTGGCGCGTGCTGGCTTCGTTGTAGTCGCTCGCGAACAGCAGCGTGACGCTGCCCGGGCCCGGCAGCAGTTCGAGCACGGGATAGCGCTCGTCGGGCGTGTTGTTGAACGCGTCGTACGTGCCGGCCGCGACACCGCGCGCCGGATCGGCGTAGGCGAGGGCGCCTGGGTACGCGACGCCGTGGGTCGTGACGAAATGGCCCGGCGCGACATTGATGACGTTCTGCCCGGCGCTCGTGTTCCAGCGCACCGCGCCGGTCGCTTCGCCGCGCAGCAAGGCCTGCATCGATTCCTTGCCCGCCGTGCGGTAGATACCGTGGTGGAACGACACGACGCCGCCGCCGTTCACGAGAAACGCGTCGACGGCGGTGACGAAAGCCTCCTGTCGCACGACGGTGTCGCTGCCCGCGTTCGGAATCCGGTGCGCGAAGTAGACGAGCACGTCGTACGCGCCCGGCGTGCCGCGCGGCGGCGCGAGCCGCGACGTGGCCTGCTCGATCTCGTTCGTCGGGATCTCGAGCAATGCCTCGGCGTCGGCCGCGAGATTGAGCGCTGGCGCGGCGGCGAGCGCCGCGGCGATCTCGCCCGGCTGCGTCAACTCGGCAGGCGTGAGGCCGTGCGGATTGACCTCGTCGCTGACGATGAGAATCCGCAGCGGCGCGTGCGGCGGCAGCGACTGGGCGGATACGCCGCCGGCGAGCGCGCACAGCAAGCCGAAACACCACGCGCGAGCGCAAATGCGTTCCGGCCGTGACGGCGGTCGTGCCATGACGAAACCTCCAGCGGGCGGCGATCCCCGGTACCCACGGAAAACGCAGGCAGAACCCGCAGCTTCGCCCACTGCGTTTCCGGACACGACTTCGCGTTGTCTGATGGCGAGGGGTGACGATGATATCGATACGCGTGTCACGGGCCTGTGTGGCGGCGATGCTGCTCGTGGCGATCGAAGCGGTCGTCGCGCAACCGCTGCCGGTCGGCAATCGCGGTTTCCCGAACGTGCCGCAGAATCCCGGCATGCTGCTGAGCGGCCTCAACGCGCCGCAGCAGGGGCGCACCGCGATCCTCGCGTACCACGGTGGCGTGCTGTTCACGGTGCCGGAGGAACCCTCGAGCCAGGCGGGCTCGGACTTCGAGGTGCGCCTCTGGGACATCTCGAACCCGACGGTGCCGGTCGAGCTCGCGCAGATCGGTCGCACGCCGATGCCGGTCAACGCGCACGGCTACATCCAGAGCGGCGAGTACCTCGTGCTCGGGCCGAATTTCCCGCCGACCTCGCCGTGGTCGTTCCGCGCGATGCCGAACGGCGGCACGCTGACGCGCACGACGTTCCCGGGCTTCCTCGGCATGAGCGACCGCGGCCACACCTTCGCGCCGTGGTTCGCCGGGCCGACGTATCGGCTCTACTTTCCGTCCGACGCGAACGCCGAGATCCGGCTGCGCGGGCAGGTGCTGTCGCGCTTCGACCATCTCGGCCTGACCGGCGTGATCGGCCATCCGTTCCTGCTCGGCAATCTCCTCATCTACGCCGCCGAGGAGAGCCGCACCGGCGTTGCGACCTACGACTTGTCGAATCCCGCGAACCCCGTGCTGCTCGATCTGCTGCGCGTCGGCGGTCCCGGCGGCTACTGGCCCGAGCTCTGGGCCGGCAACGGGCGGCTCTACATCGTGTTCCCGTATCGGCTCGACGGAAACGGATTCCGCGTCGTCGACGCGACCGATCCGACCGACCTCCAGTTCGTCGCCGACCGCCCGCTCGCGGGTGCGACCGCCCAGTACGCGCAATTCCAAGACGAGTTCGGCTTCATCGGCGACCACAAGATCGACATGCGCACGTTCGACTCGGTGCTGTTCTTCGACGGCGCGAACGTGCAGCGCACCAACGGTCCCGGCGTCGGCGTCGACACGAGCCAGTTCGCGCTGCCGCTCGGCAACCTGCTCGTGACGGGCGGGATCGGGCCGAACCAGGGCATGGCGATCTGGGCGCACCAGGCCGCGCCCGATACGCGCGGGCCGTCGGTCGCGTACCACATCCCGCGGGCGGGGCAGACGGGTTATCCGATCGGCGCGCCGATCAGCCTCTTGATTCACGAGACGCTCGACAGCACGACGCTCGTCGCCGGCACGACCTTCATCGTGCGCCCGTTGAACGGCGCCCCGATCGCGGGCGATCTCGTCGTCGCATTCGACGACATCGTGACGTTCACGCCGGCGCAACCGCTCGCCGCCGACACGACCTACGAAGTGCTGCTGCCCGCCGGCGGGATCCGCGACGCGGTCGGGAACGGCATGGTCGAGCACCGCTACACGTTTTCGACCGGCAGCACGCTCGGCGGCAACGCGCCCCCGGACGTCACCTCGGTCGATGCCGCGATGCATCCCGCGCGGCCGGGTCAGGCCGTCGCGCTCGCGATCGTCGCGAGCGATCCCGAGAGCGGTCCGCTCGAGTACCGCTTCGATTTCGGCGACGGTACGCCGACCACGGCGTGGTCGGCGTCCGACACGTTGTCGCACGCGTACGCGACGCAGGGCCACTACAGCGTGACGGCGCAGGTTCGCGACAGCGTGGGCTCGATCGCATCGGGCGCGACGCGGATCGCGGTCGTTCCCGTGATCGCGGGTCCGCGGCCGACGCAGAGTGCGCCGATCGTCTGCGACGCGCCGGGCCGGCGCGTCCACGCGATCGACCGCGACAACGGCCGCCTCGCGACGCTCGACGCCGACACGCTCGCGACGCTGCGCGAAGCCGGCGTCTGCGAGACACCGCGCGCGCTCGCGCTCGGCGCGTCGAACGAGCTCTGGCTCGCGTGCGAGCGCGACGACGCGGTGGTCGTCGTCGATGCCGCGAGCTACGCCGAGCGCGCACGGATCGCGACCGGCTACGGCAGCGCACCGGTCTCGGTCGCGTCGAATCCGGCCGGCACCGTGCTCTACGTCGCGCTCGCGGGTCGCCGCGAGATCGTCGAGTACGCGGCGTCGACGCGCACCGAGACCGGGCGCGTCGCCGTCGCTGCCGAGCCGCGCGCGCTCGCGGTCTCGGGCAACGGCACCTCGGTGTTCGCAACGCGTTTCCTCTCTGCGCCCGACGACGCGCAGGTGTATCGCCTCGCGACCGGTCCGCTGCGGACGAACGGCACGGCGACCGTGCCGAGCTTCGGCGGCGAAGAGAACACCGACACGCCGGCTTCGGGTCGCGGTGTCGCGAATCACCTCGCCGGCATCGCGCTCTCGCCGCTCGACGGCATGGCCTGGGTCGCGGCGAACAAGCCGAACACGGCACGCGGGCGCCTCGTCGCGCCGAACGCCGACTTGGGCGACGACAGCACCGTGCGCAATCTCGTGATGGGACTGGACCCCGCGACGCTCGCGCTCGGCCGTGCGGTCGACCTCGACAACAGCGACTCCGCAAGCGCCGCCGTCTACTCCCCCGACGGCGACTATCTCCTCGTTGCACTGCAGGGCAACGACGAGCTCGCGGTGCTCGACGCGCTGAGCCTCGCCTCCCAGGTCGGCACCGGTTCGGTCGTCGGGCGCGTTCCGGTCGGCGCGGCGCCGCAGGGTCTCTGCGTCGACGCGCCGACCGGGCGCACTTTCGTCGCGAACTTCACCGGGCGCAGCGTCACGATGCTCGAGTCGCGTCCATTGTTCGAGCGCGGCGTGTTGACGCTGGTGCGCCAGGAGCTCCGGCCGTTCACGAACGAGCGCCTCGCCGTCGACGTGCTCGCGGGGAAACGGATCTTCTATTTTGCGGGCGATCTGCGCATGAGCGCGGAGGGATATCTCAGCTGCGCGACCTGTCATCTCGACGGCGGCAACGACGGTCGCACCTGGGACTTCACCGGCCGCGGCGAAGGGCTGCGCAACACCGCAGACCTGCGCGGGCGCGCAGGCCTCGGGCACGGCAACGTGCACTGGAGCGCGAACTTCGACGAAATCCAGGACTTCGAGAACGACATCCGCTCGGCGTTCGGTGGGCGCGGCTTCCTCTCCGACGCCGACTATGCGCTGACGCAGAATCCGCTCGGTCCGCCGAAGGCGGGGCGTAGCGCGCCGCTCGATGCGCTCGCGCGCTTCGTCGAGTCGCTCGACGCGGAGAGCCTGCCGCGCAGCCCGCACCGCGCGTCGGACGGCAGCGCGACCGCGGCGGCCGAGCGCGGACGCACGCAGTTCACGCAGCTCGGCTGCGGGAGCTGCCACGCGGGCACGGCCTTCACCGACAGCACCATCGGGGCCGGATCGCTGCGCGACGTCGGCACCCTGCGAACGACGTCCGGCGGACGGCTTGGTGGTCCGCTCGCCGGCATCGACACGCCGACGCTGCACGGCCTGTTCGCGAGCGCGCCGTATCTTCACGACGGCTCGGCCGCGCGCCTGGAAGACGTGTTCACCGCGCTCGGCGGCCGTATCCACGCGGCGGAAAGCGGCACCGCGCGCAACGGCGCCGCGCGCGTCGACCAGTTCACCACGTCGAACCACGACGACACGCCGCGCGCGCGCGCGTTCGTCGCGTTCTCGACGGTCGGTGCTGCGCTCGATCTGACGGCCGTGGAGGGCGGCAACGGCGGCACCGGCGCGGTCGAGCTGCGCTACAGCTCGGCGGCGGCGGGCAGCGTCGAGGTCATCATCAACGGAGCGCCACGCACGCTCGCGCTCGCGAGCACCGGCAACGCGCCGGCGTTTCGCCGCACACGCTGGCGCACCGCGCGGCTCGAGAACGTGCCGCTGAACGCCGGCGCCACGAACGCGGTCACGATCCGCGTGGCCTCGGGCCCGGGCATGCAGCTCGGCCTCGACGAGATCACCGTCGCGACGGCGGGCGAGGTCGCGCGCGCGGGCCCACACCGCGCCGCGGCCTCGCTCGCGCCTGCAGCGCGCGACGATCTGGTCGCGTATCTCAACTCGCTCGACGGTGCCGAGGCGCGCGATGTGTTGTTTCGCAGCGGCTTCGAGTAGCGCCCGGAAGTGACGTAGCCGGGTAGGCCGGAGTGAGCCGCAGGCGAAGTTCGGCATTCGCCGCGACGTGTCGCCGGACTTCGCGCGGCTGCGCCGCACTCACTCCGGCCTACCTGCGTACGACGGCGAGTCGGGCCGGACCGCTACCGCCTCCCCGCGCGCTCCACGATCGACCACCCGCGTCGCGTCAACGCGCGCGCTGCCTTCGGCGAGAGCTCGCCCGAGACGATCGCGAGCTTCGACTCGACCCGCAAGCGCGGGTCGTCGAAGAACCGCCGCGTCGCCGCGGTCCACTGCAGCCGGTCGACTGCGAGCGGCAGCACGAGCTCGGGCTGTGCGCCCGCATCCGCCACCGCAACGTCGGCGGCACGCCACGACACCGGCGTGGTGCCGATCAGATCGAGCCGACGCCAGGCGGGATGCGGCGCCCAGCGGTCGAGCAACGCGAGCGCGTTGACGAGATAGCGCGCCTCGATCTCGCCGCGCAGCGCCGAGGCGAGATCGAGCAGCGCATCACAACGGCCGCGAGGCTCCAGAGCCTCGAGTGCCTCGACGAGCGCCGTCTGCAGCGTCGGCGTGAACGCGCCGTTGCGCAGCACGCGTCGCGTCTCGAGCGCCGCGCACCCGAGCGCCGCGAGCCGCTCGCCGTTGCGGCGCGCGATGTCCTCCGGCGGTTCGCGCCAGACGTACGCATCGACGTCGCGCGCGACGCCGAGCGCGCCGGTGAGCGCGCCCGGCAATTCGGCGATCGCGGCATCCGCGGCGGTCTCGCCGACGATCGCAGTCCAGGTCACGCGCTCGAGCTCCTCGCGCAGCGGTGCGTTGGTCGTGTAGGGATCGACGCCGAGTCGGTCGGCCCAGCGCCGGCGCGTCGCGCCGAACGAAAGCGCGCCACGCGCCTGGCGCTCGAGCTCGCGGCCGGTCTGTGCCGCGAGCGTGCGACCGCCCGCGTGCGCCGACGCGTCGATCCCGGGACGCAGGCTCGGTGCGTCGTCGAACGCGTCGCCGCCGGTTGCGGCGTCGCGCGCGCGATCACCGTACTTGCGCGCACGCTGCCCGAGCTTCGCGAGCCGTCGTTCGAAGAACGCGAGGGCGCCGCGCGGTAGCGCCGCAATCGTCGCTAGCGGCTCACGTCCGGCACGCTCGAGACGCTGCGCATGCTCGTAAGCGCGCAGCCCGAACGCCCTCACGCCGAGCTCGGGCGTGCCGAGCGCCTCGAGCGCCGCCTCGGCCGGCAGCTCCTCGATCCGGGTCGCCAGCAACTCGGCCGAGTCGACGCTGCGCGCGCCCCACGTCGTGTGCACCTCGAAGCGCCAGAGGTGGCCGACGACGCGCACGCAGGGATCGACCGTGTGCCACGGTCCCGAGAGCAACGCGGGGGCAAGAATCTCCGCGGCGGCGTGACAGCGCCGCTCGAGCGCGTGGACGTGCGGCGCGACACCCGCGAGCAGCGCAAGCAACGCGCCGCGCGCTCCATCCATTCGAACCGACAACGCGAACCTCAAACGAAAAACCGGGACGGGTGCAGTTAAGCGGAAATAACTGCACCTGTCCCGGTTTTCGAAGCGGGCGCGGGGGCCTCCGGCAGGGGTTGACCCGTTCCACGACCTGGGGGGTTACGTGGTTCGAATCTGTCGAGCCAGTGGGCGATACCTACTCGCACGGACACGAAGGCCCCCGCGCCCGACACGAGATTGCGCGGACAGGGGTGGGAACCCGCCAAGTGTCACGTCACGGCGTGCAGGGCACGCCGCGCACGCTGGTCACGCGCGTGATCGGGAACGAGCCGGTGAACCCCGCGCCGAAGTTGTAGTCGACACGCGCGCTCGTGCAGTTGAGCGCGGTGACGGTCAAGGACCCGACCGGGGTGTTCGTGACCTGCGACGGGTTGAAGTTCGGGATGAAGCGCCCGCCGGTGGGTCGCACCACCGAGACTGTCGCGCTCTGGCCCGAGATCGGTCCCGCGCCGATCAGCCACTGCTGCTCGCCGGTCGAGGTGAACACGTACCACGCCACCACGAGCCGATCGCCGCTCAGCACTTCCATCTGCAGGCCGTGGCCGATCTGGGCGGGATTCGCCCAACTGCCGGTCAGCGCGGCGACGGGTCCGGTCGCCTTGGGCTGCGGCCCCGAGAGCGTGTCGGTCGGCAGCGCAGACAGCACCTTCACCGACGGTGAGCCCGACTGCGCGGCGAGCGCGGCGGTCGAGCAGGTGATGCCGGCGGCGAGCTCGGGACGCCTGAGCGGCATCGAACCCGTGCCGTAGGGTGCCGGGAAATCGAACGTCAGGAGACCGCTGTCGCACGTATCGAAGCGCAGCGTCATTGTGCCGAACGGGGTGTTCGTCGCCGGATTGAACGCGGGCGGGAAGCGGCCGTTCGTGACGAGCAGCGTCGGCAGCGTCACGGTGTTGCCCATCAGCGTGCCGACGCCGATCAGCCAGGTCTGCGCCGCGGCCGGCGAGAACGTGTACCAGGACGCGACGATGCGCTCGTCGTCGAGATGCTCGACGAACAGGCCCTGGCCGGCCTGTGCGAGGTCGTACCAGCCGCCTGTCACGTTCGTCGCCTGGAACGGGCTCGCACCCGCGACGACGTCGTCCTGCCCGGACGCGCCGCCCGACGCGAGGTTCTCCGCGCTCGTCGCGAACGCGATCGCGCTGCAGTCGGGCGAGAGCGTCACGGTGCTCGACGCGCCGTCGCCGCCGGCGCCGCCCGGCGTCTGCGAGAGCTTCACGATGAGGCTGCTCGCGAGATCGCGCGCGAACACGTCGCGCGCGCCGTCGTCGCCCGCGACGAGGTTCGACGCGAGCGATTCGAACGTCACGTACTGGCCGGTGCCGCAGGTCGCGGGCCGTTCGCTGTCGCCGTTGCCCTGTGCGCCGAGCACCGAAACCGAGGCGCGCACGAGACCGACGATCGCACCGGTCGAGTCGAGCTCGGCGCGGAACACGTCGCGGCGGCCGTTCGTGTCGAACGTCACGAGGTTCGACGCCGCGGAGTCGAAGAACACGTAGCGGCCGTCGCTCGAGATCGCCGGGTTGTTGCTGTCGCCGTTCGCCGCGCCGCCTGCACCGACACTGACGGTCGTGCCGGTCGCGGACTTTTCGCCGAGCGCGTAGACGACGATGTCCATGCGGCCCGTCGAGCGCAACACCTCGCACGCGACGCGGCCGCCGGCCGGGCGCGAGCAGAGGTTGACGCCGGGCCCCGAAGCCTTCGGCGCGGTCGCGTCGGCGACGTACTCGCCGACCGGCGCCGGCGCCGCAGCGTTGCTGAGCCGCGACTTGGTGCTGGTCGAGGTTTCGAACAGGAAAACGTCGGCGACGCCGTTCGTGTCGGCCTCGGGGGTGAGGTCGGTTGCCTCGGAACGGAACACGATCTGGGTGCCGTCCTCGCTGATCTGCGGATTGCTGCTCGCGCCGTTGGCGGGCGCCGTGCCCGCAGCATTGGTCGAGACCTGCGAGGTGCGCAGCTCGGACTTGTTGAACATGCTGATCTGTCCGCCCGTCACCGTCTTCGCGTTCGCGGCGTTCGGCACGAGCCCGGTGCCCATCGTCATCACGACGCGCTGGCCGTTGCGGTCGACCGACGGCTCGCCGCCGATCAGGTTCGACTGCGCGCCGGTGGAGGTCACGGTGACGCGCACGGTCTGGTTCGTGACGGTGTCGCGCAGGAACACGTCCTGCGTGTTGTTCGTGTCGCCGCCGACGAGGTTGCGCGCGGCGGATTCATAGACGATCGTGCGGCCGTTCGAGGACAGCACCGGCCGCGTGCTCGGCCCGCTCGGACGCTGGCCGTCGACCGTCGGATTCGCGCGCAGCACCTGCCGGATCGCCGGCAGCGGCGGCGGGTTGCCGATGATCACGAACGCCGACTGTGCGGTCGACAGGTTGCGCCCGGCGCAGGTCAGCACGAACGTGATGCGCCCCGAGACGGTCGTCGGCAGCGTGAGGTTGCCCGCGCCCGCGGGCGGGAGCTGGCCGACCTGCGACCACTGCGTGCCTTCGCCGCCGCTCGGCGTGCACGAAGTCGCGTCGGTCGCCGACCACGACAGCGTGACGATGCCGCCGGCTGCGACGAACGTCGGCGTCGCCGAGAACGCGAGCGTCGGCGGCTTGTCGGGATTCGTCACGCCGCCCTGCACCGTGATGCGCCCGTCGCGCACGAGACAGCTGTTGTTCGTGCTCGGCAGGCAGTACGCGCGCGGCTGGATGCTGTTGTCGACGACGAAGCGCAGCGGATACACGCCGGCCGGCACGTCCGTCGCGACGCGGAACTGGATGATGCAGCTCGCCGAAGTGATGGGCGCGTTCGGCGTACCGTTGGTGATGAACATCCGCACCGACGCGATGCTGCTGTCGTTCGGCGTGCAGACCGCGCGTCCGGTCCCCGTGAGCCCGAGCACGCTGAAGTAGCGCGCGTCGTACGCGAGGTAGTCGAGGTTCTCGTAGGTGATGTTGTTGCCCGTGAACGTCACGGTGACCGCGACGGTCTGTCCCGGCAGCGCCGTGACGTCGGGTGCGCTCGACAGGAACGGCTGCGGCGCCGTCTGGGCGAGTGCCGATCCGCAGAGTCCGAGCGCGACGACCATGAAGGCCGCGGCGCACCTGTTCCGTAGGCCGGAGTGAGCGTAGCGAAGTCCGGCAACCAGACTACCCATGAGCTTGCCTCCTCAGGCCGAACCGGCGGTCGTCGACGCGGCGCAATGCCGCCTAGACTCAAAGACGCCGCCACGCCCCGTTTCGTGTCAACGTGCCACGAGCTTGGCCTTCCGCTCGTTCAGACCGCGTCAAATTCCGCAAACATCTCCTTCGCCTCCGCGAGCCGCTCGAGCGGCACGAACTCGCACGCCGCGTCGAATTCCGCCCAGAGCGCGAGCACCGCAGGATTCGTGTGAGCGCCCTGGATCGCCTCCGGCGAGCGCCATTCGAACATCTCGACGAGCGTGCCGTCCTTCGCGCGCATGACGCTCGCGGGCCGGTCGGTCACGAGACCTTCACGCCGCAGGATGTCGACGTGCTTCGCGACGAGCGCCGCGAGCTCCGCCCGCTTTCCGGGCTTCGGCCGGTACGCAACGATCACGATGCGACCCATTCGCGCTCCCCCTGGCGTCATTCCCGCGAAAGCGGGAATCGGTTCACCACGTACAAACCACCTTCCCGCAGTTCCCCGACTCCATCAGGTCGAACCCCTTCTGGAAGTCGTCGATGTGCACTTGGTGCGTCAGCACCTTCTGCAGCGGAAAACCGGTCAGCACCATCTGGGTCATCTTGTACCAGGTCTCGTACATGCGCCGGCCGTAGATGCCGTGCAGCGTGAGGCCCTTGAAGATCACCTTGTCCCAGTCGATGCCCGCGCCCTTCGGCAGGAGACCGAGCAGCGCGATCTTGCCGCCGTGGTACATCGTGTCGAGCATGTCGCTGAACGCGCCGGGGTGGCCCGACATCTCGAGCCCGACGTCGAAGCCCTCCATGTGCAGATCCTTCACGACTTCCTTGAGCGACTGCCGCGAGACGTTGACGACGCGCGTCGCGCCCATGTCCGCCGCGAGCTTCAAGCGATAGTCGTTGACGTCGGTCACGACGACGTTGCGCGCACCGACGTGCTTGCAGATCCCCGCCGCGATGATCCCGATCGGGCCCGCGCCGGTGATCAGCACGTCCTCGCCGATCACGTCGAATTCGAGCGCGCAGTGCGCGGCGTTGCCGTACGGATCGAAGAACGCCGCGAGCTCGGACGGGATCGGGTCGGGAATCGGCCAGAGGTTCGCGGCCGGCATCGAGATGTACTCGGCGAACGCGCCGTGACGCGTCACGCCGATGCCGATCGTGTGCGGGCACAGATGCTGGCGCCCCGCGCGGCAGTTGCGGCAGACGCCGCAGACGATGTGGCCTTCCGCGCTGACGCGCTGCCCGACCGAGTAGCCGCGCACGCCGGCACCCATGTCGACGACGCGCCCGACGAATTCGTGCCCGATCACGAGGCCCGGCTTGATCACGCGCTGCGACCACTCGTCCCACTTGTAGATGTGGAGGTCGGTGCCGCAGATCGCGGTCTTCTCGAGCTTGATCAGCACGTCGTTCGGGCCGATCTCCGGCACCGGCACCCGATCCATCCAGATGCCCTTGGTGGCCTCGCGCTTGACCAGCGCTTTCATCGTCTGCGGCATGGGCGTGTCCCTGCGGTCGAGGCAGGATTATAGGAGCGGCGGCATTTCACCAGGCGAACGAGCGTTCACGCAGCTCAGCGCCGGTTCGGATCGCTCGAAGTCTCCGCTTCGAGGTCGATGTGCTCGGTAGGCCCGTGACCGCCGATCTGCAACGTCGCACCGTCGCCCGCCGTGGCGTTGAACACGGCAACGCCCGCGGGCAGGGCGTAGTAGCTCCCGGCGGGGAGCTCGAGGAGCCTGGACCGGTCGAAGCGATCGCCGAAGCCGATGAACCAGGTCCCCGCGATCACGGTGTAGGTCCGGTCGTCCGTGTACTTGCGTGCGCGACCGACGGCGTTGGGCGGGACCTTGATGAGGTGCAGGTATGCGCCTGACTGGGATGGATCGCCGTAGATCGGCGTGCGGACTGCGCCGGGGCCGCCTCCGACCGTCCACTCGGCGTCTCGCGCGTTGAAGAGCACCACGCCGTCGGGTACCGATGGCTCGGCGACAGCGCCATGGGCGAGGAGCGCGATGAGGAATGCGGGAGTGGTGATTCGCAAGGGCGACCCCACCGAGGACGGAAGACGCGTCGACATAGAGGAAGCGCTCGCGCGGCGCGACAACCCAGACTTCAGCCCTTGCCGCGAATCCGCAACGAGGACGTCCAACCGGTACGAAGCAGCGCGCGCAGGAGAGCCTGAGCGCGAACTGCCGGCCATTGACTCACGCGGCCGTGGGCAGGCGGATGCTCACGGCCGTAGGCTTGGCCTCGCCGTGCTCGATGCGCTCGGCAAGCACACGCAGCGCAAGCACCTCTGCCTTCGCCAAGGCCTCGGCGGAGCTGGAGCCGTACGCGAGAACGCCCGGCAGCTCAGGGACCTCCGCGAGCCAGCGGCCGTCCTCTTCGCGCTCGCATTCCAAGGTGAGGTTCATGACGCGTCGCTCGCACGTAGGCCTAAAACGCCGGAATTAAGCCGTGCCGCGACGCGGCATCGGCTTGCACCAAGAACTCTTTAGCGCTGCCCACTACGCGCGTGCGTCTTCGCACGTCGCGTGCATGGGCTTGGTGGACACGAACCGAAGTCACGCGCTACTCACCAACCTCCGGCGCCATTGCCGCTTCTCGATACTACGAACATCGGCCAGCATTGCCAGCTGCGTCAGGTACGCCGCCAAGTGCGCTAACTCGTCGTCGGTCGGATCGCCCGTAAACGGCGCCACCTGAACCAGATTGCCGTAGTTCCGAGTGTGCTTCTCTGGACTGTCGTCGACAACCAAGACTTGAGCGAGGTCATAGCCACGGCGCTTCAGCTTGTTGAGCGGCTTCGCATTGCACCAGCTATCGTTATCGAAGTTGCGGGTGGGCGTGCAACGATCGCTCGCCCAGACGAACTCCAATCTCTGCGATTCTGGAAATACCAACGGACAGACCGCCCTTGCGTATGCAGGTGACGATGAGGTCCACACTGCGAGGCAAAACAGATCTGCCATCTGTAGCAGAAATTCGCTTAGCCCCGGCCGCAGGTAGAGAAAGTACGGCGGAACTTCATGCTGCGGCTCAAACTCAACCGGCACTTCCGTGGCGTGCACGAGCGTTTCGTCGAGATCCAGGACCAGCAACGGCTTGTTTTTCATTCCGACTATCTTGACGCCCAACGCCGTGTTCAGCGGCCGCGCGGCCGCCACGCAAGGGTACTGCGACACGGCCTCATCCGCGCGGTCCGCTGCAATGATCGAATGGACTCCTCCCGCCGGTGTATCGGCATCGAGTGCCAAACTGGATGATCTTGCCCCCGAATCTCGGACACCCGTCTAAGCGGCATGGGCCAGCTCAAACTGCTCCGGGCTGAGGTAGCCGAGAGTCGAATGGAGCCGGGTTCGATTGTAGTCAACCTCGATGTATT
>Ga0187892_10007050_pt1 | contig 16265 bp, 16 predicted proteins | sample MA1701073metaG_FD_139345 | JGI IMG/M metagenome (GOLD analysis project Ga0187892, IMG submission 139345) | Bio-ooze microbial communities from a basaltic lava cave in the Kipuka Kanohina Cave System on the Island of Hawaii, USA - MA170107-3 metaG ... | reverse complement strand
TGGTGACGACGGCGGCGTTCTGCGGGAAGCTTTTGTGGCAACGCTCCGAGCTGAAGCCGAAGGACATGGACTGCGCGCAGATCTACGACGCCTTCACGCCGCAGGTCGTCATCGGCCTCGAGGAGTACGGCTTCTGCAAGCGCGGCGAGGGCGGCCCGTTCACCGAGGGCGGCCGCCTGGAGCTCGGCGGCGAGCTGCCGGTGCTCACCTCCGGCGGCGGCCTTTCGGAGGCCTATGTCCACGGCTTCAACCTGATCATCGAGGCGACGCGCCAGATCCGTGGCGAATCGGTCAATCAAGTGCCGGGATGCGAGGCGACGCTGGTAACTGGAGCGTCGGGTGTCGCGACGAGCGCGGTGGTGTTGCGGGGATGAGACCTAACCCCCTGACCCCCTTCCCTCGGAGGGAAGGGGGGAACCTGACCATCCCCTCTCCGCCGCGGAGAGGGGACCGAGGGGAGAGGTCAATCCTCCGCGGAGTGCGCTGAATGGCGATTCACCCCGACTACCCGTTGCCCGACGTCGACGATCCGATCATGAAGCCCTTCTGGGACGGGACGCTGGCGCATAAGCTGATGATGCAGCGCGAACCGGCCACGAAGAAAGTTCATTGGCCACCCAAGCCGATGTACTGGAAGGGTGGCGGACAGCTGGAGTGGTTCGAGGCCGGCGGCCGCGGTGAGGTGTTCACCTACGTCGTCGCCTACGCGCCCTTTCTGCCGGCGCTCGAACATTTGTTGCCGCACATCATGGTGATCGTGCAGCTCGACGAAGGCGCCCGCATCGTCGGCTACATGAAGAACTGCACGCCCGAGGAGATGTCGTTCGGCATGCGTGTGCGCGTCGTCTTCGAAGATCTGACGGACCGCGTGACGCTGCCCGTGTGGGAGCCCGACCGCTGAAAGGAGTAGCCATGTCCGAATCCACCGTTCTTTTCGACGTCAACGACCGCGTCGCCACCATCACCCTCAACCGGCCCGACCGCAAAAACGCGATGAATCAGCAACTCAAGGACGAGTTGCGCGAGGCATGGAAACGCGTGAAACGCGATCCCGACATCTGGGTCGCGATCATCACCGGCGCCGGCGACGCATTTTCGAGCGGCGCCGACGTCGAGACGCTAGCGGGCAGCGGCTTCACCAAACCCGATCACTGGGCCAGGCTTGCGGCGATCGAAGGCATCGTCGATCACGCAACGCCGCGCCGCCAACGCGTGCACAAACCGGTTATTTCCGCGGTGAATGGGGTGGTCGCGGGCTTCGCCCTCGACCTGGTGACAGAATCGGACATTCCCATCGCTTCCGAGAAGGCGACGTTCGTCGATCCGCACGTCTCGATCGGTTACGTCTCGTCACACGAGATGGTGAACATGGCGAGACGCGTGCCGCTCGCGGTTTGCCTACGCATGGCCCTGCTCGGCAGCCGCGAACGGATGAGTGCGCAGCGCGCTTTGGAGGTAGGGCTGGTCACCGAGATCGTGGCTCACGACAAGTTGATGGATCGCGCCCGCGAGCTCGCCGACATGATCAAGAGCAATGCTCCGCTGGCGGTCTGGGGAACGAAGATGGCAATCCTCCAGGGCCTCGGGCTGCCCATCCCGCAAGCGGAAGAGATTGCCGTCGGCTACCTCGAGGTGGTCGAGCAGTCGGAAGATCACAAGGAAGGGCCGCGCTCGTTCGTCGAGAAGCGCAAGCCGAATTGGCAGGGGAAATAGCCGTCAGCCGGTTGCAAGGGCAGCGATCACCCGGCCCGAGTCCACTACGGTCGCGATCAGCGGCATGATGTTCTCTACCGAGAAGCGGTGCCATTCGTCAGGGTAGCTGGCGCAGCAATCTTCCATCACCACGACGTCGAATCCACGGTTGACCCAGGCGCGCACGACGCCCTCGACCGCAAGGTTCGTCGATACTCCGCTCATGATCATTGTCGACCTGCCGAGTGATCGAAGGACCGGATACAGTTGGGTGCCGTAGGAGCCGTCGACGCCGACCGTGCGTTCGAGGACGAAGTCTTGCGGCTGCGGTGCCAGCCCTTCGTGGACGGCGACACCCCACGTGCCTTCGATCAGTGTCGGCTTCTTGCGCGAGCGCCGGTGGAGCAAGGTGTTCGGCTTCGGGAAGTTCGGCTTCAGGCAGAAGTTGATGTAGAGAACCGGAACGCCCGCCCGGCGCGCCGCGGCGAGGACACCCTGTAGCTTCGGAATGACGCCGCGCTTGCTCACCTGCTCGGCGAGAACGCCGCCGATGCCTCTCTGGCCGATGTTCGATTCGTGCACGATGTCGTTCTGCATCTCGACGACGCAGATGGCGCAGCGAGCCGGATCGAGGCTGAACGGTTCCATGGCATCGGTCTATCGCATCAGCTGCGCCCAGCGTCTAGGGGCCGCGTCGGCGAGCTTGCGATCGGATGCGATGCAGGCGCTCGGTGAAACCACCTTCCTTCTCGAAGGCGACCGCCTGGGCGGCGAGCTGGCGGTCGAGGAGATAGCAAGCGAGATTGATCAGCGAGAGGGCGCCATTGGCGGCGAGCTGCGCAGAGGACGGACACGGACCTACACGGACAGACACCGACGTATGCTTTGTCTGTGATCGTCCGTGTTCGTCCCCCAGTTGCGTCGCTCATCCGCAACCCGTCCCCTCACTTCCGCCAGCGTCGCGCACCGTCGCCCCCTGAACCTCATCAGGGCCTGATGCTCCGGCGGCCATATCTCCAGGCCGCGCTGCCGCAGAAAGTCCTCGTAGTGGGGTTTAGCTCCTCCAAGCTGGCCCGCGCCACATTCGTCAGCTTGAGCTCGAACTTCTTGGATGTCCCCGAGGCCTGACTTCCCTCGGCGATGTTCTGTACACCGCTGCGAGCTGCCTGCACCATCTGATCGCGTGTGCGGCTGCGGCTGTCGACGTAGCGCTCGCAGAACTGAACCGTCACGTCGTAGACCAGCTGCGCCACTTGAAAGCTCTTCAGCTTCCGGTAGCCGCCATGCGTAGGTACGAGCGGTGCGTCGCTCATTCGTCATTCAACTTCCCAAGCCGAGGCTACGGCAACCCCGTTGACTGCGGCGCGTAGGCGGGGCTAACAAGCCAGCATGAGCACGCACGAAGTCGCCAATCAGCCGCCGCCGCTCGCGGGGTATAATCTGTTCGATACGGACACCGTCCTGTGCGAAGGCGTGCGCCGCGAATCCGCTTCGTGGGCGGAGGATCGTGCACATCGCCTGGGGGCTGTCGCCGGCTCGACGGCGCTGCCCTGGGGAACGCAGGCAAACGCCTTTCCACCCGCTCTCAAGACCCACGACCGCTACGGCAACCGCATCGACGAAGTCGAATTCCACCCGGCCTGGCACAACCTGATGGATCTGTCCGTCAGCAATGCCCTGCACGCCCTGCCCTGGCGCGAACCGAAACCCGGCGCGCACGTCGCTCGCGCCGCCTTGTTCTACATGATCTCACAGATCGAGGCCGGCCATGGGTGCCCGATCTCGATGACGTATGCCTGCATCCCGGCGTTGCGTCGTCAGCCGGACGTCGCCGCTGAATGGGAACCGCGTCTGACTTCGCTCGAGTACGACCCCCGCGTGATGCCTTCGAGCCAGAAGCGCGGCGCCCTTTGCGGCATGGGTATGACCGAGAAACAAGGCGGCTCCGACGTGCGTGCCAACACCACACGGGCTCGCGCGCTCGGACCCGGCGGGCCGGGTGGCGAGTATGAGATCACCGGTCACAAATGGTTTTTCTCGGCACCGATGTCAGATGCCTTCCTCGTTCTGGCGCAAACCGACCGCGGCCTGTCTTGCTTCTTGATGCCGCGCTGGTGTCCTGATGGCACGCGCAATCGCTTCCACATCCAGCGTCTGAAGGACAAGCTCGGCAATCGTTCCAACGCTTCGAGCGAGGTTGAGTTCGACCGCGCCTGGGCGCGCATGGTCGGCGACGACGGCCGCGGCGTGCCGACGATCATCGAGATGGTCAACCACACCCGCCTCGACTGCGTGATCGGCGGCGCTGCCGGCATGCGCCAGGCGGCGGCGCAAGCCACACACCACGCCGCGCATCGTTCCGCCTTCGGCAAGCTGCTCATCGACCAGCCGCTGATGCGCAACGTCCTCGCTGATCTCTGCTTGGAGTCGGAAGCGGCGACGACGGTCATGCTGCATCTGGCGCGCGGTTACGACGAGAGCGGCCAGGACGAAGCACAACGCCTGTTCATCCGGCTGGCGACGGCGGTCATCAAGTATTGGGTGTGCAAACGGGTTCCGCCGCACGCGGCGGAAGCACTCGAGTGCCTGGGCGGCAACGGTTACGTCGAGGAATCGGGTATGCCCCGGCTGTACCGCGAAGCTCCTCTCAACTCGATCTGGGAAGGGTCCGGCAACGTCATTTGCCTCGACGTCCTGCGGGCCATCGGCCGCGAACCGCAGACGCTGGAGGTGTTCCTCGAAAAGTTGCAACCGAGCGCGGCGCGCGATGCACGCCTCAAAGCCAAGGTCGATGCCGTCGCGTCGAGCTTGAGGAAGTCCGATGACATCGAGGCGCGCGCCCGCAAGGTCGTCGAGGATATGGCTGTCGCCTTGCAGGCGTCGCTGCTCATCGAGCATGCGCCGGCGTTCGTCGCCGATGCCTTTTGTGACGCTCGCCTGACCGGCGATGCGGGGCGGGCATTCGGAACGCTGCCGGCCGGCATCGACTTCAAGGCGATCATCGATCGCGCGCGGCCACAGACGGCCGCGTGATGCGATTGCAGGCGGGGTGAACATTTGTTAGCCGGGGTGAATGCCCTGGCCGCCCGACGCGCAAGACTTCGCCGAGCTCCGCCGTACGCTCGAATGGGTGTACGCCAACTCGCCGTACTACGCCCGCGCTTTCGACCATGCCGGCGTGAAACCGAACGAGATTCGCGACTACGACGATTTCCGCCGCCGCGTGCCGCGCACCGCCAAGTCGGATCTGGTCGAGAATCAGCGCCAGCACCCGCCGTTCGGCGAGTTTCTCGCGGTGCCCCGCGAGCGCTTCGGATCGTTGCACACATCGCCCGGACCGATCTTCATTCCCAGACTGCCCGAGGAACGCGGCGGCACGCCGGTGCTGAAGGAATCGATCAAGGACATGGGGCTCCGCCCCGGCGACATCGCCCACATCACCCTCTCGTACCACATCATGCCCGGCGGACTGCGGTTGCACCGCGCCTTCGAAGAGGCCGGCTGTCTAGTGATCAACGGCGGCACCGGCTCGAGCGAGCTGCAGGTCGAAGTCGCCCGCGCCTGGGGCGCGACGGTCTACGCCGGTACGCCGAGTTTCCTCGCCAACCTAGGCGACACAGCTCGCCGCATGGGTCTCGACCCGCGTCGGGACCTCAAGTACCGCATCGGTTTCTCCACCGCCGAGGCGCTCACGCCCAAGCTGCGTACCGAGCTCGGGGAGATTTTCGGCATCGAGCTCTTCGATCACTGCGGCGAGGCGCAGATCGGTCCACTCGCCGGTGAGTGCCGCATCCACGACGGCATGCATCTTCACGCGCGCGATTTGTTTTGCGAGTTCCTCGACCCGGAGAGCGGCGAGCCGGCGCAGCCCGGAGATATCGGCGAGATTGCGGCGACACAGCTCGGTCCGCGAGCCTTGCCGTTGGTGCGCTATGCACCGGGCGACGCCTTTCGCCTGCTACCCGATCCCTGTCCGTGCGGCGACCTGTCGCTGCGCCTGATCTTCGTCGGGCAAGTCGGAGTGATCCGCAAGATCAAGGGCGTCCTCGTCCATCCCGCACAAGTGCAGAAGGTCATCAGCCACTATCCTGAGCTCGGCCGCTTCCAGATCGTCGTCGACCATCCGGAAGGCGAGCGGTACGACCGTGCGGTGCTGCGGATCGCCCGACTCCAGGCGATCGGTGAAGCGGAGGAGGACCTCAAGAAATCCTTGCAGCATCAGCTCAAGGCGACGATTCTGATCCAGATGGACATCGACCTCGTCGATCCAGCCGATGTTCCGGAAGCCGCCGCCGCGCCGCGCTTCACCGAAGCGATGGTCGACCTGCGAAGGAAGTAAGGATGCCGATTTCAAACACCGCTCTCGCGCCAGACCGGCCCTACTACGATCCGGAGATCCAGACACTGCCACCAAACAAGATCCGCGAGTTGCAGAACGCCCGACTGAAGCGCCAGATCGAACGCATCTGGGACCAACCGATTCCCTTCTTCCGCCGCAAGCTGGAGCAGTGCGGTCTCCGATCCGGCGATACAATCACCGTCGAAGATCTCGATCGCGTGCCGACGACACTGAAAGCGGATCTGCGCGAGAGTGAAGCGCAGCATCCACCGTACGGCGACTATCGCGGCGCACCTCTGAGTGCCTGCGTGCGACTCGGCGCGTCGACCGGGACGTCGGGTCGACCGACACTCATTCTGTGGACTCTCAAGGATCTCGAGGTCGACTACGCTGCATCGCTGCGCGGACGCTGGCGCTGGGGTTTGCGACCGGGAATGAGTCTGGCCAACGCGCACCCGTTCGGCGCCAATGCCGGCGGCTGGCACTTCAGTCATGGCATCGAAGGTCTTGGCGCACTCAATATTCCCTCCGGGCCTCCGGTGGGGAAGGCGCATATCGATGACGTCGTCGAAGTGTGGCGGCGGCTGCGGCCGGAGATGTATCGCCTGTTCGGTAACGTGGCGACGATCTACTCCGACGCGGCGCGGGCGAAGGGTTTGGATCCCGGTTCGGACCTGAACCTCCAGATCGCCGGCGACCATCCGGCGGAGCAGTACTTGATGGCCAGTTCGGGGCTCGAAGCGCTGCCGTTGCTCGGCAGTGCCTGTGACGAGCGCGACGGAGCGCACATCGCCGAGGATCTCGCCATCGTCGAGGTCATCGACGCCGCCAGCGGCCGCGCCCTCGGCCACGGGAAAAGGGGCAATCTCGTGGTTACGGTGTTGGAGAAGGACAACTTTTTGTTGCGCTACGACCTCGAGGATGTCGTCCGCTGGAACACGCGTGCTTGCCCTTGCGGCGAGACGCATCGCCGCTTGTTCTACGAGGGGCGCGTTCGCGATGTGACGCGCATCGGTGGACGCAGCATTCTGCCGATCGATGTGGCGTTGATCCTCTATCAGTTCCCCGAGATCGCCGAGCCATCGGCGGAGTATCAGATCATTCGCCGCAAAGCCGCGTCGGAGACGCTGGAGCTTCGGGTCGAATTCGCGCCGGCGTTTGCCGCTCAACGCGAGGACTTGCGGCGCCGCGTCACCGACCGATTCCGCGAATCGCTGGGGATCACGGCTTCCGTCGATCTGATGCCGCGCGGCGATCTGCCGCGCTTCGCCTACAAGGCGGCGCGAGTCGTCGACGAGTAGATCGCGCTGCTGAATTCGCTTCATGGGAGGAAATCGTTGCAGTAGGATGCGCTCCCGATGAGTGAGCCGGTCGAGCTGTTCCTGCGTGCGCGACACGAGCCCGATGCCTTCGCCGCGGTCGAAGCGCGCGCCGCTGCCGGAGAGATCGATTGGGACGCGGTGCTCGAGCGCACCGAAGCCGAGCGCCTCGGACCCTTGTTGCACAATACGTTTTCCGAGGCTCGCTTCATTCCCGCGGGCGTAGCGGCAGCCTGGCAGCGCGCGCACCGGACGACGGCGGCGTTCTACCTCGTCTGGTCGTCATCGCTGATGCGCATCTGTACCGCGCTGACGCAAGCGAACATTCCGCTCATCATTCTGAAGGGAGCGGCGCTGGCCGAAACGGTTTACGACAAACCCTCGTTGCGACCTTTGGCCGACGTGGATGTCCTGGTGCGACCGGACCAGGTGAGAGCAACCGTCGATGTCCTGCAGGCAAACGGATACCTGCCGCCGCGCGCCGCCGAGTCGAGAGACTACAGCCTGGAGTTCGAGAACGAGCTGGCGCTGTCGCCGCGCACGACCATCGGCGTTGCCATCGACATTCACTGGAGTCTGCTCGATTCGCCCTATTATCAGCGAGCACTGTCGCACGACTGGTTCTGGGAGAGCAGCGTACCGCTGGCGCGCTATAGCGGCGCTCGCACGCTCGCGCCGGAGGCGCAGCTGTTGCACCTGAGCGCGCATCTCATGGTGCACCATCACGGCAACGGCGTTCTGTGGCTCTATGACGTCGTCGAGTTGCTGCGGCGCTTCCGCGGCCGGTTCGATTGGGATCGCGCTCTCGAGGAGGCCGGCCGCTGTGAGCTGGTGGAGTCGCTGCGGCGCACACTCGACCGTGGCGTGCGCGAGCTTGGCGCGAACGTCGATGCCGCTCGACTCGTCCAATTGTCGCGGTTGCAGGCGTCGGCGGCGGAGCGCGGTGTCTTCGAGCGCCCGACCATCGGTATCGAGACGGCGGAGCACTTCTGGAACGATGTGCTCACGTTGCCCGACTGGCGCTCGCGTCTCGCGTACATCTTCCATCGTGTCGCGCCCTCCCCCGCGTTCATGCAGCAGCGCTACCGGTTGCGCAGCCTCGCATGGTTGCCGCTGTACTATCCCTATCGCTGGGCCCTGGGGGCCTGGCGGCTCGGGGGAATCCTGATCTCCAGACTTGCGCGGCAGGGACAGCGTGATACGAACGACGCACTTTCGAAGCGAGAACCATCATGAGTGAGGTAGCGATGCAGGGGCGCTTCGAGCGCGATCCCGAGGTCGTCGGCAAGGTGATCGACGGCGAAGCAATCATCATCAACCTGGCGACAGGAATGTACTACAGCGCCGACGAGGTGGGTGCGTTCATCTGGACTCTTCTCGAGAGCGGCCACAACCTCGCGGAGGTGGCGACGCAGATCGCCGCGCGCTACGACGTTGCCGAGGATCGCGCCCGTGCAGACGCCGAGCCGGTCGTCCTACGGCTGTTGCGGGAAGGCTTGATCCGAGCGGCGCAGCGAGAGCCCGACCCGGCGGCGGCGGCGGCCGATTCGGACGAACGGCGTGCGTATGTACAGCCCTCACTGGAAGTCCACCGCGATATGAAGGACCTTCTGGCCCTCGATCCCCCGATGCCTGCTTTGAAGCGCAATCCGTGGGAGCGGTCGTAAAGCTGCCCGCAGGTCGCCCAACGTGCGCATCCTCGTCTTCTCCGAATACTTTCGTCCGTTCGTCGGTGGCATCGAGGTTCTTGCGGATCAGCTTCTGCCCGCCCTGGTCAAGAAGGGCCACGAAATTCAGGTCGTCACGTCGCACGGCCCGATAGCGGTTCCCGACGAGGAGTCGTTCGGCGGCGTCCTGGTCCGACGCTATCCTTTCCGCACCGTGTTGGAAGGGAAAGATCCGGAAGGGATGTTGCTTCTCCGCGGGCGAATGCGCCAGCTGCTGCGGGAGATTGACCCCGACGTGATCCATTTAAACGGCTTGGCAGGGAGCCATCTCCTGCTGCTGCCGGCTTTATCGGGCCAGCGTGGCGCGATCCTCCTCCAGCTGCACCAGCGCCTGTTCGAATGGGAAGCGGCGCCCGACGCGATGGCGTCGCGCCTGATGAAGCGTTCCGATTGGGTGCTGAGTGTTTGCAACTCGACGCTGGTGCAGGCGCGGCAGGCTCTGCCGGAGATCGAGCCACGCTCGAGTGTCATTCGCAATACCGTGGCGGCGCCACCGTTCGACCCGACGCCCCTTCCCTTTATGCCCCCGACATTCCTGTGCCTCGGACGACTCGCCGCGCAGAAGCAGTTCGACCTGGCGCTGCGCGCCGCGGCGCCGGTGTTGAAGCGTTTTCCCGAGGTGCGCATGATCTTTGCCGGGGATGGTGACGAGAAGCCGGCCCTGCAGGCGCTTGCATCATCGCTGGGGATCGCCGACCGCTGCGAGTGGCTGGGTTGGGTTCGGCCCGCCGATATCGGCGGAGTGATCAACAGAGCCACGGCCATGATCCTCCCCTCGCGCTGGGAAGGGTTGCCGCTGGTGGCCGTCGAGGCAGGTTGGATGGGTCGGCCGATGGTAGCGACGCGCATCGACGGCGTGCGCGAGATCATTCGCGACGGAGAGACCGGGTTGCTGACGGAACCCGACAATGTCGACGACCTTACGGCGGCTTTGCTGCGGCTGTTGGAGCGACCTGAGGACACGCGTCGCATGGGCGCGGCGTCGCGCGCCTGGGTGCAGCGCGAGTTCAATTGGGACGACTGCGTTGCAGCCTATGACGCGTTGTACCGACGGATGGGTGAAATCGCCCGGGCGCGACGGGGACCTTCGTGAACCGTGGTCCGGCAAGCGCCGCGGGTGAACACTTCGCAGCGGCGCGACAAAGATTCGAGGATACAGCGCGTAGCTGTTCCGACCAACTGCACGTTCGAGAGGTGGACATCGCCGGCGCGCGCGTGCGGTTGCGCCTGGTCGGCCACACGCTGGCGGAGTACCTGACCGAGACCTTCGCCCACCTTCATGGGAACCACACCTCGGCGCCACCTGCGCTGGAGATCGACGCCTGGTCGGAATCTGAAACCGGCGCGGCCGCCATGCCCGGAGTTCTTCGGGGAGCCTCTGCTTTCGAAGCGACCATGGACGGCGGGTCTGTGTCGATCTCGGCCGACGAGCAGTTCGTCGCCTACCGCGTCGGCGACAATTCGGTTTCCTGGATCGACCGCGCCGCTTCACGCATCGTCGCTTCCGTGCGGCGCCCCGAGGACCTTCTCTTGCGCGAGCGGGTGAAGCCATTCGGTGCGTTGCTGCCGGTGTGGCTGCGTGATCGTGGCGTCCGGGTACTGCACGCCGCGGCCGTTGCCGAGGGTGGCCAGGCGCTGCTTCTCCCGGGCGCTTCTGGCTCCGGCAAGTCGACGTGCGCGACCTTCTGTGTCGATGCCGGCTTACAGTATCTCGGCGACGACGCGGTGGCGCTCGAAGAGAACGGCAGCGGGCGATTTGTCGTGCATAGTCTTTATGGAGGCGCGCGCATGTGGCCCGAAGCCGGCCGCCTGTTGTCGGGATGGTCGCGTGACGCGATTGAGCCGCACAGTAGCGGCGACGAGGCGAAGCTCCTGCTCTTCGTCGGCCGTCGACACCGAAACCGACTCGTGCCCCAGGCGCGCGTTGCGGCGATTGCGTTTCCGCGAGTTGTCGGTCGCGGCGAGACCTGCTTGCGCCCGCTGCACGCGGTTGCGGCGGTGCGAGCGCTGGTCGCGACGTCCCTCTTTCTGAGCTTCAGACCGGAAGCGTCGGATATGGATCAGATGCTGCGCTTGGTAAGGTCTCTCCCGGCGTACTCGCTCGAACTGGGAAGCGATCGTTCGCAGATCGCAGCAGTCGTCCGAGGCTGCCTGCGAGGCTGAACGTACGAATGTCAACCTTCGAACAATGAGCGCAAACCCGATCAGCTGCGTCATTCCGGTGTTTAACGGCGAGTGCTATCTGGGTGAGACGATCGACAACGTCCTGCAGCAAACGCTCCCGCCGTTCGAGGTGATCGTCGTCGACGACGGCTCGACCGACAACTCGGCGAAAATCGCGGACGCCTTCGGCCCTCCTGTACGCCGGGTTTTTCAATCCAATCAGGGTCATGGCGCGGCGCGCAATTTGGGGCTGCAGCATGCCAAGGGCGACCTGATCGCCTTCCAGGATGCCGATGACCTGTGGCATCCGGAGAAACTCGAACGACAGCTGAGGTTCCTGCAGCAACATCCGGGTGCGGGTGGCTGCGTCGTCTACGTCCGCAACTTCAGCGTATTCGAATCCAGCGATGAAGCGAGCGCGCGTGAGAAGCGCCGGGTTGACGAGGCCGCGCCGGGGTTTACGTTCGCATCTCTGCTGGCCCATCGTTGGGCCTTCGAGCGTGTCGGCGCGCTCGATGCGAGCCTTGAACACACCGACGACACCGACTGGTTCCTACGCGCCCGGGACGCCGCCGTAGACATCGGCGTGCTGACCGATGCTCTGTGCTTTCGCCGTATCCACGAGAGCAATCGCAGCCGCCTGCATGCCGACAACAGTGTCGACGAGTACCTTCAACTGTTGAAGCGGCATCTCGACAAGCGGCGCTCCGGGAATGGTTGACCGCCCCGGCTCTCTCAACGAGGTGGCGATGCCGCCGCTCGATCAGACTCTCTCGCTCTTGCGGTTGCACTCCGATGAGACGACCCTCCTGCGCGCATGCCTTCTGGACGACGAGCGTGGCAGTGCGGCGCTGCAGGCGTGGTCTCACGCCGGCGCCGAACTTCTTCCCCCTCGTTGGAATCGCCTTTTCCCGTTGCTTGCGGAAGCCGCGCGCCGCTTCGACGTGACCTTGCCTCCTGTCGTTCGCTCGCGGCTGCGCGCCGCATTGGCCAGCGAGGAAGTCCGCTACGAAGCCTACTGCCGGGTCCTGCGCCTCGCACTGACTACCCTGCAGGAAGAAGGGCTGACGCCGATCGTCCTGAAGGGGGCCGCGATTGCCGAAAGCATCTATCCGAGACCGATGCTGCGCCACTCGCACGACGTCGATCTGATGTTCGCGCGCGAGCAGCAGGTCGCCGCCGTCGCGGCGCTGGAACGGCGCGGTTGGCGCCGTACACGGACTATGGCCGCGGCCGGAACGGAAACACTGATGCATTCCTCCGGCTTGCCCTTGGGCGTCCACAGCGGATTGATTCGAGGGTCGCTTGCAGAAGGCGCTTTCGCGGCGGTCCGCACCCGAGCGCAATCGTTCTCGCTCACCGGAATGACGGCGTTGACGTTGTCTGACGAAGATACGCTGGTGAACATCTTGGGACAGGCAGTGACCTCGGGAACCTTCGCCTCGCTCCAATGGGCATGCGACGCATTCTTCTGCATCGCGCGCGCAGGCTCGTTCGATTGGAGCGCCTTCGTGGCGGAGGTCGCCCGGGCGCGTATCACGCTTACGGGTGTGGCCCTGCTTCGGGGATTGCGGGACGCCCTCGACCTCTGCGTCCCACAAGAGGTGCTCGACGACCTGGCGCGCCGAGCTCTACCTACGCGGTGGGCAGAACGTGAGACGGTAGTTGCCTCCCTCGACTCCGGCGGATTCGGGCGGCGGCGCATGTGGGCGCAATCGAGCTGGCCGACGCGCCTGATTCTCCTCAAATGGCTTGTCGCCCCGCGTGCCGACCTCGCCGGCTCATACATGCCGCGCGTGCCACGGTGGCAGATACCATTGCGCAACCTGAAGCGCGCCGCCCTCAGGCCGCGAGCGCCCCAGCAGGTGCAGTAGGGCTACCGCTTTACGTTGCCGTCGTCGATCACTTCGACACGCACCTTGTTGCGCTCCCTGCTGCTGTCCACGCAGATGCGATAGCGGCGACCGGCGCGGCGGCGGCCGCGCGCCCGTCGACCGACCTACCCTGAACGCGCGTCCGCGCTTTCGACCTACTTCGTTTCCGCCGTGAAGCGCAGAGGGAGATGCGTGGGCCCGAAAATGCCTGTTCGCGGACGCCACTGCGCCTCGCCGTCGAGCTCGAGATCGGGCAGGCGTTTGCACAGGATTGCCAGCGACTCCTGCATCTCGGCGCGCGCCAGGTTGGCGCCGAGGCAATAGTGCGGTCCGCCGCCGAAGGTGAGCGGCGGCAGTGGACGCTCGGCTGCGATGTCGAAGAGCCCCGGCTGATCGTGCGCCGCCGGGTCATGGTTGGCGGCTCCCGTTGACAACGTCAGCAGCGTCCCGGGCGGAATGCGGTAGCCGCCGATCTCCACCTCCGCGCAAGTGATGCGCGGTGCCACCGTCACAGTCCCCATGAAGCGCAGCACTTCCTCCACCGCGCGGTTGACCAATCCCGGGTTGCCTCCCAGCAACCGCCATTGCGCCGGATGCTGCGCGAACAACGCCATGGCGATGCCGAGCTGGTTGCGCGTCGTGTCGTAGCCGGCGAACAGCAGTGCGCCGATCATGCTGCGCAGCTCGATCGGGCTCAGCCGGTCACCGCCGTCTTCCGCTTGGATGAGACGCGTGACGAGATCATCGCATGGTCTACTTCGGCGTTGTTCGATGAACTCCTCCAGATATCCCGCCAGCCCGAGGAACGCTGCTTCGATCTCCGGCATTCGCGTTCCGACTTCGAGCGATAGAAGCCAGGTGAGGCCGTTCGCCCATTTGCCGAAGCGTTCGTGATCCTCGCGCGGGACGCCGAGCAGCTCGCAGATCATCTGGATCGGATAGCGGTCGGCAAAAGCTGTCATGAATTCGCAGCGGCCGTCGGCGGCGAATCCATCGACGAGCTCTGCGCTCAGAGTGCGCATCGATGACCGCAGCATCTCGACCGAGCGTGGCGTGAAAGCGCGGCTGACGAGCTTGCGCAAGCGTGTGTGATCCTCGCCGTCGACCGACAGCAACGCGCGTGACAGCAGCTCGAAGATAGGCCCGTCGCTGAGCCCCTGAAGACGAACGAAAGGCAGCAGCGAACTGTTCAGCCGCGGGTCTGCGAGCATGGCTTCGACAGCCGCATGCTCCACGACCATGGCGCCGATCGGCGTACGCGCCAGGCAGCTTTCCGCCCGGATACGATCGATGAACGTCGCGGGGTCCGCCTGAAAGTCCGGCTCGAAAAAGTTGAGAAAAGGCGCGTCGTCGAGCGACTTCATGCTGCCGTAGCTACCGCCTGTATCGAATTGACGCAAGGCAGACCTCGCGCCACCTAAGGAACTTGCCTAGTGAAGGTGATTTCCGAAAACAGTAGACTCATGGCAGTCAAACAAACGTTCCCGGTGGAAAAGCCCCCGGGACGCAGCCAGGAGGGGGCATGATGACCACATCGCGTCGGCATGGTTTACGGCGAGCTCTGAAGCACAGTTTGATCCTCCTGGCCTGCGTGAGTCTCTGGCCGACTTCGGCCGGCGCCATATGCGGCAACGGTGCGGTTGAAGGAAGTGATTGTTGTCCTTGCGACTGCAACGGGGATCGCAGGGTGACGGTCGATGAGATCCTCCTAAATCTGGTTCATTTGCTACAAGGGGATCCGGGTGGTTGCCGGTCGGGAGCCTGCGGCGATCCTCTCGTGCTCGCGGTTGACATCATTGTCTCCTGCGTTGATTTCGCTCTGCACGGTTGCCCCAGACCCTCAGGGATTGGCGACTCCGGCGAGGAATGTGACGACGGAGGTCTTTGTGTCGGCGGTGCGAACGCCGGTACACCCTGCACTTCAGAGAGACATTGTGTGGGTGACGGCGCCTGTTTTGGGGGCATCGATGATCTGCACGCTTGCGTCACTGATGACGAATGTGAGGGTGGCCGATGCAGGAAGTGTCGCCCGTTCGGCGGCGACGGCTGTGCCGCGAACTGCACCGCGGAAACCGATCACCTTTGTCCGTTAGTGCCCGGGCCCTTTCAGAACGACACTCTGCCGGTCGTTTATCCATATGGCAGTCGGTGGGCCATTGCTCCCGATCCTCCGTACCTTGAAGTTCCTATCTCACTCACCGGCAGCCAGACCTTCACGTTCGGGAAGGTCCGGGATGGCACGGCGCCGGTGGTGATCAAGACGAGCGCTTACAACCTCGATAGGATTCCCGTGGCCGAGATCACATGCGCTTGCGTGCGCGGTGTCGAACTCCACACCTGCGGTGGCACGCTTTTCGAGCGCGACGGCGCACCATCGCTCAATTGCTCGCGCGGATTCGTTGGCGCCATGTCCTGCTTGCCCGACAAGGCGTGCGTTCCGGTCCACGGCCCGGGCAACGCTGGTTCCGGCTCCGTTGGCTGCGGGCTGCAAGGTGTGGACGTCGCCATCGTCCAGGACTGCAACGCTACGCCCGGCGCCGAACCTCTTGACCCCGAGATCACGTTGACCCGCAATAGCGAACCGATTGCGGCCGACCAGGCCTCCGGCGCGCTCGTCATCAGCAGCGCCGTTAGCACGGTTGTCGGAAGGTGCACGGGTACGTTGGCCGACTACGGTCCGGACGGTCAGTTCTGCACCGCCGACGATCCCGTCACGAATCGCGGTGCCCCCATTTCGGTCCTGTTCACCACCAATTCGGCATCGGCCAGCGTGCTCAATCGCGGAGATCTCGAAGGCGACGTCGCCGGTCCGATCGAAACGACCGGCGCACCGTTCTCATGTACTGACGGCTCTTCCATCGCTGTATCGGGAACCAATCTGGCGGGCGCTTTCACCTCATGCGATCAACTATCCGTGGTCGACAGCGCTGCAACGTTCAACTTCGTCTGCGAGTGAACCGTTCGGGCTCTCACGGTTTGCGGCAGAGAAAGATTTCGTCGAAGGCGCTGTCGTCTGGAGAATACGTGTGCTTAGGCGCCGTCGCCGAATAACGTAGCCGACAAATTTTCCGGTGCTCACGGGCTGCCACGAGGCAGAATGGCGTAATTCCAGTCGGGATGGAATTGGTAGGGTTCGATGCGAACAGCAGCG
>Ga0187892_10007049_pt1 | contig 16273 bp, 10 predicted proteins | sample MA1701073metaG_FD_139345 | JGI IMG/M metagenome (GOLD analysis project Ga0187892, IMG submission 139345) | Bio-ooze microbial communities from a basaltic lava cave in the Kipuka Kanohina Cave System on the Island of Hawaii, USA - MA170107-3 metaG ... | reverse complement strand
GTTCGAGCGCAATGCCGCGCCCGATTCCGCGAGAGGCGCCGGTGATGAGAGCGACCTGATCCATGCATCCGTGTGTAACCCGTTGCCGCGAAAGCTGCAAACTCGAAATCGGCATGGTGTACGGTAAACCGACGCCGGCGTTTGATTGAGGCAGGAATCCGGTAGTCTGTCGGGTGGACTTGGTATATGCTCTGCGCCAAGGCTTGATGTCTGGATGAAGCGGAACGCAGCCTTTACATTGATCGAACTGCTCGTGGTGGTCGCCATCATCGCGATCCTGGCCGGGCTGTTGTTGCCCGCGCTGTCCGCGGCGAAGGATTCCGGGCGCCGGGCCGCGTGCCTCAGCAACCTCCGGCAAATCATGATCGCGATCACGCTGTACGCCGACAACCACGGCGGCTCGCTGCCGAAACAGGCTTACCCTACGGTCGATTGGAGCGGACTGCTGACGAACGTTGTACCGAACGCCGCAGTTTTCCGTTGTCCTGGCGACAACAACCAGCGACGGCTCATCGGCGCCTGGCGCAGCTACGCCGTCAACTCGGGCAAATGGACCTACGCCGAACCGTCGTTCCCCGGCTGTGGCTACGCGACGCCGTGGCCGGTCAACACGATGGGGCAATCCGGCTTCGCCTCCACCGCGCCGCCCGCGAAGCTGGCCGAGATTCCGTCGCACGTATTTCTCGTCGGCGAAAACCACGGCATCAGCCCCGCCGCGTTGCCCGGCGACAGCGGCGCGGTCGTCGGCGTGCCCGAGGTCGAAGGTATCGACGCGCTCGCCTCCGATGTTCACCGGCGCCAGGGCGGCAACTACGCGTTTGCCGACGGACGGGTTGAGTATCTCACGAAGGCATACCTTGACCGTTGGCGCGCGGACACCGATTATACCGGCCAGCCTCTCGCTGCCTCGGACCCATGGAAATGGAAAAAGTGAACGTCCTTCGGCGACTCGCGTTTACGGTCGCGGTCCTCCTGCTCGCTGCCTCGCGTGCGTTCGCCGCGGAAGGGTTGGGTGAGCGCGTCTTGTTTGACGCCCTTCAGACGCCGCTCGCGCAATGGGAACTCGAAAAAGGCATCTCCGCCAAGATCGAGAACAACGCGCTGACTCTGCGAAGCGGCGACGCCGATTTCGGGTCCGCGGCCCCGCGCGAGCACGCCCGGTTTCAGGAATCCGCGACGGCGGACATCGAAATCAAGAACGTCGCCGTCGGCCAAATGGTCATCCAGGTCGAATGGCTGCGCGAGGACGGCACGTTGGTCAGCGCGCCGAGCCTGGTCGAGCGCACGAAGACCGCCGTGAACCTAACCGGCAAGAAGCTGGCCGACGTGCTTCCGAAAGGGGAAGCGCCGAAGAAATTCCGCCTCAAGTTCTGGGTCGAGGGCCGCGGCGCCGAAGCACAGATCACGAAGGCCGTCGTGCGATTCCGGCGCGCGTGGCGCAAGGCCGACACGAAGCTGGTCAAGGCGTTCGACGGTGGCACGCCGTTCAAGGCCGATCCCGGGATGAGCGCGCAAGCGAACCAGAAGGACATCGTCGCCAAGCTCGAACCGAAGACCGGCTTCTCCGCGTTCTACTGGACGGAAAAGGTGGCGTACGATCCCAATGGCGTCGTGCTGCTCGACCTCGCGACGCTGCAAGGGGGAGTGATGTCGTTGCAAGCGTTGTGTCGCGGCGAGGGCGACGCCGATCTGAGGGCGATCGATCTCATCAAGGACGCGCCAGCCGCCGGCATGTACGAGGTGCCGTTGAAGCGGTTCCAGGACCAAGCCCCGTCCGGCACGAAGGAACTGGTCTTCAAGTTCTGGCTCGCCGGCAACGAAGCGATCGCGTGCGTGTCGGGATTGTTCTACGGAATGGCGCCGTAGCTTGCGTTTGCGGTTCAAGCTTTAGCTTGTCCCACGTGTCTCTTGCGTACACCGAAGCACAAGCGAAAGCTTGAACGACAAACGCAAGCTGGCGCGACGCTAGTGAGCAATGACCTCGACCTTCAGTGGTTCGCCGAACGGTCCAATGTCCTGAAGCAACGGACGAAGTTGCCAGTTCCCCTCCGCAGCCGTCCATAAGACCCATGCCCGTTCGCTGAATGACAGTCCCGGTACGCGCCAACGCTCCGACGTTCTCTCCCGATCCCGTGCTTCCACCCAAATCGTCCGACTCACCTTATCCGACGCTGTCCATGTCGCGAGGCCGGTATTGATCAATTCCAGACGCAGCTTCTCATTCGCTTTTGCGCGCACCGTTGCACCCGGCGCGCGCACGATCTCAACTCCGTCCACTTCAATCCGTCCCCACTCGGCGTTGACGAACTTCAACGGCGCCGGCTCTTGGAACGGTCGATCACCGAGGGAAACGACGGGCAACTCCGTCGTGAGCTTGCCGAATCCGACCGGGCGCACCTCCTCGATTCGGCCCGCGCGCATCTCCTCGCGATACATCACGCGCCACTTGTCCCAAAGCGCCGACAAACCGCGCGCGTCGGCGAAGCGATCCACCTCGCGGCCCCTCCACGGTTGCGCGACAAACGGTTCGCGACGAACGCGCTCCCCGAGCTTGCGATACTCGATGCCGGCGGGCCGCCAGGTCGAATCGGGGTTCACCGCGCCGAAGTCCGACTTTTCATCCACGCGATAGCCGCCCGGGTACCACCAGGCAAACGTCGCCGCCGCGCCGCTGCGCACCGCCAGTTCGGCCATGTTGCGATAGATGCGCGCCTGATTTTCGAGATCGACGCGGTTCGGATCGACGCCCACGGAGGAACCGAACTCGACCCACGTTGCCGGTTTTCCGCCGCCGACACCGCGCGCGTATGCGGTGAGAAAGCCGCCTTCGTGGAATTGATCGAGGTCGCCCGTGAGCGCGTAGCCTTCCGCCGAGGTGAAATCGAAGTGCACGACGCCCGAGGCCATGTCGATGGGCAGAAACGGATCGGCCCAGGGATTGCCGGTACCGCCGTAACCGCTGCGGGCGCTGAGCAATTGCTTGCAGCCGAGCCGGCGCACGAGACGCGCGACCTCGCCGTAACGGCGGCTCATCATGTCATCGATGAACCGCCGATAGACCGCGACGAACACGCGATGGCTGCCGTCGGTGCGCAACTCCTGGTCGCTCGGGCCGGTGATCACGCCGTCCTTCGTCAGGAACGGCACGCCGATCACCTCTTCGGCGTGCTCGACCGAGCCGTACTGCTCGCGCACCCATGCCTCCCAATCACGGTCGAACCGGCAACGGTCAGCGTAACTGCCGAGCTTCGGTTCCCACGAGACGTCGATCGCGAAAATCTGCGGGCAGTTCTTCAGGTCTGCCAGTTCGATCAGCCGCTGCGCCTTTGGCAGGTCCTGGTCCTGCGGCTGGAGGTAACCGACGAAACAATGAACCCAGATGCCGCGCTTGCGGCATTCGTCGGCGAACCACCGCAACTGCGGCGCCTGCGCTTCATCGTGGTACTGGATCGAGACGGCGTTGATGCCGACTTCGCGGAGCCGGTCGAGGTCGCGCAAAATGATCTCAGGATCGAACGCGCCGGGCTCGAGCCAGTGCGCGTTGTATTCGCCCGTCGCTTTGCCGTTGTGACTCAGCGGCCAGTAATTGATGCCCAGCAGGAACAACGGGCGTTCCCGGAACCGGAAATGAGCGCCATCGGTCTTGATCCACTCGTTCTCCGACGGCGCGCGACAACGCGCCGGCGTCGTGCGCGACAACACTTTGATGAGTTGCTCGGCACGATCATAGATCCCCTTCGAGTCCCGGGCGTCGGCGAGCGTGATCCGCACGAGAAAATCCCGTGCAGCTTTCCCCACGGTGGGCGCCACGCCCAAGTCAAAGACCGCCTGTCCGCCTGAGGCCTGTCGCGAATCGGGAATCGTCGGAGAGGTTGTCCGCTGTAACACGCGCCAATCGTGGGTGAGCAGTTCCGCGATCACGCGCACCGGGGGATCGCCCGGGGTCCATCGCGCGGTCGCCTCGATCTTGTCGCCTGCCTGGAACGTCGAGCGGCCCACGCCGGCATGGTGGAGAAATCGTCCCGCCTGCAACCGGCGGACGCATTCGGCGACCATCGGCTCGACGACCGGCTCGGTCGCGACCCAGGCCCACTTTTTCACCGTTCCATTGTCGCCCGGCTCGACGTAGATCGACGCGGGCCAGCCAAGCACCGCTCCGTTTCGGTCGCGCGCTTCGAACACGGGAATCCAGCGAAACGGCGCCGCGCGTTCGCCGCCCGTGCCGCGCGCGCGGGCCAGCGGGCTTTGCATGCGAACCTTCGTAGCCGCGAGCGTAAGTGAATGACGGCCCCGCTCGTTCACATTCGCGGCAGCCAGGTCGTACCGCCGGTATGGAGGCGAAAGGAGCATCAGGTCCGGCCATGCAGCCGCTTCGTTCGCCGGGCGCGGGTCGTTCACGAATCGAAATTCCGAGACGGCGAACGAGTGGCTCCCCGGCTCTTGGGCGCCGAGGTGCATCGAAAGACCAATGGAGATTTTTTTCAGCATGGCGAATGAGAAATGATCGCCGGGCTTTCCGCGGTTCGAGCCGCCATAGAAGTAATGAAACTTCGCCTGGTGGAGGACGAACGGCTGCCATGTCTCGTTCACGCCGAGCGTGTGGAACCAATGCGAGCCGTCTTCCTCGACGCAGATCACCGCCAGGCGCGAGGTGTTTGCGTCGCCGCGCGCGAAGAACGCCACGCTGTTCTCTGAGATCGTGCCCGGCGTGGCGTCCACCATCACGGCGTCCCAATCCCGAAACGACCCGACTTCGACTCGGAACGCGCGCCAGGAAATTTCCGCAGGCTCTGGCTGTAGCGAACCGATTGATTTCCCCGAATCGTTTTCGTGTCGCCAGCCGCCCACGTCTGAAATCCGCTCGACCTTCCGCGCATTTGCCATCAATTCGCGGAACAATTCCTCCTCCGTCTGCGACCGGCCGTCCACGAAACGGACCCGGGCCTCGAACGGATCACAGCCGACGAATACCGCCGCGCCGCCCTGGTCGAGGTAGTCGCGCAACGGTTGCCAGAGGTGTGACGGGAATTCCCGGACCTTGGGGATGATCAATACGCGGTTCTCCTTGCGGCAGAGAGCGGCTGCTTCGTGAAACTGGCCGGGATCGCCCAAGGTAACGGCGGGAGGACCTGGAGACGGCGGCGTTTTCGTTCCTTGCTCCGACACGCAACCCACCGCGAGCAAGACAAACAAGAACGCCAGAAGCACGACCCGATGCATGGCTCGCGTCGTAGTTAGCTCAGCAGGCAATGGTCCGGCAATCGGAATGTGAATCCCGCGGTTGGCGCGAGATGCGAGAACCGACTGTCGCTCGATACGATGAAACCTCCGACGCATTGCGGCGCCACGCTACGGAAGGAAGGGCGGGCTGCCAAGCGGCCGGGAGGTTTACCGTAACTCGAAAGCGGCCGGCCAGTCCGCCGCGGAGCTCGGTCACTTCTTCAGGGTCAGTTTGTAGAGGCGATGCAGCTCCGCGATCGGGTTCGGATGGTCGTCCACGCGCAAGTCGAGGCACTCGTCGCTGGTCGGCGGCTCGGGACCCTGGATGATCCGCACGGCGGCGGATTGCTTGCCGCAGGAATCGCCGCCGCTATCCTCGGCCGCTTCCAGGGCGAGGATCAATCGCAGCAAGAGCGGTTCGTCGCCGGACATGTTCAGCGACCGGATCATGGCGTCGATGACATCGGCGGAGGCGAGGTTGTTTCCCGCGGCGATCAAGTTGCGCTCCGCTTCGTGGGCGACGACGCTCGGCGCGAGAGCACCGGAATGAAAGGCCGTGTTCCCCAGCCAGTCCATGACCAGGACCTGTCGTTTCTGCGGTTCCGGATCGGCGATGAGCGCTTGGTTCAATGCTTCCTGGATCGGCATCCGCCACGCGAGATGTTTCAAAATGAGCGCAGCGGTGTCGTGGCAACACCAAAACTGCGCATGGACGACCCCGACGCCCGCCATCGCATGCGACACGGCGGGCCCCACAGCCAGATGCTTGCTCGCAACCGCCGAGCCGATCCACCTTGTTTCGGGATCGCGCAGGATCAGTGAGTACGTGGCGCACGGATGCGTCGCCATCGTCAACGAATCGGGTGCTCCAGAAAGTAACGGACGACTTTCTGGAAATTATGCCGGGCGGTCATGCGCACCGCGTCCGGGCTGGTGCCGCCGACGTGGGGGGTGATGTAGAGGCGGGGATTGCGTCGGCTGTAGGCAATGAGCGGGTGATTGTATTTGTCCTCGAGCCATTCGCCGTCGATGATGTCGAGCCCGGCGGCGGCGATGCGCCCCGACTCCATCTCGCGAATCAACGCCGTTTCGTCGATCAGGCCGCCGCGCGAGGTGTTGATGATCGAAGCGCCCGGTTTCATCTTCGCGAGACGCTCGGCGTTTAACAAGTTGCGCGTCTCGTCGGTGAGATGGACGTGCAACGAGACGAAATCGGACTGGGCGAGCAGCTCTTCGATGGAGGAGACGAGTTGCACGCCGGGCGGCAGGATTTTCGGATGGGGGTCGTACCCGAGCACGCGCATGCGGAACGCGTTTCCGTACTGGACCATCATGGTGCCCAGCCGTCCGACTCCGACGATGCCGAGCGTCTTGCCGTTGAGCTGGATGCCGGCAAACTGGTGTCGCCCCCAGTAGCCTTGACGCGATGCGTCGAAACACTCCGGCAACTTGCGCGCGCAACACATGAGCAGGCCCCACGCGAGCTCCGCCGTCGTGGTGATGTTGTCGAGAAGTTCCCGGTCATATTTGAGCGTGAACAACTGGATGCCGCGCTGTTCGATGAGTTTGAGATCGAGATGATCGGTGCCGGTGGCCTGGCTGGCGATGACCTTCAGCCGCTTGGCCCGGTCGAGCACGTCCTTGTCCACGACGATGCGCAGGCACGGGACGTAGGCGTCGTAGTCGGCGATTTGTTCGAGGAGTTGTTTGCGGGTGCCGCCGGGCACGCAGGTCACGTCGAGGTCATCGCCGGGAATGTCCGCCAAGTCTTCCCAACGGTAGCCGTCGTTGAAAATGAGGACGCGTGGCCTGGGCATAGGCTTGAAACACAAGCGAAGCTTGAACTACAAACGCTCGCGGGACGACCGGGTTCGCTCGTAGTCCAAGCTTCCGCTTGTCCGGTCAGTACGGCGAACTCACCACTTCCTTCGCCGCGGTTTTCGGCGCGGGGGCGTGACCTTTCACAATCTCGCGCGCTTCCGCCGACGTGGATTTCGACGTGTTGGCCAGGAACGGCACGTCGCCGCCGCTGACGATCATGTGATAACCGTACGAAAGACAGACTTTGAGCATCTCCGCGCCCATGCCGACGGCCACGCCGATCTTGCCGTGCTTGCGGCAGGCGTTCATGACGGCTTCCATGTCCTTGCCGAGCGTTTCTTTGTTGCGCGGCGCGTTCATCTTGAACCCCCGGCGCAACATCACGTCGTCGGGGCCGAGAAAGAGAGCGTCCACCCCGGGCACGGCAGCGATCTTGTCGGCGTTCTCGATGGCTTCGGGGGATTCGATCTGGCAAATGCAGAGCGTGTCTTCGTTGGCGGTGTCGGAAAACAATCTCCCGTGCAGATCGATGGGACGGCGCCCGCCGTAGGAACGCCCTCCCAGCGGCGGAAACTTTGCGGCTTTCACAACGGACTTGGCCTGCTCGGGCGTGTCCACGACCGGCACGATCACACCCGCCGCGCCCATGTCGAGCGCGAGCCCGATCCCGCCAAACTCATGCGACGGCACGCGCACCATCGCCGGCTTGCCGACAAGGTCGCACGCGCGGACGATGGCGAGTGTGTCCTGATAGCCGAGCTCGCCGTGTTGGCCGTCCACCCACACCCAGTCCCAATCGGGACCGATTCGTTCGATGATACCGGGCGCGGGATACATGATGCACATGCCGAGTTGCGGCGAACCGGTCTTGAGAGCGGGACGGAGTGATTTCATTAGGCTATCGAGAAAACACCAAGGGGCACCTCGCCTCAAGCAAAATTATGGATGTAAGGAAATCGAACAGCATATCGCCTGTGGTCATCGCTCGGGACCAATCGCGGAGTAGGTCTTCTTGCCCTCGCGTTCCCACCATTCCCGCCACGCTTCCGTGTCATCGCCGTAATCCTGGCCGGTGAGTTCCATGAGAACAGCCAGCGCGTTGTGCCGAGCCCCGGTCTTGTCGTGCAGCCACAAGTCCATCATTTCCGCCACGCCGTCCTTGTGACCCAGCTTGCCCAGCGCCTGTGCGGCCCAGATGCGGATAAACCGGTCGGGGTCGGCATCGAGCAATCGCTTTCGCAGCACGGGCACTGCTCTCTGATCGTTGAAGGCAGCGAGCGCGGCCGAGAGATATCGGCGAACGATTGCATCGGGATCCTCGCCCATCCCCAGCAGTTGGGTGAACCACGCCGGGTTGGGCTTCTGAGCGACCGCCAGTAAAGCGGCTCGCTTGGCTTCCGCATCGGACGAGCGTAACTCGGCGAGCACACGCTCTGTGTTGTCTTCCAGATTCCAGTGCGCCAACGCCTTCAAGGCCTCCGCCTTTGTCCAGCCTTCGCTGGTTTCTGCGACCTTCCGCAGAATGGGCGCAGCTTGTTCCGGCTGGAACTTGCCGAGCCATTCGACGGCTTCGCGCTGGAAGTTTCCCTCGGTTAGGGCGAGTTGCTCGATGGCGGGCAGCGCCGCAGCGCAACGAGCGTTGGCCAGCGCGCGCAACTCGTGCAAAACTTTGTCATCGGCTGGCCGAGAGTTCAGTCGCGCAGGGAGGGTCTTGACGTAGTCCGCCATCGCTCGCTGGTCTTCGCTGAGGCGGATAGACAGCCTGGTTTGAAACTGCACTGCGGGGTACGCCTCTTCGATGACGGCTCGCAAACGTTGTTCTTCGGTAAGCAGGTTCAGCGTGCGTTTGCAAGTCAACGCGTAACGACCCGCATTTGTGAAGGCACACCAGAAATTGGCTAGGACCTCGCGCGAATACGTTTCGCCGGGCTTGAGAACCCAAGTCGTTCCGAGACCGCCATAAATGCCCATCGGCTGGACCGGTTCGCCAACAGCCTGGCCATTATCCCTGGTCGCGCTGATGCTGTAACGTCCGTCCCGTCCTGCTCCTTCAAACCTGCCGCCATCGGGAAAGCAGGCGGTGATTGCTCCCGTATTCGTGACGGCAAACGTGACCCAGATCGGCTCTCCGGTAAAATAATTGGTCTTCGCCAGCGAGAAGCCGCCTTCGAGACGGAGTTTTCCCAGCGGCGGCGTGGTGATGCGCACCGTCAACGGCCCGGAGATCGCCTTGCCTGTCCAAAGCTTTTGCCCGCTGACCTCCGATGCTTGGTTTTCGAAGACGAAGCGGATCCGATATGCGCTCTCAGGAAGCAGCACTGTTTGTTGAAGCGAAGCATTGTCGCGGTGCGTGTCAAGTTGCCCGACGGCCTGGTAGTGCAGAGATCGCCCCTGGATCGTCACGGCCTGCCCAGCTTCGAGCACCGAAACGTCTTGGGTGATCGCATTCGTGCCGTCTCCGCCGGTGATATAGCCGGTCGCCTCATGTCCTTCGACGCGCTCGATCTCGGGGCGGAGGGGCTGCGCGTGGATCGCGGCGCGTTTCGGTTCCTTACGCAGCATGTAGGCAGAGGGAGCCGGTATGACGATGGAATGCTGGCTGACGTTCTGAATCTGGACATTGAACAGCGGTTGTTCGTTAGAAGGGAAGTTGGTGACTGAGCAGGCAATCCCCACGCGCAGGCCAGCCACGGCATCGCCCCACGCGAACGGTTCATCACCGAGACACCGTTGTGAAGACCCAAGCGCTCCGCTGGCCAAGAGGATGAGAATCAAATGCCGATTCAGGTTTCGTCGCACTTGCATGCGCAGTATGCCAGAACTGCGACGGTCTTCCTAGTCTATCAAGGACGCCAGCGTTGCGGCTTCCAGCCGGTTCACCAGCACGCGGACGTTTGAATTCAGAGGCTGCTTCGCCACGAACTCGGGCATTTCTTCGCGGAAGGTCTTCCATACCGCTCCGCCTCGATTCTTGGCCGCGACGCTCGCCAGCACGACGAGGTCATCGCCGACGAATCGCTGGGCACCGACCGCCGCGCCGAATGCTGAATCGGTCTCGAGTGATGGCTTGAGCAACAGGGCAGACACCACTCGCTCGACCTCCAATGGCGTGCCCTTCGCCTGCCGGGTCAACGACTTCTCGGCTTCGGCCAATTCGGCGGTGAGGTTCACCTTCAGCGCTTTCGCATTGCGCAGAGTCAGCGCGGAATACAGGGCGCGCAGATACGCGGCGCGGTCGTCGGGCTTGGTTTCGAGGGCCTTCCATGAGGCGGCGGATTGCTGTTCCGTAGTTCGCAGAACATTGGTAGCGAACGTGCGCAACTCGGCGTCGCCGGGGACCGTCCTGGCCGCCTCAGTGGCAGCCCACGCCGCGCGCAACGCCACCCACGCGTACGGGCCGTCGAGGATTTCCCGGAGCTTCGCGTCGCGGAAGGCGACCCGAAGGTGGGTGAGCGCTTCGAGGTCCACCTTGTTCCGACACGCGCCCGCGAGCAATCGCCACGAGGAATCGTCCAGCGCGGCGAGCACTCGCTGCCGCCCGAGCGTGGCGACCCGTTTCTCGCGCTCGCCAGCACGTTCGTTCCACCGCGCGGCGGCGGTCATGTGGAATACTTGCAGCGTCCGTAGCTCCGTCGTCGTGAGATTGCGGCCTGCCGGCTTCGACACGTCGGCCTTCGCATCCTGCAACGCGGTCAGGAACGTGGCGACTTTGGCGTGCGTTCCCTTGTCGCCATAGACGAGCAGGCGCGCGGGATCAATAAGCACGGCCGACCGCGGCGCGAGTCCGGAGTCATCCTTCTGGTTGAGAACGAGGCCCACCGAGTCGAGGAAATCGGTCAACGCTTTCTCTACTTTCTTCTGCTGATCGGCGGTGCCGAGTTCCTTCTCCGTAGGCAACGCGAAGTCGCCGATGGCATAAACCCACGGCGAATCGCCGTCCATACGCCGGGTCGTGCCGACCACGAGCGTGTCCTTGCTGGTCGCCCACGAAAGATGAAACAGAGTCAGCAACCAGTCGAGCGCCTGGGCGACCGTCGCGCGGCGCAGATCGAGGTACGTCACCCGCAGTTCCGGATTGTCGAGGATCGTTGCCACGTCGGCGAGACTGCCTTCCACAAGCTGGAGTTTCAACCCTGCCGCCTTGGCGACGGCGCGCAACGCTTCTTCCAACGGCTGGTCGCGCAGCACGAGATCGAGCTTCTTGATGAGTTGCGGCGATTCCTTGGCGCGCTGTTTGGTGATGTCCTCCGGCAGCGCGCGGAGCGCCTGCTCCGCGGCAGCCTTCGTGCCGTCGTCGCTCCAAGGATTGACGCAGAGGAACGCGGTTTCGAGCAGGAAAGTGTGTTGAAATCGCAGCCGGGCGGCATCGAGCGCGCCTTTCTTCTGGAGTTCCTGTGCTTCGGCGAGCGCCTTGCGCGCTTCTTCATGGCGCTGAGGGGACGACTTTTGAAGTCCAGCGTGGATCCAACCCAATTCGCCGCCGATGTTTCCGTCAAAGAAGTATGCGAATCTAGACGCGATAGTCGGCTGGCTCATGGCGAAGCCCTTCACCGATTTGAGTTCCGACTTGAGTCGCTCGCCTGCCTGTGCGCGAAGCGGAATGCCTGCTCCGGTTTTTCCTGATACTCTCGCCCTGCTCGACGCGAAGTTCGCCATCGGGCCGGCAGGTGCCGCCGCAACAGATGCCGGTAGCGGCTGCTGTGCTGCCGTCGGACTCCCAACGTTTGCGTACCGCGCGGACTTCGGCCGGGCCACGGCCAACGCTGCGCCGCCCCTAGTCTTCACGCCAGCACCGAGTGCCGAGATATCCTTCATGGCTGCCCATTCAGTTTCCTCCCCGAACACACCCTCAAAGCTGACCCCCTCCGGCAGCGGCACGGGCACGATCATCCGTCGCGGCGGCGTGGCCGACTCGCTCAAGTCGCCCGCCTCGCTCTCGTCCACGGCGACGAAGCTGGTGTATTGGCTCATCAGCCGGTATTCGAGCGCGACCTCGGTGATCTCCTCCGCCAACTCCGGCTCGTCGGCGTAGAAGCTCAGCGCGGAGAGCTCTTCGATCTTGTTCCGCGCCCAGACTTTGGCCAGCACGTCGTGCGCGGACTCGGCGGGCGGCAACGTCACATCGAGCGCATAGGAAATCGGTTTGCCTTCAGCCAGACCTTTCAACTCGATCCGTGCGCTCCCACCGGCATCGTAGCGACCAAAGAGAATCACGGGCCGCCCGGCCCACAACTCGGGAATCCGTCGCGGATAGGTGTCGAGGGCGCGCAGCCCCTTCCAGTCAATCTCGATCTTGGCGAGTTGCGCTCGGTGGATGCGTTCCACGATCTGACGAACGATCTCGAATGGATCGCTGTTCAGGTCAATCACCGCCGACGCGCCGCCGCCCTGCTTGGCGATGCCGTCCACGAGAAAGCGATTCGGCGACGAACCGATGCCGAGACACCAGAAGCGGATTTGATCGCCCGCCCGTCTGCCGACCACGGCGATGATCTCGGCCTCGTTGCCGATGTAGCCGTCCGTCAACATGACCACGATGCGGACGCGCTGCGGGTCAACGGGTTCGTTGAGCACCATCTGGATGCCCTTCAACATCTCCGTGCCGCCGCTGCCTCGAATGCCGGCGGTGAAGTTCATCGCTTTCGCCACGTTGTCCTCCGTCGCGGGCACAGCTTTGTCGAAGAGTTTGCTGGCGTGCCCGGCAAACGTGATCACCTGGAGGGTGTCGTCGGGCTTGCTGAGCTTGAAGAACTCGCGCAGCGACTGCTTGACCTTCTCGGTCGGCGCGCCGTTCATCGAGCCGGACACGTCAATCAGAAACACGATCTCGCGCGGGGGCGCTTGGGCCAGTTGCTGGTCAATCTTCGGCTGGATCATCAGCATGAAATAGCCGTGCCCGGGTGTCGGGGCGTGGGCCAGCAACGCCATTTCAGGCTTCTCCCCGATGACCGAGTAGCGCATCACGAAATCCTTGTTCGGAACGGACTCGCCCCGCGCGAGCGTGGCGGTGGCGCGGATGTTGCCGAGGCGCTTGAGCTCCGCTTCGTGGTTGACGATCTGGATGTCGTTAACGGGCACGCCTGAGTCGAGGTTCACCGAAAGACTGATATCGTGGCCGTTGCGGTAGCCGGGTTTGAGCACCGGCGGCGTGATCCGGGAAGCGTCGGAGACGCGCGTGGTGTCGGGCGCCCAGCCGGTGCCTTTCGGGTCGGGGCCGTCGGTGGGAGCTTTGACTTCGCCGACCTTGCCCTTCAACTCGTCGGGCACGGCTGCTTTCTTGGAGATCGGCGCGCCGGGAATGTACCGCGGGCCGACGACCATCGGGAAATGAAACTCGTACGTGCCCATGTCGTACTTGAGAACGTCCACGTACGAAATCTCGACGCGGATTTCCTGGCGGGGTTTGATGTTACCGACCGACTGCGTGAAAATGTTGGAACGCTCCTGTTCCAGCAGACTGGCCGTCAAACCTTGCCGCAACGCCTGCTCGTAAATCGAGCGCGCCTCGGCCCGGCGTTTGATGATGCCAACGACGCGTCGTTCGCCGACCACCATCGTCATGTCGTTCACCGCGGCGGTATGCGGCAGGGGAAAGACATAGACCGCCTCGATCTTTTCGTCGTACGGGTTGTAAAACGTCTGGGTGACCTTGACCCGGGCGATGAACCCCGAAATTTCCGCCTTCACGTCAGTGTGCCGGAGGGGGCACTCGACGGCGGCACCGTTCGCCGTCTTGACTCGCAACGCGCCCTGGGTCACGTCGCTTTCGAGCGGATCGGCGGGCGGCTGGTCTTGGGCGAGGGCGACGGGCGTGAAGCCGAGGCTGCAAACGAGAGCGGCGCGAGCGAAAGACTTGTGGGCACGTGTCTTCATGGCGGATTCCTTTCTGTCTGGGCTTGCTGTATTGGACTGCCTCGCGCCCCAAATGTTCCCGCAGAATCCGAGTTCAACAGCATTCCTGTGGCTTTGTCGCCGGGACTCAGCACCAAGCTGGCTGTCTGCGTGCTCACCACGTCGATGCCAATGAACGTGGCGGTCAATTTGCCGAGGCCGCCCGCGACGGCCGGGTTGGAACCGGGCTGGCCGTCCGCGCGCTCAGGATGAAACCGCCGGTGCGACGGATCAAGTTCCTGAGTTTTTTTGGATCGCGCGGACGCAGTTGTCGGAGGTGCTGAGTTCCCTGTCTTCCCGGGCGAAGTGCCGCCACTCGAACCGCAGTTGCCAGATCGTGTACGCCGCCCAAAACACGAAGCATACCAGGAACAGAATCACTTCGTGATCCACGAAGGGATACATCGGGCCGACGTCCGCGGGGTTGACAGCCCAAGTTTCAATCAGTCCTGTTTTCATGAATGGCTCCTTCCCTCGTTGCGAATCGTCATTTTCGGACAAGCTGCGTTTCAGCGTCCACGACTGCCATCGCGTCGCGGGCATCCGCACTTTCACGCAGGTGGTCCATGCCCGCCAGTTCGACCGCATGCGGAATCCGCAGCAGCCCCAGCTTCTTCAACACCCACGACACGATGAAGCACGGCACGAAACCGAGAACGAAAAACATGATCACCGCGCCGAGCAGTTGCCCCCAGGGCGTGACGCTCGCATAGCCGGCGTTCGGCGAACTCGGGTAGCCCCACAGCAGCAAACCCGCCACGACCACGCCGATGAAGCCCGCGTAGCCGTGCACCGCGACCGCGCCCACGGCGTCGTCGATTTTGAACCGTCGCTCGACCCAGTAGTGCAGCTTGTACATGCAATACGCCCCGAGCGCGCCGACCAGGTGCGCCTGGAGCGGATGATAGAGATCGTTGCCGGCCGAGGCGGTGATGATCCCGGAGAGGCCGGCAGAGAAGGTCCAATAGGGATCACCTTTGGACACGAAATACCCGACCATCAATCCGCCCGCGAGCGACATGAGAAAATTGAAGGTGACGGCGCTCAGCGTGGTGGGCGTGAGATAGATCGTCGTCGCGGAGAAAAACGCGTGGTCCTTGTCGGCGTCGATGTCCCAGATCGGCACGTTGCAGGCGGCGTAGAATCCCCAGAAGCCGGTGTAGATCAGGAACAGGCCGATGATCACCAGCCAGGTGTTGTGCGGCGGGAAATTGCGCGCCGTGCCGTCGGCGCGGAAACGGCCCAGCCGCGGGCCGAGGTTGATGAGGATCGCCAGCGCCGAGCCACCCGCGACTGCGTGCACGACGCCCGAAGCGTACGCGTCGTGATACCCGAGCAGCTTGACCATCCATCCTTCGGCCGACCAACCCCACGCCGCGTCGAGAATCCAGGTGACCGATCCGACGAGCACGGCGAATATCCAGAACGCGCTGGCGCGGATGCGTTCGATGACCGCGCCCGAGAGGATCGAGCCGGTCGTCCACGAGAACAACAGAAACGCGCCCCAGAACACGCCGTTCACGCGCGACCAGGTGAACGTGTCGGTCGCCGTGACGGTCGTGCCGTGGGGTTTGCCGCCCATGTGAGTGCCCATCAGTTCGTTCCAGGGCAACGCCCAGGAAGCGGACTTCAGCTCACCCGTGATCCCGGGCCCGTTTTGGAACGCGAAGTAAATCCACCACCCGAAATAGTAGAACGTGACGGTGATCAGCGGGATGAGCATCGCGTTCTTCATGAGCGTGTGGAGCATGTTCTTGCGCCGCGCCACGCCCACTTCGTACAGACAAAACCCGACGTGGATGAGGAACATCATCACAATCGTGACCCAGTAATAGAACTCCGTGAAGACCACCGTCAGAGAGGTGAGTTCTTTGTCCATAGTGGTTTCCTCGTGCGTAGGTTGAACTCAGTCCATGCCGCAAGCATCCGTTTGCGCGCGCCAACGATTTTGAGGGGCTGAATGCAAGGCGATGCTTTGAGGCGGTGATTTAACTGAAAGGGACCGCCGGCGACAATGCAAATGTGGCGACCCTTGCCGCCGGCCGCCGGGCGTGCGTGGGATTCGCGGCTGGACTTTTTGCGTTTTATGCGCCTTTTTGTGGCCGTTCAACAGATGACCTACTTCCGTCCCAACATCGAGCGGATGCAAGGGTACGTGCCGGGCGAGCAGCCGAAGACCCCCGGGCTGATCAAGCTCAACACGAACGAGAATCCCTACCCGCCGTCGCCGAGAGTGTTGGCGGCGTTGCGCGAGGCGGTCGGCGATTCGTTGCGGTTGTATCCCGATCCGAACTGGACGTCGTTGCGGCAGAAGCTTGCCCCGCACTACGGCTTCGACCCC
>Ga0187892_10007048_pt1 | contig 16273 bp, 11 predicted proteins | sample MA1701073metaG_FD_139345 | JGI IMG/M metagenome (GOLD analysis project Ga0187892, IMG submission 139345) | Bio-ooze microbial communities from a basaltic lava cave in the Kipuka Kanohina Cave System on the Island of Hawaii, USA - MA170107-3 metaG ... | reverse complement strand
TTACGCGGGCGACGGCCTTGACGGCTACGCCCGTGCACGCGATGAAACCTACGATGTTTTGATTGTCGATCGCATGCTGCCGAAACTCGATGGCCTCAATATCATCCTCAGGATCAGGGAGGCCGGAGTCAAAACGCCGGTGCTGATCCTGAGCGCCCTTGGCGACGTCGATGAGCGGGTCAAGGGCCTGCGTGCCGGCGGCGACGATTATCTCGGCAAGCCCTATTCATTTTCCGAACTGCTGGCCCGCGTCGAAGGCCTGGGCCGGCGCAAGGCCGATCAGCCGCTTGCCACCCGGCTTCGCGCCGCCGACCTCGAAATCGCTCTTCTGACCCGCAACGTGACGCGCATGGGCCGCCCCATCCTGTTGCAGCCGCGGGAATTCAAGCTGCTGGAATATCTGGTGCGCAACGCCGGGCACGTCGTCACCCGCACCATGCTGCTGGAAAATGTCTGGGACTATCACTTCGATCCGCAAACCAATGTGATCGATGTGCATATGTCGAGGTTGCGCTCCAAGATCGACAAGGGCTTCAATGAACCCATCCTGCAAACGGTGCGGGGTGCGGGATACATGATACGTGCGAGCTAATTTCAAGCTCCTGCAAACCTCCACCTTCCGCCTCGCGGCGCTCTACCTGGTTTTGTTTGCGCTCTCGGTGGCGGCGTTGCTGGCCTATGTCTACTGGAACACGGCGGTGCTGCTGGAACGCCAGACCGACGAGACCATCCGCGCCGAAGTACAGGGCCTTGCCGATTTTTACCGGTTGCGCGGGCTTCCCGGAATCCTCGACACGGTCCAGCGCCGCAGCAATGAGGAGACAGGCTCGATCTATCTGCTGACCGATCCCGGCAACCGGCGCATTGCCGGCAATCTCGATATTTTTCCCGTGCAGGCCAAGACCCAGGAGAACTGGATCGAATTTCCCATTGTCGTGCGCCGGGGCGACACGCCGGAGCAGCACATGGCGCGGGCCTACCACGCCAGCCTGAGCGGCGGCTATGAACTGGTTGTGGGCCGCGACGTGGAAGCCTTGCGGCAGTTCGCGGGGATCATCCGCCAAACGCTGTTCTGGACCCTTGCCATTGCTTTGGTGCTGGGCCTCGGCGGCGGACTGCTGATGAGCCGAAACTTCCTGCGCCGCGTGGATGCCATTACCGCGGCAAGCCGCTCGATCATGGGGGGCAACATGGCGGGCCGCATGCCGGTTTCAGGCACGGGCGATGAACTCGACCGGCTGGCGCTGGCGCTCAACGAGATGCTCGAGCAGATCGGCCGCCTGATGGCGGGCCTGCAGGAAGTTTCGAGCAACGTGGCGCATGATCTCAAGACGCCGCTTACCCGCATCAAGGCCCGAGTCGAAGGCGCGCTGCGCTCGGGATTGAAGGCCGAATATCGTCAGGCACTGGAAAAAACGGTCGAGGAATCCGATCGCCTGCTGCAAACCTTCAATGCGCTTCTCTCGATTGCCCGCGCCGAAGCCGGGCAGTCGCGCTCGGCGCTGGAGTCTGTCGATGCCCGGACGATTCTTGCCGATGTCGCCGAACTCTATGAACCCATGGCGGAAGAGCAGGGCGGCCACTTGCGGATCGACGCCGCCGAGGAATTGCCGGTGCTGGCCGACCGCCAGCTTCTGGCCCAGGCCATCAATAATCTCATCGACAATGCCCTCAAATACGGAGCGAAACGGGGCGATGCGCCGGAGATTGCCGTGTCGGGGCGGATCATTGACGGCAAGGTTTCGATTTCAGTCGGCGATCACGGCGACGGCATCCCTCCAGCCGACCGGGAGCGCGTCGTCGAGCGTTTCGTTAGGCTGGACCAAAGCCGTTCGCGCCCCGGCAACGGCCTGGGACTGAGCTTGGTGGCGGGCGTCATGAAGCTGCACGGCGGACAGCTTGTTCTGGAGGACAATCATCCGGGCCTGCTTGCCAAGCTGTTCCTCCCGCTGCATCCGGCATGATTATTTCCCCTTCCCCCCTCGCGGGGGAAGGTGGCGCGAAGCGCCGGATGAGGGGGCGGCTCCGCTTATCGCGTGTAGCACAGGACTAGCTGAAGCAGCCCCCTCATCCGTCTCGCGCCTGCGGCGCGATCCGCCTTCCCCCGCGAGGGGGAAAGGGGAAAGGATTTCATACAACGGTGTTCACGCGCTAAGAACCCGGCCATGCCGGGAACCGACTCTGCCAACCTACCGCCGCCGCTGGATGAGGCGGCGGTGCGGAATTTTTGGCAGGCGGCGGCTTTCAAGCTCACTGACGCGAAACAAAAGCAACTGGCGGATGCCATCATAGGGGGCTCGCCGTTTCTTCGGCAGTTGATGCTGAATGACGGGGCGTTTGCATCGCAGGTTTTTTTAGCGAACCCCGAACTGTTGTTCGAGCAGGTGCTGGAGGATGTGGGTCGAGCAGCGAAGATCCAGGAGCAAGCTGGCTTCATGCGGGCGCTGCGCCAGGCAAAGGGAAAGGCAGCACTTCTCATCGCCGTAGCCGACGTTGGCCGTGTGTGGCCCCTCGACGGGGTGACGAATGCGCTGACCCGCTTTGCCGATGCCTGCCTCGCGGCCGCGGTCAACTGGCTTTTGCGCGCCAGCGGCGCCGATCTTTCCACGAGAAGCGGCTACGCAATTCTGGCCATGGGCAAACATGGCGCCTTCGAGCTTAACTACTCGAGCGATATCGATCTCATCGTTCTCTATGACGCGGAGGAAAATTGTCTGGCGCCGGGCGTTGAGCCCGCGACATTTTTCGTGCGGCTGACCAAGCGGTTGGTGACGCTCTTACAAGATGTGACGGAAGATGGTTACGTGTTTCGCGTCGATCTCAGGCTCAGGCCCGATCCCCGCGCCACGCAAGTTGCGATCTCCGTTGAAGCTGCCGCCATTTATTATGAAAACATGGGCCAGAACTGGGAACGCGCCGCCATGATCAAGGCAAGGCCCGCCGCCGGTGACATGGCGCTTGGCGCCGAATTTCTCGACCGTTTGAAACCCTATATCTGGCGCAAATATCTCGATTTCGCGGCCATAGCCGACGTACAGTCGTTGAAACGCCAGATACATGCGGTGAAAGGCCATGGTTCGATCGCCGTGCACGGCCATAATATCAAACTCGGGCGGGGTGGCATCCGCGAGATCGAGTTCTTTGTTCAGACCCAGCAGCTGATCGCCGGGGGACGCAATTCCAAGCTCCGGGGCCGCGGCACGCTCGCCATGCTCGATGCGCTCGCCGGGGCGCAATGGATTGCAACCGGCACCGCGCGTGAACTGAAGGAAGCCTATCGCTTCCTTCGAACCATCGAACACCGCGTGCAGATGGTGAATGACGAGCAGACCCACGCACTGCCTTCCGATCCAGCCGCCTTTGAAAGCCTGGCCCGCTTTGCGGGCTTCGAGTCATCCGCCGCATTCGAGATAAAGCTGCGAACCGTTCTTGAATGCGTGCAGGGCCACTACGCGGCCTTGTTCGAGGATGCCTCGCAACTGGGCACCGAGGGAGGCAGCCTCGTCTTCACCGGCGGCGAGGATGACCCCGAGACGATCGAGACGCTGACGCGGATGGGTTACCGTGGCGCCAGCGAGGTTTCGGCAACGATCCGCGGCTGGCATTTCGGCCGCTATTCCGCCACCCGCAGCAGCCGTGCCAAGGAACTGCTCACGGAACTGATGCCGGCCCTGCTGAATGCGCTGGCGCGGACCGGCGATGCCGACCAGGCCTTTCTTGCCTTCGACCGTTTTTTGGGCGGGTTGCCAGCTGGAGTGCAATTATTTTCGCTGCTGAAGGCCAACCCCAGGCTTCTCGATCTGGTCGCCACCGTCCTCGGCACCGCGCCGCGCTTGGCCGAACAATTGAGCCGCAGGCCCAAGGTGCTCGACGCCGTGCTCGATCCCGGTTTTTTTGGGGCACTGCCAACGAGGAAGGAGCTGCGTGGCAATATTGCTTCCGTCATACCGGAGGCAACGCCCCTCGATGAGGTCGTGGACCGCGCTCGCGTGCTCGGCCACGAACAGGCATTCCGGATTGGTGTCCGCGTATTGTCGGAAACGGTGAGCGCGGTCGATGCGGGAACGGCTTTCTCGGACTTGGCGGAACTCTTGCTCTCGCGCCTGCATCAGGCGGTCACGGCCGACGCAGCGCGCCATCACGGCTCTGTGGCCGGTGGACGGAGCGCCGTGCTGGCGTTGGGAAAACTTGGCGGACGTGAGATGACCGCGGCATCCGATCTCGACCTGATCGTGGTTTATGATGCCGATGAGGCAGCAAACCAGTACTTCGCGCGCCTTACCCAACGGCTCATCGCCGCCATAACCGCGCCAACCGCCGAGGGCGTGCTCTATGAGGCCGACATGCGGCTCAGGCCTTCCGGCAGCAAGGGACCGGTGGCGGCAAGCCTCGAAAGTTTCCGCACCTATCACCGGAAGTCCGCCTGGACCTGGGAAAAGCTGGCGTTGACGCGGGCGCGCCCCGTCTGCGGCGATGAAAGCTTCCGGGTAGAGTTGGAAGCGGCGATCCGCACAGCCCTTTGCGTGAAACGCGACCCGGCGGGGACGCGGGCCGATGTCCTCGACATGCGAAAGCTCATGCTGAAGGAGCAGGGAACAGCGGGCCTGTGGGATATCAAGCGGGTGCGGGGCGGCCTCGTCGAGGTAGAATTCGTGGCGCAAACCTTGCAGTTGATCCATGCCGCGGACCAACCTTCGGTTCTCGATAGCAACACGCTTGGCGCGTTGGAAAAGCTGGTGGCCGCCGGCTGCCTTCCAGCCCGGGAAGGTGAAGCACTGCGGCAAGCCTGCACTCTGTACCACCGCCTGACCCAGGTTTTGCGGCTTTGCGTTGCCGGGTCGTATGATCCCGCCAGCGCACCTTCAGGCCTTAACAGCATCGTCGCCAGCGCCGCGGCCTCGCCCGATATCGCCACGGCGGAATCCCTGCTTCACGAGACCCAGGAACGCGTGGCGGCCATCTTCGATGACATGGTTGGATTCCTGTCCTCGCTCCGCGTGAGCGGGGAGAGGAAGGGGACCCATCATGCGAAGCATGATGGGGTAGGAGAGGGGCCAACGGATTAATCCCCCAGCACCCATTCTGGACGCTTTAGCCCCAAAACGACCGTTAGCCCCTCCTCCCCATCGCTGTCGCGATGGGTCCCTTCCTCTCCCGCTTCGCGGGGCGAGGACAGGCCGACGAGAAAAATATCAGCGACGGATTCACCTCATGTTCTCCGTCCTGCTGCTGTAACCCACAGGAGGAAGGCCCATGAAGTTCAATTTTTCTGTCATTGCCGTGCTCGCGGGAGTTGGACTTTTGGCGGGGCAGGCGCTCGCCGTCGAACCTTCCTTCCCGCGGAACGCCAAGGTGTTCGGCAAGATCGACGCGGATTCCGACGGCAAGATTACGCTCGTGGAAATCAAGCCAAAGGCGGAAAGGCGCCTGTTGCGCCTCGACACCGACAAGAACAACGAGGTTTCCGTGGCCGAGATCGACGTCTATCTGCAGAAGCGCCTCGAACAGCGGCGGAACCAGATGCTTGGCCGCCTGGACGGCGACAAGAACGGCGTGATTACGATGGCCGAACTCGACAAGCTCGTCGATGCCATGTTCAATGGCGCCGACGCCGACAAGAATGGCGGCGTGACCCTTGAGGAGGCCCGGGATTTCAGGCTTGCAAAAATGGCAAAACCGGAGGCCGGAGCCAATTGACACCGGTAGACATCGGCCCTCGTGAATTTGCGTGCTGGCAAAGCGAAGCGGCCGGTGGACCTGAAAGCAGCGGGCGACGCCGAGCTTCTATTGGCCGCCGCCCGCCACGACACCTCAGCCTTCGGTGAGATCGTGAACCGCTATTATCAGCCCGTCTTCCGCGTGACGATGCGCATGACCGGCGGCCATGCCGATACCGAGGACATCGCCCAGGAAGCATTCCTCAAGCTTTGGCGGAACCCCGGGCAGGTGCGCGAGGCTGGCGCGTTGAAAGGGTGGCTCATGCGCGTTGCGGCGAACGCAGCGATTGACCGGGGCCGCAGGCGCGTCCACGCCGATATCGAGACAACACCGGAAGTGGCCGATCCAGTGATGCAAGCGGATGCCGCGATGGAACGCTGGGCCGCGGCGCGGGAGGTGGAACGCCGCATCGCCGCTCTGCCGGAACGCCAACGATTGGCGCTTTCGCTGGTCTATTATGAAGGGTTCTCCAACATCGAGGCGGCAGCAGCTATGGAGACCAGCATCGAAGCGGTTGAGTCCCTGCTGGCACGCGCCAGGCGCGGGCTTCGGGACAGCCTTTCGGCAGACTGGCGCGATTTGCTGGAGGGTCTGAATGCCACATGAGGAAAACATGGGTCTGAGGATGAAACAGCGGTTGCAGGCCGTTCTGGCAAGCTACGGCGCCGATCCTGCAAGATGGCCCGCTGCTGAGCGCGACGAGTTGCTGCCTCATCTTGGAGAGGCAGGCGATGCGTTGGACGATGCCCGATTGGTCGACCGTCTGCTTGACCTCGCCCCAGCGCCCGCGTGCATTGCCGGCATGGAGAAGCGGCTGATGGCGCGCATTTCAAGAACCACTGCTCCGGCGAGATTTCAGCTGGGCTGGAGCGCGGCGCTGCCGCTCGCGGCCTCGTTGGCGCTTGGTATCTATCTGGGCGCTGTGGGAGCGTTGGATGAGCTGCTTCCATCCCTGGTTACCGAAGATATCGCCGCCATGGACGATGACGACGGCAGCAGCGGCGTGACCGAAGCCACCGATTATTCCGGGGATCAATTGTCGTGACTGACGTGGTGCCAGTGGAGCCGCCCGCCGGCCGCCGCTGGACGTGGTGGCAGGTGCTGCTGGTGATTTCACTGGCGCTGAACCTGCTGGTCGGTGCTGCGGCGGCCACGCGTTTCTTTCACCACCCGCGTCCAGAACGCCTGGTGGGCACGAGCTATTTGCATCTCATTCCGAAGAAATTTTTTGCCGATCTTGGCCAAGCGCGCCGCGAGGAACTGCTTGCCCACGTCAAGGAACATCGCGACCGCTTCCGTGAGGGCCACCAGAAGTCGCGGGCGGTGGCCGAAAACTTGGCGGATGCCCTGGATGCGGCCCCCTATGATGAAGCCCGCGTCCGCGCCGTGCTGGATGAATTCACCGGCAATGGCACGAACCAGATCGGCATCGGCGCCAAGGCGGCCCTGGATTTCGTCTCGCGCCTTACCCCGGAGGAAAGGATCCTCTTAGCCCAACGCATCCGCGAGAGGGCCAAGGGCGGAAAGCGGAAGTAGCGGCCATCAGTTTTCCTTCCCCCCTCGCGGGGGAAGGATGAGGGGGGCTGGTTCAGCGAGTCCCGTCATGGGAGTTGAAATGCTGAACCGCCCCCTCATCCGGCGCTTCGCGCCACCTTCTCCCGCAAGGGGAGAAGGGAGAGACTGCTTCAAGCCGCTGCGGTCACCTCCGCGACCCGGGGCAGGTGGACGGTGACCTCGGTGCCGGAGCCGACGGCGCTGCGGATTTCGAGGCTGCCGCCGTGCAGCTCGATCAAGGATTTCGAGATGGCGAGGCCCAGTCCGGAACCGCCCTTGGTCTTGGTGAACTGATTTTCAACCTGCTCGAAAGGCCGTCCCAGCTTGTCGATATCGCGGGGCGGGATGCCGATGCCGGTGTCGGTGATGCGGATGGTAACCCAGCCTTCATCTTCAACGGCGGCAATCCTGACGCTGCCGCCTTCGGGCGTGAACTTCACGGCATTGGACAGAAGATTGATGAACACCTGCTTGAGGGCGCGCCGGTCGGCGATCACCTGGATGGAATCGGAGATGTCGCGTTCGACCGTAACCTTACCCTCGAAGGCGCGCGCACCCACAAGGCGCATGATCTCCTCGAAGAGGCCGCTGAGCTGGCCCACCTGCGTCTCAAGCTGCACCCGGCCCGCCTCGATCTTCGACATATCGAGAATGTCGTTGATGACGTCGAGCAGGAATTGCCCGCTGCGGTGAATGTCGCGCGAATATTCGCTGTATTTTTCCGCCCCCAAGGGCCCGAACATCTGCTCCTGCATGACTTCGCTGAAGCCAATGATGGCGTTGAGCGGCGTGCGCAGCTCATGGCTCATATTGGCGAGGAATTCAGATTTGGAGCGGTTCGCCGCTTCGGCCCGGGTTTTCTCGCGGGCATATTTGTCGGCGAGATCGGCGAGGCGCTGGGACTGCTGGTCGGCGAGCAGGCGCTCCTTCTGCAGATCGCGCACCGTCACCATGAGCTCCCGTTCGGAGAGCAGGAGCCGCTGCTCCTGCGTCTTGAGGGCGGTGATGTCGGTGCCCACCGAAACGAAGCCGCCATCCTTGGTGCGCCGCTCGTTGATCTGCAGCCAGCGCCGGTCGCGAAGCTGCACCTCGAAGGACTTGCCATCTGGCGCATCGCCGCTCGCCACATTGACGCGCTGGCGCACCGCCGGTTCCTTCGCAGCCCTGGTCACGTCCTCATAATGCGTGCCGGGAATGCACACCGCGGCGGGCAGCGAGTGGAACTGCTGATATTTGGAATTGCACAGCACCAGCCGGTTATCCGCGTCCCACAGAACGAAGGCCTCCGAAATGTTCTCGATGGCATCCTTGAGGCGGAGCTCGGCTTCCATGTTCAGGTGATCGGTCTGCTTCTGCTGGGTGATGTCGAAAACGATGCCGATCAGGTGCTGCTCGTCGGCGGTTTCGCCGGGCGCCAGCGCGGCGCGCGCCCTAAGCCACACCCAGTGGCCGTCCTCGTGGCGCATGCGAAACTCCCGGTCGAAAACCGAGAGTTCGCCCCGCAGCAGGCTTTCGATGACCTGCTCGAGCTGCGCGTCATCGGGATGAAGCCGATTTGCCACTTCGCCAAAATTGAGAAAGTCGCCCTTGACCGGAAGCCCCAGGATTTCAAACATCGACTTGGACCAGAAGATCATGCCTTTCGACACATCCCAGTCCCACATGCCGCACTGGCCGCGGTCGAGCGCCTTGTCGAGACGGGTGGTGGCGACGGCCAGAACCTGATCGGCCTCGGCGGCCTTGCCGGCCTGCCAATGGAAGGCGCCGCCCAGCATCATCAGCACCAGCATCGTGACCATGAACAGCGTTTCAACCCGGGTGACGCTGGCGCGCCAAGCCGCGAGAAGATCCGGCCTCTTCTGGATGACGATGAGGCTTCCGGGGTAGCTGCCGAGCGCATGCATGCTGACATAGGCGCGTTCGCCCGACGCCAGCGTGAGAGGCGTCGGGCCGGAATCATCCATCGCCATGCCGGTAACGAAGCTTGCCGAAAGAAGGTCGGTAATATTGCGTGCTTCAAACTCCGCCGAAGGCGGAAGGCTCGCGACAAAAGTGCCGCTCGCATCGGTGACCGCCAGAGTGCGCGCTTCCGCCAAAGCCTCGGGCGGCGTCAATTGTTGCAGGAGAATGGCATTCATCGGCGGCGCCGTCAGGCCTTCGGCCAGCGGTGCATCGAAGGCCACGCGAATGCCCTGGGCGACGACGCGGCCATAGAGGCTGGAGAGGCGGTTCTGCTCGTTCAGGTGCTGCTCCCGGTTCTGCGCCAGTTGCAGGAAGAGTGAACTGCCAAGCGAAACGAGAAAGAGGACGATCAAGCCCATAATCAGGCGGCGCAGGGATTTTTCCGAGATGGCAAGCCGCAGCCTTTGGGGCAGTAACGCGGGCAACCGCACCGACCGTTCCCGAAAAAACAGCTCGCCGATCTGGGTTTTACCCAAGGATTTCCCCGTTTCGTGGCTCAATCCGCCTTCTCAAGACGGAACCGAAATGAACCCGAACATACGCCCTTCCCGAATCAGGGGCTATTGATTCGTAAGTGGAACGATTTGTCCAGTTGATTTGCTAGGGAGGCAGCGCCAGGCCGTTGGCGATGCGCGAGACGATCTCGAAGGTATCGCGGGACAGCTTGGGCGCAGCAAGGATGCGCTGAAGCTCCCGGTTGGCGGCGGTCCGGCGCGGCGCATCGAGAATTTGGCAGCTGCGGAAGCCGGTGGCCATGCGCGCCGCCACCTGCGGGTTGAAGCCGTCGAGCTTGATCACTGCGTCAGCCACGACGCGATAGCCTTCACCGCCGGCGGCGTTGAAGCCCGCGACATTCCCTGACGTGAAACCGCCGATGAGCGCATAGACCCGGTTTGGCGTACTGTAAGTGAATGCGGGGTGGCGCGAAAGACGCTCGATCCGGGCCGCGGCGTTGGCGTCCTTCGCCTGGGCATGCAGCATGAACCATTTGTCGACCAGAAGATGATCGGCCGCATGGCGGTTGAAAAACGCTTCCAGTTGCGTTTCCCGTTCGGGAGTCTCAACCTGAATGAGCCCGCCAAGCGCGCCCATTTCCGCTGTCATGCTGTGCGGTTTTGCCAGTTCTTCCAGTGCCAGCGCGACGCCCTTTTCGCGGTTGCCCAGCAGAATCATTTGCAGCGCCGCGTAGCGTAAGGCGCGCCGCGCTGTGCCGGCGGGATCGGGCGCATAGGGGCCGCGTTCGGCGGTGGCGGTCCAGATGCCGTTCAACACGGGGTCGAGGCGAGAACCAAGTGCCGCTCTCACCCTGTCCCGGGCGGCCAGCACCGCGTCCGTGTCCACATCCTTGCCGATCGCCGCCGCGATATCAGGCTCAGGCGGCAAGCCGAGCATCAATGCCTTGAAGGCATTGTCGATTGAGGGATCACGGAGCAACCCTTCAAGGGCTGAAGCGTAATTCCCCGCTTCTTCGTTCGGTACGCTTCCGTTCATGCTGGCGAGGATCAGTTCGCGCCCCCGCGTCTGCCCTGCTTCCCAGCGGTTAAGGCTGTCGCGGTCATGGCCCATCAGGAAAAGCTGATCGGCGGGGGAGGCGTTAAGCGTTAAGTTAACCGGCGCCGAAAAGCCGCGATTGAGGGAAACGACGGGTTTCTTTGTAATGTTACGGAAACGAAACGTTTTTTTGGCCCCGGTCAATTCGATGATGGGTGCGTTCAAAATTCCTACGCCGTCGAGATCCAGCGGCAAATCTTCCCCCTCCGACCCCACGAGGCCGACGCCCAGGGGAATGTGCAGGGATCGCTTCTCCGGCTGGCCGGGTGTTGGCAATGTTTTTTGCTCCAATGTGAGTTCGAATGTCATGCGCTTTGCGTCATAGCGCCCCTCCGCCTTGAGCTGGGGCGTGCCCGCCTGCTCATACCATTGGAAAAACTGCCCGAGGTCGCGGCCCGAAGCATCGGCCATGCAGCGGACGAAATCTTCAACCGTCGCGGCCTCGCCGTCATGGCGAGAGAAATAGAGGTCCATCGCCTTGCGGAATGCTGCCTCGCCGAGGAGCGTCTTCATCATGCGGCAGATTTCAGCGCCCTTCTCATAGACGGTGGGCGTGTAGAAATTATTGATCTCGATATAGGACGAAGGCCTGGCCGGGTGCGCCAAGGGTCCCCCGTCCTCGGGAAACTGGCGCGCCCGTAATGTCTTGACATCGGCGATGCGTTTGACCGCGCGTGAGCGCACGTCGGATGTGAACTCCTGATCGCGGAAAACCGTCAGGCCTTCCTTCAGGCAAAGCTGGAACCAGTCCCGGCAGGTGATGCGGTTTCCGGTCCAGTTGTGGAAATATTCATGCGCGATGATCGCTTCGATATTCACATAGTCGGTGTCGGTGGCGGTGGAGGGGAGGGCGAGAATATATTTGTCGTTGAAGACATTGAGGCCCTTGTTCTCCATGGCGCCCATGTTGAAGTTGGAAACCGCCACGATATTGAACACGTCGAGATCGTATTCGCGTCCAAAGGCCTTCTCGTCCCAGCTCATGGAAAGTTTGAGGGAGGTCATGGCCCAGGCGCAGCGATCCTCCTTGCCTTTCTCGACATAGATGCCGAGCTTCACCGTTCGCCCCGACATGGTTTGAAACGTGTCGTGGACGCCGGCGAGATCCCCCGCCACCAGCGCAAAGAGATAACAGGGTTTGGGAAAGGGATCGCTCCACACCGCGTAGTGGCGGCCGGTGCCGGGAAGGTCTCCGGTTTCGCCGGGGTTGCCGTTGGACAGCAGGATCGGCATCTCCCGCTTCGGCGCCTCCATGCGTACACGGAAACGCGCCATCACATCCGGCCGGTCGTAGAAATAGGTGATGCGGCGAAAGCCCTCCGCCTCGCATTGCGTGCAGTACATGCCATTCGACATGTAGAGGCCGGAAAGTTCAGTGTTGGCGGTGGGGTTGCACAGGTTCACGATCTCCAGCGTGAAGGGCGCTTGTGGAACTTGGGGAATGGTGAGCGTTGTATCGGAAACCGTGAAATCGTCAGATTTCAGCGGCTTGCCATCAATCGCCACCGAGAGGAGCTGCAATTTCTTGCCGTCCAGGACCAGCGGCGCGGCGGATTCCTCACTGTCGGGATTGGGCCGAAGGGCAAGGCGCGAGGCGACGCGGGTCTTTTCCGGATCAAGCTGGAAATCGAGATCGGCGCTGTCGATCCGGTAGGGGACCGGCTTGTAATCCTTCAGGTGAATCGTCTGCGGTGTTTCGGTGCGCATGTGCTAGCATAGCCTGTAGGTGAAGGGACGCCTTAGAGACCATGAGCCGCGCCTTTGTCAAAGAACAAGATGATGCTCCGGAGGAGCTGCTGGAGCGTCCGGTCAGCAGCAATCCGAATTTCGTGACCGAGCGCGGCTTGCGCCTGATCGAGGAGGAACTGGAGAGGCTCGGCAAGGCCCAGTCGGAAGCGCAGGCTGTGGAAGACAAGGCCGCGGTCGCGCGGGCTGGGCGCGAACTCCGTTACTGGCAGCAGCGGCGGGCGACGGCCCAGTTGGTGGCGCCGCCCGCCGAATTGAAAGCGGTGGCCTTCGCAACCTCCGTCACGATCCTCCGCGAGGATGGCCGGCGCCAGCGCTTTTCCATCGTCGGCGAAGACGAGGCCGATCCGGCCAAGGGATTGATCGCCTACGTCTCGCCCATGGCGCGAGCACTCCTCGGCAAGGCGAAAGGCGAGTTCGCCGATGCTCCCGGTGGTGAAGTGGAGATTGTAGGGATAGAAAGAAACTGAATATTCACCTTCCCCCGCGAGGGGGGAAGGGGACCTAGAACCGGCCCACCCGGAAGGGTGAGAGATCGATGTTGCTCTTGCGGCCCGTCATCAGCTCACTGAGAAGGCGGCCGGTCGAGGGGCCCCAGGTCAATCCCAAATGGCTGTGGCCGAAGCCGTACCAGACGTTGGAAAAATGCGTGGCAGGTCCGATCACCGGCAAGGAGTCGGGCGTACCGGGCCTGCGGCCCATCCAGCGCGTCGTTTCGGCATCAGGTTCGTTCAATCCCGGAAGCACGGCCTTGAACTGCGTCCACAGGGCATCGGCGCGGGCATAATTGGGTTCGGCCACAAGTCCTGCGAACTCGTCGGAGCCTGCAAGGCGCAAACCCATTTCCATGGGCGTTGCCGCACCCGGTGTGCGGGCATAGGTGATCGAGCGTGACAGGGTGACGCCGGAATTCGGCAATGTCATGTGATAGCCTCTTTCGGCTTCGAGCAGCACCCGGTCCCCCAGCTGTTTTGCCAGCAGATGCGAATAGGCGCCAGCACAAACGACAAGGCGGTCTATCCTGTGTGTACTGCCTGACTTGAGCTTGAGCGCTGTGGCCTTGCCATCCGCCGTTTCGATGGCCGCGATCTCATCCAAAAGCACAGTGCCGCCGTTGCGAACGATTTCGGACGCGATGGACTTCACGACCCGTTCCGGATTTTTCACGAAATACCAGCCGCCGTGGAATGCTCCGCAGTGAACATGCGGGGAAATGGCGGGCTCAAGCTCCCGCACTTCATCGCCGGACAGGCTTGTCGTCTCGTAGCCATACTCTTTCTTGAGCGCACGTTCATGGGCTTCGGCGGCGAACTGATGCCCATTGTCATAGAGTCGCAGCGTATCCTCATAAGTGATGAGATCGGCCGTGCCCGCCGCCTTCAGCAGGGTTTCAAAATCGCTCATGACGCGGAGGCTGAGGCTCGCGCGCGCCTCGGTGATGGCTTTAACGCGATCGGGCATGGCGTTGCGGCCAGCGGCCAGGAACCACGGCAGCGCCTTCGGCAGATAGGACCAGCGGATGGTGAGAGGGCCGAGCGGGTCCAGAAGCCAGCCCGGAATCTTGAGAAGAATACGAGGATGGATGGACGGCATTACCTCCGCGAAAGCAAGCCCTCCCGCATTGCCAAAAGAAGCGCCTTCGCCAGGGCCCACCCGGTCGATGACGGTCACCTTGAAGCCATCGCGCTGCAGGAATGCGGCGGTTGAAATGCCGACAATGCCTGCGCCGATGATGGTGGCGTGAGGTTGGGCAGTCATCTCAGGCTGAAAGCTTCTCTACCAGCCGCTCCAGCATCTTGCCGCAAGCCGCCATTTGCGCCTCGCTCACATACTCATCCGGCTTGTGAGCGACGGCGATATTGCCGGGACCGCAGATCACGGCGGGCGTGCCGAGCACTTTCTGGAATAATCCCCCTTCCGTGCCGAAAGTGATCTTGCCCGTGGAATTGCCGCCGGTGAGGGAATGGACGAAGCGCACGGCCTCGCTGTCAACGGGCGTGTCCATCGCCGGATAGCTCTGCAATTCGGTGAAATCAAAACGCGCCCCTGTGAAAACATGGCGATAGGAAGCCGCGATCTTTTCCGCAGCGGTGCGGATTTTCGCGGCGATTTCTTCGGCATCGTCCTGCGGCAGGTAGCGGATCTCGAAATCAAAGGTAGCGCGATTGGGCACGATGTTCATGACTTCGCCGCCCTGCATCTTGCCAACGTGCAACGTGGTGTAGGCAACTTCATAATCGCCGTCGCGGGAGCCGTGGTCGGCAATCTGTTTTTGCAGCTGGCGGATTTCGCCGATCAGATCGGTACACATATAGATGGCGTTGACGCCGATGGGGGCGAGACTCGAATGCGCTTCAAGGCCATGGGCCGTTACACGGAAGCCGAGCTTGCCCTTATGCGCCGTCACCGCCTGCATGAGGGTGGGCTCGCCAATGATGCAGAGGCGGGGGCGCACGGGCGCATCTTTCAGCAGATCGAGCAGCCGCCTGACGCCGACGCAGCCGATTTCCTCATCGTAGGAGAACGCAAAATTGATCGGCGTTTTCAGCCGTGCCTTGACGGCATCGCGCGCCATGACCAGGCAACAGGCGATGAACCCTTTCATATCCGCGCTGCCGCGGCCGTAGAGATTGCCGTCGCGCTTCAAGAGTTTAAATGGCTCCGAAGACCAGGCTTGGCCCTCAACCGGCACCACGTCCGTATGGCCCGAGAGCACGATGCCGGGCACTTCAGCGGGGCCGATCGTGGCCCACAAGTTTGCTTTGCGCCCGTCTTCATTGTGAACGAGGGTGGAAGCGATGCCGAGGGCGGACAGCGCGTCTTGCACATAACGGATCAATTCGAGATTGCTGTCGCGGCTGATCGTGGGAAAGGCGACGAGATCTTCAAGAATGTCGATGGAACTTCGCATGGGGCTGGATGTCACGGGGCCATGCGAAAGTCAAAGCTCGGATCCACTAGACAAGAATTACGAGAACGGCATCGGCGAGGAACGGCCCAAGACGTTGCTGCAGCAGTTTTTCAAGTCCAGGCGCTAGACTTGGCGGAGATGGAGTTCACAGAACACCCCTCTACCAGTCATCGCCAACATGCCTTGACCTATCTTTTTGGAATCTCTACGGCAGCCCAACGCGCCAGTTCAGCCTCAAATTCAGCGCGGGCAGATTCAATACTGACGGACTTCATTTCGCCTTTACGAATTTCGCCGGCAGCAAGCAGTTCCCCGCGCACGTTGGAAACGTAGAAGTACGCGCCAGTGCCGACTGGGAGTATTCTTCGGATCCACAAAACCCTATTGGGAAGGCTTACTTCGACCGACAAAAAGTGTCTTTCGTTAGCATCGTCGAAGAAGATTTGCTTTACGATAAAAGGTCGACCGGGGGAAGCCAAACCGAACCCGGCGATAGCTCTGTCGTCGATAGGACCCGTGTCTGGTGTGGCGAGCGTATGTTCTAAAAGAGCCGCGAGCTTCTCGTTGGTGATGGGTGGTGCGGCAGATGCCGTCGCGATAAGAATTCCGGTCACGATTCCCAACAGAAGCGTTCGCGCGGCTGTGCTTGCATAGTTGCCTAGTCGCCACATCGTGGGCGTGCCCCCGGCTCCAAATTCCAGTTCCTGAATTAGGTGTTTGGTCCCGGGTTTTGATGGTGCATTATTGTCTCTTGAATGGAGGATTGCACTATGGGGCAAATTCTTCACGGCAGCGCCACAACGACTGAGGCAGTCCGTCGAGCGATCCAGC
>Ga0187892_10007047_pt1 | contig 16274 bp, 10 predicted proteins | sample MA1701073metaG_FD_139345 | JGI IMG/M metagenome (GOLD analysis project Ga0187892, IMG submission 139345) | Bio-ooze microbial communities from a basaltic lava cave in the Kipuka Kanohina Cave System on the Island of Hawaii, USA - MA170107-3 metaG ... | reverse complement strand
GAAGCAAGAATGGCAGAATCAGGTCGGTATGTCAATACAAAAATGAACAGACTGACCTATTTTCTTATCTCACACCCAGACCCCCAGCCTGTTTGGTGAAAACAAAAATGTAGAAACTCCAGATAAGGATCAGAGCTCTGATCCTTATGTCACCTTCAAAGAGTTGTTAACAACCCAATCGCGTTCACCGCTGAGGCCCCCATACCAGGATCTTCGCCCTAGTCACGGGCGCGGTACTGTAACTGCCTTGGCTTCAGTGCAGGCTCTCTGTGCCGAGACCGTCAGGGAGCGATTTTTCAGCATCCTGCCTAGATCCCCCACAGGTAGTAAATGTAGATGGGGGTAACTATGGCCAGCAGAAGGTTAAGGGGACCTCCTACTCGAAGAAAATCCAGGAAGCGATAGCCTCCCGGGCCATAGACCATGGTGTTGGTCTGGTAGCCCACGGGCGTCGAGAAACTGGTCGAAGCGGCGAACATGATAGCCAGGAACAGGGCCTTGGGATCCAGGTTAAGGGCCTGGGCCGAAGCTCCTGCTACTGGTATCATAACTACGACAGCCGCATTGTTAGAAATCAGTTCTGTGAGGAGCATCGTTATGACATAGAAGGCCCCCACCACCACTACCGGTGGAGCATAGACAGCCAACTTGGAGGCCAGCGTAGCCAGCAGATGCGCTCCCCCGGTATTTTCCAAAGCCAGACCCAAGGGAATCACGCCAGCCAGCAACAGAATCACATCCCAGCGGATGGACTCGTGCAGTTCGTTCACCTTCAAGCAACCCGTCAGGACCATCAGGACACAGCCGACAATCGAGGTGATGAGAATTGGTACTCCCAGAGCCGCAACTACGACTACACCCGCGAGGATGGCTAGGGCCACCGGAGCCTTTTCGGTTCGGAACGATTTCAATTGCAGCTCTTCAGTCACAATAAAGCCCGGTTCTCGTTTCACCTGTTCCAGGGCGAGCGACGCACCCCGAAGCAGCAGGGTGTCTCCAAACTTCAGGCGGACGTTGCCCAGGCGTTCCCGAATTAATCCTTTCTTTCGCCCAATCAACTCTCCATGCTTGCGGATGGCAATCACGGTGCAGCTGTAGCGATAGTGGAAATTCGTGCTGGCGAGGGTGCCACCGATCAAATCCGAACTGGGGCCAATGACCACTTCCAAAAGCCGGCGGTCCTCGCGCTTGAGCTCCCTATCGGCGAAATGCACTTCGGGCTCGATGGCCAAGCCTTCAATATCCTTGATCTTGAGAAGCTTCTCGGTATTCGTGTTAATGAACAGGATATCGCCCGCCTGCAGCCGCTTGTTGGCCAAAGGATGTTCGAGCTTCCGCCCCTCGCGGAGAACCTCAAAGACGTGAATATCGAATTGTTCTCGAAGGCGGCTCTCCATCACCGTCTTCCCCACCAGGGGTGAAGTGCTGAGGACAACCACCTCACTCAAGTACTCTTTAATGCGATATCGGCTGGTGATCTCCTCTTCAAAGGGTCGTCTGGGCAGAAGTTTCCGGCCAATTAAGAAAATATAAATCGCACCGGTACAGAAGACCAATAGACCGATTGGTGCAAAGTCAAACATGCCAAAGGCGCCGTAGCCCTGGCGCAGAGAGAGGTTGCTGGCCAGGATGTTGGTGGAGGTGCCAATGAGCGTAATCACACCCGCCAGCTGAGAAAAGAACGAGAGTGGCATGAGCAGCTTGGAAGGGGCACGGTGGTGCTCGCGAGCCAGCGTGATCACAGACGGCAACAGGACGGCCACCGCCGCCGTGTTGTTAATAAGAGACGAAATGGGGCCCACAACCAGCATCACCGCGACGAGTTGCCGGAGCTCGCTGGGTCCGGCAAGGCGAACCATTTTCTTGGCCACCACGTTAATGAGACCAGTGTGATAGACGGCGCCACTCAGGATAAACATGGCCAACACGGTGATTGTTGCCGGGTTGCTGAAACCTGAAATCGCCTGCTCTGGTGAAACCCCTAGAATCGACCCCAGCACCAATATCAGGGCCATCAGGGAAAAAGCCACAAAATCAATTGGGAACAGCTCGAGGGCGAAAAGAATCAAACTTCCCAGCAGAATCGCGAAAGCCAGAGCAATTTCAAATGTCATTAGATCACCCCTGAGACCACATGGAGACTGAGCTCAGTCATTGACTTTTTGTTCATCGGACCCATCTCCAAAATATCAGGACCTAAAAGTAGAGTGCGAGAAGAGCGGAGCTGGGCTTGGTAACCACCAAATCGGGGCACATCATGTCATCGCGGCACACAACGCCGACCGCAGCAATCAGCGCTACTCGGTCAGAGGCAGAATACCAAAATTATTCCAGCCAGTAGCCGACAAAAGAACAAACTTGAGCTGACACCCGATTTTCTAACGCCGTCCACAGACGAGGGCACTCGTTTGATAGCGAAATTGGGGTGAGAAAACTCGCGGAAACTTGAATACCAATCAGAGGCCACAATTCTGGGACGATCAGTAAATGCCAGATACTCTCTCAAATCGTAATCCTCACTCAATTACACGTCGCTTTGTCAATGCCACTCACCGGTCGGTGAGCTTGGGGGGTAGTCAATGGAAACGGCTCTGCGTTACCTAACATGATCAGCACACCCTTGAGACACGAATGAATATGGCCTAGACTGGCGCTTCCAAAGTCGTCGCCGAACCGCAGTTTGTTCCAAGTCGGGGAAAGAGAACCCTAAGCGTCATTGCACGGAGAGTGGCCTCGTGACTGAACACCACATGATCGGCCTGGTGGGCGTGATCGTCTTAGGTGTCGTCGCCCAATGGTTGGCGTGGCGTCTGGGCCTTCCGTCGATCCTGCTTTTGCTCGTGATTGGAATCCTTGCCGGCCCCGTAACCAGTTTCTCCGGCCTGACGCGCTTCTGGGTGAAGCGCTGGTGCCCGTCGTGTCACTATCGGTCGCGGTCATTCTCTTTTCGAGGGTGGGTTGAGCCCTAAGATTCGCGAGCTTCTGGCGGTTGGAAGAGCGGTGCGAAATCTGGTGACCGTCGGAGCGGCGGCCCCGATAATAATCCTAGCTAAGTACTCGATTCACTGCTCGGAACGGAGTTGACTCTATGGAGATAGCCGTGGTGTTGCTGCTGGTTGTCGGAGCCATTGTCCTCATGGCCATGGAGGTCTGGCCGGTGGACGTCGTCGCGATGCTGCTTCTGCTGATCCTGGTCGTGAGTCGCATTTTGACGTTTCAGCAGGCATTCAGTGGCTTCGGTGATTCGTCGCTCATCATGATCGGGTCAATCCTGGTGATGACGGGCGGTGTGATTCACACAGGCGTTGCTCATCAAGTCGGACTTTGGATTGGCAGGTTTGCCGGCGACAGTCGCGCGCGGTTCTTCGTTCTCTCCATGGTCTGTGTCGCCCTGCTGTCGGCTTTCATCAATAACGTCGCGGCGACTGCGATGTTTGTGCCCATCGTGCTGACCGTGAGCCGTCGCAAGCAATGGAGCCCGTCGCGTTTTCTCATGCCGATCGCCTTTGGATCCATTCTGGGAGGGACATGCACTCTCATCGGTACTTCCACAAACGTGGCGGTCAGTTCCGCGCTGGCCAAGTATCAGCTCACGCCTTTCAGCCTGTTTGAGTTCACTCCAGTCGGCCTTCCAATCGCACTCATTGGCATCATCTATCTGGCCGTTGTGGGCAAATGGCTCATTCCCGACCGGGCCGTCGGCAGTCTGACTGAGGACTATCGGCTAAGGGAATACCTGACGGAGATCCTCGTCACGCCCAACTCCACCCTAATGGGCCAGCTGATTTCGGAAACAGGCTTGCGCGAGCAGTACGATGTAAATGTCTTGGGCCTGGTCCGAGAGGGCCAGAAGTTCCTCTTTCCAGCAGACGCGCCGACCTCGCCGGGTGCGCTGCAGAGCAAAGACATATTATTGGTGGAGGGCCGCCTGGAGAAGTTGATGCACTTGAAAGAAGCCACCGGCGTCGAAATCAAAGCGGAAGCCGTCACAAAACACCTCGATCCAGAGAGAGTCAAAATGATGGAAGTCATTGTCCTGCCAGGCTCCGACTTGATCGGGCAAACCCTCGAGACGACAGACTTTCGCCGCCGCTTCGGATTGAATGTGCTGGCGCTTTATCGCCGGGGCCGCACCTTGGTGGAAAAGCTCAGCCGATTTCCGCTGGGGGTAGGCGATACTCTGCTGGTGTTGGGCCGAGACGAAACCGTCGCGGCGCTGCGAGCCCGGGAAGATCTGATGGTTCTTGGTGAAGTACCCGTTAGTAATTTCCGGCGCAACAAGGCCCATTGGGCTTTGGTTATTTTTCTCGGGGCGATTGGATTGAGCGCGTCCGGCTGGCTTCCTGTTGCGGTTTGCTTCTTGCTGGGAGCTACTTTAATGGTGATGAGTGGATGCCTCACAGTGCAGGAAGCCTACGAAAGCATTCACTGGCAGGTGCTGGTGCTCATCGCCGGCATGTTTTCGCTGGGCACAGCCATGGAAACTACCGGGGCTGCGAGGTTTTTGGCAGAATTTCTGGTGAGCATGATGGGAGAGCTTGGAGCCCTGCCGATGCTGGCTGCATTTTTCTGGATCACCGTGCTGCTCACCCAGCCGTTATCAAACGCGGCAGCCGCGCTACTGGTCCTGCCTACCGCCATCAACACGGCGGGGCTTCTGGAAGTAAATCCCAGGACGTTCGCCATGATGGTTTGCATGGGGGCTTCGATCTCATTGATCACTCCATTCGAACCCGCCTGCCTGCTTGTTTACGGTCCGGGTAAGTATCAGTTTCTCGACTTCGTCAAGAACGGCGGCCTGATCACATTGCTGGCGTTCTGCGTCTGCCTCGCGCTGATTCCTTTGTACTGGCCGCTCTAGCGACGTGTTTCCGGGATCCGGCGAGACACACTTGGCGTTCTAATCAGGGTAGGATGAGGATCCGCAGCACGGCAGGCGGCGCCGAAAACGTCCTAGTGGTATTCACGAGATCCAAAACGACGAGAGGATGAAGATGATCAAGGAAAATCTGAATCTGAACGACATTGTCTCCAAGCAGTTTGACAAAGCTGCGCAGCACTTGGGCATCCACCAGGGTCTGCTTCAGCAGATCAAGGCTTGTAACGCCGTCTACTTCATGCAGTTTCCAGTGAAGATCGGGAATCGTTACGAGGTCTTTCACGCCTGGAGGGCGGAACATAGTCATCATCGCAAGCCCGTGAAAGGTGGCATTCGTTTCAGTGAAATGGTCACACAGGAAGAGGTTATGGCCCTGGCTGCTCTCATGACATACAAGTGCGCCGTTGTCGATGTCCCCTTTGGAGGCGCCAAGGGAGGAATCAATCTCAATCCAAAAAAATACAGTGAGGAGGAGCTCGAAAGAATCACCCGACGGTACACTGCCGAGCTCATTCAAAAAGAATTCATAGGACCAGGCACTGACGTGCCTGCTCCGGATCTTGGCACCGGAGAACGCGAAATGGCCTGGATCGCAGACACCTATGATGCTTTTCACCCCGGTGGAATCAATAACCTGGCTTGTGTCACCGGAAAACCCGTGACCCAAGGAGGCATTCACGGCCGGAAGGAAGCGACAGGCCGCGGAGTCTTCTATGGAATTCGAGAGGTTTTGAGTCATGCGGAGGATCTCCGCAGAATCGGACTCAGTCCTGGCCTCGAAGGCAAGCGAGTCATTGTGCAGGGATTCGGAAACGTAGGCTATCACTCGGCAAAATTTCTAGTGGAAGAGGGAGGATGCAAGATCATCGGTGTCAGTGACATCAGCGGCGGCATTTACAGCCTCCAAGGCTTGGACATATCCAAACTGGTGAAACATCGCGCACAGCGCGGAACGCTCCTCAACTTTGCGGGAGCCCGCAATCTTTCACGGCCGGAACAGATTCTGGAACTAGACTGTGACATTCTGGTTCCCGCGGCTCTTGAGAATCAGATCACGCTGGAAAATGCGAAGCGAATCCGCGCAAAAATTGTGGCGGAAGCGGCAAATGGGCCGACGACTCCGAGGGCCGAAGAAATCTTGCTGAAGAAGGGTGTGTTGATCATTCCGGATATCTATCTCAACGCAGGAGGCGTGACGGTTTCGTATTTTGAATGGGGCAAGAATCTTTCCCACATGCGCTACGGCCGTATGCAGAAGCGCCTCGAGGAGATTCAAACCAGGAACCTGCTTCACTCCACCGAACAGCTCATCCAACGGAATTTTTCCAAGAAAGTGATGCAACAACTGGCGAAAGGCCCTGATGAAATTGACATCGTCAATTCCGGGCTTGAGGGCACGATGATCGCAGCCTATCGCCAAATCCGCGAAACCTTCAACCAGAGTCGAAGGATTGAGGACTTGAGAACGGCGGCCTACGCAGTCGCCATCAAGAAGATTGCGACCACTTACATGGAACTCGGCGTGTTTCCGTAAAGCGTGACCGGGGAGGTCCGATGCAGGACGGCGGCTGGAGGTTGAGACTTCACGCTGGGGCGGATGTCTCGACCAAAAGCCGGCGGCTGCGCATCTCTGCGGTTTCGCCCGCTCTGTTCAGCGCCAGCTTGAAGGCGATGGGACCCATCATTGGATTGACCGCAATGGTCGCTACAACGCTCTGAAGGCCGGCCCCGCACGGAAAGAGATTCTCCATTATCGCTTCGACGATCTACATCTCCAGGCGTGCAGATCATGCCGCTATCTTGCAATTGGTTTCATGAAGTCTGGTGGGAAGCTACAATGGTGTGCCAGGAAGGTTAGGACGGAGCTGGTAGACGCACCCGTGAAGGGCGCGGTGCGCGGTTTCGGTTATGCGGGAATTTTGTTCTCGTTTTGATAGCCACGGTCAGCGCTTCATGCTGACCGTGGGCCTTTCCTCACCTACTGCCCACAATCACCACAGACAACGCGGCGATCATGGCTAGCAAGACCGGGATACTAAGGGCACAGCCCTTCGTTAGCCGATTATGTGGTTCACCATGGTGGCATAGGCATAGGGCGCGTCGCGCCTTCCGACGCACCCTCTGCAGCCTATCGCCCTGGTGCGTTGAAAAAGCGCAACGCACTCTACCGGGATATCAAGCCCACCGCGAGGTGTCAATGCTTTTGGAAACGGCGCGGTGACGACATCGCGTCGTTTCCGTGTTGACCGGGATATCAAGGGCGCAGCCCTTGGCTCAAGGGCGCAGCCCTTGGCTACTTAGTTGACACGGATATGCATCGCCTTGCTCTTCGCGGACTCAGCCTTTGGAATTCGAATCTCTAAAACACCGTTCTTGAAGCTGGCCGTCGCATCACCAGCCTTGACTTCGGTTGGCAGCTCCATGCGACGGGTAAAACTTCCGTAGGTTCTTTCCGACAGAATGTAGTCACTGTCAGCTGTTTCCTCGCCAGCCTTCTTTTCTCCACGAATTGTCAGGGTCGAGCCGACCAGCTCAACATCCAGGCCTTCTTTTGTGACACCGGGAAGTTCCGCTTTGACAACGACATCATTGGAATCGACGTAAACGTCCAGCGCGGTGGGCGCAGAAAAAGTCGAACGCCCCGTCCACGGACGATCCACGTCCGCCAGCCCATAAAAGGGCCGGTTCCAGAAGTTATGTAGCATCCAGTCGAAAGTTCTTCCCGTAGGGAACATTCCTTCAAAGGGTCGGTTTACAAGAAACCCTCCTTCTCGTCGGGCTACTGCGTTTTCAGTTGCATGTCTCATTGAGTAATTCTCCTCTCATTTAGTATTTCTTCGGGGCTCCTCAAACCCACTTGGGGAGAATGACCCGAAGCGATGATTCCTTATATATTAACTATTATAGATTAATCATAATTGTTTGTCAACTATTTATTATACAATTACTTACATATATTATGGTCTAAGCAGCATAATACGAAGTGGAAATGAACTGGATGGGAGTAGTTCTATTATTAACTGATATAAGTTAAGTCTTTCGTGCCTTTCTGAGTGCCGCTTGAATCATCATGAATTCACCCAGGTTGTCGGTCGTGACCAAGCCAACCAGTCGCCCGTGGCGCGTCACAGGCAATGTGCGACACTGACAGTTTTGCAGTCGAACGAACCCTGTCTCCAGCATCTCTGAGGAATCGACAGTCTGGAAGTCTTGCTGCATCACCTGGCCCACAGTCAGTCCCTTTCGGTCTCTGGCCAGCGCCTGGAGCAGGTCGCCACGTGTCAAGATGCCAACCACGCGCTCATTCTCCTCGACCGGAAAATCCTGCTGGGAGCCCGCGAGGATCAAGTCAACGGCGTGTCCAAGCGAATCCGACGGTGAAAGCGAACGGAAGTCGGTAATCATGGCGCGTGACATGGGAATGCCGCTGATGGCCGATTTGATTTGGGTGACGCTGGCTTCCTGAGTGGCGCCAATCCACACAAACAGCGCAATGAACAGGAGAAACGGGTTGGTAAAGAAGCCTAGGAAGCCGAACAACAACGCCATGCCTTGCCCGACGCTCGCAGCGATATCGGTTGCTTTCGTGTACTCCAGGCGCGTTGCCAGCAGCGCCCGCAGCACTCGTCCGCCATCCATAGGGAAGGCTGGGAGCATATTGAATAGGACGAGGCCAATGTTCAGCACCATCAACCGTTCAACGAAAGGACCTCCAGTCACACTCAGATCCCTGAAGGGCTCAAACCCCGCAGTGGCTTGAAGCCATAACCCCAGCCCTGCGGCAATCGCCACGTTCACAGCAGGGCCCGCGAGCGCCACCCATAGTTCCTGGATCGGATCGTCGGGCATGCGCTCCAGGCGTGCCACCCCTCCAATCGGCAACAAAGTAATGTCCCGGGTCTTGATGCCATACCTTCGCGCTGTCAACGCATGGCCGAATTCGTGGAGAACGACACACCCAAAGAGTGCCAGGATGAATGCCGTACCGTTCACCGCAGCACTGATGCTTTGCTCCTGCAGCCAATGAGAAAGCGCCACCCAGGCAATCAACAGGAAGAAGGTCGCATGCACGTAGACGCTAATGCCTGCAAACTCTCCAATCTCCCAGGACCATTTCATACGGCTGCCTCCTTTGTCTCATCAGAGTTCTCTGGCGATCCGGCGCAGCCCGCAACCCCTCCAGGAAGGACGATGGCTGCGAGCTGGGCCTCCAATACGGCCTGGAGGAACACGAATCCTCCGGGCGGGAGCCGTTTTGCTCTTTTGATTTAGAACGATGACCTGGAACGGGACCCGTAGGTCTAAGCGTTTGGGCAGTCTCGATGCCGGCATCGAAACGCATTCCAGGACGGACCCGCCGTCGGTTCAGCAGACAACCCAGGAAGCCACCGATTGCCACTGGCATCGCATTAGTCTCGCCTTCCGGATTTGTTGATGTCCCCGGTGCGCTTTCGGCCTCAAACCAGTTTCAAAGAAGCAGCATTCAGCGATACGCGCGTCGATCCTCGATGGACGTCACTCGTGAATTCCACCCGACAAGATCGTCCTCAGATGATCCATCTCACACCGCCCAAGTCGGCCAGGGCAAACGGGAATACACTGTGTTATGCTGTCGCGACGCAAAAAGGGCCTCCTGGTTGGTCTCAAAGTCGTGTCACGACTGCTTTGTACCACGAAGAGGCCTTTTTTGTTCTGCTATTCGCGAATAACCCAGGCTAAGGAGCAACATGAAGCAACTGCAAGAGGCGCTCGACCGCGGACACCTGCTGCTCGACCTCGACGCCTCCGACTTCGAATCCGCGTGTCACGCGATGGTTGGTCGCATGGTGGTGGACGGAATGCTTCCGGAGCAGGCCGCGGACGACGTCATCGCGGCACTCTTGAGACGGGAACGCGAGGCCCCAACCGCCATCGGTGTTGCGGTCGCCGTTCCCCATGCTTATCTCGATGCGCTGACCGAGCCTTTGATCGTGTTCGCGCGCTTGGCTCGGCCGATCAATCTCGGCGCTCCAGACGGCATCGCCACGCGCTTTGTGATCATGCTGTTAGGCCCGGAAGGTCACGCGGCCCGTCATTTGGATACGCTGGCCAATATCGCCCGAGTGATGTCGGACGATGAGTTTCGGTACGATGCGGGACGGGCAGGGACTCAGTCAGACCTTCTCACGGCGCTTGAACGATTTCTCCACCGCACCGCGCCGCCAACCGTTGGAGCCCCGGCAGCGCCGACAGACGGTCTGACCTGGACGAGACGACTGTTCGGTGGGTTGGCGAACGATGTTCGTCGCCGCTGGCCACACTACGTCAGCGATTTTCGTGAAGGCTTGAACGCCAAGTGCGTTGGTTCGACTTTGTTTCTCTTCTTCGCGTGTTTGGCACCAGCGGTCACGTTTGGCGGCGTCATGGCCGTGCAGACAGACGGCCAGATCGGTGCCGTGGAAATGATCATCGCATCGGCTTTCTGTGGCGTGGTCTACGCACTCATTTCCGGCCAGCCGCTTGTCATCCTTGGCGGGACGGGGCCAGTGCTTGTGTTCACCGCCATCCTGTTTCGACTCTCCTCTGACATGGGCCTTCCCTTTCTGCCGTCGTACGGTTGGGTCGGTCTGTGGTCCGCTGGCTTTCTTCTGATATTGGCCGCCACCGACGCCAGTTGTCTGATGCGATACTTCACTCGGTTCACCGATGAAATCTTCTCCGCTCTCATCTCGATCATCTTCATCTACGAGGCCATCAAATCACTGGTCCACATCTTCGAGGATCTTGACGTCAAGAAGCATCACGACACGGCCCTGCTCTCCTTGCTTCTCGCCTTGGGAACGTTCTACATTGCCATGAGCCTCTCGCGGTTCCGGCGCAGCAGTTATCTCCTGCCGAAAATACGCGAATTCCTTGCCGACTTCGGCCCGGCGATCGCTTTGGGAGCAACGACCGCCGTGGCTGCATGGCTGCACGAAGTGTTTCTCGACGTATTACCGGCCCCCGACACGCTCGGTACGACGAGTGGCCGTCCGTGGGCTGTCGACCTGTTGGCCGTTCCTCTCTGGGCTCGGTTCGCCGCCGCCGGTCCTGCATTGCTCGTCACCGTGCTGGTGTTTCTGGACCAGAACATCACCGCCCGAGTCGTCAACAGCCCGGATCACCGGCTGCACAAAGGTGAAGCCTATCACCTGGACCTGGGAGTGGTGGGGCTGCTGATGGCGGCTTGTTCGTGGTTCGGACTGCCGTGGCTGGTGGCCGCAACTGTCCGCTCGCTAAACCACGTGCGCAGTCTGGCAACGGTCGAGGAGGTGGTCGCCCCCAACCGGGAGACTCGCGTCCGGGTGATCCACGTCCGGGAGAATCGCTTAACGGGCTTGGCCATCCACCTGTTGATTGGACTCTCGGTGTTAATCCTGCCGCTGTTGAAGACGATCCCCATGGCTGTCTTGTACGGCTTGTTCCTGTTCATGGGCGTGGTCTCGATGTCTGGCAACCAGTTCTTCGAGCGACTTAGTTTGTGGCTCAAAGACCCAACGCTTTACCCAGTAACGCACTATATCCGTCGCGTGCCCCGCTGGACAATCCACGCCTTTACACTGTTGCAACTGGCCTGCCTCGGCGTTCTTTGGTTCGTCAAAAGCAGTGGAATCGGAATCCTGTTTCCTGTCTTTATCGCGTTACTTGTTCCGGTTCGTCTGCTTGCCGGGCGATTCTTTGCAACCGAGCATCTGGCTGCTCTGGATGCCGAAGAAGAACCCGAAGAAGAGCAGACTGACTGGGCAGGTTGATCAGAGTGCAGTCACGCCGGTACCTGTAACGGCTTTGGCTTGAGTGCAGGCTTTTTTTGCCCCGCGACCGCCTGGAGGGGTTTTCGAGCTTCTCAGCACCCTGTTAGACTAGAGGTCACAAGGGAAGTTGCTTAGAATCAGGGACAGTGCTGCCGAACGCTTTCCTGACGGCTTGTGTGTCGTTTGCGGCCGCAGAATCCTGCAGTCGTTTTCCGGAGGAACCAACTTCGATGCTGAAAAACGTGAATCAGAAATGGATTGCGAGCCAGCTCCTGACGGTCATCTTGAACCGAACGCCCAACTCCCGCTCAAGCGCGAGCAGACATCAATTCGCAGCCCGGCTGCCGGGTGCTTGGGTGGAAGAGTTGACCGGTTCTTTGTTTCACCGTCCTGACCGCTCCTCGGCAAGAAGGAATCCAATGAAAATCAAGACACAGGCTTTCTCGTTGTGGCTGCTTGCGGCATTGCTTTCTTTCTTTAACTTGGGCGGAGCGTATGGTCAGGAGTCAGTAGAATCAACCATTCAGAATCTGAAAAGCAGAGACAAGAGTGTCCGTAAGAAAGCCGCGGCTGATCTGGGAGTGCTTGGGCAAAGGGAAGCTGAAGCTCCATTGGATGCTGCGTATCGCTCAGAAAAAGACGCCAGCGTGCGCGGCGAGATTATCCTTTCGCTAGGCAAGATACGGGACCGTGCCGCTCTCCCCACCTTGACCCACGCTCTGATTGAGGATTCCTCCAAGGATGTGCGCCTTCAGGCCATTGATAGCATCTTGCGCCTCTACATCCCTATTGAAGAGCAAGGCATCGTCAGACGCTTCTTGGTTGGGATGAAGAGCTTATTTGCCGAGAATGAGCAGACGGTCGTGCAGCCATTTATTGATGTGGACAAGGAAGCTAAAGAAGCGCTGGCCAAGGCTCTGCTTGATCGGAAACGGCAGGTTCGAGAAAACGCCGCCCAAGCACTCGGCAGCCTGAGAGCAAGCGACCAGATTCCTGCAATGGACCGGGCCTTAAGCGTCAGTAGCAAGGATGCCCGGAGAGCCATTGTCCAGTCCCTGGGCCTTATTCGCAACGCAGAGGCGGGTCCCATCCTGCTGCGGCACCTGCATGACCGAGACAAGGAAGTAGTTCGGCAGTCAGCCGTTGCGCTGGGGATGGTGAAATTTGATGCTGCCCGCGAGGACCTGCGAAAACTCTACACTTCGAAAAGGGATAAGGATTTGAAAAGGGCCGCGGCAGAGGGACTGGCGTTGATCCACAATGCGGGCGACAAAGATTTCTTTTTGGAACTCCTTCGTAACGACTTCGACGATAAACTTCGGGAGCTTGGAGCCGAGGGTTTGGCGCGTATCGCCGAGCCGGCAACCGAGCCAGTGGTTCGCGACCGCCTGGGTGCTGAAACCAAGTCAAATGTGAAGACCGCGCTCCAATTTGCTCTCGTCAGTTTGGGCCGGACGGAATTCATGCCGCCGCTTGCAGAAGCTCTGACGGCACGATTCACGAATCAGGCAGAGGTTTATCTGCTCGAAGTCGGAAGGCATCAAAATAGAATAGAATTGCTCTACCCCTATCTCAACAGCGGCGAGGCAAAAATCCGCGCCGGCGTTCTGCGCGTTTTGGGCAGGATCGGAAATTATGCGGCGTTCGACAAAATCAAGCCTTTGGTTTCCGATAAGGACGAAACCGTCGCCCGGGAGGCTGTCCAGGCCATGAGGATTCTGGAGAGGTCAAGGCAGTAGCAGACGGAGCGCAAGGGGCCAGAGGACGGGGTGACAACGCATTTCTCAAGCAGTTCGCCAGACTTGGCCGAAATCTCCTCAGAATGAGAAACGCTGCAGGGCATAGCCAGTCGTGCTGGCCGCTTTCCGTTTCGCGAAACCGTTCAATGATCCAGCCGGGAGATGACCCCACAGTCGGTGAGCGGGTTACTCGCCACTTTGGTCTGGAATGCAATCTCACAACGGCTCTCATCAGAACCAGTCCGAATTCCGCTGGCCGTCTATTGACCTTGAAGGCATTCTTTCGCAACATGAATGACACACATTTTGCAATTCACATCTTCATCGTTCTGCTCCTTGTAGCTTCGGGAGTCGCGATGGCAGCCAAGTGGGTGCGGGTTCCCTACACGCTGATGCTGGTGATCGTGGGACTGGTCATCAGCCCCATGCACTTCTTGCCCACGGTTCATATTTCGCCGGAGCTGATACTGCTGATTTTTCTGCCGGCCCTGCTTTTCGAAGCTTCCTGGAACCTGAACCTGAAGCACCTGCGGGAAAACCTTTGGCCGATCCTGCTGCTGGCAACACTTGGAGTTGCGGTCTCGGTGGGCATCATCGGCCTGATTCTGAACAAAGGTCTTCAGATTCCCTGGCCGTCGGCTCTGCTGTTTGGCGCCATTATCTCTGCCACCGATCCCGTTTCCGTTCTGGCGCTTTTCCGGAAGCTGAATCTCCCCAGCCGCCTGACAACGACAGTAGAAGGGGAAAGCTTGTTGAATGACGGCACAGCCGTCGTGGTTTTCCGCATCATCCTGGGTGTTGCGATCGGATCGACTGTCGATTCCACAGGCGGCTTGTTGCTTGGTTCGCTTCGCGAGTTTGGACTCGTCGTGTTCGGTGGACTTGCGGTCGGCGCCGTCGTCGGCCTGGTCGCTTCTACCTTGACTTCCTATTTTGACGACCACCTGCTGGAAATTACTCTGACCACCATTGCGGCATACGGGTCGTTCCTGCTTGCGGAAGGGTTGCATGTCTCGCCGGTGATTGGCGTTCTGGTCACGGGGTTGATCGTTGGCAACTATGGACGCCAGAAGAGCATGTCGCCCACTACACAAGTGGCGGTCAATGCGTTCTGGGAATACGCGGCGTTTGTGGTCAACTCGCTGGTGTTTTTGTTGATTGGATTGGAAATTCAACTCTCTGAACTGGCTCAAAACTTTACGGCAGTTGCCTGGGCTGTTGCCGCGATGCTGGCTGCCCGCCTGGTAGTTGTCTATGGCTTTTCGCCGCTGACCGATCGGCTGGGGCAGCCATTCCCCATGGCCTGGAAGCACATCTTGTTTTGGGGCGGCCTGCGCGGCTCCTTGTCTATCGCACTGGTGCTCAGCTTGCCAGTCAAGCTGCCGGGCAGGCCACTCCTGGTGATGATGACGTTCGGTGCGGTCATGTTCAGCCTGCTGGTACAGGGTCTGACGATCTCACCTCTTCTCAAATGGCTCAGGCTCGGCCAGAGGGACCCGAGATTGCGAGAATACGAGTCAATACAGAGCCGGCTCTTGGCCGAGGCCACTGCTCTGGCCGAAATGGAGGCCTTGCAATCTCAAGGGCGGGTTTCCGGTCGCATTTATCAAGAGCTCAAGGAGCAAATGTCCCAGGCTCGCGAGCATTTGAAGGTGCAACTCACCCGGCTGGATCCCCCCGATCTTGCTTTGGAACAGCAGCAAATGCGCCGCCTCCACCGGCATTTGATTGACGTGAAGAAGGCAAGATTCACCGAACTGCTGCAGGAGGGTTTGCTTTCCGAAGGCACTTATCATGATCTGAACCGGCAACTGGACGAGGAGCTTGCGGCTATCCAAAGCGCCTCAGGGCCGCACGGATAGAAGGGTCGCTTCGAGCTCAAAGGCTTGCGTCTTCGCTGCGCGGCTTCACGGCGATCCTTTCCTTGTCACCAGGGCCTTGGTCTCCTCGAATGTCTCACGGTTCCCGATTCTTCCCAGGGCGCGAGTAATGCTTGCGCGTATCTTCGCCTCCAGGCCGTTGAGATCGGTAGCGCAAGTTGATTTTCTTTGGATGCCCGCCCACTCGAAAGAGATAGAGTTCGGCTTGGTTCGTGAGTCAGGCGTTCCGGTCAGCCTGCGTTCAGGAGGGACAATGGATCGTATTCGCGTTGCGTCTTTGCAGTATTTTATTCGACCTGTCCAGACGTTCGAGCAGTTTCGCGACCAGGTTGAGGCTTTAGTGGAAACAGCCGCAGACTACAAATGCTGCCTGCTCGTGTTCCCGGAGTATTTCTCGGTGCAGTTGTTGACTTTGGGGAACGTCAAACGACCTATTCGGGAGCAGGTCCGTGATTTGGCCAGGCAGGTGCCGCGATTCGTGGAGCTCATGGGAACGCTGGCGCGTCAGCATCAGTTGTACATTGTGGCGGGAACAATTCCGGTAGCCGAAGAGGGCTCAGAGCGACTGTTTAACCAAAGCTTCTTCTTTGGTCCTTCCGGGAAGTTTGGAGTGCAGGGCAAGATGCACATGACGCGCTTTGAAGATGAGGAGTGGAAGATTTCGCCCCAGTCAAAACTGCGAGTCTTCGAGACTGCTTTCGGTAAGCTCGCCATTGCGATCTGTTACGACGCCGAGTTTCCGGAAATCGCCCGCGCGGCTGCCCGTCAGGGGGCGCACATCCTCGCGGTCCCGAGTTGCACCGACGACCGGCAGGGTTTCTTGCGCGTGCGCTATTGCGCCCATGCGCGCGCGATTGAGAATCAGATGTATGTGATCCACTCCCCCACAGTGGGATCCCTGCCCATGGTGCCAGCCGTCTCTCTGAACTACGGCCAGGCTGCGATCCTGACACCGAGCGATTTCGCCTTCTCGCGGGATGGGATTCTGGCTGAGGGGAATGTCAAT
>Ga0187892_10007046_pt1 | contig 16274 bp, 12 predicted proteins | sample MA1701073metaG_FD_139345 | JGI IMG/M metagenome (GOLD analysis project Ga0187892, IMG submission 139345) | Bio-ooze microbial communities from a basaltic lava cave in the Kipuka Kanohina Cave System on the Island of Hawaii, USA - MA170107-3 metaG ... | reverse complement strand
TTGAGCCGAAGTGAAAGGAGATAGGGAGATGTCTGGAGATGGGGAGATGGGAGTCTTGATCTCCCAATCTCCAGCCATCTCCCGATCCCCTTTCGTTCCAACGCTCGCGTGCCTATGCACGAAGTGGAGCTACACCCAAGCGAATATGGATGGTTACGTACTTTTTAGACAAGCGTGAGAGGGTGATCGACATCTTGTCCATTGTACGGATGGCCGAGTAGTGATATTCAATCCTGCGGCCCGATGTCGACCCCTTCGCCGGCGGTTTGAGCAGTCCCCACCCCGGTGATTCTGGGCGATGGCGAGGTTGAAAATGACTATTGTCGTTGTCACGGAAGGCGCTTCCCGCTCTTAGGCGAGAAAATTTAGCGAGATTCCTCGGTCAATCCCCCATACCCGGACTTGAAATCGCTCGAACCCCGAACCACGAAGCGATTTCACCGGGTTCTGGATATTCCCCAGCGGCGTAAGTATTCTAGGAAACCGGTTACAGCGGGAGACACGATGATGCGCTTCCTCCTCGTCGTGGCGGCGGTCCTGCCCTGCGCCCCACAGGACAACCGCAACGGCGCCGGCGTTCGCGGGTGGCTCAACTGGCGCGGCCCTCAGCAGAACGGGACGTCCCTCGAGAAGGGACTGCCCGACAAGTGGGAGCTGGGCGGCGTCAACGACCTCTGGTCCGTCGAGCTGCCGGGCCGCGGGACGCCCGTCATCGCCGACGGCCGCGTTTACAGTTGGGGCTACCGCGGCGAGAAACAGGACCTCCGCGAAGTCCTCGTCTGCCTCGAGGAGGCGACCGGCAAGATCCTCTGGGAGCACAGCTTCCGCGACTTCTTGAGCGACGTCGTCTACGACCGCTATTCGATCGGCTCGCCGACGGTCGACGCCGAGACCGGCAACGTGTACCTGAAGACGTCCCCCGGCCTCCTCGTCTGTTTCACGCGAGACGGCAAGCTTCTCTGGCAGCACTCCATGGTGGAGGCGTTCGGGCAGAACACGTACCCGAACGGCCGAACGGGGGCCCCCTGCATCGAAGGCGACCTCGTCATCGCGCGCGGAGTGACGAACAACTGGGGGTCGCAAGGCCCGCCCCGCGACCGTTACTACGCATTCGACAAGCGGACCGGCGCGCCCGTCTGGGACTCCACGGTGTGCCAGGGGCCACCTTTCCTCAAGGACAGCTCATTCGCGACGCCGGTCTTCGACGTGTGGGAGGGCCGGCGGGTCTTCTACTCTGCCGTCGGTTCGGGGTCGGTCATCTGCGCGAACGCCTGGACCGGGGAGCCGATCTGGCGCTCGCAGCAGATCGTGGGCGGTTTCAACTCGTCCGTCGTCCTCCACCAGGGCAAGGTCATCGCCATCCACAGCGGCCAGAATCTCGACACGACCGAGACAGGGCGCATGCTGGCGCTGCGGATTCCGAAGGCCGACCGGATCGATCCCGCCAAGGTCCCCCTGGATCTGGTCCCGCAGGACGAGGCCTGGCGCAACCCACTCGGAATGTTCACCAGCTCGCCGGTCCTTGTCGGTGACCGCCTCTACCAGATGGTCGAATCGGGCGACCTGTACTGCATCAACGCGAACGACGGCAAGATCCTGTGGCAAAAAAAGCTCGGCGCCAGCCAGCTCCATGCGTCGCCGCTCTGGGCGGAAGGACGGCTTTACGTACCCGTGGAGGAAGGCAAGGAAGGCAAGGAAGCCAACTTCTGGATTCTGAAGGTTTCCGACGCCGGGGCCCAGGAGCTGGCCAAGGTCAAGCTCGCCGGACATTGCCTCGGTTCGCCCGCCGCCTGGAACGGCAAGGTGTATGTCCACACGACGCATCGTCTCTATTGCTTCGGCTCCAAAGGGGACAACGCGGCCAACCTGCCAGCCCCGCCGCCGGCCCCTGAAGTGCCGAAGCCGGGCCCGGCCGTCCGCCTCCAGATCGTCCCCAACGAGGTGCTCCTCCGGCCCGGGGAAAAGGCGAGCTTCAAAATGTACGCCCTGGATGCGAAGGGCCAGCGCGTCGGACCCCTCGCCGAGCCCGTGACGTGGGCCAAGTTCGTGCCCCCGACGGCGCTCGTGCGCGCCGAGATGGACGCGGAATTCAACGCCCAAGGAGAAATGGTCGCCGGCTCGAAGGCCTCCGCAGGGTCCTGGAAGGCCACGGCCGGCAAGCTCAGCGGCACGATCCGCGGCCGCGTCGTCGTCCACCCGCCCTACAAGGAGGATTTCGAGTCGTCCACGTTCGCGCCGGACCCCCACCCCATTGAAGGCGTCAAATTCGGCTACCCCCCGCTCCCGTGGATCGGGGGCCGCTTCCGGTGGGAAGTCCGGGAGAAGGACGGATCGAAAGTGCTGGCGAAAACGACCGACAACCCCTTCCTTTCCCGCGCGCTCACCTTCATCGGCCACCCCGAGGAGTCGAACTACACGATCTCGGCCGACCTCATGAGCGACGGGAATCGCCGCGGAATGGGGGAGATGGGCCTCATCAACCAGCGCTACATCATCCGGCTCAAGGGCAACGAAGACAAGATCGAGGTCAACTCGAACGTCGAACGGCTGCGCGTCTCGGAGCAGGTCACGCTGGCCCCCAAGGTCTGGTACCGGCTCAAGACGCGGGTCGACATGAGCCCGGACGGAACGGCCCTGGTCCGCGCCAAAGTGTGGAAGCGTGCCGACCCCGAGCCCGAGGCCTGGACGATCGAAGTCAGGCACGAGCAGGGTCACAAGAACGGAGTCCCCGGCCTGTTCGGCCTCTCCCCCCAGCCCGCCTTCCGCGTGTACGCCGACAACATCGAGATCACTCCCAACAAGTGAGCGTTCTATGAATCGACTTTCGCTCGTCACGGTGTCCCTTCTCGCGGCGTGCGGAACGTCTTCAGGGCCGCCTGCGAATGAGCCTGCCCGCCGTAGCGCAACCGTCGAAACGCGCGAAGGCGGGGGCGGCGGCGACTGGCCCGAGTGGGGGCGCACGCCGTCGAAAAACATGATGTCGGAGGCCAAGAACCTCCCCTTCGAACTGGACCCGGGCAAGCTCAAGCCCGACGGCACCCCGGACTTGGCGACGGCGAAGAACGCCCTCTGGGCCGTCAAGATGGGATCGCAGACGTACGGCAACCCGGCGGTCGCGAACGGCCGCCTTTACGTCGGAACGAACAACGAGGGGCGCGGCGACCCGCGCTTCAAGGGCGACTACAGCCGTGTCGTGTGCCTGGAGGCCGCCACCGGCAAGGAGATCTGGACGCTGACGATCCCGAAGCTGGGGACGGGAAAAGTCGGCGATTGGGAGTTTCTGGGCGTCTGCTCGCACCCGACCGTCGTGGAGAACCGGGTGTACGTCATGACCAACCGCTGCGAGGTGATCTGCCTCGACGTGAACGGGCTGGCCGACGGCAACCAGGGGGTCCAGGACGAGGCGAACTACATGGCCTTCGTCGGCACGACGCCCGGAAAGCCCGTCGAGATGAAGCCGACGGACGCGGACATCATCTGGCGGTACGACATGATCTACGAGCTGGGGGTTTTCCCGCACAACATTACGGCGGGCTCTCCGCTGGTCGTCGGGGACATCGTCTACCTCAGCACCTCCAACGGCGTCACGTACGACCACACCGAATTGCCGTCTCCCAAGTCCCCGGCGCTGATCGCGCTCAACCGCAAGATCGCCGAGCGGCCGGGCGTCACGCCCGCCGAGATGCTCGTGGGCGAGGAGGCTTCGAGGATTTCCAAGCGCATCTTCCACGGCGCCTGGACCGGGCCCGCCTGGGGCGAGGTCGGCGGCAAGGGAGTGCTCCTCTTCCCCGGCCCCGACGGCTTCGCCTATGCCTTCGACCCGAATCCCGTGAAGGACGCCGACGGCTTCGGCATCTTCCCGGAAAAGTGGCGGTACGACTGCAATCCCCCGGACCTGCGGTACAAGAACGGGGACAAGACCCAGCCGCTCAAGTACGCCACTCTGGGCGGGGGCCCGAGCGAAATCATCGCGACGCCGGTCTTCTACAAGGGACGCTTCTACGCCCCGATCGGCCAGGACCCCGAGCACCGGCCGGGTCCCGGCAACTACACGTGCATCGACCTGGCGACCGGGAAGAAGGTGTGGGACGTCCGGATGGACCGGTCGCTCAGCACAAGCTCCATCGTCGACGACTTGATCTACACGGGCGACCTGAGCGGCTGGCTCACCTGCATCGACGCGAACAAGGGCACGATTCTCTGGAGGTACAACACCCTGGCCGAGATCTGGTCCTCGACGCTCGTCGCCGACGGCAAGGTCTACGTCGGCAACAAGGACGGCATGCTGTCGGTCTTCGCGACGGACCGGATGAAGAAGCTGGCCGACGAGCTGGGTCCCGGGCTGGAAGTGGAGATCGAAAGCGGCAAGCTCGTCCTCAAGAAGGGCGAGAAGGCCGCGCGCGAGATTTCCGGCGACGAGGTCGGGCAGATCTTCCGGGAGGCGAAGTTCCCGGCCGAGCTCCACTGCTCGCCGATCGTCGCCCAAGGCGTGCTCTACGTCGCCACGATGCGGCACCTTTACGCGTTCAAGGCGGGGGCGAAATGAGAATCATCGCACTCCTTCTGGCCGGCTGCGTGACGCAGGACTGGCCCGCCTGGAGAGGGGCGAAGGGCGACGCGAAGCTCGACGGGTTCAAGCCGCCGGCGACCTGGCCCAAGGAGCTCCAGCGCGGCTGGCAGGTCGAGGTGGGGGAAGGCCACTCGACGCCGGCGCTCGTCGAAGGAAAGCTGTACGTCTTCGCGCGCCAGGGCGGAGACGAGGTCACCCTCAGCCTGGACGCCGCTTCCGGGAAGGAGCTGTGGCGCGACAAGCTGGCCGTCGACGCCGAGTTCATGCTCCAGTCCGCCTCCAAGCCCCACGGGAAGGGGCCATTCTCATCGCCGTCCGTCGCCGGGGGCCGCGTCTTCACGTTCGGCATCCGCGGCACGCTCACGTGCCTCGACGCGAAGGAGGGCAAAGTCCTCTGGCGGCACGACTTCAAGGACCGGCTCGGGACGCCGTACCCGCAGTGGGGAGCGGCCGCCTCGCCGCTGGTCCTCGACGGCGCGTGCGTGATCCACGTCGGGGGCGACAAGAAGGGCTCGATCGTCTCGCTCGACGTCGCCACCGGAAAGCAGAAGTGGAGCTGGGACGGCGACGGGCCGGGATACGCGACGTCGATTCTTGCCACGGTCGGCGGCAAGCCTCAGCTCATCACGCAGACCCAGTACAAGGCCGTGGGGCTCTCGCCCGCCGACGGGAAGCTTCTCTGGGAGCTGGAGTACAAGACGAACTACGATCAGAACTCGGTGACGCCCGTGGTCCTGGGCGACCTGGTCATCCTTTCGGGGACGGCCAGGGGGGTCACGGCCTACCGGATCGGGGGCGGCAAGCCCGAGCAGGCATGGCACACGGACGACGTCGCGATGTACATGAGCTCGCCCCTGCTGAAAGGCGACCGGCTCTACGGGTTCAGCGAGAAGCGGAAGGGTCAGTTCTTCTGCCTCGACGCGAAAACCGGCCAGGCGTTCTGGACCGCCGGGTCGCGGCTGGGCGAGAACGCCGCGCTGCTCGACGCCGGCGAGGTCATCCTGGCCCTGGCGACTCCCCGCCCGGACGGGAACGACCCGTCCCACCTCATCGTTTTCGACGCCCATGAAAAGGCGTACGCGCAGCGGCCCCCGATCAAGGTAGCCGACACGCCCGCGTGGGCCCACCCGGTCGTTTCCGGCCGTTCGATCTACATCAAAGACAAGACGAAACTGACCCTCTGGACCATCCCCTAAGGGACAATCCAAGAATAGACTCTCGATTTCACGAAGAACCCCAGAGGACATAAACGGAGATGAGCCGGTGACAAGGAAGATGAAAGAGGGGCCAGAAACCGCGGGGCGGCCGCCCCGCGGTTTCTCGCTCTTGTCTCCCGATCTCCGATCATCTCCATTATCTCCTCAAGCCCCCCACCGGGGCGGTTGGGGGGGGAACCTCCGCCGAACTTGGGAAAGTCATTCCTGGTCATCTCCTGACGCGAGGACTCCATGACGCCACAACTGACCGCCTCCCAGACCGACGCCGCCCGCCACGCCGCGGAGAAGCTCGACGCACACCTGCGCGAGATCATCCAGTGGCACTTTTCGCCCGAGACGGGCGCGCCCTTCTGGCTCGAGTGGGCGATGAAGGCGGGTTGGGACCCGCGGAAGGAGGTCAAGGGGTTCAAGGACCTCGTCAAGTTCGGCAACTTCGAGGACGAATGGCTCCGCGGCGGGCCGGTCCGCCGCTGGGTGCCCAAGGGCTACGCGAACAAGCCGGTCTTCGTCTTCGAGACGGGCGGGACGACCGGCATCCCCAAGAGCCGCATCGTCATCGACGACTTCCGGATCGACTACGAGATGTTCTCCGCTACCCTCCCGGACTCGCACTTTCCCAAGGGGGCCAACTGGCTCATGCTCGGGCCGTCCGGGCCGCGGAGGCTGCGGCTGGCGGTCGAGCACCTCTGCCAGTTCCGCGGCGGCATCTGCTTCTGCGTGGACCTGGACCCGCGGTGGGTCATCAAGGTGATCAAGCGCGGCGCGATGGAGGAGCTCAAGCTCTACCAGGCCCACGTGATCGACCAGGCCCTGACGATCCTTTCGGCGGGGCACGACATCAAGTGCATGTTCGTGACACCGAAGCTGCTCGACGCGCTGGCGGCCCGCCTCGAGGCCGAGGGGTCCAGCGTCCGGAAGGCGGGAATCACGGGCGTCTTCTGCGGCGGGACGGAGATGACGGCGCAGTGGGCCCGGTTCGCGGTCGAGGAGCTGCTCGGCCCCGAGGTCTACATGGCCGCCTGCTACGGCAACACGCTCATGGGCCTGGCGCGCGCGCGGACGCTCCGTCCAGAGGACAAGTACAAAATCAATTACTACGCCCCGCAGCCCCGCGCGGTCATCCAGCTCGTCGACGTGGACAAGAACGAGAAACTGATCACGGAGTACGGCCAGACGGGCCGGGTCATGCTGACGACGCTCACGAAGGAGTTCTTCGTCCCCCGCTTCCTGGAGCGCGACGAAGCCGAGCTGGAGCCGCCCTGCGAGGAGTTCCCCTGGGACGGCGTCAGCGGCGTCCGTCCGTACCGCGCGTTCGCAGCGACGACGACCGTGGGAGTGTACTGATCTCGGGGTGAATCAGCTCTTCCCACGCGATGGGATCGTCTGGAAACCCACCTTCGCGAAGTCGCTGTCCAGCGTGAAGGCGACTTTGACCTTGTACTTCTCCATGACGGCGAAAGAGGTGCAGTCGGTGAACGAGAAGACGTGATCCTTGTACTTCTTGTACTTCTGCCACGCCGCTTCGCGGACCGTTTCGTCGATCTCCAACATGTCCACGACGGAGCTCCCCAGGATGTACTCCCCTGCCTTGACGGAGGCTGCGTGATCCGCCACGGATCGGACCCGAGTCACCACTTCGTCGAAAACGTAGTCCGTGGTCAGGATTCTTCCTCCCTCCCTGAGAAGGTCTCGCAGGACCCGGTTCGTTTCCTCGTGATACCGCTCCGTATCCACGAGCTTCGCCACGATCGCGCTGGTATCGCCGAAGACCACCCTCTTCATCCGTCAGTCCCGGCCGTAGATGTCCTCGTCCTCGGGCTTGAGACTCTTCCCACCCGCCGCGCGACCCCGGATCACCCCATTCACGAAGGGATCCCGCTCGAGGCGGTCTTTCAAAGCCTCGTCCCGAATCTCATAGTGGAAGCCGCTTTCCTCCCGGACGCTCACCAGCCGCATGCCCTTTCGCCCGAGATCCAGCCTGAGTGCGACGATGATCCGAGCGGCCGTCGGAAGGGAAACCCCGAGGGCCTTGGCTAGAGACTTCGTGTCGTGGCTCTGCGTCAGAAGATGAAGATAGGCCTCCCGCGTCTGCCGCCCGCGCGGGGCCGCGACACCCCGGTCTTTCGCGACCGCTTTCATGGGCTCACCTCACCGTCGGATGTACTTTATCACTGATGATCTAGCTCTTGCAACTTCTTTCGACGGCCGCCCCTCCCGACCGGGTCCGGAGGATTCTCGAAGAGCAACGCTGGGACTGTAGAGTGGCCGCACTTCCAAAGCATAGCATCTCCTTGCCGGGCACGGGGAGAGACCTGAATGTTGGTGGGTGCAACTCGAGTCCCACCCGAGGCGAATCGCGATTGCCCCCTCCCTTCGGTCCCGCTAGAATGACGCCATGCGCGTCAGCGTCGTCGACGAGCGGAAGCGGCCGCTGGAGGAGCCTTGGCTTGTCCTCATTCCCGGATGGACGCGGGAACGCTACCTGGCCGAAGCGCCGGAAATGCAGTTCTGCGAATACGAGGGGGGGGAGCTGGCCATGCATTCTCCGGTACGGGCACGGCATCAACAGCAAGTACGGTTTCTCACATATCTCCTGGGCCATCATTGCTCGACGCGCGGCGGCGAAGTCCTCAACGGTCCGGCCGTCCTCCAGATCGCCCACGACATCCTCCGCGAACCCGACATCTTCGTGATTCCGCCGGAGCGAGTCCCCGGCATGGGGGACCTTCCGATTGTCGCTGTCCCTTCACTGATCGTTGAGGTCATCAGCCCCAGCACGCGGAACCTGGACCTGAAGACGAAGGCCGACGAGTATCGCGCCTTGGGAGTAGCCGAGTACTGGGCCGTGGACGACGAAAAGCGCGAGCTCGTCGCGCATTGGCCCCGTCGCGTCATCACGACGGGCATCCTGGAATCCGCAGCGCTCCCCGGGTTTCGTCTCACCGTCGACTGGCTCTTCCAGGACCCCCTGCCCCGCGAGACGGACTGCATTCGCTCCCAAGGGTAGGCGTTTCGCGGCGAGAAAGTCTCCCCCCTTTCCCGCGACGTACTTAGTATAGAGACGGCAGCATGACGGACCGCAAGGCGTTGGGGCTTAGGATTTTCCCTCCTCCGCAGGACCGCGACGAGGAGCCATGGTAGACTGTTCCTGCGACCCGTAAGGATACGACCATGACCATCCACTTCCCGATGCTCCGCTGGGGCGAGCCCTACAAGAGCCTCGAAGTCGACAAGGTCTACCACCATGCCACCGGCGAGCTCATGGCCGAAGTCAGCCAGGCGAACGGCGGGCTCATCGAGCGCGACATGCGCCAGGTCAACCGGGCCCGCGAGGTGCTCCGGGAGATCCCCTGCAAGGAGCTCCTCCAGCGGTGCAAGAAGGCCGCGGACCTCTTCACGACCGCCACGCTCCCCGCCGGCGAGGGCACCCAGACGCCCGACGACTTCGTCCGCTGCCAGTCCGCCACGACCGGACTGCCCGAGCATATGGTGCGCATGAACATGCAGAAGTTGCACTACGTGCTCACGAACCTCGAGTCGATCCTGGGCGCGCTCATGCGCGGGCTCGACTTCGACATGCTCACCCGCGGCTACGGCGTGGAAAACGGCGTCATGCGGAGCTACCAGGCCAATACGCCCGTCCTCGGCATGGTGCTGCCTTCCAACTCGCCGGGCGTGCACGGACTGTGGCTGCCCATCATCCCGCTCCAGATCGGGCTCGTCCTCAAGCCCGGCCCGCAGGAGCCCTGGACGCCGTGGCGGATGTCGCAGGCCTTCTTCCAAGCCGGCATCCCCAAGCAGGCGATCTCGATCTACCCCGGACAGGCCGACGCGGGCGCCGCGGTGCTCAACCACTGCCCCCGCAGCCTCATCTTCGGCAGCACCGCGACCGTCGAACGCTACCGCGGCAACCCCCACGTGCACGTGCACGGCCCCGGCTTCAGCAAGATCCTCCTCGGGGACGACGAGGTCGACCGCTGGGAGAAATACCTGGACCTCATGGCCACGAGCGTCGCCATCAACAGCGGCCGCGGCTGCATCAACTGCTCCGGAATCTGGGCGTCCCGCAACACGCGCGAAATCGCCGAGGCGCTCGCGAAGAAGCTGGGCCCCATCGCCCCGCTGCCCCCCACCGACCCCAAGGCCGCCCTCGCCGCCTTCACCGTGAAGGGCCAGGCCGACGGCGTCCATGCGGACATCGAAGCCGCGCTCAAGGAAGCCGGCGTCGAAGAGGTCAGCGCGAAGTACCGGGGCGGCGACCGGCTGGTCAAAATGGAGCGGTGCGACTACCTCAGGCCCACGGTCGTCCACTGCGATTCCGCAGACGTCGCGATGGCCAAGAAAGAATACATGTTCCCGTTCGTTACGGTAGTAAAGTGCCCGCAGGCCCAGATGATCTCGAAGATCGGCTCGACGCTCGTGGCCAGCGCGATCACGGAGGACGAAAAGTTCCGCGCCGCCCTCCTGGACGCCCGGAACATCGACCGCCTGAACTTCGGGGCGATCCCCACCACGCAGCTCAACTGGCTCCAGCCGCACGAAGGGAACATCGTCGACTTCCTCTACCGCGCCCGGGCCTTCCAGATGCCCGCCGCGACCGCCGATTCGGTACCCCCGAAACCCGTCCTTGAGAAGGCCCGGTGAGCGCCGACTTCACAATCAGGCCCCCCGCCTTCGACCTTCCGACTCCGACCCGCCTCGTCTTCGGACCCGACGCCGTGGACCGCCTGGGCGAGCTGGCCCGGGACCTCAAGGTCAAGCGCGTCCTCGTGGTGACGGACTCGGGCATCGTCGCCGCCGGACACGTCGACCGGGCGCGCCGCTCCCTCGAATTGGCGGGGATCGACGTCGCCGTCTTCGACCGCACGCGCGAGAACCCCACCGAGAGCGACGTGGAAGAGTGCGCCGCGTTCGCCCGCGAGGCGAAAGTGGACGCCTTCGTGGGCCTTGGCGGCGGGAGCAGCATGGATACGGCCAAGGGCTGCAACGTCCTCCTCACGAACGGCAAGCGGATGCGCGACTACTGGGGCTACGGCAAGGTCCGCAAGCCCATGCTCCCCCTGATCGCGGTCCCCACGACGGCCGGCACCGGCAGCGAGTTCCAGTCGTACGCGCTGATCTCGCACCAGGAGACCCACCAGAAGATGGCCTGCGGCGACGCGAAGATCGCCCCCGCCGTCGCCGTGCTCGACCCGAAGCTCACCGTGTCCCAGCCGCGCCACGTTTCGGCGAACACGGGGATGGACGCAGTGGCCCACGCGGTGGAGACGGCCGTCACGAACAAGCGGAACGACCGGTCGTGGCTCTGCTCGCGCGAGGCCTTCGCCCGCCTGGCGAACAACCTCCCGCGCGTCCTCGAGAAGCCGGACGACCTCGACGCGCGCGCGGAGATGCAGCTCGGCGCCGCCTTCGCCGGCATGGCCATCGAGCTCAGCATGCTCGGCGCCGCGCACTCGCTGGCGAACCCTCTGACCGCGCACTTCGGCGTCGTCCACGGGCAGGCCGTGGGGATGATGCTTCCGCACGTCGTGCGCTTCAACGCCGCGCAGCCCGAGGCGCGGGAGACGTACCGCGACCTGCTGGCCCACGCGGGCCTGGTCAAGGGCGACGCGGAACCCGCGGCGGCGGCCGAGGCGCTGGCGTCGCGGCTGGAGGCGCTCCTGGCGGCCGCCGGGATGCCCGCGTCGCTGGAGCGGTGCGGCGTGAAGGCGGAGGCCGTTCCCGAGCTGGCCGTCGAAGCCGCCGGACAGTGGACCGCGAAGTTCAACCCGCGCGCCGTCGTCGCCGCCGACTTCGAGACGATCTACAAGGCGGCGTTTCACGATTCGAAGGCCAAAGCCGCGCCGGCCGTCCACGGCCGGTCGGACGAAGGCGAAACGGAAGTGGGCAACTACTTCGTGTCGAATTACCCGCCCTACTCTTTCTGGAAGCCGGAGTACGCCGGCGAGGCGCTCGCCGCCCTTGGCCGGCCGCCCGTGCCGGGCGCCGCCCTCGGCGTCTACCTCCACATCCCGTTCTGCCGGAAGCGGTGCCACTTCTGTTACTTTCGCGTCTACACGGACAAGAACGCGGAGGAGATCCAGCGCTACCTGGACGCCGCGATCAAGGAGCTCGCGCTCCTCCGGGACCGGCCGATCCTCGGCGGCCGGAGTCCCGCCTTCGTCTACTTCGGCGGCGGCACGCCGTCCTACCTCTCTTTGCGCCAACTGACGCTCCTCTCCGACGGCATGAGGCGGCTCCTGCCGTGGGACCGGGCCGAAGAGATCACCTTCGAGTGCGAGCCGGGAACGCTCACCGAGGAGAAGCTGCGCTTCCTCCGGGAGATGGGCGTGACGCGGCTGAGCCTCGGCGTCGAGCACTTCGACGAGGACATCCTCCGTCTCAACGGCCGCGCGCACGGCTCGAAGGATATCGACCGCGCCTACGATCTGGCGCGCTCGATCGGCTTCCCGCAGATCAACATCGACCTCATCGCCGGCATGATGGGCGACACCGACGGGAAGTGGGAGGCGACGGTCGCGCGAACGCTGGAGCTTCAGGCCGACAGCGTGACCGTCTACCAGATGGAGATCCCGTACAACACGTCGCTCTACCAGGACATGATCGCCAAGGGCCTGGAAGTCGCCCCGGTGGCAAACTGGGCGACGAAGCGCCGGTGGACGAGCGCCGCGTTCGAGAAGCTTGAGGGGACGGGGTACACGGTCACGAGCGCCTACACGGCGGTCCGCGACCCTGGGCGCACGAAGTTCGTGTACCGCGACCGCCTCTGGACGGGGGCGGATCTCCTGGGGTTGGGCGTGGCTTCCTTCGGGCACGCCGGCGGGACGCACTACCAGAACGCGCACCACTGGGAGCCGTACATCGCCCGGCTCGACGCGGGCGAGCTGCCGATCTACCGCGCCCTGACGCCGACGCCGGAGGAGCGCCTGATCCGCGAGCTCATCCTCCAGTTCAAGCTGGGCCGCGTGAGCGCCGGCTATTTCCGGGCGAAATTCGGGGTCGAGATCCGGGACCGCTTCGCCGCGCCGCTCCGCGCGCTGCGCGAGTCGGGGTACCTCGAGAACGGCGGCGACGAACTCCGCCTCAACCGGAAGGGCTTGCTTCAGGTCGACCGGCTGGTCCACGAATTCTTCCTACCCCGTCACCGAGATGCGCGATATAGCTAAGGGAAACGGACACGGCTCGTACGACGCGGTCGTCATCGGGGGCGGGCCGGCGGGCTCGACCGCCGCGGCGGTGCTCGCGATGCACGGGCGGCGGGTCGCGGTCCTCGAAAAGGAAAAATTCCCGCGCTACCACATCGGCGAGTCGATGATGCCGTACTGCTACTTCCCGCTGGAGCGGGTCGGCCTCGCCGAGAGGATGAAGGCGTCGCACCACCAGAAGAAGTACAGCGTCCAGTTCGTGACGATGGAGGGGCGGGCCCCCCACCCGTTCTATTTCTACAAGCATTTCGACCACCCGGCGTCGCTCACCTGGCAGGTGCTGCGAAGCGAGTTCGACCAGATGCTCCTCGACAACGCCCGCGCGAAGGGCGCCGAAGTGTTCGAGGAGACGCGAGTCGGCGAGCTGCTTCGCGAGGGGAGTCGGGTCGTCGGCGTACGGGCGGTCTCGCCTTCGGGCCTTCCCTTGGAGCTCCGGGCCCCGGTCACGGTCGACGCGTCCGGGAGGGACTCCGTCGGCCTCAACCGCAACCGCTGGCGCGTGCCGGACCCGAAGCTCCGGCGGGTCGCTCTCTGGACGTACTACAAGGGCGCGATGCGCGACCCCGGCCAGGACGAAGGCGCGACGACCGTGGCCTTCCTCCCCCGGAAAGGCTGGTTCTGGTACATCCCGCTCGCGGGGGACGTGGTGAGCGTCGGCGTCGTGGCTGAGCACGAATACCTCTTTCGCGACACGCGCGACGTCGCGGCGATTTTCGACCGCGAGGTGGCGGTCAACGCGTGGCTCGCCCGGCACGTCGCCGCCGCCGAGCGGGTCCGCGCCCCGGGCGCCCAGGCCGACGCGCCGCTCGTGCAGGAAGGGCCCTTTTACATCACGAACGAGTGGTCCTACCAGTCGAGACACTGCGCGGCGGACGGCCTGGTCCTGGCGGGCGACGCGTTCGGCTTCCTCGATCCCGTCTTCTCCTCAGGCCTCTTCCTGGCGCTCAAGGGCGGCGAGTTGGCCGGCGACGCGGTGCACGCGGCGCTCCAGGCGGGCGACGTTTCGGCGCGCCGTTTCGACGCGTACGGGGCGCAGCTCTCGAAGGGGTTCGAAGCGATGAGGAACCTCGTCCACGCCTTCTACACGCACGAGTTCAGCATGCGCGAGCTGATCGGCAAGTACCCTCACCTCCGCGGCCCGGTGACGGACTGCCTGATCGGCAATCTCTTCATCGACTTCACCGACCTCTTCAGCAAGGTCTCCGAATTCGCGCGCCTGCCCGAACCGTCGGCGTGCGGATCCCCGTTCGAGGCGTAGGCCGTCCTACGCGCCGATCTCAATGACTTTGAGTCCCTCTTTCCGCGCCGCGGCGGCCTGCTCGCGGTCGGCCGTCGCGAACCGTAGCGGACGGCGGCCCAAAGTGCGGGCCACCAGGAGCGCGGCCGCCAGGTGAAGCGCGTCCGCAGCGCGCAGTCCGTGGGTTCGAATGAGCCGGATGGCGCGTTCGATTTGCAGATCATCGATCGGCGCCAGATCGAAATGCTTCAAATGGTCGTCGAAAACTCGCAGGGCAGCTTCGACGCGGCCTTTGTCCGGAAGGAATCGCCGGACGATGCCGCTGACCGTCTCCGGCCGGACCAGGACCGAGCCGAAGTGGGACTCGGATGCGAGGAGGAGATTCTTGGCGCGTGGGTGGCCGGGCTCGGACTCGAAGTAGCCGCGGGCAAGGGCACTGGAGTCCCAGAAGATCACCGGCGATCCGCCAGGATTTGGTCGGAGACGCCCCGCCCGGAGAATGCCTTGAAGGGGCGAAGGCGTCCGGGCTTCCTCAGGATGAGCTTTCCCTCGGCCGCGAGCCTTCGCCGCTTGCGGTCCAAGGCTGATTCACCCGGGATTTTTACGTTCACGGGAATGATTGCGGCGACGGGCTTGCCGCGAGACGTGACGATGACCCGGTCCCCGCGCCCGACGGCGCGAAGCACCTCGCCGATCTTCGCCTGAAGTTCCCGCACGCCGTAGGCAAGTTCCTTCATGAACATACAGCATATGCGATTCAAATCCCCACGTCAACCCGGTTCTTTCGACGATCGCGCACGTCGGCGCGCGCGCCCTGGAATTCCTGTAACCCTTTGCATCCGTCCCCTTCTCCGGGTATATCGGGAACTGGGGTATGGGAAGCGAACGCGATCAATTCGTCGCCCAGCTTTGCGTCGAGCGGGGCTACGCGACGCCCGACCAGGTCCGGGAATGCCTTTCCGAGTCCTCCTCCGGAGGAGACGCTTCGGGGCCCGTCGAAGAGGTCCTCCGCCGCCGCGGTTACATCTCCGACGACGCCTTCCGCGCCCTGAGCAGTGCCTCCGAGACCGCCTTCCGGAAATCCGGCGGCCAAAAATGCGCGACGTGCGGAACCTTCTATCCCGGCGATCTGTGCCCCAAGTGCCTCGCCGGGTTCGCCCAGGACGAGAGCGACCCGGAGCCGTCGGACGCGCGCGACTACCCCGAAACGGTCCTCTCCCCGATGGTCCGGACCGGCGAGCCCGCGACGCGCCACGCTCCGAACGAGCCTCCGCTCGACCCCGAAGTTCAGCAGGCCGCCGCCGACCCGCGGCGCCGCTTCGGAAAATACATCCTCGTCCGGCAGCTGGGCGCCGGCGGGATGGGCGTGGTCTCCAAGGCGTGGCAGACCGACCTGCGGCGCTACGTCGCCCTCAAGTTCATCCGCGGCGTCGAGGCGGACCACGACCTGGAGCGCTTCGTCCGCGAGGCGCAGCTCGCCGCCAAGCTCTCCCACCCCGCGATCGCGCCCATCTACGAGACCGGCGAGCTCGACGGAAAGCACTACTTCGCGATGCAGTACGTCGACGGGACGACGCTCGAACGGCTGGCCGCCTCCCGCGAGCGCCCCCCGATCCGACGGCTGATCGAGCAGCTCGCCTCCGTGGCCGACGCCGTCGAGTACGCCCACGAGCAGGGCATCGTCCACCGCGACCTGAAACCGCAGAACGTCATGGTCGACGCGCGCGGGCGGGCGTTCGTCATGGACTTCGGCCTGGCCAAGTCGGTCCGCACCGGCTCCAGCCTCACCGGCTCGGGATTCGCGATCGGGACGCCTTCCTACATGTCCCCCGAGCAGGCGCAGGGCGACCAGGCCCGCATGGACTCGCGGACCGACGTGTACGGCCTGGGGGCCATCCTCTATCACCTCGCCACCGGTCGCGCCCCGTTCGAGGGCCAAAGTCCGGTCCAGGTCCTCATGGACGTCGTGAACAACGAACCGATCCCGCCCCGGAAGCGCAACCCCAAGTTCCACGCCGACCTCGAAACGGTCGCGCTCAAGGCGC
>Ga0187892_10007044_pt1 | contig 16276 bp, 18 predicted proteins | sample MA1701073metaG_FD_139345 | JGI IMG/M metagenome (GOLD analysis project Ga0187892, IMG submission 139345) | Bio-ooze microbial communities from a basaltic lava cave in the Kipuka Kanohina Cave System on the Island of Hawaii, USA - MA170107-3 metaG ... | reverse complement strand
TCGCTTTTTTCGGGTGGGGTGGACCGCATTCCAGTTTCTGTCGCGTTGGTCTCTGGGTCAAGCCGACGAGCTCGTTGCCGCCGTTTGTGATAACACCACCTGCCGGGTCACGCGCCAGGACTTCGCCCGGAGCGAAGGCGTACGCCTTGCAGAGCCCCTGCGCCTACTCACAGACTCGCGTGGCCTGACTTAATTAACTAACATGTTCCGGTCTTTGTGCCCGCTTCGCTGCAAGGTCAATGATCCTTTCTTGCACATGCGCCGGCGGCGATGTATCGGACGAGATCCCATGTTTTTTGTCGGCGCGTTCTTCGAGAAAGGTGATCAGATATTCCCGGAGCCGGTAATAATCAGGATGGTCGATGATCTCTTTTCGGTCGCGCGGACGCGGAAAATGTACGTTTAACGTATCGCCGACCTCGGCCTCTGGCCCGTTGGTCATCATCACAACCCGGTCGGCGAGATAGATCGCTTCATCGACGTCGTGGGTCACCATAAACGCGGTCTTCTGGTCGCGCCCCCACAGATCCAATAACACCTTTTGCAATTCAAAACGCGTCAACGAATCGAGCATCCCAAAGGGTTCATCCAAGAGCAGCATCTTGGGCGATAGGGCGAATGCACGCGCAATACCGACACGCTGCCGCATGCCCTGCGAGAGCTCCGCGGGCCGTTTTTGCATGGCGTCCGCGAGGCCAACCAGACTCAGGTAATATTCGGCGATATCATGGCGCTCTTGCCGGCTGGCGGTGTAATAAACCTGATCCACACCGAGCATCACATTGCCGAATGCGGTCAGCCAAGGTAACAGGCACGGGGACTGAAACACCGTGCCGCGATCCGGTCCCGGCCCCTTGATCTCCCTGCCGGCGAGGACCATGACACCGCTCGTGACTTCGTTGAGCCCGGCTAGCATGGAGAGCACCGTGGTCTTGCCGCAGCCAGAATGCCCGATGAGGCAAACAAACTCCCCTTTATCGATGTCAAGGTCGAAGTCTTTAACGATGACCGCCGGACCCTTCGGCGTATCGTAGATCTTGGTGAGACGAGAGAGGGTTAGAAATGCGCTCATAAGGCTTAGGTTTCGAGTTTTTCTCTTGTTAAACATAGCGTCATAAGTCTACTGCGCATGGCGGATGCGGGATCGGGCGGTGCTCGGAATCCTTACATACTATCGTGTATGCTCCGGTTGCTCGTCTCATCCTTGAGACTCGCCCCTTCGGGGCTTATGCGCCGTTTCGCTCCCGGCGAAACGGTCCTGCGCTCCGATCTCCCCCGCCTGCGCCACGCTCGCTACGACTTCTGACGCTATGTATAGCACACCGTTAGCTCTCGATCTCCACGGTCTCCTTCTTGAGCTCCTTTCGACGCAGGGGGCCGCGGCGGAACAACGCGAATGGTGAGGGCTTCCCGTAAGACAGATCCTCGGGTTCGATCTCTGGCAGATGCAGTTTGCGAGTGACGGTCATGCGGCGTTTGAGGCCAGCGCTCAAGAGAAAATCCATCACCTGATGCCGAGTGGGTTTGAACCGTGGATGATGATTGATGGCCTTACGGTCGCGCGGCCTTTCGATCGCTACTTGTACGGCTGGACCAAGTGTCGCATTGGGGCCGTGGCTTAGTGGAATGATGCGGTCTGCGAGCAGGATCCCCTCGTCCACATCATTGGTAATGAGCAGCACGGTTTTCTTATCCTGGTCCCAGATCCTAGCGATCTCACCCTGGAGCGTCGCCCGAGTCAGCGCATCGAGCGCGCTTAAGGGTTCATCGAGCAACAGGATCCGCGGATCGGTGGCCAAGGCGCGAGCCACCGACACCCGCTGGCGCATGCCCCCAGAGAGCTCCGCGGGGCGTTTTTCCCGCGCAGGTAATAAATTCACCATCGCGATATATTTTTCCGTGTGGGCTTTCTTGTGATCTGCCGACCATTTCGGAAAGACCTGATCGACGGCCAGGTAAACGTTTAGATAAGTCGTCAGCCACGGCAGCAGCGAATAGTTCTGAAACACGATCCCGCGATCGGGGCTCGGCCCCCTGATCTCAGCCCCATCCAAGGTGATGGTGCCGCAATCCGGCCCGATAAGCCCTGCCATCAAAGAAATGTGCGTGGTCTTGCCGGAGCCCGAGTAACCGACGATGGCGACAAACTCCCCTTTTTCCATGCTGAGGTTGATATCGCGCAAAACCGGCGTGATGCTGCCGTTGGAACGGTAGCTTTTACTGACGCCTCGCAGTTGCAAGAAACCCATGGTGGTGCTCAAATCGATTTGATCCGGGCTTCGACTAAGCTCATGATGCGGTCGAGAACGAAGCCGACGAGACCGATGGTGATAATGCACAAGATGATGTGCTCGTAGATCAGGCTGTTGTATTCCTGCCAGAGGAACCCGCCGACACCAGGTACACCGGTCAGCATCTCCGCCGCGACGATGACTAGCCAGGCGATCCCAAGGCTCAAGCGAAAGCCGGTAAACATGTAAGGCATGGTGGCCGGGATCAACACTTTGAACAGAGTCTTGACCCGAGACAACTTCAGCACCCGCGCCACATTGATATAGTCCTGGGGGACAGCGCGTACGCCCACCGCCGTGTTCAATACCGTGGGCCACATGGCGCACACGGCAATGGTGAAGAGAGCGGCTGGTTCCGATTTCTGGAACAGCACGAGACCCAAGGGCAGCCATGCCAGGGGTGAGACGGGACGCAAGATCTGAATAATGGGATCGAAGCTCTTTGCAAACATCTTCGAAAGCCCGAGAAGAAGACCGAGCGGCGTGCCGATCAGAATGGCCAGCACGTAGCCCTTGGCTACCAGCACCAGAGAGTACCCGGTGAACCTGAGAATCCCCTGGTCCAGCTCGCCGCGTTTCTCGAACGGCTTTAGTATGTAGAGCTTACTCACCTCCCAGGTTTTCATCGGCGAAGGCAGATTGGAACCTGGCAGCGAGCTCCACAGCGCCCAAATCCCGATAACGACCGACGCCCCTAACATGGGAAGCACTAACCCATCAATGCTAAATCTGCTCTTGTTCATCGCGATGCCTTTGTATCTCCACGTAGGTTGCGAGCCGAAATGAGCGCCACGGCGAGCGTGACCAGCGGTGTCAGTACGGTCTTGACCACGACCAGCCGGCTCACCGCGTGTCCCAGCCAGATATCCCCTTGGTTAATAACCGCTTGCAGCAGGCTGACGCTCAACCCGAGTTGACAGACACGTTTCCACACACCTGGGTTCGACAGCGCCTCCAGCCACAACCGCTTTTTATCGGCTGTGCACATCAACCCCTGCCTTAGCAGTAGATCCACTCCCTTATCCTTTCATGCTGTGGACCTCGAACGAGGTGGCGTATGCTTCGGGTTTAGCGGGATCAAAGCTCTTGCCGTCGAACAAGGTTTCTGGATCATTATTGAGCCCGCCATGCTGATAATCGATCTCCTTCATCGCCTCCTCGTAAAGGTCCGTTCGCATCACCTCCTTGGCAATCCCTTCGTAATCGGGCGCGTCCTCCACCATGCCCCAGCGGCGATACTGGGTCAGGAACCACTTGGCGTATTTCGGTTGAGGATAGTTACAGTTGCGCTCGCTGAAGATCATGTAGTTGGGGTCTTCCATTTTGCGGCCGTCGCCGAAATCGTAATGTCCCTGCAAGCGGCCGAGGATGATTTCCGGCGGGCAGTTGATGTAGGTGGCCTTGGAGACGATCTCGACCTGCTCGGGGCGGTTCTCCATTTTATCCAACCACACGCTCGCCTCGTGCAAGGCTTTCAGCACAGCCTTCACGGTCCTCGGGTTCTGATCGGCGAATTCCGCCGTGAAGGCGCAGACTTTTTCCGGATGATCCTTCCATATATCTTGCGTGTTGACCGACGTAAACCCGATCCCTTCCGCCACGGCGCGCGCATTCCACGGCTCCCCGACACAGAAACCATCCATCTTGCCCACGTTCATGTTAGCGACCATCTGCGGAGGTGGAATGGTGACGAGGGCGACGTCCTTATCCGGGTTGATGCCCCCCGCGCCGAGGTAATAGCGCATCCACATGGCATGGGTACCGGGTGGGAACGTCATCGCGAAAGTCATGGGTTCGCCTGCCTTCTTTGCCTCTTCAACCAGCGGTTTAAGGGCTTTAGGATCGGCCGCTACCTTGCCTTTCAAGTCCGCTTTCAAGGTGATGGACTGGCCGTTACGGTTGAGGAGCCAAGGGGCGATCATCGGCTTCTTGGGCGAACCCAACAAACCCATGGTGGAAGCGATGGGCATGCCGATCAGCATGTGGGTCGCCTGGATATCGCCGTTGGAAAGCGAGTCGCGAATGGCGGCCCAGTTAGCGCCTTTGCTGACCGTGGAGTTGATGCCGTATTTTCTGAAGAAGCCTTTCTCGTGCGCGATAACGATGGGAGAGCAGTCCGTGAGCGCGATCATCCCAAACTTTAAGTTCGACGTTTCTGGCCCCTCAGCGGCATAAGCCCCACCGATCCAAGCCCTCGGCAGGCCGGCTAATAGCAGCGCGGCCGCGCCCACGCCTTTAGCGGCCGTGGTTAAGAATTGGCGGCGGCGGATGTGGGGTCCTTCGGCGGAATCAGGCTGTGATCCTGATTCATTCGTTTTTACTTTCTCTGCATCTTTGGATGGTGCGTTGTTATTCATCGATATTTGTTCTCCAGTGATTCACAAAAGATGGGGGGACGCTTAGCGGAATCGCTCAATGCCATGCGATTTCTGCCTTACCTTTTGGCAATGCATTTCAACAGCATCTAAAACTTAAACTGCACATAGGCCCACACCTTCTCAAGGTCGAAGGCTTGCCCCGAGATGCTGTTTCGCGCTTGATTGCTTGCGTTGCCGTCGGCATCGTAATAGGCATATTTGATCCCCACGAGGAAATTGGTCGCGATAGGTTTCTCCAGAAACAGATCCCATTCTGTGCCGTAGTCGTAGTCGTCGTTGCTTGAAGATAAGTCGTGCCACATGGCCACGAAGTTGGCCCCCAGGAACTTGACGTTTAAGGTCACGAACAGATCCTCGATGCCATCGCCGGGGGTGATGAGAAACCGATCCGCCCAGCCCTGGAAGGCGTGGTTGGTGCCGAGGGGGGTCTGGAACGCGCGGGCGACCCGCCCATTGCAACAACCGGCCACCGTCACGGTACCATCACCCTCCAGGACCTCGTAGCTCCCTTTTAGGGTGATTGCCTCGAGCGGGCTGTTGACAAAGGTATGGGTCCCGCCGAGCTCCACCAGATAATAATGGACGTCGATATCGGTGGGATTCTCGCCATAGTCCACCTGGTGCGCGAACTCGCCGGTGTACAGGATCGAAACGGGATAGCTGTTAAGGTCATAGGCTCCTTGGAAACGCAACCCGACGGTGGCCGTTGAGAATCCCTCTGAAGTTGCGCTTTCGAAGTCCAAGAGATAGGCGTACGGCTCGAACTTCCCGTACGAGAACCCGCTGTACTGGATATTGATAAAGTGACTGTCCATGCGAAAATCACTGCGATCCGGCACCGGGTTGTCCTCCCCGAAGATGCGGTTGGTGTTCCAGACATAGGCATAGTCGATGACCGTCGCGGGCAGATACTCGTTCAGCGCCCGGAGGCCATCGAAGCTCTGCCAGTTCTGTCGCCACAGGATATTTCCGATGTAGCGATGCAGAGGCGCGAGACGGTGCTCGATCTCCTGGCGCCCGAGGATTAACGTGGTATAGGGGAAGCCGACGTAGCGCAGATTGGCTTGCTGGATCTCCGTGCCTTCGGGATCTACCACGACTGCATGGTCGACGATCCCGTTTGTGCCTCCGTCGTTGTAAGCGTCATCGCCGAGCGCGCGCACATCCTCGAACTGCACATAGGCCCCGAAGTCATGGAAAAGACCTGTGGTGTAACCCAAAGCCGTGCGCAAGGTCGAGGCCTTAGCATCTTGCAGCGGTACGCTTCGGCCACCGACGGTCCGCGGCTGGCCGTCGTCCACATATTCGAAGCGGTAGCGCAGGTACAGATCTACCTCTCCCCCCTTCAAGGCGTCGATGATGCTATCACCGGCATACATCGGCTGAGTGACCCCTGAACAAAACAAGCCGAGAACTATTGGGAGGCAACAACTTGGTCGAAGAGCGCAAGACACAACACCATCTTTCTCTTGATTTATACGGTTATCTGCAAATGCAAGTTGGATCGGCATCGTTGCCTCCCGTTCGAACCGCGCCAATACCGTCCGCCAGCGAGCGCCTGCACCACACGACCGCAGCGGACGTTTCACTTAGCCGGGCAATAACAAGGCCATATTCATAACTTTCTGGAAAATAGAGACAATATTCCAGACAACGAGCCTCCCACCCCGATTTTAGCTCGATCCTTTGCACCGACTTCGTGCGCGGTGCTAGGTGCTTGGTCTAGCCTGGTGCATGTCATTCGGGTAGGGATTGATCTATTGGGCAGTTCAAAAAATTCCATCCGTGGAATTTTTCGCATCGGCATATCCCTATAGCGCCGGGCACTTCGAAATAAATCCAAGTGCCCTATTGCAACCCGAGGATCGGTGTCGATGGGTCGGCCCAGTGTTTGTATGGCGGCAGCCACCCGCTGGCGTTGAAAGTGCCGGGCTGTTATAGAACGCGTTCGCGCTTAAGGGTGTCTGCGGTATACTGGAACAATAGAGAGTCGGTTCTCGGTCCAGCAACGAAGGAGGATGGCCATGAAGTACATAATGCTTGGCACGATCAGCGAACAATGGGCAAACAAGCACGCCGATCGCACCGCGCGAGCCAAGGCGAAATTGCAAGAACTCGGGATCACCCTCGAAAGCGTCTATTACACACAAGGCGCGATTGATTTCGTCGATACCGTAGAAGCCCCGGATCCCGAAGCCGCACTGGCATTTTCGGTCTGGTATGCCAAGGAAGGTTATGGGCGTATCCAGACCCTGCCCGCGTTCGATTCCGAAACGATGGAACGTGCGACGAAAAAAGGCAAATCGAGCGGCTCCGCTAAATCAGTAAGGAAGCGGTAGCGCATCGAGTCGGCGTCAACGGCGCTCCCGCAAAGGTAGTGCCCTTGTGCTCTGGAGCGCATGAGCTTAAGCGTCAAATCGCGCGGTATACCCAATGTTGCCCGGAAACTATGGTCCCAATAAGCCGCGAGCTGGCAAGAACGGTCCGGATCAACTCGATTCGGTCGTGGCCAAAGCGCGCAAGGAGCGGGAGCAACGGCTTCAGGGCTACCGCGAACAGTCCCTGCGCCTCCATCCTTGGATCTGCGCTCGGTGCGGGCGTGAGTTCACTCGCGAGAATCTGCACGAGCTAACCGTACACCACAAAGATCACAATCACGACAACAATCCGCCGGACGGTAGCAACTGGGAAAACCTGTGCCTGTATTGTCACGATCAGGAACACCAAAAGTTCGCCCACTTGATACGAGGTGGATTTGGTGAGGCCAAGGAGCCAAGCCGACCTGCGACCTACCGTCCCTTCGACGGACTCAGGGACTTACTGGAGACACGGAGGAAATGACGTTTGTCTCCTATTCCCGGTAAGTGGCGCAATTACTGTTTTTGTTCGCTTGCAGGCCTCAGTGTCGCTAGTCGTTGCCTCATAGCCTTTGCTTTCGCTTCGTCCCCGCCCAGGAATCCCGGCGCTTGCTCATAGTAGCTTGATAGGTCAGCCAAAGCGGCGGCATTATTGGGGTCCAGCGCTACCGCTTTTTCCAAGGCGCGTTGCGTTTGTCTTGCGAGGGCGAGCTTGCGCAACCAGTTTGAGCGCTGTGCCAGACGCCCGTAAGCCTTTCCCAGCCAGTGGTGGAATCTCGAAACCCGCGGCGCCTGCTGCACGGCCTGTGCAAACGCCTGGATCGCCGCTTTGAAATCATGGCGTTGGTACGACTTCATGCCTGTTGCGAAGGCGCCCTCGCCGGGTGCGCCAACCGCCAGGCTTGATACGAGCAGCATCACCACCCCTCGACCAGCCATTAGGATGAACCGAAAGACGTTACGTGGGCCCCAATCGGCTATTATTTTTACCATCAGCGGGAATTATATTCGAGCGAGGAAAAGGGAGCGAGTTGCGATTCCGGAACTTGGCGGCGTGGCAGTTCGAAGCGGGTCGAGACGGGTGATTAAGAGAACAAATCATGGGTGGATCGCCTTTGCAAGGGAGCTGTTCCCGTGGCAGTAGCCGGCATCAAGCTCTCACCCGTAAGCGAACAGGACAACAAACTGCGCCGGCTGTTGGAACACCGGGTAGGCCAGATCGCTCTGCGCCAGCGGCTAGGGATCGAGTCGGATCGGGAGGCGCTGATTTTTGGTCAAGGCCGCAAGCGGTTTCACATCGAGAATTGGTACGGCGGGGCGATCGTTATTAGGGCTTTGTTTTATTTTGCATTTATTCATCGCCGCGCGAGGCGTAATGCGCTCCGCATCGAGTCGCGCCGCAACCGCATCGGGTTGGCTAAACTCCCCTCGGCCTTCGATGGTTTCACCATCCTGCACATCAGCGACTTGCACTTGGACATGAACCAGGATTTCCCGCACGCCTTAGCCGAACGGATAAGGGAGCTCGAATACGATATCTGCGTGCTTACCGGGGATTTTCGCTATCGAAGCTCTGGGCCCATCGAGCCGGCCCTAGAGGGCATGCAGCGGGTGCGCGTGCATCTGAAAGAGCCGGTCTACGGGATATTGGGTAACCATGATTCCATTCGCATGGTGCCCGCTCTGGAGGAAATGGGGATCCGAATGCTCTTGAACGAGGCGGTTAGGATACAGCGGGGCGATTCTCACGTGTATCTCGCCGGCATCGATGATCCGCATTACTATCGGGCCGAGAACTTCGAGCGGGCCTGTCACGGCATCGATCACGTCGCGGTTTCCATCCTCCTTGCGCACTCTCCCGAGGTGTACAGTCGCGCCGCTCATGCCGGTTTTGATCTGATGTTGTGTGGTCACACCCACGGCGGACAACTTTGCTTGCCCGGGGGGATCCCTATTCTCGTCGATGCCGATTGTCCAAGGCGATATTGCGTCGGCCCTTGGCGCTACCGTCAGTTGCAAGGCTACACCTCGGTAGGTGCCGGTTGCTCGATCGTCGATCTGCGGCTTAACAACCGACCGGAAGTTACTTTGCACCAGCTTGTCAGGATATGACAGGGCCGAGCTTGCGGGAAGTCCCCTAAGCTCCTGAGAGCCAACACTGCGCTTGCGCCGAATACCGTGATGGGTTACAAATGAGCGCAATACCCGGTGTCAGTCACATCAAGAGGAAGGAGGAGGTTTGGTCAGATGGAGCGGCAACGGATAGGGGAAGGTGCGCGCGAGCTGATCAAGCGCGTTGCCGAGGGTGACCGGCTGGCCCTGGAGAACCTCTACGATCGTTACGCCCAACTGGTGTTCGCGCTCGCGCTGCGCATTCTCCGTAACCGAGCAGATGCGGAAGAGGTGGTGCAAGAAGTGTTCTGGCAGGTGTGGCGCAGCGCCGGCCGATACAATTCCGCCCGCGGGACGCCCGATGCGTGGTTGTTCACCCTGGCACGGACGCGGGCCCTGGATGCGCTGCGTTCCTCTCGTCGGGGCGAGGGCCTGGCTTTGGAGGAGGCAAGCGAAGCGAGCGACGATCTCGCCGCGGGTGGGGCACAGGCCACGGAAATGCGCCAAATTGTATCAAACGCCCTCAACGGCCTGTCTAAGGTTCAGCGTACAGCGATCGAGTTGGCCTATTATGGTGGATTGACACAGACCGAGATCGCCGCGCATACCGGTGCGCCCTTGGGCACGGTCAAGACCTGGATCCGTAAAGGGCTCGTGCAACTGCGAGACATTGTGGCTGAAGGGTCGACAGTTAGGTGATGAACGAACAGTTAGCGGAATGGGCTGCGCTCTATGCCGTCGACGCACTCGATGGCGAGGATCTCGTCCGTTTCGAGGAGCGTCTCGCCGCGGGCGATGCAGAGTGCAAAGACAGCCTGTACGAAATGACGGCAGTAGCCGCCCTGTTGCCGCGGGCGCTGCCCGGGGCAGCGCTTAGGCCAGAGGTGCGGGAACGCTTAATGGCGCGCGTGGCGGCGGACACGGCACATCCGTCGCAAACACCGAGGAGCGCGCGTCCCTCGATACCCAAAAGCGCGTGGGGAAAGAGGCGGCCTTCCCAGGCTCCTCGGCGATACGCACCTTGGGCGGGTGGCATAGCGGCCGCGGCACTTACCGGGATCATCGTGTGGGGTTATTACGATAGGCTTTTGGACGATGCACGGCTTAGGTCTGATGGACAGCGCGCCGAGATCATGCAGCTTGAAGCGGAGCGGGTCCGGCTAACGGCCGATATTAGAAACCGCGAACAGGAGCTGGCTAAGGAGCGCGCTCTGATAGAGCTCGTCTCCGCCAAGGACGGAATAGTGGCCTCTCTAAGCGGCGCCGTTCCCAGCGCCGCGCGGGCCTATGGCTGGGTTATGTGGAGCCCGGAGAAAAAGCACGGGTTCATGGTGGCACATTTTCTCCCTCCCCTACCCAAAGGGAAGCAATATCAGCTTTGGGCGATAGCGGATAAGCGGCCGTTACCCGCTGGGGTGTTCGATGTCGACACCATCGGGCACAACGCCCTTGCCGTTCAAGTCAACGCCGCAGATCCGGACCTCTTCGCCATCACCGTAGAGCCGGCGGGTGGGCTCCCCGCCCCCAGCGGCCCCATCGTCATGAAGGGCGTCAGGCTCTAGTCGCTTAGCTCCCGCCGTACGCGACTCAGCCCCGTTTCCGCCAAGACCGGAAGGCGGCGAAGAACTGGGCCGCAATCGTCCGAGTAACGTCTCCATCTAGATGAACCGTTTCGTCGCCGGTGCGATGCTTCGCCCCGCCAGGAACGTGTTCACGAAGTCCGAATAGCAAAGTAAGGCACATCCAAAATCACCCGGGCCGCGTATAGGTAGATGCATGCCTCACGGTCCGCTGGCGCCGGCCATGTTGGCTCAGGGGGAAGATACCGAATGGCATACGAGGGAAGACCGGCCAAGCCGGTATACACACCTTTTTTTAATCTATCGAAGGAGATCAACATGACCAAGACGTTCACTTTTTACAAACTGTTCGCTGCTTTATTTACGGTTCTGTTCGGACTGCTCGCTGCTGTGCCCGCCGCACAGGCGACTGGCGGCAAAAATCTGAAAGCCATCGGCCTCACTCAAAGCGGTGTGCTCGTGAGCTTCACAACCGGATCAGGCGACACGCAGGACATCGGGTTTATTTCGTTTCAGGGCGGTGGCACTGACACCTCGCTCATCGGTATTGACTTCCGGGTTCAGGACGGCCTGCTTTATGGGGTCGGGAATTTCGGTGGGCTTTATACCATAAACCCCAAGACCGCGGTGGCGACTTTTCAGAACTACACGCTGAGCCCAGCGCCTCGAGGAAGTTTTTTCGGCGTGGCCTTCAATCCAGCCGCCAATGCCCTGCGTGTGATCAGTGACATCGGCCAGAACCTGCGGGTTCCTTTCAGCGTCAATAATGTCAACGTCAATAAGCCGCAACCGACCGTGGACGACAGTAACCCCCCCAGTGGGCCTCGTCCGCTGACCTACGCGGCGCTCGTCCCACCGGTGACTGCCACTGGGATCAGCGCGGCGGCCTACACCAACAACGATCTCGACGCGACCACAGGCACCACCCTGTTCGACATCGACCCGGCGAATGTTCCTCCGGCGACAGATCCCCAGGATGTGGTCGTGATTCAGTCACCCGCTAACGGCGGGAGCGTGGTGACCACCGGCAGCCTGGGTGTCGATGCAGGGCCGCAAGCCGGCTTCGACATCTTCAGCCAGCTCCGCAAGGGCGTGACGGTGGACAACTTCGGCTTTGCTTCCCTTTTCGTAAGCGACAAATACCGCCTCTACCGGATCAACCTGTTGACTGGTAACGCGACAGCGGTCGGTGCTTTCGACGACCAAGTCGTCGACCTCGCCATCCGGTTGAAGCAGTAGCTCGCCGGGCTAGTTTTGAGCCCACTTGCCCAGCTCGGGCGAGTGGGCTCGCGTATGTCTGAGAAACGCACCCTCCGCCGCCAGATCGTTCTCCCGTTGGTTCAGCGGGAGCCCCGATAGCCGATCAATGCCGCAAACAACCGCTGCCGTTCTTGAGCCTTCCTTTGCTTTAGGCTTGGTAAATTTCACCGAATCGCCATCAAGTTTGTGTTAATCTATTGACCATGGATTTACACGATCCGAAGCGCCGATCCAAAGAGTGAGCACCTGTCGGCGATGGTTGGGTGCTCTCACGCGATCCGGCGAGTTCAGGAGCGTATCGAATTCTTAGCCCAGACCGAGCTGACGACACTGATCTTAGGCGAAACCGGTACGGGCAAGGAACTCGTTGCGGAAAAACTTCATCAGCTTAGTGGCAGGTGCTCGGGCCCTTGGGTCTGCGTAAACTGTGCGGCTCTTTCGGACGGGCTGGTAGAAAGTGAATTATTCGGTCATGTGAAGGGCGCTTTCACAGGGGCGATTCAGGAGCGGATCGGACACTTTGAGTCAGCTCAGGGAGGCACCCTGTTTCTCGATGAGATCGGGGACACCTCGCCCGCGGTGCAGGTCCGTCTGTTGCGAGCCGTGGACACCAAGCGCATCGAGCGGGTGGGGAGCCATGAGACTCGCGAGGTTGATGTCCGAATCGTCGCCGCGACCAACAAACCCCTCGATGAAGAGGTGCGCGCGGGACGGTTTCGCACCGATCTCTACTACCGTCTCAACGTCGCCGTAATTGAGCTGCCTCCGCTGCGCGAGCGTCGCGAGGACATCCCGGTACTTGTCCAGCACTTCATCGAGCAATGCAAAGAACCGCTTCCCGGGCGAATCGCAGCCATTGAAGAGGATGCTATGGGAGTGCTTATGCAGCATCCCTGGCCGGGGAATGTGCGTGAGCTGCGCAACGTCGTAGAGTGCGCGTGCGTCAACGCGCAAGGTGAACCTGTGCATCGGAAAGACCTGCCGCCCTACCTAAGCGCTAGCACAGCCGCGCCGCTCTTTGTGGATGCGCTGTCGCATAAGCCCCCGCGTCCCTATCCGTTTGACGCGGCTGCCCTGCGTCGCGCGCTCGAGGACAACCGCTGGCGCATCGGCCATACGGCCGCGAGCCTCGGCGTCCATCGCACCACGCTGTGGCGGCTCATGCAACGCTTGCACGTCACTAGCCCTCGCTCCAAGCGGTGAACAGGGATCGTTTTTGTCGTTGCAACTACTCGTTGCAACCTTTGGTTGCTAAACCGTTGCACCGCCCTGCGTTACTGTCCGTCTAGTTTATAACCCATTGCTCCTCAATTAGCTTTTTCTCCTGCTATCACTGGCATTAAAGGTGCTCACCCTCCAGTGAAGTGGGCGCATAGAGGACTGGTTTAGCTTCGCCCATGTTTATCTGATGACCAAAAACTGGAAGGTTTTAGGAGGATCCATGAAAAAGCCTAATTCTTTTTGCAGCGTTGTAGCGGTAATAACAATGATGATTGCCATCATTATGCCCTCAAGCAATGCCTCTGCTACAGATGATAACTTAGTGTGTTATAGACCAAGTATAGTATCTGACACTACCCGATTTAAGCTCAACATCAAAAGACACAGTCCTCTCTCTGAAAAGAAAGAGGAGCGAAAATTCGGTCACGCTAAACAAACCGCCTTCAGTGTCCATGGTAAGACAGTGGGGGGCTGCGGAGGGTTTACCATTCAACCAACAGATGGGACTGTAATCACGGGTAAGCCCACCAAAAACACGACTGGACAAATTGGAGCCCACATGGGTTTTGAAGGCCATGCAACTAGAGCATTTGATTCTTGCCGATCTTTTACATTGGAATGCACCACGACTGAGGTCAGTGCAACGCCTAAAACTTGGAACTGCTTCGCCCGGAATGAGTTCGACGTGTTTTTTGATGCTTTTACACTTACAAAGATCGATGAAACCAAAGACCCGCTTTGCAGCATCTTTGAGGATGGTTTCCCAGACGGTCTTACACCCACCGTCCCTGAGCCTGAGGAGGGTGGTCCTGGCTTTGGAACAGCAGCAGGAGGCCCAACAACAGGAGGCCCAACGCCACCGGTAGAAGAGCCACCGGCAGACGAGCCACCGCCACAAGAGCCACCGCCACAAGAGCCACCGCCACAAGAGCCACCGCCACAAGAGCCAACCCCGTGATGAGAGGCCTCGACCACCAAACCAGGTCGAAGGACTCACGGTGCCGCCCGTGTAGGGGAGGCTGGGATCGACCCAGGGGCGGCCGTTAGCGATATAAAATGAGGACAAGCGTGGGGCTAGAAAAAAGCCCCACGCCTATATAACTCATGGGAAATGAAGGAGGACAATGAAACATGAGACGATGGATGGTCATGTGAAGGGTGCTTTCACCGGGCGATTCAGGAGCGGAGATCGGACGCTTTGAATCAGCTCACGGAGGCGCCCTGTTTCTCGATGAGAGCGGGGACACCTCGCCGGCGGTCTAACCCCGCCTGTTGCGGACTGTGGAGACCAAGCGTATCGAGCGGGTGGGGAGCCATAAGACTCAAGAGGTTGATGTCCGGATCATCGCCGCAACCAATAAACCTCTCGATGAAGAGGTGCCCGCGGGACGGTTTCGCACCGATCTCTACCACCGCCTCAATGTCGCCGTAATTGAGGTATCCCCCCTGCGCGAGGGTCGAGAAGACATCCCGATACTTGTCCAGCACTTCATCGAGCAATGCAATCGCCGGCTTCCCCATCCCATCGCAGCCATTGAAAAGGATGCTATGGGGATGCCTATGTGGCACCCCTGGCCCGGAAATGTGCGTGAGCTGCGCAACGCTATTGACTGCGCGTGCGTCAACGCGCGAGGCGAGCATATGCATTGCATCGACCTGCCACCTTGTCTATGCGTTAGCCCAGCCACGCCGCTCTTTGTGGATGCGCTGCCGCATAAGCCCCAGGGTACCTATCCGTTTGACGGGGCAGCGTTGCATGAGCCGCCACAGCATGGTCCGATGGATCCTGCGACTCGCGCGGCCGTGTGGCCGATGCGCCAGCGGTTAGCACGTCACTAGCCCGCGGTCCGAGCGGTGAACACGCATCGCTCGCGTCGTTGCAGCCACTCGTTGCAACCTTTGGTTGCAACGGGTTGCACCGCAACCGCGCTCACAACCATTTAATCCATAACCATTTGCTTTCATTAGCCTTTTCGCATGGCCTACTTTTCGCCTAGATAGAGTGCTATCTGATAAAACGCAACAGGAGGATACTATGAAAATCGACCTTCGATCCACTAGAAGCCTCGCTTTGGGCTGCGCACTAGCGGCATTACCTGGAATTGCTGCGGCTCAAGAACCCCCCAACGGTGATTTCGAGACCGGTGTCTTGGACCCCTGGTTTGGGACTGGTGATATAGGAGTGTCACAGGACAACGTCTTGGAAGGCTTTTTTTCCGGATTTTTGACCACCGGCCCTAACGCTGTAGGAGAGGTTTGCAGTTTCCTGCACAGCGCGTACGTAGTGCCTCCGACTGATCAAGCGAGCGCTAAGGTGACTTTTAAGGTGCGCTACAAAACTAACGAATTTACTGGCCCGTTCGCGTTTTTTGAGGACCCGTTCCACGCAGAATTCGTGACCGCACAGGGCGCGCTAGACTTACTGACGATCAAAACGGACGGGATTTTCTGGACCAAAGGAGGACCAACAGAAACCACCGTCATAAATGGAGCCACAGGCAAAAAGGTGCCGGGACCTCCACAGATCCCACCGTTCGGCCCGGGTGTTACGTTCGGTTCTGAAACTCCGGCGTTTTCAGCTACCAGCAACATTAAACTTAAGGGCTGCGATCCTGTCCGGATCAAGTTCGAGATCTGCGACTGGGGTGATCAAATCGTTGACAGCGCAGCCTTCGTTGACGCCGTCAAGTTCAGCTTTAAGAAGAAGGGAAAGGCATGTGACCTGACGGCTCCCGGCATACAACAACTACCAGGACTCGACCAGACGCCGGCGAGGTAGTAGGTAGTAAGGCGCGTTTACTGATCGCGGTCCGGGGGAAGCCGCTGGCCCGCGCAACGGGTAGGGGTAGGCTTCCCCCGCCGGGGGCGGAAGCCTTCTCCCTGTGTCAGCGGGTGAAATTCGGAATGAAGTTCCCTATGCTTTGCTTTCTAGCCCGACTTCATAGGTTAGGTACTTAACCCGACTTAGCCGATTCGGGGGGTATGAAGATCCTAAGTGCTTGATATAGCGCATAGTGACCTCAATAGGTCTGCACTACACGGACGTGGCTGACGTCACCTCAGCGGCGGTGATCGTT
>Ga0187892_10007043_pt1 | contig 16276 bp, 17 predicted proteins | sample MA1701073metaG_FD_139345 | JGI IMG/M metagenome (GOLD analysis project Ga0187892, IMG submission 139345) | Bio-ooze microbial communities from a basaltic lava cave in the Kipuka Kanohina Cave System on the Island of Hawaii, USA - MA170107-3 metaG ... | reverse complement strand
CGTCCACGTCAGGGTCGGCGGCAACGCATAGCCCTCATACGCCGAAGGCGTTCTGACCTCCAGCTCGCCCGCTGTACTTTGAACTCTGCCCTCTGCCCTCTGAACTCTGCAAGCCGTCCACGTCTGTCTCCGCCGCGTTCGTGCTCAGAAAGCGGGCTACGTACCCCCGACATCCTTGTCGGCTGTCACGCCGGCTTCCCAGCTGGCGACTCTGGCTCCGGTCTCTGAACTCTGCCCTCTGAACTCTCAGATCGGTACGCAGCCACCATTGCGCCAGAACAGCTCCGACTTTCCGGCCGCACGGAGTCAAGCCGCTCGTTCCCCGCCGCCCATATGCGAACACCTGGCCAGTTGTGTCGGCCGAAGGAGGCGTACAGGAACTGATGGTTGCCGTACAATGCGGCTGGACTCGCCAATAGTCCCCGACTGGCGCTAGCTCGCCGGACGGGCGGCGAGGCCCACGCGATCTATCCTAGCTTCGTCACGCGGATCAGGCGGCCTTCGAGTGCATGGCTGGCTGTCAATGCCTCGTGAACTCGGTCAGCCAGCGCGACGAAGTCCTTGTCATCCGTGCACACCACGATTCCCGAATGCGTGGCACCACTGCTGTGCAGCCGGATGAAATCGCGACGGTTCAGCGTCAGCACGCAACGCCGTAGGCCGTGCGCAAATCGAACAACCTCCTCGTCCGACATCTGGCGGTCGGCGTTTCCGGCTTCGCGGGTCGTCACAACGTCATGCCCGAGCTCGCGCAGCCTTCGAGGCGTTGGCCCTGGAAAGTCCTCATCCGTGTATACGCGCGCCATGCTCAGGCCGCCTGCTGCGCTGCAAGCTGGCGTTCAATCTCGTCGCGGTGGGAGCGCACGTAGCCCCAGGCGTTGACCAGGTCTTGTGCCTGAAGCTGCGGATACGCCCCCAACAATTCGGCATCCGTTGCGCCCTGCCGACGACGGCTCTCCAGCAACCAGACCGGAATCCGTGTCCGCACGATGCAGGCATCGCCCCCGCACACGCCCGGCGCCGATGCGATCCCCGCATGAACATCGCCCCACTCGCGCAAGGCATTCCCGATCACCTGGGCCCGCTCCGGCCCGCTCAGGCTTGCCAATAGCGTTTCAACTTCCTCAAGCTTGGTCATGCGACACCTCAATGTAAGCCTCCGTATTATACCCGCGGCTAGGATCACCGTGCGCGATGCTGCGCCAATCGGGCGGCATGAGTGGCGTGCCCTCGCCAAGCCCAAGCTCAACCCTCTGGCGCTTTGTACGTCAACCTGCGGTGTCGCCCGTGCTCGCATCTTGTTCGCCGGAATGCCTATGCCCGGCTGGTTACGCCGCAGGCGTTCCGCCCTTCAGCCCAGGGTTGGGTGCCGCAAGGCGGCCTAAACCGGGCGACGGTGCCGCCGAATGGCAACCCCGACAGGCGACAGGCGCTGTGCCGTTTCTCCAGCCAACTCGTCTGCGGCCAACGTCAACTCAGCCGCGCTGCGGTGCTCTGGCCGTTGCCATCGCGACCAACTCGGCTACGTACGGAGCCGCCGTCGGCACCCAGAATCGCAAGAACGCGGCCATGTCGCAGAGCCGCCGAACCCATCCTGCCACTGCCGACCGCGTCCGCGTTGACCGACTACCTGCGCCATGCTTACGATTCGCCTCAACGCGGTCCGGTCAATGTGGAAGACCTGGAAGTGAAGCGACAGAAGAGCACCGCCGACCAAGCGTCGCTGTTACCCGCCGAAGACCTGCTACCCAAGTCTGCGCTGCGCCGTCGCCGGCCGCTCTTCTTGCCGCGATTCCTCGCGCGCGAGGCCCAAAACCAGCAGCTTCGCGGGGCCGGCTACGATCGCGCATTCGAGATCATCCAGCGCTGGGCAGACCTGGATGCTAAAAGCCGCCTCCGTAAGAAGGAGACCTCCCTCGACGCTGAGTTTTTGCTCGAGGTCTTCGGCCAGGCCCTCGGTTACAAGCCTCCGACTGGCAGCGACGAAGAGTACAACCTCAGCCGGCAGTTCGCCGTTCCCGGGATCGGTACCGCCGATGCCGCACTGGGCCGCTTCGGACCAGCGGCTGAGTCCTCGCCCGTGGTCGTCATCGAGCTCAAGGGCGCCTCCACCAATCTCGACGCGGACAAGTTCAACGGCCGCACACCGGTCCAGCAGTGTTGGGACTATTTGAACGCACTCCCGAATTGCCCTTGGGGCATCGTCAGCAACTTCCGCACCATCCGCCTCTACCACCGGGACCGAACACCGTTGGCCTTCGAGCACTTCACACTCGAAGAGCTGCGCAAAAACGAATGCTTTGCCGAGTTCTATTGCCTCCTCGAGCGCGGCGGACTCTTGCCCTCAGCTTTCGCGGAGGCCCGCGCCGTGCGCCTCCTCGATGAGAGCGGCGCACGCCAGCGCGAGGTAGGTGACGAGCTCTACAACGCCTACAGCGCGAATCGCCTGGCACTGATCCATTATCTGCACGACAGGCGCAAGAAGCTCCTGGAATCGGCCATCGCCATCGCCCAGAAGCTGCTCGACCGGGTCATCTTCATCGCCTTTTGCGAAGACCGCGGATTGCTGCCCGGCGACACCATTCACAAGACGTTTTCGCAGCTTCCCCCGCTCTCGCGGGCCACCAACCCGCGCTGGCGAAACTTCCTCGATCTGTTCCACGCCGTCGATCAGGGCCATCCGAGTCTCAACTTCGGCAACGGCGGTTACAACGGAGGTCTCTTCCGGCATGATCCGGAAGTTGATGACATCGACTTGTCCGATGACTGGACCGCGTTCTTCAAAGAGATTGGCGGCTACGATTTTCGCGACGAAATTAACGTCGATGTGCTCGGACACCTGTTTGAGAAGTCTGTCACCGAGTTGGAGCGCATCCGCACCGGCGGACTGTTCGAAATCTCCATGCCTGCCCCCGGGCCGACGATGCCCAAATCCGCCCAGCGCAAGCGCTTCGGTATCTACTACACGCCGCCGGCATTCACGACATTCATCGTCAAGAACACGCTGGGCGCGATCGTCGATCAGCGCTTCGCCGAACTAGCCGCCAAGCACGGCCTACAGCTCGACGACGCCTCCGGCGCCGAGCCGTCACCGGAACTGGCCGCCTACTGGCGGGAATGCCTGTCCGCATTGCGCGACATCAAGGTCTGTGATCCCGCCTGCGGCAGCGGCGCGTTCCTCATTCAGGCCTATGACCTGCTCGACGACTGCTACCACGAGGTGACCGACGGGCTGATACAGCATGAGGGTCCGCATCATTCGGCTACGGCCGACAGCATCCCCGACATGATCCTGGCCGATAATCTGTTCGGCGTCGATCTCTCGCCAGAAGCCGTCGAGATCACGCAGCTTGCGCTCTGGATTCGTTCCGCCAGACGTGGAAAGACGCTGTCCGACCTCTCCGCCAACATCGTCTGCGGCAACAGCCTCGTCAGCGACCCGGTGGCCGATCCCCGCGCCCTGAATTGGCCCGCGGCGTTCCCAACCATCTTCAATCGCACCGAATCCGGCTTCGATTGCGTCATCGGCAACCGCCCTGGGAGCGGCTCAAGCTCCAGGAACGCGAGTTCTTCGCCGCATCGGCCCCCGAGATCGCCAGCTCAGTCAGTGCCGCACAACGCCGCAAGCTCATTGCCGAACTGGAGAGTCAGCGCCCCGAGCTGTTCGAGCGCTACACGGCAGCCAAGGCGGCCGCCGAGCGCACGCTGGCCCACGTCCGCTCCTGCGGCGAGTTCCCGCTCACCGGCAGGGGCGACGTCAACACTTACATGCTCTTCGCCGAGCTCGCCCGCCGCATCGTCGCCCCGCACGGCCGCGTCGGCCTGCTCGTCCCTTCCGGAATCGCCACCGACGACACGACCAAGGATTTCTTCGCCCAACTGATGGCCTCACGCTCGCTCATCACGCTCTACGACTTCGAGAACAAGCAGGCGATCTTTCCCGACGTTCACCGCTCGTTCAAGTTCTGCACGCTCGTCTTCGGCGGCGCCGCTGTCAATGTCCCGGCTGGCGACTTCGTTTTCTTTGCCCGCAACATGGACCACTTGGCCGAGCCTGACCGCCACATCCCCTTGAGCGGCGACGATTTGTTGCTACTCAACCCCAACACGCGCACCTGCCCGATCTTTCGCTCCAAGCGCGACGCCGAGCTGACCAAGGCCGTTTATCGGCGCGTGCCCATCCTGGTCGACGAGCCGGCCGGTGAGCGCGGCAACCCGTGGGGCATCCGTTTCTTCACGATGTTCCACCAGACCAACGACGCCGAGCTGTTCCACACCCGCGAGCAGCTTCAGGAGCTGGGCTTCATCCACAAGGGCAACCGCTGGACCCGCAAGAAGCAGGCCCACCTGCCCCTCTACGAGGCCAAGATGGTCCAGGCGTACGACCACCGCGCCGCCAGCGTCGTCATCGATCCCGAAAACTGGATGCGCCAGGGCCAGACCGCCGAAACCAGCCTCACCAGCCATCAAGACCCCGACTTCGTCGTCCAACCACGCTGGTGGGTTGCGGAGGCCGAAGTTGTCCGCTCACTTGGCGACCGCCACGAATACGGTTTCATCGGCTTCAAAGACATCACCAGCCCCACCAACGAGCGTACGATGATCGCCGCGGCGATCCCTTGGTCCGCGGTCACGAACCACTTCCCGCTCATCCTGACCACGCAGACTCCACGCCGAACGGCCTGCCTGCTCGCGAACCTGAATTCGTTTGTGTTGGATTACGTCGCCCGACAAAAGATCGGCGGCGTAACGCTGAATTTCTTCCTCGTGAAGCAGTTCGCCATCCTTCCCCCGGCCGCCTACGACCAGCGCTGTCCGTGGAGCAAGCGCCAGTCGCTGGGGACGTGGATTTCAGACCGGGTCCTGAAGCTGACGTGTACGTCGAACGACATGCGTCCATTCGCCGAGGCCTGCGGCATGGCCCCGCCCGTCCACAAGTGGCTCCCCGACGAACGCGCCGAACTGCTGGCCGAGCTCGACGCCGCCTTCTTCATCCTCTACGGCATCAGCCGCGCCGACGCCGACTACATCCTCTCAACCTTCACCGGCACCCAACGCCGCGACGAGTCTGACGTCGGTTACTTCAGAACCGCCAAGCTAGTGCTCGCCACCATCGACGCTATGTGACCAATTCAGCCGGCGGAGCCGCATGCTCGTTCGCCGACTTGCTCTCAAAGCACGGATTGGAGTAGGCTCTCGGCATGCTTTCGGCCAGTCGCTGTTTCGCCTAGGAGGTGCCATTTGGACGCGCTCACACTCAGCGTCGACGATCTTTACCACCATGCCGCCAAGTTCGGGATCGACATTTTTCCCCCGGTGGAGATCCCCGACGAGCGCACGCGCCTCAATATGTTTTATGAGGAGGCTCGTCAGAACTGGCCAAACCTCTACGACCAGCTACTCGCCAGTGACACCGAATTCAAAATCTCAAAGCACTTTAAGAAACGCCCTGAGATCGCTGGCCCATCCGTCCCGGTGGACACCTTCGTACTCACTAACCGAGGCCCCGTCTTTGTTTTTCCCTTCGTCCTGCCTGAGCCAGCCGGTAATACCGGACTCGACCGCACGTTCCTAGAGGACTTCCGTTCGGTCCGCCGGCTGTTCTTCTCGCGCGTCGCGGGCCGCAAGCTCATGCGCGTGGGCCTCATTCGCGAACTTCTCTTCAGCACGGGAGAGACGCCCTGCTGGGAGGTTTTGACCGCCCAAACTTCCTTCTCCGGTGCCGAACTCGCCGGTGGGAACTCCCTGATTCAGTACCATGACAGCAAGTGCAACGTCCGCTTACAGTTCGCTCCCGTCGAGATTCTGAAGGCTACGCAACTTCCTGTCGGACAGAGCGTTCAGGAGCGAGCTGGCTATGGCCTGCACGTCTCACTGGACGTCAACAATCGCGAAATCCGGCCACTCGAAGAATCCGATATAGAAGAGATACTGGAACGTGCCAGTAGCTTTTGGCCCAACCAGTTGTTAGAATTCTTTGAGCACAGGAGGCCTCTATGACGGGCATCGATGTTCGCGCGCTACCCAGCTTGTCGTCGCTCTTATCGATCGACTCGCTTGGGCACGGCGACGCGTCAGGCTTGCTCATTTCGCGATACGACACCACCAACACGGTGTCCTACTTCCCGGTCAGTTCCGCTGCGCAACCACTGCGCACTCGGGTTACCCGCACAATCGAGTACGCCATCTCCAAGCACGAGGAGCTGTTGCGCAAGCTGGCAGACTAGGGTGGAACCCGAGAGCCCGGCCTATCTCGCCGTCGAGGAAGTTCTCGAGCTTCACGATCGTATCGTAGCTCTGGTTGGCGGCATGCCCGGCATTCGCGATCGCGGCGGGCTTGAGTCGGCCGTCGCGCAACCCAAGACAAACGTATTTGGGCACGAGCGATTTCCAACCCTCTTCGAGAAGGCAGCCGCGTACTGCTACTTCATAACTCGGAGTCACCCCTTCTTTGACGGCAACAAGCGGGTTGGCTTTCTCGCCTGCCTCCACTTCTTGCTCAACAACGGACTCGAGCCGATGTTGGACAACGACGAGATGCTCGGCCTCATCAACCGCATGGCAGCGGGCCAGGCCGAGATCCAAGAGCTCGCGGCTGTCCTCGAAGAGGCTTGTCGTCGCTGAGCGATTCTCCGAACCGGATGCTCTGCCAACCCGCGTGCTAGACCCCGGGCCGCCCGAATCCCCGCGCTGATTTTCGAGTGCCTGGACGCCATCCGCGCGCTGCGCTTTTCCTTACGGTCAATGGTGCCTTTCCAGGCAGTTCCCATCGCTGGACTGCACCGTTTGCGCCCAATCTGGGGCTCAGCAGCCCCGCCTGGTCGGCACATTCTCGCACCGTACGCACATGTCCGGGGACAGCGGCGCTTACGACACCTCAAAGCTCATTTCCAACAGCGCCCATGTGCGATCACGTGGGCAGTCATATCAGTGAAGGGAGGTGGACCCATGTCTACCACAATCTCCGACGCCAAGCTCGCCGCCAACCGCGCCAACGCCCAGAAATCCACCGGCCCGCGCTCGCCCGAGGGCAAGGCCCGCTCCTGCCAGAACGCCGTCAAGCACGGCCTGCTGGCAAGCGCGGTGCTGATCTCCCGCACATACCCAGGCGAAGAGGTCATAGATTTGGACCAGCTCGTCCAGTCCCTGTTGGACGAGTTCCGACCTTCCGGAGCCTGGCAGCGCCTGCTCGTCGACCGCCTCGCAGCCTGCTATTGGCGCCTGCGCCGCGCCTACGCCCTCGAAGCCCAGCTCTTCGCTGGCCGCCAGTTCGGCCCGCTGTCGCTCGACAAGTCCACGCACGACGCCTGCCCCGAGCTCGGTCCACACGACACACCCCCCGAAGTCCGCCTCGCCACGCTCGCTCGTTACGAAGGCCTCATCGACCGCGAGCTGCACCGCACGCTCCACCAGCTCGAAGCCGCGCTCTCCGACCGCGACCCAGTAGGAGCAGTCTCTGACCGCGACTCCGTAGAACCGGCCTCCGACCGCGACCCCGCGACCGTTGTTCCTGACCCCACCGACACACCGTTCGCCGACGATGCCGGTCCGCTCCCCGCCCCCGACGACGCAAAACCGGTCGCGGACCCCGACGACGCATCAGCCCCCTCAGCCGCCGACCGCTTGGCTCCCCCTGCCCCCGACGATGCAGCGTCGGTCCCCGCCCCCGACCCCGCCCCGAACCCGTCGACCCGCCACGACGCACCAACGGCCTCGGCCGCCCAATCCGCCAAAAAACCAAACGAACCCACCGCGCCGGCGAACCGCAGCACGTGGCATGGCCTTCCCGCCCATGAACCCGTCGACCGGGCTTCCAGCCCGTGCCCCCGCAACACCACCAGGTCGCCAAGATATCGCTCCTCTGCCGTCGCGTCTTCTTCGCGCCTTGGCGTCTTTGTCCGGGACGCGCTAGCGGAGCGCGCGTGTCCCGGATTTGCGCGAGCTTCGGTCGTTCCGGAGTGGATGCGGCCCGTCCGCCCGGCTCAGCCCGTGCTTTGCATGGCGGCGGCGATGCCGTTGATGCTGGCGAACAGCGGCGGGCGCAGCTCTTGCTGACCCGCTTCGTCGGCGGCGCGGTAACGGCGGAGCAATTCGATTTGCAGGAGATTCAAGAGATCGGTCGGACCGTTGCGTTCAGCGATCGAGCGTTGGATGACCGGGTTGTTGTCGAGCAGCTCGTTCTGGCCGGTGATGCGCAGGATGGCCGACCGCGCCCGATCAAACTCGGCCGCGATGCGCTCGTAGTGCGAGTCGCTGGCCAGCTCGTCGTAGCAGCGGGCGATCACCAGCCGGGCGCGGGCCATCTCCTGCTGGGCGTTGTCGATCACTACGCGGAAGAACTCCCACGCGCGATACCAGCCCGCCAGCAGCGCCGGCCGGTCGGCCGACTCGTCGAGCGCCTCGCTCAGGGCCGTGCCGAGTCCGTACCAGCCGGGCACGTTGAAGCGCATCTGCGTCCACGCGAACACCCACGGAATGGCCCGCAGGTTCTCGAAGTGCACCGCGCCGCTGTCCCGCGCCACCGGGCGCGAGGCGATCGGCAGGGCGCTGATGTGCGCGATCGGCGCCACCTCGGTGTACCACGGCCAGAACGACGGGTCGCCGATCAGCTCGCGATAAACCGCCATCGACCGCTGGCCGAGGCGGGCCATGAGCTGTTCGTCCGCGTCCGAACGGGCGTCGGGCTGGGCGGACGCCTCGGACTCGGCCAGCATCATGGCGCTGGTCAGTTGCTCGAGGTGGCGGTAGGCGATGTCGGGCAGGGCGTAGCGGAACGAAATGACCTCGCCCTGTTCGGTCATGCGGATGCGCCCGCTGCGGCTGTCGCGCGGCGTGGCCATGATGGCCCGGTTCGACCGCCCTCCGCCGCGACCCACGGTGCCGCCGCGGCCGTGGAAGAAGCGGAAGCTCACGCCGCACAACCGGCACACCTGGGCCAGCTGCGACTGGGCGGCGTGCAGCAGCCAGCTCGACATCAGATAGCCGCCGTCCTTGTTGCTGTCGGAGTAACCCAGCATGATCTCCTGGAACTGCCCGCGGGCTTCGACGTGGGCGCGATACGCGCGGTTGGACAGCGACGCACGCAGCAGCGCGGGCGCGCGGGCCAGGTCATCGATGGTCTCGTACAGCGGCACGATGTCCAGGTCGGCGCAGCGAGTGAGGTGCATCAGCCACAAGACTTCGAGCAGGTCGCTGACGGCGTTGGCCATACTGATGATGTAGCTGCCGACCGACTGCGGATCGCGCCTTCGCGCCTGTTCGACGATCTCAAAGACGTCAAGGACGTTGCGGCTGAGCGCACTCAGGTCAGCAGGGTCGGGCCGAGCGATGGCCGGCCCTTCGATGACGCGCGTCAGTACCGCCACCCGCGCGTCTTCATCCAACTCCGCGTAGTGGGGGCAGGCGCCGGCCTTGAGCAACAGCTCGCCGACGACTTGTTCGTGTATGGCGCTGTGCTGACGAATGTCGAGCGCGGCCAGGTGAAATCCGAAGACTCTCGCTTGCGTCAGGAGGTCGGCGAGTCCGCTCGAATCCACGATGTCGGCCAGCTTCATGCGCCGCAGGCTGCCGGCCAGCAGTTCAAGATCGTGCACCAGCGTCGCGGCGTTGTACTCGCCTTCTTCGGTTCTGGCAGCGGCCAGACGGCTGCGCATTTCCAGCAGCTTGAGCCGGAACGGTTCGTGCCGCAGACGCGCGATCGATTCCTCGGGCACGTGTCCGGCCAGTTGATCGGGCTCGACGCTTGCAAGCAGCTCGGGCGGCACGGCGATCCGCCGCTCGGACAGACTGAGCAGCCGCATCAATTCGGCCAGCCCCTGCTCGTAGAGCTGGAGGGCTGCCTGACGGTGCAGCCGCAGGCTATGCCGCGTCATCTCGGGCGTGACCAGCGGGTTGCCGTCGCGGTCGCCGCCGATCCAGGTGCGGTAGCGCACCATCGCCGGCACGTCGGGCCCTTCGCCGTAGTGCTGCTCGATCGCGCCGGCCACGTCGCGCAGCACGCGCGGCACCGCCTGCCAGATGGATGTCGTCAGGAAGTAGAGCGCGCCCTCGATCTCCTCGAGCACGCCCAGCCGCTCGGCCCGCACCTCGTCGGTCGTATAGAGCAACAGCACCGCGCGGAGCATGGCCTGTTCGAGCGGCTGGCGGGCGGCAGTGTCGCCGGACGACTCGTCCAGCGCGATCAGACACTCGGTGATGTCGCGCTGCCGGCGCAAGAGCGTGCGGCGGCGCGGTTCGGTCGGGTGGGCCGTCAGCGTCGGCTGGATGTCGATGCGACCGACGATGTCCAGCACATCATCGCGCGACAGTCCGCGGGCCTTCAGCCGCGAAACAGCTTCGGCGATCGACTCGCGCCGCGGCCGATCGAGCGTCGCCTCGCGCTGCCGGCGACGGTTGATCCGCACGATGGCCACCTTCTCGGCCTGGTTTCGCAGGTGAAAGCGGAGCGTCACCGACTTGATCAGCTCGCGAATGTCGGTCATCGCCAGCCCGCTGATCCGGTCGCGCGCCGCCTGGAAGCCGTCGCGCTCACCATCGCGACACAACCGCAGCATCTGCTCGCACAGTTGCGTCTGTCCCGGCGGTCCGAGCCGCGCGAGCACATCCGCCAGAATGGCTGCCATCAATTGAAGATCTCGTTCCAGTTCACTCGACATGCCCGGTGAGTATACCTCGCCCCTCGCTTCAAGCCGCAGTCCCGCAGGGTGAATGTCGCGCGTTCGCCACTGACCATGTACGCGCGCGTTGACCCGCGGTAAGATCACGGGTGGGCGGCGAGCGAAGTCGACATTCGACATCACGCGTCGTCGGCGTCGCCGCGGACAGCAGGACACCAAAGATGCCCGAACCATTGACACCGATCCAGCGCCGGCTGGTGGGCGTGCTGATCGAGAAGGCCCTGACCACGCCCGAGCAGTATCCGCTGTCGGCCAATTCGATGGCGGCGGGCGCGTCGCAGAAGTCGAATCGCGAGCCGTTCATGGACGTGAACGAGAACACCGTGCTCGACGCGCTCCCGCAGCTTCGCAAGCGCGAGCTGGTCGAGATGGCCAACCTGTCGACCGGGCGGGTCAACCGCTGGAAGCACCGCGTCAAGGACGTCTGGGGCGTCGAACGGCCGCAGATCGCGATCCTGGCCGAGCTGCTGCTGCGCGGCCCGCAGACCATCGGTGAGCTGCGCACGCGGACCTCGCGCATGTATCCGTTCGAGTCGATGGAGGTCGTGCAGGCCACGCTCGATTCGCTGATGAAGCGCGACGACCCGCTCGTGGCGCCCTGCGGCCCGGCCCCTGGCGGGCGGGCCGGCCGGTTCCGACACACGTTCTACGTCCCGGGCGAAGTCAAGATCATCGAATCGGCCGCCGCGCCGGTGGACGTCGCGCACAGTGCGCCGCCCGTCGAAACGGCCGCGCCGCCGGACGTGCTGGCCCGCCTCGAAGCCGTCGAGCGCGAGGTGGCCGAACTTCGCCAGCGGCTCGACGCGCTGACCAGTTGATCACGTTCGGCCGATCAGCCCGCGCCGTCGAGCTTGCAGATCTCTTCTGCCTTGATTGGGGGAAATGCTTCTGCTTCAACCGCAGTCAGCGGCGTCAGCGTGACATAGCCTGCCATGCATTGCGCCGTGTCCGACGCTGGATCACGGCCGGAGTCGCGACCAGCCACCTCGAACTGGAGCCGCTCATCGGACTCCGTGGCTGTGGAGACGCGGAAGTAGCCGAATGAATCGAGATCCGCCCATACGGCGCCCGTGATCTGCGACAACGGCACGGCGGGGACGTTGACGTTCAGGACCATCCTTCCGCCCGGACGCCGGACCAACCAGTCCACAACGTTGGCGGCCACGGCCACGGCTGTTTCCCAATGCCAAGGGTCAGATGCAGCAAGGCTGATTGCCAGGCCATCGGCGCCGAAGGTCCGCGCCGTCAAGGCCGCACCGACGGTTCCCGAGTGAATGACCGAGTGCCCCGTATTCATGCCGGCGTTCACCCCCGACACCACCAACGTCGGCACGGGCCCGAAGGCCCCCAGCGCGCCGGCCATGACCGCAAGCCCAGGCGGACCGTCGACTGTGAACGCGCGGATTCCGTCCAGGTCGGCCACCGCCAGCTTGACTCCCTCGCGAGGCTCGAAGCGGCCAATCCCGGTGCCGCTGCCGCTGCGATCCTGCGCCGGGGCGACGACGATCACGTCGTAGGTGGAAGCCAGGCGTGCCGCGATCAGTCGGATTCCCGGTGATTCGATGCCGTCATCGTTCGTCAGCAGCAGTCGTGGCGGGCGAGAGGGCTCGCGCGGCTCTTCATCCGCGACTAACAGTAGCTCAGTTGTTTCCGCCGGTTGGCCGGGGCTCATGGCCGAAGCTCCCCAAATCCCTGACGACCACTCGATCCGCCAGCCTGGCCACCAGGCCGGGATCGGCGTTGGCCAGTCCATGACGCATGGCACTGGCCGCGCCCGCGGCGCACGCCACCTTCAGAGACTGCTGCGGATCGAGCCCTCGGAGCGCCCCGATCGCCAGGCCGGCCGTCATCGAATCGCCTGACCCTCGAGGGTCCACCGTTTCCACCGTCGGCGCCTCGGCGCAGAGCAGACGATCTCCCATGCACGCCACGGTCACGTCGTCGGCGGAAGAAAGCACGACGCGCTCGGCCCCGCTCCGTCGCAGCTCGCGGACCGCGTCGATTCGCTCGTCCAGCGAAGCGCTCTTCGCCAACAGCCCGCCTTCCACCAGGTCCTCGTCGCTGACTTTCAGTGTGTGGATGCCGCCGCCTTTCAGCAAGGCCGAGCAGGCGGGACCGTGCAGGTCACCCACAACCGTGACCTGGGTCGTCGCCAGGTCGGCGCCGAGCCTTTCGAAGAAGTCGAGCGGAATGGAATCGCCCTCCGCCTTGCCCGTCACCACACACAGGCCTGTGGCCATGGCCATCTCCAGCACATGGCTGTACAGATCATCGCTCTCGTGCCGATCGAGCACCGGCGGAGCGGACTGTGCGACCAGTTCCCGCCGGCCGCTGCGGCGGTCGTGCACATATGCCGGCGAATTGGCCCGAATGTCCACGGAGCTCAGGACGATGTTCCAGGCTGAGGCCAGGCCATGCAGCACCCGCCCCGACTCTCCGCCGGTGGGCGCCACCAGGACCGGCCTCTCGCCGAAATGCCGGAGCATGCGAGCGATCCAGAACCCCTGCCCGCCGGCATGGAAGTGGAGATCGGCGTACTCATTCGTGTCGCCACGAGCCTCGATGGTGACGGTGAGAAGCAGGTTGGGTGCAAAGACGCACACGTTCTCGCGATCTCGGTCGGGCATCTGGACTTCCTGAGCCTTTCCCATCTGCTCGGGGGCAAACTCCTTGCCGCCCAATCGAGATATCATAGGGCTGCATCGGGCCGCAGGGATCAAACCAAACGTCTCAGACACGTTCCGGCCGCTTACTTCGCGCAAAACGCCCGACTTCACTTGCCTCGTCAGACGGCACCGAGTCCACGACAGATACTTCCAAACCCACTGCTTTTACATGCGCGATGACCGCGCCGATGGAGGGGTGTTTGGGGGTCTCGCCTTGCCCCTCCGCGAGCGTCTCGACATTGCCACTCCGCTGCGGTTCCGCCGCCATCAGTATTCGACGTATGCTCTGCACCAACTTAAGATGTTGGCATGATCACACGCTTCTACGCGAACAACTTCCGCTGTTTGGTCGCGTTCGAGACAAAGTTCGACTCGTTCGGCGTGCTGTGCGGACCCAACGGGGCAGGCAAGAGCTCCGTCTTCGATGCGCTGCGCCTGCTGCGGAATCTCGCCACGGGCGACGGAATGCTCGGCGGAACCGGTGAGCAGGACGTGCCCGGGCTTGAGTTCACTGAATGGCTCGAGAGCACAGTGCAGGAGTTCGAGCTGGGTCTGAGCGTGGATGGGCACGCGTACGAGTATGTCATCCACGTCGAACAGAAGGCGGACTTTGAGAAGCCGCGGATCATTCATGAGCGTGCCGCATGCGACGGGCAGGCGTTGTTTGAGCGCGACTTGGAGGGCGTGCGGTTTCATAAGTCGGACGGGAGTCAGACCGGGTTTCCGCTGGACTGGCGGCAGGCGGCACTAGCAGCGATCCAGCCACGCGGGAGCATCGGAAGGCTGGCGCTGCTGCAGGAGGAGGTCGCGAAGCTGCTGATCCTGCGCCCCAACCCGCGCGCAATGGAGCAGGAGAGCAAGTCCGAAGCGAAGCACCCAGACCTGTCGATGACCAACCTCGTCTCGTGGTATCGATCGCTGTATCAGGAGCAGGAGTGGACCGATGCGCTGCGGGACGCGCTGCGAGGCGTCTGGCCGGACTTGCGTTCATTCAAGCTGGCGGATGTGGGACTGAACACCAAGGCACTGCAGTTGCGGTTCGAATCGACAGGCAACAAACCGGTGGTGTTGTTCCTGGACCAGCTCGCTGACGGTGAGCGGGCGCTCATCGGGCTCTACATGTTGCGGGCAGCGATGGAAACGGGCGCCGCGCGGACAGTGTTTCTCGACGAGCCGGACAATTTCGTCGGCCTGCCGGAGTTGCAGCCTTGGGTGCTGTCGATGCGGGAGCTGCTGGATGAGGAACACCAGCTCATCCTGATCTCGCACCACCCGGAAATCCTCGCAAATTCGGGTGAGGCGAACGGGCGCTACGTGTGGCGTGATAACCACACCTCGCCGACGCGGATCGGGCCGTTGGACGTGCCAGAGGGTATGACCGCAGGAGAGGCGATCGCGAGGGGGTGGGTGCGTGGCCAGTAGAACGCAGATTGTCTGCCTGTGCGAGGGCAGAAAGGGCGAGAGCATAGATGAGGTGTTCATCAACGCCCTCTTGAAGTCACTTCAGCCCAGCTGGCTGCGACGTCAAGGCAGTAATGTGGTGCGTCTTGTGCCCTGCGGCGGACGGAAGGCGTTGGTGGAGAAGATGCCAGCGGAGCTTCAGAGTTGTCTCAGCGCGGGCGCGAATACGACGCTGATGGTGTGGGCCGACTGCGATGACGACTGTGCCGACGGAGAGGCGCTCAAAGTCCGTTTCCGGCGCGAGGCAGATCGACAGGGGACCACGCCGGAGCAGTTTGACCGTGTTGTGTTCATCTTCGCCAAAGACCGGCTCGAGAACTGGATCGAGTTCCTGGAGGCCGGGAACACGGACGAATCCAAAGAGGGCCCGCGGGTGAAGCACAACCGCGCCGTGGCCGATGCGGCGCATAAGCTGGCGCACTTCTGCAAAGCCGGCAAGCCGTTGGACGGCATGCCACCATCGCTCCAGTGGTCGTGCCGGAATTGGCGGGCGCTTGCTGATCGAATGAGATGATCGTGGCCCGCCGGTGGAGCGGACCGCGGGAACGGTATGCTCTAGGCGGTCGAGCGTCGGGCCTGGCGCCGCGGCGGCGCTGGTGGACCTGATCACGTTATGGCGATTATGCCTGGAATCGGCTACTGGAAACCTGCTACAAGCACCACGCCGACGTGGCACTTCTGGCGCCCGGCAGTCCGCCGGTGCTCCGTGTTGGACAGTCTTGGCAATCGCTCGAAGTCCCTCCGCTGGAGCCGGAGGACGTGAAGACAATGGCAGCCGAGGTTCTTCGCGGCAAGCCGAAGTCGGAAACGGACGGCTACGCCTACACGGACTTCTGGTATGGCGACGTAGCCTTCTTTCGCGCGATGGCGTTCGGCTATCCGGAGACAACCCTGCTGGTTGTGTCGCCCACCACGCCGACTCGTCCGCCGCCAGATGATCCGCGCTTCCCGAATGCAACATGATCTGCCTTGCTCATCGCGCGAGAATGAGCTGAACGACGCGCCGGACCAAGTCGTCTCGAAAGGGCCGTTTTCGTGCTCTCCGCCTCAGCGCCGCTGCGAGAGATTCGTTTAGCTCGATCGGCCAACACCAGCGCTTAACCGGTCGCTGGGGCCAGGATTTCCGCCGCCAGCCGGAGCAGTTCGACGGCAGCCGTTGTGGCCGTGCAGGCCGAGGTAGCGCTGGTGAAGCAGTCGGGCTGGTGTGTATCCGGATCGAGGGCGAAGCAGGTCGGAGCCACCTTGAACGGCTTGGTCTTGGCGTTGTCGCGATATCCGCGCAACTGTCGCTTGCTGGGGTCCCCAACGCCGATCCATGGGCGTTGGGGTCCCCTGTGACTGCGCATGCGATAACGATAGTATTTCGAAGCTGCGTCCCCTTCACTTCGCGCTTGCGCCAAATGAACGGCTTGGCATGCGGCGTATAGGCGGCGATGAAGGCCTCGATGGCCTGGCGCAGCTCGTCAACGTTCT
>Ga0187892_10007042_pt1 | contig 16276 bp, 16 predicted proteins | sample MA1701073metaG_FD_139345 | JGI IMG/M metagenome (GOLD analysis project Ga0187892, IMG submission 139345) | Bio-ooze microbial communities from a basaltic lava cave in the Kipuka Kanohina Cave System on the Island of Hawaii, USA - MA170107-3 metaG ... | reverse complement strand
TCATCCTTCGACTTCGCTGCGCTACGCTCAGGACGAGCGGAAAAGTGCCGTTCATGCTGAGCGTAGCCGCGAAGCGGCGAAGTCGAAGCACGGAATCGTGTCCTTAACTTCATGCCATTGCCCGGATGGGAGAGGATTCGGGTGAGGGGAATCTGAAGGAGTAAAAAATTATGCCTTCGCACTCGGACGTGTGGAAACTGTCTCATGCCAGCGTTTGAGGTGCGCTTGGTCCGGCTGGATCGCAATCTTCGATACCCGGCCAAAATCAATTGCGACCAAGGCCGTGATGTCGGCAATCGTATAGCGATCGCCGGCAACAAAGGGACGGCTCGCCAGCACGTCGTTCAGCCATGCCAGACGCTCTTCGGCATTCTGTTTCTGCGCCTCTGCATACTCCGGCACTTGGCGAATTTTGCCCTTGAAAAAATCATGGCGTTGGCGAAAGGCATCAGCAATAGAAAGAAGCAACGCTAACTCCATCCGTCGTTGCCACATTTCGACAATTGCTCTGTCTTTGGTATCCACACCCATGAGTGGTGGATTGGGATGGAGTTCTTCAAAGTAGCGACAAATGGCAACGCTTTCGGCAATATAGGTGCCGTCGTCCAATTCGAGCACCGGCACTGTCATCATCGGGTTCTTCTGGCGAAACTCTGGTTCACGGTTGACCGCTTTGACCAGATCAACTTGTTCATAAGGAACCTGGATGCCTTTCTCAGCGAGAAAAATCCGTACCCGTCGGGGATTGGGTGCAGTATTGCTGTCGTAAATTTTCATAGGTGTCTCCTCCAGTCAGTTCTGTGAACAGTATTACTTTATGATGGACGCGGAGGTGGGGCTAGAGGGTTTAGACTCGCAATCCCACCTGTTTCATCAATGGAAGCCCCCTCTTTCCAAAGCGGTACCAGCCGCAAACGATTTGGCGTCACTCGGCATCCTCCTGTCGGTATTCTCTCGCCTCACCGAGAAAGGTCAAGGGGCGAGGTCGGAAGGGCGGTTAGGTGCGAGCGGAGCGCGGCAATGTAAAGAAGGAGTGTTCTGGCGCAAAGGGACCACGCACCATCAGGTACGAGGGGCCATCGTGATCAAAGATGTAGGGAGTTACTTGAGCTTCGACCGCAAGCCGATCGGCGCTGAAGCAGATTGCCACTTCCTCGATAGGTTGTGACACCTGTTCCAACAATGCCGCAAGCGTGGGAACCTTCGGTCCGACAACATCAAACAGCTTGAGTCGAGTTCCTTCTATTTCTAAACACACCATCACATCGAGCTCTGGAACGTAGTGCAAAGGACGACTGCCTTCATTGAAACAAAAAACTGCCTTCTCTTGCACAACACCCACCACGTGAGACACCGGCTCTCGTGTCTCCAACAACCGATGGAGAAGGGCAACATCATTCGCCTCTTGCCTGTTCATCAACCGCATCCCCTTCCTGCCACCTGTCTCGCGCGGCTTGACCGTAAACAGATGCTCCTGTACGTAGCGAAAACCAAACGGTTGAAAATACTCCGGATGCTCGGTCGTGAGAATCAGTGTTTCATAGCGAGGTTCGCAATGCTGGAGAACTTCCTGCATGACCTGGCCGTAGTATCCACAACGACGGGAATCAGGATGTGTCGCCACCGCATGAATTGAGCCCACACGGACTATCTGCCCATACAAGGCCAAAGGAATCTCGATCACACCAACATGAGAAATTATTCGCTTACCATCGTGGTAAACAAACGGCGTTGAGACTGACTCCCACGAGGCTCCAAGCGCTCTGGCGTTCTGCGCTACTTGCGGTACGCCAGGAAATACCACATCTAAGAGGTCAAACACGTGCTGGCTGAGCGTAGGATCGGTCGAAAATGAGCCTTTCATTGCTCATCCTTCAGGCTACGAGCGAAGAAGCAAAAGAAGAAAAAGGGATGACGCCATGAGACTCAAGATACTTCGCACCCCATGCAGCGCACCCCATTTCTCCAGAAGTGCGTGCGTCGTAGGCGATATTTTATTGGTTCCAGGGTCGAGCAAAATCTTGTTCGTCGGCATGATGACAAGCAAGGTAAACGGAATGACGGCAAAAATGAGCAGTGCGCCAAGCAACCACAGGAGATCGCCAGTCAGAAACCACGACACCACACCGGCGACGGTGCTCACGACAGCAAGTGGCACTTGCATCCCAGTAGCACGCTTGTAGCTGGGAGCCCATTCAGTAAGGGCGAGTTCTGTGCCACAGCCCATCCGGGCCGGATGCTCGACAAGATTGATGTAGATTGCGGCCCCCGCGAACAGCGCGCAACTCAATACCGCGACAAACTGCATGGCTTCGAGCATTAACTCTTCTCCACAAAGAAGCTTGCGAGATATTTGACCATCGCTGCACTCATACGGCTCTCCCTTTCATCGCTCAATCGGGGTATCTGACTATCGCCCCCAGTTATTCCACCCTTTAGATTACAGCACCCGTTCCGTTCTCGGTAGTGTCTTCCAAAGGCAGGTCGTAAGCCCAGGGCTCGAACAACTCCTGCGACTCCTGCACGTAGCCGGAGTTAACCGAAGCACGCTCACGAAGCCAGCGACAATTCGTTGTCTGCCTCCATCGCGGAAGGTTGAAGGGGCCCTGCACCTTGAAACCATCGCCTATAAGCAGAGCCACTTTTCACGAGCAGGCGTAGCAAGAAGTGCTGAACATGTGTATTTTTTGCCAATGCCAGAATGAGGCTGCCGTGAGAGTTGAATCTCGCGCTCTCACGAATTAAGCGATCGACGGTCGGGTGCATGGCAAGCTGAAAAGCGTCATTGATCTGCTTGTCACTGAGACGCTCGGCGTAGCGACGAAACCACCGGCCTAACCGCAGTTCTCGGCCACAGTGGCCCTTCCACTCACGTTCGTAACAGGAGAGCATCTCCTCCGAGTAGTCCTCCTGCAAGAGTGCCTGCTGCGCAACGGCAGCAGCTAACTCAGCGCTCAGCAGGCTATAATAAATCCCCCCTCCAGTGGTGGGTTTGGTTAAGCCGGCAGCGTCTCCTACTACCAATGTACGGTAAGCAAAGGTCTGAGAGAGGGGCGTTAAAGGAATCGGACGGCGACGGTACCGAACCAGTGAAGCCGAGCCCATCCGCGAGGCGATCGGTTGACTGTGGAGAAGTCGCGTAAACGCTCGTTCCGCCTCTTTTGTTGCCATCAAGCCAATGCGGGCTTTGCTGTGGTCATAGTGCTGGAAGGGCACGACCCAGGCAAACGATCCCGACGCGACCGTTGTGCCGAAGTACAGTTCGATCTCTTCGCTCTTCGGGAAATCCACCTCTGCTTGAGCTGTGTGAAGAAACTGTTTGGGGAAGTCGAGCCCAAGCGAACGGTGGAGGTGATAGGCCGTGCCAGTGGCAAGGATGACCAGTTTTCCCGAAAACACCCCTTGTGAAGTTTCCAGCGAGACGCCCTCGTCATTGCGTCGAATCTGCCCCACCCGCATCCCTAAGAACAATCGAACCCCGTGGCTCTGTGCTTGGGCGGCAAGCCCAAGATCAAAACTCTGACGATCAATGACGACGGCCTCAGGAGTAACAGTCTGATAAGAGAGTTCATGCCCAGCAGGAGAATAAAATCGTGTCGCTCCATGTTCGGCGAGGATTGCCGTTTGCGGGAGCGTAAAGCGGCAAAAGGCCTCTTTGGCGAGAATGCCGGTGCAATGCACTGGTTGACCGATCTTTTGGTGTTCCTCGAATACTGCAACCAGCCAGCCTTGCCGCGCAATGCGGTCGGCAGCATATAACCCCGCCGGTCCCCCCCCGACAACAACAACATCATACACTCTCGTGCCTCTCCTTCTCTCGTAGATACTCCCAATAGCTTATAGCCCGCTCGTTTCACTCGCTCTATGGCCTATAGCTCGTTCGCTACGCTCACTCTATGGCAAGAAAGTTCCTGCCATATACCATTTGCCATAGAGCGAACGGAGTGAGCGGGCTATAAAGCGAAGCGAGCTATCAAGCGACCGCAGGGAGCGAGCCATCTGCCATCTGCCCTTACCACTTCTTTCCCCTGCGTTCCCAGCCTCCCCGAAAGGTGATCCAGAAAGACAAAAAAATCAGCCGCAGGTCCAGCCAAAAATTCTGCCGACGAATATAGAGGGCATCGTACCGAAACTTCTGCCGAGGGGGGATGTCTCGGTCGGCATAAATCTGTGCGAGTCCCGTCAGTCCAGGAGTCACCCGGTGCCGTCGCTGGTACCCTACGATACTAGCCAGCGGAACCATACGTCTATCGCCACGGGTGAGAATCTCTCCCACTCGCAGTGCCCGTGGTCCAACGAAGCTCATGTCGCCACGAAAGATGTTCCATAATTGAGGTAACTCGTCGAGCGCGGTGGCGCGCAAGAATCTTCCGACGCGCGTAAGGCGAGGGTCGCCTGCGGTCGCTTGTCGTGGACCAAACCACTGGTCGGCGTTGGACACCATGGTGCGAAACTTCAACACCGTCAACCTTGCTTCTCCGCGTCCTACCCGCTGGTCGTGAAAGAACACCGGCCCTCCATCATCACACTTAATTACAGCAGCGATGAGTCCCCACACAGGAAGTGAAACAATCAACCCCAGTCCGGCAAGAACGATGTCGAAGGTGCGTTTACTCCAAGGTGAGGGCAGAGATTGAACAGAGAGAGCTGCATCAAAGGTAGGTGAGAAGCGGACGTTCACTTATTTGTGTTGAGTTTCTTGGCTTGGCGGTGGAGATAATGGATCGCAGACTTCGCAGAAGAAAACGTAGGAGAAACACGGCCTGCCTTGATGTCCTTCAGCGCTTCGCGGAGGCGCGCGTCAATCTCCGGATGCCGATCAACCACGGCCTTGGGCTTGAGCATGATAACGTTCCCCTTGGCAGTGGCTTCCAAAAAGTCGCCCACTTCAAGACCAGCCTGCTTCCGGATAGGATCAGGGATCGTCACTTGAAACTTCTGTTTCACTCGTACAAGGGGCATTTGTGTCTGATGACCTCCTTTCAGAGTGTCATACAGTTTGACCATACAACTTTAGTATAACGGGATGTGAAAATCTGTCAAGACAAAGATACTCTTCCAGATTGGAATCTTACAGGCGAGTCCTCTCCTCTGGGAGAGGCACATCGGCGCATGAAGGATTCCCACAACTTCACTTCGTCTTCGCCAGTTGCTGGAAGAGGGCAAAGTATTTTTCGACTTGCGGCCTGCGGTCGAACTGCAATGCTGCTTGGCGGGCGTTCCGCCCCAACCGTTCCGCCATCGCCCGGTCGTTATAAAGTGTCAGAATCTTTTCTGCGAGGTCGGCAGGATCACCAAGGGTAGCGAGTAGGCCACAATCATACTGACGCGTAATCGCCGTGACTTCACAGTCCTCCTCAACCGCAGCAACGTAAGGCCGCCCGGCTGCGAGAATCCCATACAGCTTGCTCGGAACAATGATGCCAGACAATCCTTTTTTCAAGGAGACGATAAAGACATCGGCAGACGCGAACGATTCCGTCAGGCGTTCTTTAGGAGCGTAGGGTAAGAAACGCACGTTTTGCAACCCTAACGCACGAGTCTGTTCTTCGAGTGCCGCTTTCTTCACCCCTTCACCAACTAACACGATGACAATCTCTGGAACTACTTGGAGCCGAGCGGCAGCTTTGACGAGCACGTCGAGTCCTTGGGAGAGGCCAATGTTTCCAGAGTGCATCACAATGAACTTCTCAGCAAGGTCATGAGTATGGGCAAACGCATTTTGCTTGGGCATAGGCACAATGTCCTGACAATCGGCCCAACCGGGAATGACAACTACCCGCTCAGGTGGGGCCCCTTTCCCTTCAATCAGCCGTTTGCGCATCGTCTCGCCCAGAGCAATACTGCGTTCCGCTTTCCGCACTAAAAAGCAATTGACCGCTTGCAGCGCGCGATTCACGGTCTCACTATGAAAGTCTTCGAGGAGCCGTGCTGCTTCTGGGAAAATATCTTGGTAGGACATCACCAATGGCACGCGGAAATGACGGGCGGCCAGGTACGCCGCCAATCCAATGATAGGGGGATCGGTCAGCGCAACCACGACATCGGGGCGTTCCAGCTTGAGTCCGGCATAACACGCAGAGAGAAAATAGCTCACATAGTTACTGAATCGTCCGCTAAAGCGCTGTTTGGAGAAACGGGTTCCGCGCGCGCGGAGAATGGTCATGCCATGATAGTCCTGACGCTCCACCAGCCGTTGGCCTTGCATCTTACTCCCTGCACCACCTGCCGGAAGCAGCGGCACTCCAGCCACAACCGAAATACGACAATTATGTTGCTGCGTGAGCCTCTCGCACAATTCTGTCAACAACTGACCAGTCGCCGCCGTATCGGGGTAAAAAGAGCGGTTGAAGAAAGCGATATGCACGGGAAAAGTCTCTCAGTCCCTCAGTTCGGAGTTCGGAGTTTCACAAAGTCCAAAGTCTCAAGTCCAAAGTTTTCTACTGACTACTGAATGCTGCCTACTGACTACTTTTTCAACTGACAACTGGCAACTTTCTTCTTACGCTCCGCGTTTTACGTTCCACACTTCACGTTCCCCGTTTCTCCACCACATAATGCCCCATCACCAACACGTCCATCTGGGTTCGCAGAAAACAATCGAGCGCTTCTTCAGGGCGATGTACAATCGGCTCATTTTCGTTGAACGACGTATTCAGCAAAACCGGCACCCCCGTCTGGTCCCGAAATGCCGCCAACAACTGCCAGTAAAGAGGATCGGTGGCAGCAGAAACGGTCTGTAATCGACCCGAACCATCAACATGGGTCACGGCAGGAATCTCTGCGCGCTTTTCTGCTCGTACCGGATAGACATGGATCATAAACGGATCTGGATGATCGGTGACAAAATACTCGGCTACCGCCTCTTCCAAAATCGACGGGGCAAACGGGCGGAACTTTTCACGAAACTTAATTTTGGCGTTGAGAATATCACGCATCTTCGGACAGCGTGGATCGGCCAAGATACTGCGGTGCCCTAACGCCCGTGCTCCCCACTCCATACGCCCTTGGAACCACCCGACAATGTTTCCTGCTGCAATGCGTTCAGCCGTCCACTGGCAAAGCGCTTGGTTCTCATTCATCGTTGTGATCAGGCAGCCTCGGCATCGCAGTTCTTCGGCGCGAGCGGTTAACGCGGCGCGAATTTCCTGATCCGCAAACGTAGGTCCCCAATATGCGTGTGACATCACAAAGGAGCGCACTCTGCCAAGCTGCTGGTGCCACACAGAGTATGCAGCCCCCAAGGCTGTCCCATTATCGCCAGCCGCGGGTTGGATATAGACTTCCTGAAAGGGAGTCTGTTCGCGGATTTTTCCGTTCATGACGCTATTCATCGCGCAACCCCCGGCCAAGCAAAGGTGAGGCAGACAGGTCTGTTGATGGACAGCCCGCAAAACATGAAAAGCGGCCTCTTCAAAGACGACTTGCAGCGATGCCGCCACCGCCTCGTGGCGTGCACGTAATGGCTCATCGGGTCTGCGCGCCGGCCCGAGCAAGGATTCTAACTTTTTGGTGAAGACCGGAGCAATTTCCGGCTCACCACCATCCCACGTCATCCTTCCCCCACCAGACCAGTGATTAAAATAAGCAAGGTCGAGCGCAAAGTCCCCTTCTGGTTTGAGGTGCACGAGTCGGCGCAATGCCTCAACGTAGTCTGGCTCACCATACGGAGCGAGCCCCATGACTTTGTATTCATCACCATAGCGAGGAAAGCCAAGATACTGCGTAATCGCCAAATAGAGGAGACCTAAGGAGTGTGGGAAGTAGACGTTGTGCAGGAGGCGCAACTGATTTTCCCGGCCCACGCCCCAGGAGGTACTGACAAAATCACCAAACCCATCAATGGCACAGACGGCAGCCTCGGCAAATGGAGAAACAAAAAATGCGCTGGCAAGATGGGCCGGATGATGTTCGACCCAGTGGATTTTGGCAGCAATCTCTTCGCGCCTGAGCCCCAGGCTTTCGCTGAGATCTACGGCTCCATCATGGACTCGTCGAGCATTGGCGAGACGATCACGAACGAGCCGAGTTGCAGGCCGATGACGTAAGGTAAACAGCAGCTTACGGAAGAGATGGGCCTGGGGCTGGCGCGAGAACGCGAAGACATCAACGTCTTTGGGCCTCACTCCCGTCATCTGGAGACACGCATGTACGGCCTCGCGGGGAAACCCGGCCCAGTGTTTCACACGGCGAAAGCGTTCTTCTTCCACCGCCGCGATCAGTTGTCCATCGTGGAGCAAACACGCCGACGCATCACCATGATAGGCATTGATGCCTACAATGATCATACTCGTGTCCCCACCGTGGGATCGGAGGACACTGAGTTCGAGCGTGAACGTTCAATCTCGTCCAGTCTGATATCGACGAGCAACCGAAACCACAAAGCTTGCAAGACATGAAACACAAATCCTTCTTTCCCGTCGAGAAACCCAAAGCGAAGGATGTAGCGGTAGAGAAAATAGAGGACCGGACGAACGTAGCGCGGGCACAACCACCACCAGCGTTTGAACCAGAGGGTACGCTGGTCAGGAGTCCCGCTGAGTTCCGGGGAGACTGGCTCCGGTCGTTTAGTGTGCCAGCGGTGCCACTCCTCCGCCGCGAGTAGGGTTGCGTACCGGTCATGTTTGGCGATCCAGAATGAGAGATCGTCTTCCTTCCTGTTCTCTTCAATGAGGTCGTACTGCAACTTCTTGGTTGGTCCGGTGACATAAAAATGGTGATCGACTAACTCCTGGAGATCGAGCCACACGCTGTCTCGACGGAAGAGTTTGAGGAGATACTTCGGATAGTACCCGCCGTGGCGAATCCACTGTCCGCGAAAGATTTGTCTCCGGTTGATGTAGAATCCAGCAACCTCGGCGAGGGAGTCGTCATGCGAGAAGAGCGTCACAATTTCGTTGCGTAAGGCCTGGGTCAATTGCTGGTCCGCATCGAGTGCCAGCAACCACGGCGTGGCCTCTGCCAGGTGTTGCAGCGCCCAGGTCCATTGTTTGGCATGGGTCTCAAAGGGGTGTTCGAGCACTGTGGCCCCAGCAGCCTTGGCAATGGCAACCGTGCGGTCCGTACTCCCCGAGTCAACCACAAAAAGTTCGCAGTCGATTCCAGCAAGACTGTCAAGGCAAGCCGGGAGGTTCCTCTCTTCGTTGTAAGTGAGGATGATCACAGAGAGACGTGTAGCGGATGACTTCGTTCTTTGTTTCAACAGCAATTTCTTTTCTGTTTGAGAGCGAGTACCTTTTCATAGAGCTGTATCACTTGCGTCGTTACCATCTCAGCCGAAAATTGTGCTCGCACTAACTCCTGACCATTAGCACCCATGCGTCTGCGCTCGTTGGGATTTTGTGCCAACGAAACGAGCGCGTAAGCAAGTTTCTCGGTATCACAAGCAATGACGAATCCCGCCTGAGCCGCCGCAACCTCCTGGTGAACCCCGACTTGGTCTGAAATGACAACTGGTAACCCCATTGCCATCGCTTCCCCTACCGCAAGAGCGAAATTTTCCGAATAGGAAGGTAACACGAAACCATCGGCACCAGCGAGGGCCGCCCACTTCTCTTCGCCAGTAAGAAACCCTGGCCAGACAAGAGCGGCACTCACACCCAGACGTTCGGCCTCTCTCTGAAGATGAGATACATACGCAGGTTCTCCATTTCCGGCCAAGACCAACATCAATGCGGGGCAGTGGGCTCGCGCTACCGCAAACGCTGGCAACAGCAGATCAAGTCCCTTTTTAACATCAAGTCGCGACAAAAAGAGCAAGACCACCTTCCCTTCCAGTTGGGGATACCGGGCACGGAAGCGGTGAGTCAGATCGGTTAGAGGTCCGGGTGGGACTGTCACGGGATTCGGAATCACCGCCGGTTTCCCCTCGACACCGAGTTCTGCCGCTTCCTGCCGTTCCTGTTCGCTGGTGTAGTGGACCGCGGCTGCATCCCTCAATATACGGCGCTCAATGAAGTGAAACGACATTTTCTTCAACCAGGGGTGCCGGTGAGACAGGCCCCAGCGGTTCAGCACACCCAAGGGGCGTACGATGTACGGCACCCGATACCGCTGTGCCCACCAGGCTGCCGTCACTGACGCCTGCGAAAACAGCGCGTGAATATGGAGTAGGTCATAGTCTTGCACGTGTTGCGCCAACCAACGACTGAGCGGCCAGGAACAGGTGTACAGTCGGGTCTGGCGCGGGAAATACCAGTAGTGCACGTGTTGTTCGATAACCGGCTTCATGAGGGGGACCGAGAGTCGACCAGGCCCATTATCGTCAGTCGTCGCCACATGCACCTGCAATCCAGCAGACGACAAGCTTCTGGTGAGGGTATGGATCGCCTCGCTGGGACCACCCCGCAGTGGACCAACAGAGGGGATGACGTGGAGGATTTTCAAGGACCGGGGGACGATGAGCCGGAGTTCGGAGTTCGGAGTTGAAGAAGTTTGCAGTCGGGAATCGTTCGGAGCCCCAAGTTCCGGGTTTCCTTTTTCTACTTTTGACTTTTGCACTTTGCCTTTTGCCTTTTCAGCAGTCGCCCGTCTCCGGTCATCGGTCGTCGGTCGAGATTTATGAGCACGCCAACGCCTCCAGTAACCGTTGCTGAAAATGCTTGGCGGTGAAATACCGTTCGTAGCGGTGACGGGCGCGAACAGACCAGTCTTTCCATTCTTGTCCTGGAGTGAGTAAGCGGCAGACCGCGTCGGCTAGTGCCCGTGAATCGCGAGGGTCAGCACTGAGCCCGGCTTCCGGCGGGTTGACAACCTCGGAACCAGCGTCCAACGTACTGACCAGACAGGGGCGTCCTACGCGCATCGCTTCCAGATACACAAGTCCAAAACCTTCGCCCCGGCTAGGCAATGCGAACCCCCAACAGCGTCGGAAGAGGTCAGCCTTCTGCTCGTCTGTCACCCAGTCAAAGAAGCGCACACAACGCGTGAGACCAAATGTTCGCACCATTGCTTCCAGGTCTGCCTGCAAGTCTCCTTGCCCGGCAATCCACAACTCGGCGTGAGGAATCTGTTCAAGAACCTGTGGCCACGCCGTAATCATCTCGCGGTGTCCTTTGTAGTCCTCACTGCGAGACAAGCGGCTCAGCATCAGTATCGCTGGGACCTCGCCGGGTGGTGCATCCTCTTCGGCGCACACCGAATCAATTCCTAAATGGACAATATGATGCGACACCGCAGTCAGTGATGAACGACCGGACACAAATCGTTGCCAGGTGTATGCACTGTTACTCAGAAAAAGATCCACTCTGTGCAACAGGCGACGAGTCAACCAATCGTGTTGCTGCCATGCTTCAATCCCGTGCAAGAACACCACCACACGCGCGCTGGGAAGACGCAAAAAAGGGATGAGCCGCAACAGATGCAGGTGCCACACCAAAATTGTGTCCGCTTGCCATCGTTGCCGCAGTGCCATCGCTATCGCCCCGAACTTCGACCTTGCGACTTCCCCCCTGTACCTACTCACCTCGCAGCCCGCTTCCAGTTCATCATCGCCGTTCTGGTGATGCGCTTCGTAGCAGCAGAGCCGGGCGTGATCGTTCCCCAGATGATCGCTAATGCCCTGCCATGCGATGCCACCACTGCGCTCCACACCTCCGGTCTGCCACAATCGCAGCGACGAAAAGAGGCCAAGGATCGTCCGTTGTCCTTTACTCATACCTGGACGTTGACTGTTGTGAGGTCACCTGTGGCGTAGAAAAGAAGGAACGTGGTCTTGCCGGTTGTTTTTGTAAACGGGTGAAGATGAATCGATTCAGTAACACGGCGACGACCATGCTCGCACCCGCACTCCCGATCACTTCTACGAGCGATCCGCCGACCTGTAAGCAACTGATCCCCACCAAATACCACAAGACAAATCCTTGCCAGTTGTCGGCTCTCAGTTGACGCCTGGCAACCATATCGATCAGCGTCATGACCACCCCGAAGACGAGAAACCCGACCACGACCCCAAGCGTGCCGAAATTGATATAGAACTCTAGGACTTGTCCAACACCGATACTGGTCCCTTCGGAAAAGCGAAACCCAGTGTATTCACGGACAAGGTTGCCACTACCCCCGAACACAGGTTTTTCAGGCCAGAGCACGCGCGGTACCAGAGCGAGGAATGCGTGTCTCAAGGTTTCTCCATACGCATACACCTGGCTTTCACTCAGTTGGCTGACGGCGGCGCCGATGAAGACATTTTGGTTGAGACGATCATCAACCCGTTGTAAGTGCCGCTCGGAATACGGGTTGAACCATTCAAAGTTGCGCAACGTCGCGAAGATCCGATCCACACGGGAAAACAGTGACTGCTGGCCCCACACTGCCGTCCGTATCTCATCCCGATCACGCATATAATTTACGTAGAACGAAAATCCGAGATACATCAGGAGCAATCCGACGATCGCCACTTTCCACAGTGGGCGCAAAAAACTCGCCACGAACGTACACACAACGAGGGTGGCAGCGGCCCCGTATCCCATAAAACCGCGAGAGAGAATAGTAACGAGCGGGAGCACAAAGGCCACACTGAGCCAGAAGACAAATTTATGCTCTGCTCGTTGTCGCCAGGATACCCAACACTGAAGACACAGCCCAACCACAAAGAGATACTGGCCCACAGAAATCAACGCATTCGCCGTCGGCAGTACTCCCACTGCCGATGAAAGGAGCAGATATGAGCCCGCCCCAGCGAAGAGATACACCGCTGGGAGAGCGGGATGGGGCGAATACGAAACTCCTTCAATGCGTTGACAGTGGAAGAGACGAGTCACGAGTGGAGCAAGCCCAAGGCTGCCACAGGCAAAAGCAACCATGCCATATGTACTTTGCTCAACGCCAAGCTTGACAAAATAGTCATCATGATAACGATACCAGGGAAGCAAATAGAGCGGGCCAGCAACCCAATGTAGCGTCCAGAAATTGAGCACATAGGCAAGGACGAGCCCTACCCCACCACCAGCTCGACGCCAGTGGACATGCACGGTCACCAGTGCCGTCACCAGCCAGGCACCAAGATAAAATGCAAGAAGAGACGAGTCTTCCATTTACGACCTCTGCCTATCCTCCGCCACCATTGCCCCTACTCGTCGTCGAGTCTGGAGTACCGCCGTACATTGCGCCGCAAAATCTGCGGCCACCCGTGGCCACCCTCGCCCGTGGGAGTCATGGTACATGCGCCGGACCATCGCAGCCAGCGCGTCTCGATGGGTGTCACACCACGACAACCGTTCAAGGAAAGCCTGCGGACTGCGAATAGGCAGAACCCATCCTGTTTCTCCCTCTTGTAACACATCGGGTCCGGCACAGTTCGTGGTCGCCAGGATTGGCAACGCGCTCGCGCTCGCCTGCGTCAACACCTGGGCAAACCCATCCTCTAATGAGGGAAACAGAAAGAGATCTCCCCAGGCGTACCAATATGGCAGCGCCGCCTCAGCTTGTTTGGGAATCCGTTCGGCCTCTTCAGGCAGGGTGCTCACAAACTGTCGTGCCTCTGCCGCTACTGGCCCAAGAAGACGAAAACGAAATCGCCCGGGGTCACTTCCTGCCATGATCGTCCGGAAATCCCACATTCCTTTGCGTAACGATACTGCACCAACGTATAACACTCGGAGTGGTTCCCCAGCCAGTATCCGTCGACAGCGCTCTTCGACAACCTGGAGAGAAGGTCGAAACGCCGCTTGGCTGACGCCGAGTGGCACGAGACATAACTTCTGCGCGGGAACTCCTTCAGCAATGAAACTCTCGTAGGCAAAACGAGACAAGACGGCGATCCGCTCAGCAAGCTGATACTCTCGCTTCTCTCGCTCAATCATCCACTCACTCGGACGGTCCAATGCAATCCCCGTCCTGTGCTCCTCCTCTTCGAGAATCTTCGCCTGGGTGCGAATATGCGCCGACCCTCGACATAACAGGGAGAACCCGACGGTGTCGGGTTGCTGTCGCAACAGTTCCTCGGCAATCCCACTCCAACAGTGAATTACATCCCACGACTCTTTGTGCACAACTCTTGCCGCCCAGCGACCAAAGAGTCGATGGAGCCAGGCTTCGGGAAACGGGAGGCGAGCTTTCTCATGGAGCCTCCGGGCGATTCGTGACAGTACGCCGTGGGGCCAGAAGCTGTGCACCATTGCATCGGGGATACCAAAGCGACGGGTCGCCCAGTGGGGATAATTGGTGAACAGTTTTACGGTGTGCCCACATTGCCTCAGCGCTTGTGCAAGATCGAAAGCATGAAAGCGACCGTGAACGACAAGGGCGATCTTCATCGCACGTCCCCGCTTTCCCTTCCGCGCAGCATCGTGGTCAACCGATCCGCGTAGGTATTGCCTCCATTCACGATCAAGTGATGGGCCGCGCGAGCCAGGCGCAGGCGTTCCTCATCATGCTCAAGCAACCACTGTAGCTTTGTCACCATTTCTGGAATGGTCTGAAAATACATCACCGTCTGTCCCTCGTCACCAAAAATCGCGTGATGTTCCTGCGTCTCTTCAGCGAGCAGACAGGTCCCCATTGCTGCGATTTCAAAGGAACGCATGACATGACCGTCTCGATTTGCACGCCGCACGAGACACAGGGCCATTTTTGCCCCGCTGGTCGCTTTTCGTGCCAGTGCCGGGTCTGCCTGGCCAGAGCTGATCGCTGCGGTCTCAGGAAACCGGTCCCACTCGCTTCCATAGAGGCCCACGCGAAACCCGGTACGGAGCAACGCCGTAAGGAACGGAACGCGGTCGCGGTCTCCTCCCCCAACAAACACCACATCGACCCCGTACCGTGTTTGCTCTACCGCGCCAATTGGGGGATCGGGATAGTGCAACTCTGGATCATAGGCGAAGGGAAGATAGTGGACCTCCTGACAGCCAGTGATAGAAAGCTGGTCAAGGTTAGCTCGGCGAGGAGTAAAGACGGCCCGATAGTATGGTAATGCGCGGAGAAACCATTTCGCGCGATGGGTCCGGCTCCACGGATCGTCGGTCAAATAATTCAGCGTAGGAATGCCCGCCTGAGCGAGTGCCCGCATCGTTTGTCGATTCACCGGGGCAAGCCCGGTGGCAAGGATGCAGTGTGGCCGCCACGTACGACACTGCGCCAACAGCGCATGATTGAAGGACCGTAACCAGGTGGGCCGTCGCCCACGGACCCACCAGTTGAATCGCCGAATCCACAGCGGGGCGTGCATGGCCGAGCGTGATTCGAGTAGTCGGACCTCAAGGTTGAGTGCCTGCGCGGCTCTCTCCAGACAACCACCGATATTCGTTCCTCCACGGTTCCCAATGAGCAACACTTTCATACCTTCAAACCATCTGCGGACACTACAGTACGCCCGTCATTCCGGGCGAGCAATGCGAGACCCGGGCTCCAGATGGACGTCCATCGCTCATTCTGGCTGAAGGTCTTCGAGCAGCGACTGAAGAGAATCCTCCTGGAGAATGCTCTCGCGAATTTCTTCCTCGATTGCGGCCACCTCCTCTGCCGTCAGGTTCGGTGCTGCCGCGGTCGGATCAAATTCCCGCTGCAGGATTTCTTCCATTGCAGCGACGTCGTGGAGATATTGCTCCTGGGCATACTGCTCTTCCAAAGAAGGAAACACTCCCTCTTCAGCAAATGTCGGGTTTTGTTCCTCCACCTGTACCCTGTCGTAGGGAGCTGGATAGGGAGCAGGACTAGTGGTGCTTGCCGGAAGAGGGCTTCGCGGCACAGGCTTTGTCATAGCGCGGGATTCTGAGGAACGTGATTTGTCCGCATCCTCTGAGAACCTGTGCGTGACCACCTGCTCGTCAGCCCTTTTGCTCAACGGATCAACAACATGTTCACTCAGACGTGTTGGCCCATGTTCAACAGTGGTGACGGCTGGAGCGAAGAAATTGACAAGCTGCGACAAAGCGAGCACGCCAATCACCAAGATGAGCAGAATGAGGACAACGAGTCCTCTGCTGACCTGAGTTCGCCGAGTTTTGGGCATCGTCCTGCCTCTCACAACTCTCTCCGGTGCCATATTCACGGATTGACGTACACAATCTGACAGTTGCCGGCCGAGCGTTCCGCGATCTGAGGTGTGGTCGGACAGGAGGCCGCATCGCCCCGAATGACCACCCGGGTCAAGCCGTTCTGCGCAGCCAGGGCGGCGTCAATCAGCTTCGCATCGTTTGTCGTACACACCCAGTAGAAGGCGCTCAGTGCACTCTCCCGATAATAGATGAAGCTGGCCGAAGCGCCGGGGGTGACGCTCACCCGGACGACGTGCGCCCCGCGATCACACACTGCCCGTGCAAGGGAGGGGAGGCAGCTTACG
>Ga0187892_10007041_pt1 | contig 16278 bp, 11 predicted proteins | sample MA1701073metaG_FD_139345 | JGI IMG/M metagenome (GOLD analysis project Ga0187892, IMG submission 139345) | Bio-ooze microbial communities from a basaltic lava cave in the Kipuka Kanohina Cave System on the Island of Hawaii, USA - MA170107-3 metaG ... | reverse complement strand
TGGCCGAGGGCACCGTCGCTGCCGCCGTCCAGCCCAGGCTCGCCCGACCGCTGCTCCATGGTGGGGGGCGAGGCGCCGAACAGCTCTACTAGGGCGTCGCGCAACGACGGTCGCATCACCACCCGGTCGCCGTGGACGACGATGACGTAGGTGAGCTGGGGCAGGGGCGTACCGCCCGACGCCTCGACGTAGAGCGGGCGCACCCACAGCAGCGACTGGTCCATGGGCACCATGAGCATGTTGCCCAGGGTCACGTCCGAGCCCCGCTGGTCGAGCAGGGTGATCTCCCGGCTCACCTCGGCGTCCTGGTTGATGCGGGCGTTCACGAGCCCCGGCCCGTCGACCTGGCGGTCCCGGGGCATCTCGTAGACGGAGAGCTCGCCGTAGTGCTCGGGGTCGCTGCGGGCGACCATGAACGCCGTCATGTTCTTCAACACGTCGTCGCCCGAGAGGGGCACGAAGGCCTGGAGGATGAGGAAGTCCTCCTCGTCGGCCCCGGGTGGGCGCATGAGCAGGTACTGGGGCTCCATGCGCGCCTCCCGCACCGGCACCGGCACGCCGTCGGGCCCGATCACCGTGGCGGGAGCGGCCGACCCGACCGGACCGGGCTCCTGGGCCGTCTGCCAGGCGTCGGTGCGGTCGTAGAACGCCGCCGGGTCGCGCAGGTGGTACTGGCCGTAGAGGTCCGTCTGGACCTTGAAGAGGTCCTCGGGGTAGCGCAGGTGCCGGCGCAGCTCCGGCGGCATCTCCTCGCCGGTGGTGAAGAGGCCGGGGAAGGCCCGGTCGTAGGCCCGTACCAGGGGATCGCCCCGGTCGACCACGTAGAAGTTCATGGAGCCGTCGTAGGCGTCGATGACGACCTTCACGGAGTTGCGCACGTAGTTGAACCGGTGGTCGAGGCCGCTGCCGGCGGGAAGCCGATCCACCTCGGCCATCGCCGCATAGGGGTAGCGGTCGGTCGTGGTGTAAGCGTCGTAGACCCACACGATCCTCCCCTCGAGGATGACCGGGTAGGGGTCGCTGTCGTAGGAGAGGAACGGCGCCGCCTTGCGCACCCTCTCGTCGATGTCGCGCACGTAGAGCGCCCGGGAGTCAGCGGTGACGAAGTCGGAGATGAGGGGGTTGGTGTCGCCGAAGCGAAGGGCCAGGGCGGCCCGCCGCAGCCACGAGCTCGTGCGCACCCCGCCCGTGCCCCCGTAGGTGCTCGTCCGGTTGGCGCCATCGGGCCCGGTGAAGTCGACCTCGGCCTGGCCCGTGTTGACGATGGCGTACCCGGGGAGGTCCTGGCCGAAGTAGACGGCGGGGCGCTCGATGGTGGGGGTGCCCACCGGGGGGAGGTCCCGGACCCGCAGGCTCGGGTTGCCGTCGGCGGTGACCCCGTTCGACGGTGAGACCACGGCCCCGTAGCCGTGGGTGTAGACGAGGTGGCGGCTCACCCACGACGACGACGGGATCCCCTCGGTGTCGAGCTCGCGCAGGGCGAGGAGCATCTGGGTGTCGGCTCCCGACTCGGTCACGTAGCGATCGACGTCGACGTCGTTGAACCGGAAGTAGTTGCGGATGGCCTGCTCCCGCTCGTAGGTGCGAGCGAGCACCTCGGGATCCCACAGCCGCACGTTGCGGACGGTGGCGGCGTTGGCCTCGAGGTCGGCCGCGGTGAGCTCGTCCGAGGCGGCGAAGGGCTCGACGGCGACGTTGCCGAGGTCGTAGGCCTCAAGGGTGGCCTCGATGTTGCGGGCGATGTAGGGGCGCTCGCGGGCCGACTCGGTGGGCGCAACCCGGAAGTGCTGGACGAAGGCGGGGATGGCCACGCCCACGACCACGGCCACGAGGGCCCAGAGACCGAAGGCGATGCCGGGCAGGACCCAGCCCCGGCGCCTGAGGTTCACGAGCAGGAGCACGGCGGCGAAGAGGGAGATGACCACGAGCAGCTGGAGGGCGGGGAGCCGGGCGGTGACGTCGGTGTAGCCCGCGCCCTCCACCACCCCGCTACCGCCATAGGCCAGGGCGTAGCGCTGGAGCAGGTAGTCGAGGGCCTTCAGCACGGCCAGGGCGGCGAGCAGCACCGACAGGTGGGCCTTGACCTGGGGGCTCACCTTGTCGCCCCGACCCTGGAGCCGGATGCCGCCGTTGAGCAGGTGGGCCAGCGCGGTGAGCACGGTGATCACCACGAGGGCGTCGAAGAGCCAGCCGGTCAGGAAGTCGAGGAAGGGGAGCTGGAAGACGTAGAAGCCGAGGTCGTGGTCGAACAGGGCGTCGGTGCGACCAAAGGCCACCCGGTTGCGGAAGAGCACCCACTGCCGCCACTGCGAGGAGGCGCCGGGGCCGGCCACGAGGGCGAAGGCCGCCGCCACGCCAAGGCGAAGGCTGCTCGCCCGGCGCTCGACCAGCCGGCGGTAGCGCGACGCCAGGTCACCCTCGGCGCCAGAGAGGGAGCCCTCCGGCGCCACCATGTCGGCGATGGCGAGGTTGCCCCACAGCACCACGAAGAAGAGGAGCGTGAAGGCCACGCCGAGCACGACCTTGGCCACGAGCACCTTCGACCACACGCCCGAGAGATCGAGCGAGTCGAACCAGAGGTAGTCGGTGTAGAAGCGGGCCAGGCCCCGCAGGGATAGGCCGAGGACGAGGAGGAGGCCCAGGGCCAGCCCGATGCCGACGCGGCGGGTCCGATGGGCCGAGCGGGGCGAGCCGGTCCCACCCATGTCGGTCGGGACGCGCACGGGACCAGCCTAAGGGAGCACCGTCGGGACCCCATCGCGCCGGGAGCGGCACGACGGCCGGCCCCTTGCTCGCTAGCGGCCGGCCACGACCACGAGCAGGCAGCGACACCCGGGGTGCGCCGGCGGGTGGGCCTGACCCGTCGGGTAGGGCGAGCCCCGGGGCACCGGGCCGGCCAGGGCGTTGTCGTCGCAGTCGGGGCAGGCGCCGCCCTCGCTGGCCACCCAACGGGTGAGGGCGCCCTCGGCCACGGCATCGAAGGCGGCCCCGCTGAAGGCGGCGTGGGTGTGGCGCCGGGCGGTGGCCTCGAGGTCCTGGCTGCGCCACTGGCGGTAGGCGGCGCTCACCCCCTCGGTCACCTCGGTGAGCTCACCGCTCACGCCCGGCCCCGAGCAACGACCGAGCGCCGCCGTCAGGCTCCGGTCGATGGTCTCGACCACCTCGGCGGCCAGGCCCAGGGCGGCCTCGCGGCCGGCGCCCTCGGGATCGGCCTCCCCGGACCAGGGCTGGGGCCTCCCTCCGACCCCGCCCGATCCCGTCGGGAGCGCTCCCGGGGCGAGGAAGGTGGACCCGGCGGCACAGGCGCGCACGAGGTCGGGCCCGACGGTGGCCGCCAGGCGGGCCACCCGGTCGGGGACGCCACCAGGCCGGGCCACCACCGGCCCCTCCCTCCGGAGGCGATCGAGCAGCTCGTTCTGCTCCTCGCGCAGGAAGCGCTTCACGGCCCGGGCCACGCCGCCCTCGAGGGGCTCGAGCAACTCGTCGCGCCGGGCCCGCAGCGCCACCGCCTCCGAGGGCTCCCCGTCGCCAGAGCCGGGTGCAGCCTCCCCGGCCTCGGCCCGGCCGGCGCCGGGCGCGGCATCGTCGACATCGGTACCCACCCGGGTCGCCCCGGTGAGGCCAGCCTCGGGTGGCGGGTCGGCGGCAAGGCCGCCGTCGACGGCGGCACCGCCATGGCCGACCCCCGGCGGGAGATCGGCGGGGTCGCTCAGGGAGCCGGACGGGGCGTCCCCGGCGCCGGCGGGCGGTCGAGGGGTGCCGTCGCCGGCCGGGACGGCCGCCGGCTCGGCGCTGACGACCCCGGGCGCCGTCCGGGGACCACGTCCGGACCGGAGCTCGTCGAAGAGCGCGGCCAGGGGGTCGACGGTCGTCGGGCCCGACGCCGGCCCCGGCACCGCGGCGACGCCCTCGTCGGCGCAACGCCCGGCGGCGACCCCACTCGCCGTCCTCCGGTCCACCGACGAGCGTCCGCTGGACGCCGGCGTGGGAGCCGGCACCGAGCGCAGGCGACGGTGCGACCCCGCCCTCGGGGGGGTCGGTGACGGAGGCAGCGACGCCGGGCGGTGCTCGGCCAGGCCGGCGTCAGTGGGAGCCGGCAGCCTCGTGCCCTCCCGGTCGCCGCTGCCATCGTCACCCTCCCCGCTGGCCCCGTCCGTGCCCTCCCGCCCCCCGCCGGCATGGCCGCGCTCCGGGCCACCTCCCTGCCCGAAAGGCGCCCGGCCGAAGGCCCGCCCGGCACCCTCGCTTGCTCCGGCCCGGTCGGCGGGCTCCCCCGCAGCCGTAGTGGTGGCCGCCGGTCGCGCACCGTCGGGTTCCTCGGCCAGGGCGGCCCGCAGCCGGGCGGCGCTCGTGGCCCCCATCATCGACTCGAGCGTCGAGCGCTCGGCCTGGGTCCGCCGACCCGCTTCCTCGGCGGCGATGCGGGCCTCGGACTCGGCCACCCCCAGCTCGCCCGTGGCTTCGTCGAGGGTGCGGCGCACCACCTGGTAGGCGGCCAGCAGCCGGTCCCGGGCGGCCCGGAGGCGGTCGAGCTCCACCTGGGCCTGGTGGCGGCGGCGGCCTACCTCGGAGAGCATCCGGTCCCGGGCCAAGCGGGCCTCGGCGATCATCTCCCGGCCGCGCTCGCGGGCCGCCTCGAGCTCCTCCGCCGCCTCGGCCACCGCCTGGGCCACGATGGCCTCCGCCTCGGCCTCGGCCCGCTCGATGACGTCACCGGGCCCGGAAGCCGGGTCGGGCCCGAAGGACCGGTCGGGTTCGGAGGCCGGGTCGGGCCCGGCGGCCGGGTCGGAGTCGGGCCCGGCGGCCCGGTCGGAGTCGGGGCCGGCGGCCCGGTCGGAGTCGGGCTCGAACGCCGGGTCGGAGTCGGGCTCGAACGCCGGGTCGGGGCCGGGGGTCCGGTCGGGGTCGACCCCGGTGCCGGCTTCGAGGGTGTGGTCGGTCGTGTCCATCGCGCTCGCCTCGGTACGGGTCGCCCGGCCCGACACTACGCCAGGGCGGAGGGCCGCTCAGGGAGCCAGCGCCAGGCGGGGGGTTGCGGGCAGCACGATGGTGAAGGTGGAGCCGCGGGCCGGTTCGGACTGGCACTGCAGCGTCCCCCGGTGGGCCCGCACGATCCGGCGCACGAAGGCCAGGCCCAGGCCCATGCCCCCGAACCGCCGGGTGGGCGACGCGTCGGCCTGGGCGAAGTCGCCGAAGATGTCGGCCAGGCGGTCGGCGGGGATGCCCAGGCCCTCGTCCCGCACGGTGAGCGTGATCTCTTCGGTCCAGGCCACGAACTCGTCCTCGGCCTCCACGCTGGCCACCGAGGCGGTGACGAGGACGCGGCCGCCGCCGGGGGAGTACTTCACGGCGTTGGCCAGGAGCTCGTCGAGAGCCCGCTCGAGCAGCCGCCGGTCGCCCACCAGTGGTGGCAGGTGGCGGTCGACCCGCCGGACGATGCGGTGGTCGTCACCGGCCTTCGCCTTCCACCGCTCGACCACGGTGTCGACGAGGGCGCGGACGTCCACGCTCTCCTGGCGCAGGGTGAGGCGGGCGGCCTCGTCAGCGGCCACGCTCACGAGGAGGTCCACCACCCGCTCGAGCTCCGATGAGGCCTCGAGGATGCGGTCGAGGAACTCCTGGGCCTGGGCCTTGGGGACCTGCCTGGTGCGGAGCAGCTCGGCGAAGCCCCGGATGGGGACGAGCGGCGTCCGCAGCTCGTGGCTGATGTTGGAGAGGAACTCGGTCTTCATCCGGTCCACCTCGCGGTCGCGTCGCATGTCCCGCAGCACGTAGACGCCGCCCACGGTGTCGCCGCCAGCATCGCGCAGCCCCCCGGCCGAGAGGGCCACGGGCACGGCCACCCCGTCGCTGCGCACGGCCTGGGCGGCGTCGGACCACGAGCCCGGGAGGGGGCGAGCCAGGCGGTCGGCCACGTCGGTGCCCCGGTCGCTGGTGATGGACAGCGCCTCGCCCATGGGCCTGCCGACCACGGCGGTGGCGGGAAGGGCGAAGAGCTCCTCGGCCGCGTCGTTGAAGATGATGACCTGCCCCTCGGCGTCCACGGCCACGAGGGCCTCCCCCATCCCCGCCACCACCGCCTCGAGCCGGGTGCGCAGCCTCGTCTCCTCGTCGGCGGCCTGGCGCAGCTCGTAGGCCATGGCCTCGATGGAGCCGGCCATCGAGTCGAAGGCGTCGCCGAGCAGGCCGAGCTCGTCCTGGCTGGGCACCGCGGCGCGCACCGAGAGGTCCCCCCGGCGGATGCCCTCGGCCGCCCGGGTGAGTCGCCGGAGCTGGCGGTTGATGCGCTCGCCCACCACGATGGTGACCGCCAGCACGAGCTGGACGGTGACCAGGGCGATGAGGAAGAGGCGCTGGAAGAGGGTGCGCCGGGCGTCGTCGACCGGCCGGCTGGGGGCGGCGCTCACGAGCACGAGGGAGCTGGCGGGGTCGGCGCTGGTGACGACCCGGGCGGCCACGAAGGCGTTCCCCGTCACCCGGGCCGCCTCCCCGCCGAGGTCCACCGCCGCCTGGGCCACCTCGATGACGTCGCCCACGTCGATCTCGCTGGCCCCCGAGGCGGCCAGCACCCGACCGCCGTTCACCAGGGCCAGGCTCACGTCGGGGTCATCCTGGGCCTCGGCGGCGAGGAGGGCCTCGTCGAGGGGCTCGCCGGCCACCACCACCCCGACGAGCCCGTCGCCGCCGGCCCCCGGCAGGCGGATGACGTGGTAGCCGAAGACGAGCACCCGGCCCTCGACCACGGTGACCTCCGAGGCGGAGTCGGGGCCCCCGGGGCCGGTGAGCTGCTGGGCGGCCGGCAGCCCGGCGACCATGGCCGCCTGCTCGGCGTCGAGGCCCGAGAAGGCGATGACCCGGCGATCGTCGTTGAGGTAGAGCAACGGCCCCCGGGTAGCCAGGAGGTTCGTGGAGGTGAGCAGGTCGAGGTCGCCCTGGATGGCGGGCTCGGGGCGGGGATCGGCCGAGCGGGCGAGGAGCAGCTCGGCCCGGTTGCCCTGGAGGCTGAGGGCCACGAGCTGGGCGGTGACCACCGTCTCGGCCCGGGTGCTCGACTCGATCTGATCGGCCTCGGCGGTGGCCCGGTTGGCCACCCGGCGCTGGGCGCTGTCGGCGAGGTTGTCGGCGATGACGGCCGAGAGCCCCACCGACACGCCGAGCACCACCACGAGGAGCGTGGCGGCGGTGCTCACCGCCATGCGGGCCGAGATCGACCGGCGGGCCGACACCACGAGCATGGCGCCCAGGCCCACCGCCCCGAGGCCCCGGAGGACCTGGGTGAAGGACTCGTAGTCGCTCACGTTCGTGCCCTCGGCGGCGGCGAGCAGCACGAGCGCCACCCAGAGGACCCTCCGGGTCCGGGGGTCCTCCCGCAGCCCGAAGGTGCCGAGGCCGAGGACGATGATGGACGCCCCCCGCACGAGCACCACCGGGAGGTCGGTGTCCTCGGAGACGAGCGAGCCGTGGAGGAAGGCGGCCACGGCCAGGCCGACGAGGCCGAGGGTGAGCAGGGCCCGGGCCCGGGCCGTGGCCACCCCGATGAGCTGGGGGCGCACGAGGAGGACGAAGGCCCCGGCCACGGCCACGAGGAAGGTGGCGAACTCGACGCCGAACCTCAGCTGGGTGGTCCAGTCGAACACGTTGCCTATCCCGTCGGGAGCCAGAGGGCACCGGTGCCCCACGTCCGGGGGTCACCACCCAGGGGTGCGCCCCGCCGGGTCACCGGTCGCGCCCGACGACACCCCCCGGGAGCCTTCCCCTGGGCCTGATCGGCAGGATCCGCCCCGGGCTTGAGCCCGGGGCAGGCCCGGGCGGGATCGGCGCCCCGGGACCCCGGCGGGCGGTGCCGGCCCCCGAGGCGCCCGGTCATGCCGCCGGTGCGGCGAGGAGCTCGCCGGCGTTGCTGCCCGGGAGCTCGGCCAGGGCCGCCAGGGCGTCCCGCAAGCTGCCCACAGGCACGATCCGCAGGCTGCCGGGGGCGGTGGTCCGGGCCGCCTCGGCGTTGCCGTCGGGGACGAGGAAGACGCTGGCCCCGGCCCGGCCCACGGTCACCGCCTTCTGCGCCGCCCCCCCGATGGCCACCACGGAGCCGTCGGGCTCGAGCTGGCCGGTGACGCCCACGATGGCCCCCCCGGTGAGGTCACCGGGGGTGAGGTAGTCGATGAGGGCCAGGGCGTAGGCCAACCCGGCCGAGGAGCCCACGACGTTGCCGGAGTCGATGCCGATCTCGAAGGGCAGCGACACCTCGTCGCTGAGCAGCACCCCGAGCAACGGCCCGCCGGTCCCGTCGTTGGCGAGCTCGGCCTCGAGGGCCACCCGTTCCCCGCCTCGCTCCACCACCAGGCTCAACACGTCACCGGGGACCCGGTCCTCGATGGCCGCCACCGCGTCGGACACGCTCGACACGCCCCGGCCCCCGGCCTCCACGATGACGTCGTCGACCCGCAGCAGGGGCGAGGCCGGTCGGTCGGGGAGCACCTCGGTGATGCGGGCCCCAGCGGTGAGGCCGGTGAAGCCCAGGGTGCGCAGGGCCAGGAGCTCGGCCACGGTCTTGGAGTCGGCCATGGCGGCCACGTTGAGCTGGCGGTAGTCCTCGGGGGAGATGTCCCCCCGGCTCCGCTCCTCGGGGACGACGGCGATGGTGTCGTCGATGGCCCCCCGCAGGTACTCGTAGACGTTGATCCGCTCGAGCACCGACACCGTGGTGAAGAGGATCTGGCCCTGGCTCACGTAGGTGGGGTGGCCCTCGATGGAGAGGAGGCCCTGCACCTCGCTGGCCCGACCGGGAGCGATGGTGTCGTAGGGGAGCTGGACGAAGGCGCCGGCGGTGGCCGCGAAGGTGAGGACGGTGGCCACGATCCCGGCGACGACCGGCCACCGGCGGCGGCGGGCGGGGCCCTCCCGCCCCGGGACCGGGTCGGCGGGGCTCGGGCCGGTGGGCACCCCTCCGTCGGATCCCGGACCGGTGGGATCCTGCCCCGCCGGGCCCAGGCCGTCGGGACCGCCCCCGCCGGCATCCGGTCCCACCGGATCCGGCCGGGGGGAACCTCCTTCGTCGGGACCCGGCCGGCCGGCCCTCGGCCCGCCCGGCTCGGGCCCGGTAGGCGACGGCGTCTGGGACCCGGGCGGGGGAGACCAGGGCGGAGGGGACCAGGATCCGAGCGCGGGCCCTCCCGCGCTCCCCGCCCCTCCCGGCTCCGCCGGCCGCCCGGCAGCCATGGGATGGCCCGGTACCGTTGCACGAGTTGTGTCCACGTCGCTGGTGACCCTCGCAGTGGTGGTCGCGGCCATCGGTTTCGCCCTGGCCCTCGCCGTCGGCGAGCCTGACCAGCCTGCCACGCTGCGCCGGAGCCGGGACCGCAAGCCGGCCCGCCTGCCGGCCCGCCTGCCGGCCCGCCTCCCGGCGCCCCGGACCCGGCGCTCGCCGGTGGCCCGCCTGCGTTCGGGCCTCGCGCTCACCGGGCTCATGGTCGTCCTCGGCGCCGTGCTCGCCGCCCTCGTGGCCGGGCTGGCCGTGGCCTTGGTGCTGGGGCTTCGGCGCCTCGTGGCATGACCAACCCCGATGCCCGGGGCCGGCGGCGGGCGGTCGTCGTGGCCGGTCACGAGGGCCCGGTCGCCCTCGCCCGTGCCGGCCTGGGCGACGGCGACGCCAAGGTGCGCGCCGCCGCCCTCGGGGCCCTGGCCCGCCTCGGCCACCTCGAGGCGACCGACGTGGCCGCCGCCCTGGCCGACGGCGATCCCGGCGTGCGCCGCCGGGCCTGCGAGCTGGCCGCCGATCACCCCGAGATCGACCTGGGGCCTGCCCTGGCCGACCACGAACCTCCGGTGGTGGAGGCCGCAGCCTGGGCCCTGGGGGAGCAGGGCCGCCGGGCGGGCCCGGCCGTGCCCTCCCTCGTCGCCGTGGCCACCGGCCACCCCGACCCCCTCTGCCGGGAGGCCGCCGTCGCCGCCCTGGGCGCCATCGGCCACCCCGGCGGCGCCCCGGCGGTGGTGGCGGCGGCGGGATCGGAACGGGTGGCGGTGCGGCGGCGGGCGGTCGTCGCCCTGGCCGGCCTCGAGGGCCCGGCCGTCGAGGCCGCCCTGCGAGCAGCCACCGCCGACCGCGACCGCCAGGTGCGCCAGGCCGCCGGCGAGCTCCTGGGGGAGGGCCCCGAGCGGTCCCGGCGCCCAGTCGGCCCGGGCCCGGGAGGCGGGGCACGATGAGCGCACGTGGCGACGGCGCCCGACGCCGACCCGGCCCCCGCCGGGGCCGGGTCGGCTGCCCCAGCGGGGCTAGGGCTCGTTCTCCGAGCCCATGAAGAGGGCCCGCAGGGAGTCGTAGGCCTCGAGGCACTTGCCCGCCCCCAGCACGACGCACTCCAGGGGAGCGTCGACGAGCTGGACGGGCAGCTGGGTCTCGTCGGCCAGGCGGCGATCGAAGCCCTCGAGCAGGCCGCCGCCGCCCACGAGGTGGACCCCCTGGGTGATGAGGTCCTGGGCTAGCTCGGGCGGGGCCAGGGCCAGGCAGTCGACGACCGACTCCACGATGGCCTTCACCTGCTCGGAGAGGGCGTCGCGGACCTCGTCGCGGGTGAGGATGGCCGTCTTGGGCAGCCCGCTCATGAGGTCCCGACCCCGGACCTCGGCCTTCACGCCGTCCTCGACCGGAGCCGCCGATCCGATGGCCACCTTGATCTCCTCGGCCGTGCGCTCGCCGATGGCCATGCCGTACTCGCGTCGCACGTGGGCCTGGATGGCGGCGTCGACGTCGAAGCTGCCGACCCGGATGGCCCGCAGGGCCACGATGCCCCCGAGGGAGATCATGGCCGTCTCCGAGGTGCCGCCGCCGATGTCCACCACCATGTTGCCGAGGGGCTCGTGGATGGGCAGGCCGGCGCCGATGGCCGCCGCCATGGGCTGGGCCACGAGCTGGGAGTCGCTGGCCCCGGCCTGGCGGGCCGCCTCCTTCACCGCCCGCCGCTCCACCTCGGTGATGGCCGAGGGCACGCAGAGCAGCACCCGGGGACGCTGGAAGCGCGAGAGCCCGGCCCGCTGGAGCAGGAGCCGGATCATGCGCTGGGTGACCTCGAAGTCGGTGATGGCGCCCTGGCGCAGCGGGCGCACGGCCTGGATGTAGCCCGGGGTGCGGCCGATCATCTGCCACGCCTCGTGGCCCATGGCGAGTACGTCCTTGGTCTCCACGTTGAGGGCGATGACGGTCGGCTCGTTGAGCACGATGCCCCGTCCCCGGGCGTAGACGAGGGTGTTGGCCGTGCCGAGGTCGATGGCGAGGTCCCTAGCCAGCTCGGGGCCCCCTGCTCGGTGGGCGGCGGGGCCCGCCCGGCGGCCGCCGGCGACCCTCCTCGGGGGCGAGGGGGGCGTCGGGCGAGAGGGCCCGCAGGGTGCGGGAGAACTCGTCCATCTCCGAGTCCCAGGCCCGGGGCCGGTGGTCCCGCAGCCACAGGAGCAGGCCCCCGACGGTGGCCACGACGAGGAAGCCGAGGAGGAAGAGCAGGGCCCCGCTCACGGCCGGCCCTCCCCACCCGCCGCCGCCCCCACCTCGGCCACCTCGGCCACCTCGGTGGCCGAGGGCGACCACCCCTCGCCACCGGCCCAGCGCTCGCGCTTCCAGACGGGCAGCGTGGCCTTCACCGCGTCGATGAGGTGGAGCGCCGCCTCGAAGGCCTCCTGGCGATGGGGGGCGGCGGCGGCGACCACCACCGCCACCTCGCCCACCCCCAGGGTGCCCACGGCGTGGAGGGCCACCACCCGGCCCACCCCCGGCCACCGGTGGCGGAGGTCGGCGACGAGGCGCTCGAGGCGGGGACCGCACTCCTCCTCGTAGGCCTCGTAGGTGAGGCTCTCCACCCCGGGGCGCCCCTCGGCGTGGTCGCGGACCGTGCCGAGGAACTGGACCACGGCCCCGCAACGGGCGGTCGGCACCCAGGCCAGGGCCCCGGCCACGGGCAGCGGTGCCGGACCCACGCCCAGCCACTGCCCGGCGTCGCCCTCGGGCATCGCCCAGCCGGGCCCCGCCCCGGCGGCGCCACCCCCGGGAAGGACCTCGGCCCCCCGCCGCTCACGCCCGTCTCCTCGCACCTCTCCGGCTCCACTCTCTCACTCGGGCCTCCTGCCCGGGGGCACCCGGGCCTCCTGCCCGGGGGCACCCGGGCCTCCTGCCCGGGGGCACTCGGGCCTCCTGCCCGGGGGCACTCGGGCCTCCTGCCCGGGGCACGCACCCCGGCACCGTTCCGGGCCTCGTGCCCGGGCCACCCATCGGCGCACCACGGGCCCGCCGGCACCGCCCCGCGGGGACCCGGGCCGGACACCATCGGCCCTGCTCAGCTGCGCACAGCGTAGGCGCGAACCGGCCCTGGCCGAGGCCCGGGCCGCGGCCGGCCCGCCGGCTCCGGCCGGTAGTGTCGGCCCGTGGTCTTCGACGACGACGACGACGGCCCCGTCTTCCGTCGCCCGCCCAGCGCCGACGACCGGCTCTGGCGCCACCCGTCGGAGATCGGCTCGCTGCTCCCCGACCCCGATCCGCCGGCCCGCCGGCTCGGCACGGTGTGGTTCGCCGCCCTGAGCTCGGCGGTGGGTGCCAGCCTCGTGACCGCCGGGCTCGTGCTCGCCCTCCTCGACCCGGTGGCCGAGCCGGCGGCCATCGCCCCCGTGTCGGCCACCACCGCCCCCGGGACCCCGGCCACCCTGCCGGGAGCCGGCAGCGAGCCGGTGGTCGCCCTCACCCGTCGGCTCCAGCCCTCGCTCGTGCGGGTCGTGGCCCGCCAGCCGGGCCCGGACCGGGTGGCCTCGGGCATCATCTTCCACCCCCACGGCTACGTCCTCACGAGCGCCCGGGCCCTCGGCGGGGCCCGGGGCTACGAGGCCGAGCTGGCCGACGGCCGGGTGGTGGGAGCCGAGCTCGTGGGCACCGACCCCGCCACCGATGCCGCCGTCCTCCGCCTCGACGCCTCGGGGTTCACCACCGCCCCCCTGGGCTCCACCGCCGACCTGGAGGTGGGCCAGGTGGCGCTCGTCATCGGGTCCTCGGCCCGCCGGGGCGAGACCTCGGTGAGCGTCGGGGTGGTGAACGCCGTGGGGCAGGACGTGGCCACCACCGATGGCCGGGTGCTGGCCGGGATGATCCGCACCGACAGCGGCGTCCCCGGTTGGGGCATGGGGAGCGCCCTCGTCGACCAGGACGGCGAGATCATCGGGCTGGCCACGGTGGCCGACACGGCCCAGGGCCCGGTGACGGTGGCGGTGCCCATCGAGGTGGCCACGGCGGTGGCAGGCCAGCTCATGGAGTGGGGCGAGGTCAGCTACTCGTGGCTGGGGGTCCAGACCTCCGACCTCGAGCCGGCGCGAGCCCGGGACCTGGGCGTGGAGGGCGGCACCGAGGTCGATGCCGTCGACCCCGGAGGCCCGGCGGCGACCGGCGGCGTGGCCGGCGGCGACGTCATCGTCGCCCTCGAGGGCACGGAGGTGACCACCGCCGCCGGGCTCGTGGCCGCCGTGCAGCAGCACCGGCCCGGTGACGCCGTGGAGCTCGACGTCGTGCGCGACGGTGAGGCCCTGCGGGTCGACGTCGTCCTCGGCCAGCGCCGGCCCCCCGGGTGAGCCCGGACCCGGACCCCTTCTCCGGGCCCAACCCCTTCGAGGGGTTGCCGATGTTCGGCGACCTGGCCCGGATGTTCCAGTCCCAGGGCCCGGTGAACTGGGACGTGGCCCGCCAGACGGCCACCTGGGTGGCCACCGAGGGTCGCAGCGAGCCCAACGTCGACCCCGGACGGCGGGTCGAGCTCGAGGAGCTGGCCCGGGTGGCCGACCTCCACGTGGCCGAGGCCACCGGCCTCGCCCCCCGGGCCGGCGAGGTGGCCGTGACCCCGGTGACCCGGGCCGGGTGGGCGGCCGAGAGCCTGGGTGCGTACCGGCCCTTCCTCGAGCGCCTCGCCGGGGCGCTCGAGCAGGCCCGGCCCGAGGCCGTGGAGCCCGACGAGCCCACCCAGCTCCTCGGCGACCTCGGCCGGCTCGTCGGCCCGGTGCTCCTCGGGCTCCAGTCGGGGTTCATGCTCGGGCACCTGGCCCGCCACAGCTTCGGCCAGCACGACGTCCCCCTCCCTCGGCCTCCGGGAGGGATCCTCCTCGTCCCCGCCAACATCGACGCCTTCGCCGCCGAGTGGTCGGTCGAGCGGGCCGACATGGCCATGTGGGTGTGCCTCGTGGAGATCGCCCACCAGCGCGTCCTCGGGCTCGACCACGTGCGGCAGCGCCTCACCGAGCTCGTCGAGGGCTACGTGAGCGGCTTCCAGATCGACGCCGACGCCCTGGAATCGAGCTTCGGCTCCCTCGATCCCCGGGACCCCGAGGCGCTGCGCCAGACCCTGGGCAACCCCGAGACCCTCCTCGGCGCCCTGCGCACCCCGGCCCAGGACGAGGTGCTGGCCCAGCTCGCCACCCTCCTCGCCGCCGTCGAGGGCTACGTCGACCACGTGGGGGCCGGCGTGGGCCGCCGGCTCGTGGGGGGCTTCGCCCAGCTCACCGAGGCCCTGCGCCGCCGCCGGGCCGAGGCCACCGACGGCGAGCGCTTCGCCGCCCGGCTCCTGGGGCTGGAGCTGGGCCGGGACCACCGGGAGCGGGGCCGGGCCTTCGTCGCCGGGGTCGTCGAGCGGGCCGGCGAGGCCGGGCTGGCCCGGCTCTGGCGGTCGGCTCGGGAGCTGCCCACCCCGGCCGAGCTCGAGGCGCCCGGGCTGTGGCTGGCCCGCATCGACCTCGATGACCCCCCGCCCGGGGCGCCGCCGGGCCCGGACCAGGCCTAGGACGCCGGGCCCGGACCGGGCCTTCGCTAGGGGCCGGGCCGACCGAGCTCGGGGATGGACAGGCCCGGGTGGCGGCGGGTGGCGACGAGGCCCCCCACGTAGCTCACGAAGGCGGCGGTGCCGGCGACGGCGATGAGGTCCATGCCCGTGGTGAGGGGGATGGCCACGACCACGGGCAGGAACGCCCCCACCACCCACACGACCTGGAACCGGGTCTCGAAGCGGGCGAAGGTTCGGCCCCGCACGGCATCGGGGGCGTCGCGCTGGACGATGCTGTCGAAGGCCTGCTTGCCGGCGCTGGCCGCCACCCCCACGGCCAGGGCGAGCACGGCCACCGCCGGCCGACCCCCGTTGCGGGCGGCCACGAAGCCCACGAGGCCGACGAGCAGCAGCGATCCCAGGAGGATCCGCTCCTCGGTGACCATGCGCCGCAGCGGCGGGGCGACCACGGCGCCCACGAAGCTGCCGACGAGGCTCGCCCCCACCGCCAGCCCGTACCACCACGTCGGGGCCCCCGTCCGGCGGAACTCGAAGGCGATGAGGAAGGTGAGGAACCCCACGACGAGGCGCAGCACGGCCATGCCCGTCACCGAGAGCCGGATGGAGGCGCCATGGAGCTCGGCCTCGGCCCGGGCCTCGACCCCCCGGGGCACGCTGCGGGCCTCGGGGCGGGCGATGCGCAGCCCGGCGAGGGCGCAGAGGGCGAAGGCCACGGCGGCCAGGCGCATGACCCAGGGGGCGCCGAGGAACCCGAGCTTGAGCACCACGGCGCCGGGGGCGGCGGCCACGAAGCCCGCCGCCACGGCCAGCACGGCCAGGCGGGAGTTGGCCTCCACGAGCTCGCCGTCGTGGGTCACGGTGGTGGGCACGAGCGCGCTCTTGGAGACGAGGTGGGCCTTGGAGAGCACGAGCACGACGAAGGCCTCGGGGAAGAGCCACAGGCCCTGGAGGTGCTCGGCCATCGACAGGCAGACGAGGGACCGAGCGGCGGCGCCGAAGACGATGGTGGCCCGGCGGCCACCCCGGCTGCGGTCGAGGGCGGGGCCGATGAGGGGGGCGACCACGGCGAAGGGGGCCATGGTGAGCAGGAGGTAGAGGGCGACCCGGCCCCGGGCGCCGTCGGGGGAGATCGAGAAGAACAGCGACCCGGCCAAGGCCATGGTCACGAGGGTGTCGCCCCCCACGCCGAGGACGTGGCTCAGGGCGAGCCGGGAGAACGCGCTCGTCCCCAGCCTCCTCCGGGCTGGCCTCTGGAGGGGCTTCCAGCCTGCCTCGGCGGACACGGGCTCATCGTACGGCAGCGCTGCCCCGGCCCCGGACGCGCTCCCGCCGGTCAGCCGGCGATGACGTCGAGGTGGCAGTCGAAGATCGACTCGAAGAGCTGGCGCTTGCGCCGGGCGCCCCACAGGTCCACGTCGATGTCGGCGTCGGCGCTCACCACGAGGCGGGCCGTCCGGCCCTGGCGCTCGAGGCGCAGGTCGCTCAC